>Ga0181568_10000318_pt1 | contig 41730 bp, 24 predicted proteins | sample 101ome_20_FD_133758 | JGI IMG/M metagenome (GOLD analysis project Ga0181568, IMG submission 133758) | Coastal salt marsh microbial communities from the Groves Creek Marsh, Skidaway Island, Georgia - 101404AT metaG (megahit assembly) | ecosystem: Environmental > Aquatic > Marine > Intertidal...
AACAATCGAGAGCCCATTTCAAAATTTTAAACAGAAGAGACAAAAACGCCCATCCGCGCTTGAACGAGCGAAAAAAAAGCGTCAATCGAGGGGAGGAGGTGCTCAAAATTGAAATTGCACGAGTAGAGAATGGACGTGTACACTTCAATCACACTGTTTACCCATGAAGGAGTCAAAATCCCACGTCGTCGTCGGCGAGAAGGCTGACATGAGGTACCATCGCGCGGTCGCGAGAAGGCTGACGTGAGGTCACCATCGCGCGGTCGCGAGAAGGCTGAAATGAGGCATCGAGTACGGTCGCCACTCCGGTCGCCACAGGAAGAGGAATTTTTTTTTTGATGATTCGGTTTGTTTATACAGGATAGGTGGTACTTCAATATATATTGAAGTTCCGAATACTAGTACTATACATCGTGTCGTCACGAGCGAGGACGCGCGCCGGGGTGGTTCGAGGACGCCGCTATCGCGCGGTCGAAACACCGTCTGCTCTTTTCGCCGCTCGAACGACGTCGAGACCGCGCCCGGCGAGATAATCCTCCACGCGCACGACGCGACTGTCGGGATCGAACGACGCGTCGTCTTCTCCCTCGTCGTCGGAACGTCTCGCGTAATAATCGTCGTCGTCGAATTCCACCTCGTCGAGCGCGGTGAAACTTTGCATCATCTGTTCGCCCTGTTTCAGACCCATCAGACGAAGATCGAAGAGCGCGCGATCGAGATTGGTGTCGTCGATGAAATTCCCCGCGAACGCCACCGTGGCGTCGAGGTTGGACACCGCGTGCGCGGCGCCGCCCGGGACGAATAACACCTCTCCCGGCGCGAGATCGACGTCCCACCGCGTCGCGCGCGGACTCATCCCCAGTGATTCCTGTTCCTCTAAAGGCGGCATGGCTGGATCGAGCGTCCCTCGAGACCAACTCGGTCGAAGGTGAGGCGTGGACGAGCGATGAAACACCGTCCATCGCTTGACGCCTCGCACCTGCGCCATGAAAAAGTGTCCCTGCCACTGATCGACGTGCAGACTCGATCGCGTCCCTCTCGCCGCGACGAATAAACTCGGCCACGATCTCGAAAACGCCGTCAATCGCATCGTCCTCTGCACGTAATCGTGCGCGAAATACGCCGGCACGCGCACGCTCTCCGCCAACGTCGGCAATTTCAACGGCACGCTCGCGTCGTACAGGTACGAACCCGGCGCGTCGTCTCGCACCACCACCTCGTCCCAATACTCGCGCAGATTCAACACGTCCGTCGCCTCGCACGACAGCGTCGAATCCCTGTGCGCGTCTCGACGCGACACCGCGACTTTTTTACTCCCCGCGCGGCGAAGCAACCACTCGCACGCGGCGCCGCGCGCGCCGTCCTCGGTGAGCGCGTCGCCCAGTCCCTCGATCACCACCGGCACGTCCGCGGCGACGTACTCGCGACGAAACCGCGACACGGTGAGTCTCGACGCGCGCTCGCGACGCACCGCGCGCGCGACCTCGGGCGGCGCGGAGGAGGACGCGGCGTCGCGGACGATGTCCCGCGCGCCGGCGGCTCGAGACGCGCACTCCTCGAGGTATTCGCGCGCGCCGGCGTCCGGTTCGTCGCGCGCGCGCGAGGCGAGCGCGCGCGATTCGGCGTCGAGACGCGCGATCTCGGACGCGGCGTCGTAGGACATGGCGCGCGCGCGGGCGAGTGCGGAGCGAAGAGCGGGCGAGGCGGGCGCGCGCGACGAGCGTCGTCGTCGGTACTACAACCAACCGTCGGTACTACGACCGTCTCGAGAAGGACGCGGCGTCGGTCGGTCACCGACGACGTCGTCTCTCGGCGTCGTCGTCGTCGGCGCCGGTTCGATCGTCGCCGCCACCGTCGAGGGCGCGTCGAACGGATTCAAAGACGGCGAAGGTGACGGCGCTCGCCGGCGCGGATTTCATCAGACTCGGCGCCAAGCCCTTATAAAAGCCGAGCGCGCCCTCCTTTTGAGCGATGGTGGAGACGGCGGCGAAGAAGTTTCTATACGCGTGCGCGTCGACGCGCGCGCCGTAGGCTAAGTTTCTAGAGAAACCGGCGACTTGGAACCGCTTTTTGACGACGTCGAGCGGGTGAATGACGAGCCGCGCGATGGTGCCGGCGGCGAAGCCGCACGCAAAGTCATTCTCGCCGAAAATATCGGGGAAACGCGTTTTGAGCGCCGCGTACGACCCGAATTGTACCGCGCTCGCCGGCACGATCTCGGCGAGCGTCACCGAGACGCCCGCGTACAAGCCGCGCGCGACGCCGCGCTCGCGCGCGACGCCCGCGGCGGCGTCGAGAACGCCCCTGTACACCTTTGGATGACCCTGACTCGCGAGTAACGTGCGTATGACGTCGAACGGGTACGTCGCCACCGTCGCCGCCGACCCGGCGAGAGCACCGCCGATGAAACTCACCGGTACGCCGCGCGTCGATCCCGGCCGCGCGCGCTCCCACTCCTCCGCCGCGTCCTTGAACGCGTTCAACACGGTAAACTGAATAGCCGTGTACGGCACCCACAAAAACAACGCCGGGACCGTTCCCGCCCACATCGCGCGCGCCCCTTCCTCTCGCAAGATCGTGGTCGCCGCGTGCGTCAATCCTCTATACTTGCCCGCCGCGCCCGCCTCGAGCTGCACCTGCAACCGAATCTTAATCACGTCCAACGGCGCCACGCACACGCGCGCGCTCGCCCCCGCGATCGCGCCCGCCAACGACGTCGCCCACGCGTTCGATCGTCGTCGCGCGTCGTCGTCGTCGTCGTCATCGTCCTTCTTCTTCGTCGTCTTCTCCCTCTCCGTCCCGCCTCGCGCGCTCGCGAGACGCGCGCTCGAGACGCCGACGGCGCTCGCGCCCGCCGCCGCCATGACGCCGCCTCGTCGCGCGAGTCTCGCGCGCCACGCACGAACGCGCCAACACGAACGCGCGTCGATCGACCACCGCCGTCCGCGCGCGCCGTCGTCTCCGCGTCCACCACCGCTCGCGGCGCGCATCGACGAACGCGGCGGAATCGAATCGAATCGAATCGGATCGAGTGGAACACGACACACGCCCGACGAGTCGCGTCTCGACCGCGTCGACGACGACCGCGAGACGCACGACGCGCGTCCTCTCTCGCGCGCTCGCGCGCGTCGACGCGACGCGACGCGACGCGACGCGACGTGACGCGTCGTCCGCGCCCACCACCCCGTGGCCCACACGAGTCCCCTCGCACTCACCGGTCACGACTCGTCATTATCCAGGAGTCCTGACTCGTCGGTTGAGGGACACGAAGCTCCTCCTTATCTCGATCCGCGCGCGTCTCGTCGTCGACGACGAGACGCGACGTCGCGCGCGTCACACGCCCTCGCCGCGACCGCGAGTCGACGAACTCGGTCGTCCGCGTGCGTGCGCGCGCGAATCGGTCGTCCGCGCGGTCGCGTGCGGTCCATCGTCGTTCGGTCATCGTTCGGTTGGGTGGAAAAGCGCGTCGGTCGGTGGGATCGACATGACGACGACGACGCTCGCGGTCTCGCGCGCGACGCCGCGCGATGCGCGCGCGTCGTTCGTCGCGCGTTCGTCCGTGGGTGACGCGCGACGCGCCGTCGTGCGACGGCGCGCGACGCACGGTGCGCGGAGGGTGGTTCGAGCGACGTCCTCGGGTTCGCGGCGCGGCGAGCGGACGGCGACGCGCGCGGCGAACGACGGCGCCGGGAAGACGCTCGAGGAGCGCATCGCGAGCGGAGAATTCACCAAAGCGTCGAGCACCGGACCGTTCCGCGCGGTGGCGGACGCGCTTCGTCGGCTCGTGCCCGAAGACGCGGGACCCGTCGGACGCGGCGTCTCGCTCTCGCTCGCGAGGTTATCGAGACGGTGGCGCGCCGAGGCCATGTCCAAGATGCCCGTCGCGAGCGGTGACATTCGCGAGATTGCGGGACAACCGGTGTTCGTGCCTCTGTATAAACTCTTCTTGGCGTACGGTGAGATGTTCGTGCTCGCCATCGGACCGAAGAAATTCGTCGTCGTGAGCGACAACGCCGTCGCCAAGGAGATGTTGCTCACGCAGGCGAAGAGTTTCTCCAAAGGGTTGTTGTCGGAGATTTTAGATTTCGTCATGGGCCAAGGGTTGATCCCGGCCAACGGGGAGGTTTGGAAGGTTCGTCGGAAAGTCATCGTGCCGAGTTTACACAAGAAATACGTCACGTCCATGGTGGATATGTTCGGCGAGTGCGGATTAAAAGGCACGTCGCAGCTCGCGCGCGCCGAACGCGCGGGCGAGTCGGTGGAGATGGAGAACTTTTACTCTCGATACGCGTTGGATATCATAGGGAAAGCCGTCTTCAATTACGATTTTGACTCGTTGACGACGGACGATCCCGTCATCAAGGCTGTGTACACGGTGTTGCGGGAAGCCGAGTATCGAAGCGTGACGTTTATTCCGTATTGGAAGGTGCCGCCGCTGCGTTGGCTCGTGCCTCGACAGCGCAAGTGTCAGGAGGCGCTGACGGTGGTGAACGACACGTTGGATGAGCTCATCTCGAGGTGTAAGAAAATCGTCGAGGAGGAGGATGAAGAATTCGTCGAGGAGTACATGAACACGGACGATCCGAGCATTTTACACTTTCTCATCGCGAGCGGCGACGACGTGACGTCCAAGCAGTTGCGCGACGATTTGATGACGCTTCTCATCGCCGGACACGAAACCACCGCCGCGGTGTTGACGTGGACGACGTTTTTACTCGCCAAGCACCCGGAGGTCAAGGCCAAGGTGTTTGAGGAGGTGGATCGCGTCGTCGGCGATCGTAATCCCACCGTGGCGGATATGCGCGAGCTCGTGTACACGACGCGCGTCATCAACGAATCCATGCGTCTGTACCCGCAGCCGCCCGTGTTGATTCGTCGTGCGTTGGAACCGGTCACTCTGGGTGGATACAACATCGACGCCGGGACGGATTTCTTCATCTCGGTGTGGAATTTACACCGAAACCCGAGAATTTGGGACGAACCCGACGCCTTCAAACCCGAGCGGTTTCCCGTCGACGCGCCGATGCCGAACGAGTACACGGAGGAGTACGCCTACCTTCCGTTCGGTGGCGGTCAGCGCAAGTGTGTGGGCGATCAATTCGCCATCTTTGAATCCATCGTCTCGCTCGCCATGCTCATGCGTCGATTCGATTTCGAACTCGACGCGGAGAAGCATCCCGACGGCGAGTGCGGAATGACGACGGGGGCGACGATTCACACCACCAACGGGTTACACGTCAAGCTCAAGCGACGCGAAGGTCGAGGCGGGCCGGAGATGCGCGGGGCGTACACCGAAGGGAAGCAAACGCTGAGTAATTTGGCGGACGTCGACGTCGTGGGTGGGTCCATCGACGCGCCGTCGGCGAGCGCCGACGAATTCGACGACGCCGTCGACGAGGATGAGGACGACGCAGCCGCCGATACCAAGGAGAAGCTCGAACGCGCGACGCGCATCGTCGAGAGCGAAAAGGAAGAGGTCGGCCAAGCGCGTTAGGGTGTAGAAGAGCATAGAAGACAGACGCGCGGCGCGCGCGCGTCGGTGGATTTAATTTAATTCAATTCAATTCGAGGAGCGAGCGTGACGTTCGTGTGATGCGGCAAACAATCGGATACTACAATTCGCACTAGGTGTCTAGTTCGTCGGCGTGGAGACGGCTAGAGTAATAACTTATTGAGCGTTTCGTCGACGTCGTTGACGACGACGGTGGCGGTGGACATGGCGGAATCGGCGTCGTACGGGTAGAGAAAGGCGACGACGGCGGTGACGTCGTCGGCGCGTTCATCCTGCTCTTGCCACCTCGTGTACGCGGCGCGAACGATTGCGTGCGCGGCTTGTTCGCACGCGTTCGGACTATCCTCTTCGTAAAACTTTTCCGCGATCGCCATCGTTTCCGCGCTGGACATGAACTCAAAGACGCCATCCGTGGCGACGACGACGCACCGCGTCCTCGGTTCGGCGTTCAAGTCGTACTCGCACATCTCCGGCGTCGCCGAGACGCCCAAACCCTTCGCCACGGTGTCCCCGATCGAGCGCGTGAACGCGCACCCCGGGAATCGACACCCCTCCATGAAGACGCGCGGTGGGTCGTGGCAGTACTCGTCATCCGAACCCGGTTCGCCGTCGCCGAAATCCTCGTGCGCCTCCGTCTCGCCCAAAACCATACCGATGGTGGCGAACGTCATGGCGTTTTCCCCTTCGCTCTTCATCCGCATCCGCTCGTCCGCGCGGAAACACGTCTGATCGCGCGTTAAATCACGCACGCCCCATCGCTTGGTGTGCCTGTTCCCAGTCACCACGCCCTCGTCGAGCTCCGTCGCGACGACGCACCTCGAATCGCCGACGTTTCCGACTCTGATTTTCCCATCCGCACAAAACAGCGCCGTGATCGCCGTGCACCCCGAAAACCCAGCGTTATCCCCCAGGGTCTTACACACCACCCCATTCACCGTCTCAAATGTTCTCGCGTACCCCGGCGTCGCCGCTTCGCCGCGCGCGCCGCCCGTCTCTCTCGCCAACGTCTCCGCGAACGCCTCGCGCGCGATGGACGAGCAATCCTCTCCGTGTTTCCCGTGTCCATCGAACACCCCGAGCAACAGTTCCCCATCACCCCCAAGATCATCCCTTCCCAGCGTCAACATCGCGTCCTGATTGACGTGATTATCTTTATTCGGATAACATCCCTCCTGACACACGCCGGCGACGCGCGCGAGCACCTTATCCCCCACCCGCGCGCGTCCCTCGCTCTCCACCTCCCTGCGCGTGAGATCCATCTCGAACCGCATCGGACGCGCGCGAGGAGGCATCGGTCGTCGTCTCCACGCCCGCGCCGTGCCCGTGCGCGCGCAGACGACCGATGGGCGCGGCGCGGGCGCGACGCGCGCGGCCGCCTCCACCGCGCGCGCCGCCGAGAATGAATCATCCTCGCGCTCTCGCGCCTCGGCGTCACGCGCGGCCGTCGCGGAGACGTCGACGACGGCGACGGATACGCGCGCGGAGACATCCCGCGCGACTTCGCGCTCCGTCGCCGCGCCGCGACGGTACACGCCCGGTTGGAGCGCCATCGTGTGCGGGACACGGGCGTTCCGCGGTCGCGCGTGCACGCGGTGGTCGCTCGTATTGAAGGATGTGATAACGCCATGTGTGTCGATGTGCGACACGATCGACGGTCTGGTGCATCGTGATTCACTTCTCGGTTCTTCGGTACGTATTCGAACGTAAAGATACGGTATGTACATGAAGATTGTGTGTGTAAAAGCCACCGACGCCGCCGTCGACATCCGACCCTTTGCCGTGGAATCCCATCGTCGCGTCGTCACACGTCGTCCGTCGTCATGGCGGAGGATCTCACGAGCGCGGTGCGTGCGCGATGCGTCTCTCCTCGCGTCTCTCCTCGCGTCTCGCGTCGTCAGACGGTCCTCATCGCGCGGCGAGTGTGCGCACGAATGCGCGCGCGCAGAGGGTTTTCGAGCGCGCTCGACCGGCGACGACTCGATCGCGCGCGAGAGGGGTGATGACATCGCGAACTCGGCGAAGAATTCACCGAGCGTGACGGTGCTCGTGGTCGTGCGCGCGATGTGTGCGCCGACGGGGTGACTGACGATGGGTATCGCGCGCGATGGACTCGACTCGACGCAGATCGCGGCGCGATTGGACGCGCACCTCGTGTTGCCGCTCTTGGAGTTTGCGTTGGCGAAGAAGACGCACGATGCGAAGGATTTGACGGATGCGAAATTGGAGATTTTGAACGCGACGAACATGTGTGACCTCGCGGCGGAGGTGAGCGGACAAGGGGCGACGGCGGAGATGAAGGCGAAGCGGGACGCGGCGGTGGCGACGCACGGGACGCTGGCCAAGGCGGCGGAGCGAGGGGTGAAATTCGCGAGCGATGCGAACGCGATGCGAGCGATGCGACGCGATAAGGCGGAGAACGTCAAGTTTGCGGCGGAACATCACGGGGTGACGAGCGAGGATGTGGAGGCGTTGTACAAGTTTGCCAAGTTTGAGTACGAGTGCGGCGATTACGCGTCGGCGTCGGAACACTTGGGCGCGGCGCACGCGCTCAGCGTGGACGTCGCGAGGAGTGAGAGCGCGTTGTGGGGTAAGTTTGCGGCGGATATTTTGTTGCAAAACTGGGCGGCGGCGTTGGATGATATGAATAGATTGCGCGACGCGTTGGAGAATAACGCGACGACGAGCACCCTGGTGAAGATGAAGCAACGCGCGTGGTTGCTCCACTACGCTCTGTACGTCTTCTTCAACCACCCGAACGGACGTAACCAAATCATCGACGTACTCTTCCAAGAGCGATACATGCAAGCGGTTCAACAAGAGGCGCCGCACTTGTTGAGGTATTTGACGGTGGCCGTCGTCGCCACGAAGAAGCGCAGAAACATGCTCAGAGACTTGCTGAAGATTATTCAGAGCGACGTCTACCGCGATCCGGCGACCGATTTCGTCCTCGCGCTCTTCGTTGATTACGACTTTGCCAAGGCGCAAGAACTGCTCCCGGTGTGCGAAGAGATGATTGAAAAGGATTTCTTTTTAATCGGGTGCAAGGAGGCGTTCGGCGAAAACGCGCGCTTTTACGTCATCGAGAGCCACTGCAAGGTGAACAAGCACATCGACATCGGTGCATTAGCGAATGATTTGAAGATGAACGCCGACGACACCGAGGCGGCGATCGCACACCTCATTCGCTTGGGAAAGCTCAAGGCGCGCATCGACGCCGCCGCCGGCGTCGCGCACGTCGTCGTCGAGACCAAATCCGTAAACGAGCAACTCATCGAAAAGACCAAGGCGTTGCTCTCGAAGACCAACGCCCTGACGCAAGCCGTGTTGGCGAACACACAGGCCCAGGCGTACTAAAAAACGAACGTTGTAATTAGAGTCAAACAGTCGAATCGCGCGGAGGAGCCCAAACGAATGATTCGCCTCGCCTCGCCTCGCCGTCGTCGTCCCGCGTCACATCGCGATGCTTCGAGCCGTCTCTCGCGCGTGTCACCGCGCGGCGTCCTCGACCCGTCTCGCGCACTCGTCCGCGGGTAAAGATCTCGTCGAGCGCACATCGCGCGCGCCGGAGACGACATCCCCGTGGCGTCCAGTCGTCGACGACGAGACGAAGCGCGTGTACTATTGGAACACACGCACGGGGGAAACCACAGCCGTCGGCGCGCCGAGACCGCGCGGCGAGCACTCGGCGTACGACGCGGCGCCTCCGCGCGCGGTCGAGGGCGTGGGCGTGCAGATGGGCACGGCGTTCGTCATGGGCGCGGGCGTGTCCATGGGATTCGCCTTCGTCGGCGTCGTCGCGCGACTCTTCGGGTGAAACGAGAGACGCGGGCGAGTAGCGTGTAGCGTTTAATGTACATTACAAGCGTGCGTGCGAACAGAGATCAAAAAGAATTCATCCGTGTAAGCGTCGAAAGCTTGAGCGCGTCGTCGCCGCGCGTCGGCACAGAAATCACGCGTCCTCGCGAGACAGTCTCGCCAGCGCCTCGAGCGCCGAACACCCGCGTTCGCGCATCGCGCGCTCGATCGAGCGTCGAGTGAGTCGTCCGAATCGAGCGAATGCATCATCGTCGTCGTCTTTGCCGTCGTCGACACGCGCGTCGTCGGAGGCGTCGGCGTCGCATCGCGCGCGAAAGTCCCAAAAGTTGTCCCGGGACGTCGGCGTCTTCGGGACGCTCCCAGCGTTCCGAGAGACGTCGTGAAAATCAAACCCCGCGTCCGCGCTCGTCGAACGGCGGTGCGCGCGCGAGAAGGCGTCGGCGTCGCGCACACAAAAAGCCTCGGGCGTCGTCCCGTCGGACGCGCGACTCGTCTCGCGTCGTTCGGACGCGCCCTTTGAGCGGTGGGCACTTTCGGTGGGCACTTCACCTTTTCGGGGACGGGTCCACCGCGGCGCGTTCGAGCGCGCGCGCGCGAGCGTCGGCAGTGGGACACCGAATTCATCCGTCACCAAGCACATGCCGCGCGTTCGAGCGCGCGCGGGATGTCGTGGCGTCGTATACCTTTGTCCCAGACCGTCAGAACCCCACCGTGTGGAGGTGTTGACGCGTTTTGACGACTCGTCGACTCGAGCGCCGCGTCCCCTTGGAAACGCGAAGGGACGGGTCGATAACGCGTTTCGAACCGTCGCGTCGTCGCGTCCGAGAGCGTCCGAGCGCGGGTCGGCGTTTCCGAGACGAAGTGGATATGAATAGACTGCGCGCGAGCGACTACTACGCGACGACGCTCGTCGTTTTTTTCGCCACGAACGAGACGATGCTGTACGCGGTGGCGAGGAAGGTGAAGAAGGCGATGACGGCGAACGTGGCGAACCACTCCTGGGCGAAGGGTCTCGCGGATGCGGGGGCGAGACGCGCGGCGGCGGCGGGTTTCTTTTTCTTTTTGTTTTTGCGTTTACGCGCGCCGCCGGCGGATTCCGCTTCCTCTTGCGCCGCGTTGATCTCGTGCGCCTTCAAAAACGCGTCGATTTCCGCCATGCGCTGTGCCTTGCGTCGTTCCTTGTCGAGTTTACGGCGTTGCGTGGACGTCATCGACGTCTCGGCGTCGGGGATCGATTTCGTCTTGGACTCGTCCGCCGTCGCCGACGACGGTTCCGCCTCGACGACGGGTTCGTCGCCCTTCGTCGTCGGGTGACCCTCCGGCGGTGGTTCTTCGTTTTCGTCTCCCGACGCGTCGCCGACCGTCGTCTTTTCCTCCGCCTCTCTCGCCTCTCTCGCCGCGCGTTCCGCCGCCTTTCTCGCCTTTTGCGCCTCCTTCTTCGCCGCCTTCTCCTTGGCCGCCTTGGCCGCCTTCACCTCTTCCTGCCTCGCGCGCGCCGCCGCTTTCGCCGCCGCCTTCTCCACCGCCGCTTTTTCCTTCGCCTCGCGTTCGAGCGCCTCCGCCTCGGCGTCCTCCGCCGCGGCCTCGGCGTCTCCTCTCGCCGCGTCGCTCGTCGATCGTTTCTTCTTCTTCGCCTTGATCCGTTTCGCCTCCGCGACGCGCGCCGCTCTCTCCCGCTCCCGCTCCTCCTCCTCGAGCAACGCGTTCGCCACCGCGTCCGCGTCCGCCAACGCCGACGCGTCTCTGCGTCTCTTCGTCTCCGCCTCGTACGCCTCCGCGTCGCACGCGTCCCTCCCCCACGATCGAATCGTCTCCCCATCCGTCGTCTCGATGATAAACTCCGGCGGCCACTTGGTCGTATCGATCGATCGAACGCGTCCGAACGCCGGCGGCGTCATCGAGACGCCGGTCGTCGTCCCGAACGCGACGACGCGCGTCGACACGACGAACGCGTCCGCCAAGTCCCTCCTCGCCGCGCGTTTCAGGTCCCCCTCCGCGCCGACGTGCTCGGCGTCCTCGCGCAGACGCACGACGAAGACGGCGTTCGCGTCGTCGTGTTCATCCGTCTCGTCTTCGTCCGGTCGACGCGCGACGCGCGCGAAGATTGGAATGTAGCCTTCTCGGGGACGATAGTGGACGAGCGCGTCCACGTCGAGTTCTCTCGCGACGCACGCGCGCGTGACGGTGACGCCGTCGGTCGACGCGTCGGTCGACATGCGTCTCGCGCGCGCGCGACGACGACGACGACGACGACGGCGGCGTCGCGCGCGAACGATTGGGGACGCGTCGCGTCGTGTGTCATCCAACTTCACTTCGGGACGATGACGACGATGGGCGCGTCTCGACGCGCGCGCGACGTCTTGGCGTCCGCGTCGACGACGCGCGCGCGAACGTTCGATCTCATCGCGTCGTTCGCGCGGCATCGCGTCGCGTCCATCGCGACGACATCGACGTCGGGAGAATCGGAATCGAAATCGAGCGCCGGCGGCGGGCCGACGACGACGACGTCGTCGCCGCCGACGTCTCGATGGCGACGAGGCGCGCTCGCGCCGTCGACGCGGACGACGTCGTCGCCTACGCGCGGGTACCTCGAGGCGAAGCGTCGACGACGGGAGGTGCGAGACGCGGTGGCGAGGACGAGGCGACGCGCCGAGGACGAGGCGACGCGCGCGACGGCGGCGTACGGCGCGTCTCGCGGCGACGAGGAAGCGACGGCGCGCGACGGTGAGCGCGAGAGATTCATGCGCGTGGGGGTGTTGGGGGCGCCGAACGCGGGGAAATCGGCGCTCGTGAACGCGTTGGTCGGGGACACGGTGAGCGCGGTGAGTCGAAAGACGAATACGACGCGGACGCGCGCGTTGGGGGTGACGACGATCGGTTCGACGCAGATTGCGTTCGTGGACGCGCCGGGAATCGTCGGTAAGGAACACTACAGAAACGCGGCGCACGCGAGAAAGGTGGAGAACGCGTTTGAGATGGCGATGGATTGCGACGCGTTGGCCTTCGTCGTGGACGCGGCGAGACAGTTGGAGCGAAGAGATCTTCGAGTGTTGCAAACGATGCGTCAGACGCGAGCGTTCATGCGAGAGATGGCGAGCGAGCGCGGGGTCGTCGTACCGCGCGCGGTGTTGGTTCTGAACAAGGTGGATAAGGTGCCGAGAGAGCGTCGCGAGGATTTGATGAAAATCGTCGAAGACGTGCGCGCCGACGGCGGATTGGACGATTTCAAGCGCGTGTTCCCCGCGAGCGCGCTCACGGGCGCCGGCACGCGCGCGTTGCTGGACGATTTGATGGCGCACGCCCCGGAATCACCCTGGGAGTACGATCCGACGCGCACGACGGACATGACGGATGCGCAACGCGCGCTCGAAATCGTTCGAGAGAGCGTCTACAATCGCGTGCATCGAGACCTTCCGTACGGCGTCGACATCGCGCACGTCTCTTGGGAAGATTTTCGAAACGGCGACGCGCGCATAGAACAAAACATTCTCGTCGACACCGCGTCACAGCGTAAGATTCTCGTCGGGAAAACGGGAGAAGTCGTCGGTCAGATTGGTATCAACGCCAGAGTCGTCCTCGAACGCGCGCTCGGCCGCAAGGTGCACCTCATTCTCAACGTTCGATTGAAGAGGAAAAAGAAGAATTATCGAACCGACGACGTCGTGTTCGCTGAAAACTATTAGAATCGCTCGCATCACGATGATAGAAATATAGTAGCAATCACAAAGAAACACACTGTAGAAGACAAAACACAAACACAAACAACAATTCGTAAACGCGGCGCCGACGGCTCACCGTGGTGACTTTTTATCGACGCTCTCGATAATGTCGCGCGTCGCCTCGAGCGCGCTAAAGTAGATGATACCGCCCAATCCGATCTCGAGCGCCCGAGGCGCGGCGCCGCGAAAGAAGAATTTCCACCCGAACGTGTTCGCCAAGTGTTTGACGCCGGCGAGTCCCTTTGGAAACGTCTTCGGATCGATGCCCAACGACGCCGCGCACACCGTGGCGGTTCGACAGACGTCGAACGGGGTCGTGAGCACGCCCGTGACGCACCCAGCGATGCCACCGAGCGTGGCGGTCTCTCGCGCGCTCAAAGGCGCGTTCGGATCGCGGTTTTTCCGAACCGCGAGCGTCGCCTTTTTCATAGTCTCAAACGCGCTCATCTGCACGCAATCAAACGGAAGCTCGCGCGCTAAAAAACTCCCAAACCCGACGAACAGATCACTCTTCCTCGCGCTCAACCGCACCGCCGTGATCAACGACACCCTCCCCACTTGCATCCGCCTCGAGATGACCTCCATCGGCGCCAACACGACGGACGCCGCCAACGCGCCCGCCGCCGCCGCCGCGCTCGGCGACTGCCCAAAGTTTTTCTTCGCCGTCTCGTACGTCGCCATGAAAAGCGCCGTCCCCGGAACCGTCCCGAAGAGATCGGGAAGCAATCCTCGATACAACAGTCGAAGATCGTCTCGAGTCATCCGCGCACCGAGCGCTCGCGCCTGCGCCCGCGTCTTGAGCGTATTCAGCGGAAAGAGCAACAACTGACAGCTCGCCGCCGCCGCCGCGCCGGAGATGACGCCCGCGCGAAGACTCGACGCGATCGCGCCGGACGACGACGAGGAGGAAGACGACGACGTGGACGATGCACCCGCGCGGAGTCGCCGTCGTTGGCTCCCGTCGTCGCGAGAGGACGAGGCCGAGACGTCGGCGACGTTTCGAGCTCGGCGCGCGGTCGACGCGCGATCGACGCGTCGTCGCCGCCGACGCGCGACGGCGGGCGATGCGGACGCGCGCGACGGCGACGGCGACGACATCGATCGTCCGTTCGTCGCGCGCGTCGCGCGCGTCGTCCACCGTCGTCAACGCGCGCGAGAATGTGAGGTTGGAGCGCGAGTGTGCGCTGGACCGTCGAGACGAGGCGACGGAGACGGAGACGAAGGAACGGATTAGGAAACAATCTGGCTGCGTGTATGAATGACACTCCTTAATCCAACGATTTGGAAACGATCTCGAAGACGTTCTCGCTGAGACCGTCCTTGGCGAGGATGCGCTCGAGCTGCGCGCGCATGGCGGACGCGCGCGCGGGCTCGTACTTGCGCCAGCGCGTAAACGCGCCCACCATGCGAGACGCGACTTGGCCGTTGAGGTCGTCGAGTTTGAGGACGATGTCGGCGAGGAACGCGTACCCGGAGCCGTCGGCGGCGTGGAAATTGTTGGAGGAGGCGCAGAAACCACCGATGAGGGAGTAGACCTTGTTTGGATTTTTAAGGTCAAAGGCGGGACCGTCCATGAGCGCGACGACGTTGGCGAGATTGCCGGGAAGCGACGACGCGGCTTGGATGCCGAGCCACTTGTTCATGACGAGAGGGTCGTGCGACCACTCGGCGTAGAACTCGTCGAGTGCCTTGACGCGTTCGTCGCAATCCTTGCCGCTGAGGGCGCTGAGGGCGGCGATTTTATCCGTCATGTTATCCGCGGCGGCGAAACGCGCGTACGTCGACGCGGCGATTTCCGGCGCGTCCAAGTACGACAGGTACCCGATGCACGTATTCTTGAGAGATCTCGCCGCGCGATCGGCGGGCTCGTTGGAATACTTTTCGGCGCTGTTCGCGGCGATCGTCGCCTCCAAGTCGCTGCGGAGTTCGGTGGCGAGCGTCTTCATGACAAACTTGCGCGCCGCGTGGACGAGCGCCGGATCGACAGTGCCCTCTTCGAGAATGTCGCTCAACTCGCCCTCGGACGGCACCATCATGGCGCGCGCGATGAACGCCTTGTCGGCGTCGGGACCCTTTGCGCCCGCGAGGATCGTGCGCATCGCCGCCGTGATGGCGTCGTCCATCTTGAACGCGCCTTCGCCGCCCTTGATCAAATCTAAGCACAAGTTTCTCAACAACGTTTGACCGGCTTCCCAACGGTTGAACGCGTCGGAATCGTTCGCCATCAAAAAGAGCAAATCGTCTTGCGTGAGGTTGGTGGTCAAGCGGACCGGGGCGCTAAAGTTACGCAGGATGCTCGGCACCGGCTTGGCGTTCACGCCCGTAAACGTGTACGCAGCGTCGGCTCGGTCGAATCTGAGCACCGCCGTCGTGCCGCGCGACTCACCGTCGAGCGTGAGTTCCATGTCCTCGCCGTCCGGCCCGACCAAACCGATCGCGATCGGGCACATCATCGGGATTTTGTTCTCTTGGCCGGGGGTCTTCGGCACCGTCTGCGAGCATCGGACGGTGAACGTCTTGGCGTCGGCGTCGTACTCGCCGTTGACGGTGATTCTCGGCGTGCCCGCTTGCGAATACCACGGCTTAAAGGTGGACAAATCAGCACTGTTGGCGTCCGCCATCGCGGCGAAGAAATCCTCCGTCGTCACCGCTTGACCGTCGTGACGTTGGAAATACAAATCCATACCCTTGCGGAATCCATCTTTACCGAGAAGCGTCTCGTACATGCGCACGACCTCGGCGCCCTTTTCGTATACGGTGACGGTGTAAAAGTTATCCATCTTGATGTACGATTCCGGACGGATCGGATGCGCCATGGGACCGGCATCTTGGGCAAACTGCGCCGTACGAAGACGAGAGACGTCGCCGATGCGCTTGACGCCTCGCGAGTTCATATCGGCGCTGAATTCCTGATCTCTGTACACCGTCAAACCTTCCTTGAGCGACAGCTGAAACCAATCTCTGCACGTGACTCGGTTACCGGTATAGTTGTGAAAGTACTCGTGCGCGACGACGCCCTCGATGGCGGCGTAGTCGGCGTCGGTGGCGCTCTGCGGTGTCGCCAAGACGAGTCTCGAGTTGAAAATGTTCAACGACTTGTTCTCCATGGCGCCCATGTTGAAATCATCCACGGCGACGATGTTGAACAGATCCAAATCATATTCGAGTCCGAACGTGTCTTCGTCCCATTTCATGGACTTGATCAGGCTCGTCATCGCGTGATCGCACTTGTCGATGTTGTGCGCCTCGGTGAAGATGCGAAGCGTCACCTCCTTCCCGGACATGGTGGTAAACTTATCCTCCACCATGCCCAAGTCGCCGGCGACGAGGGCGAACAAGTAGCACGGCTTCGCCCACGGATCCTCCCACACGGTGAAGTGTTTACCACCGTCCAAATCTCCGGACTCGACCAAGTTTCCGTTACCCAAGAGCACCGGGTACTTTGCCTTATCGGCTTCGATGCGCGTCGTGAAGATGGACATCACGTCCGGTCTGTCCTGGTAAAACGTGATTCTGCGGAATCCCTCAGCCTCGCACTGCGTGCAAAAGTTCCCGGACGACTTGTACAGACCCTCGAGTGCGGTGTTCTCCTGCGGCTTGATGACGGTTTCCACTCGCAAATCAAACGCCGTCGTCGGCAAAGACGAAAGCGTGATACCCTTCGCCGTGCGTTCGTACGACGTGAACGCCTCACCGTTCACGGCGATGGACGTCAACTCCACGGATTCATCTCCGTGTAAAAATAACGTCTTCCCCGCCGCGTCGCTCTCCGGTCGCACTCGAACCGTCGACGTCACCGTGGTCGTCGCCTCGCCTAGCTCAAAGTTCAGGTGCACCCTCTCGAACGCGTACGCCGGTCGCTCGTAATCCTTCAGGTAGATGGGTTTCGGCGCCGACGCCACCGCGTCCGCCGCCGCGCTCGCGCTCGCCATCGCGCGCGTCGTGGTCGTCTTGGTCGTCCTGGTTTGCTTTAATGACGTCGACACGCAGCTCACCGCCGCCCTCGCCGCCGCTCTCGCGCTCGCGCGCATCGATCGAAGACGCGGATCGATCGAGCGCCCGGTCGCGCTCCGTTCGCGCTCGGTCGCGCGCGGTCCCTCGGTCGCGGTCGACGGTCGGGTCGACGCGTGGGTGAAAGTGGCGATGAAAAAGTGTACGCGCGTCATATCGCGTCGACCACCGTCTCGCGCGCCGGGCGGACGGGACGTCGAGAATCGCGCGCGCGCGCATCGCGGTCTCGTCCGTCACGCCCGGGTCCCCGCGCGCGCGCCCGTCGCCGCGAGACGCGCGCGCGTACGGGTGCATGTCGCGCCCGTGTGCGTTTACCGAACCATCGTCGTCGACGCACTCGACGCGCGAGGCGTACGAGCGCGCGAAACGTGCGAGAGACGAGGCGCGAGACGCGGTGGCGATGGACGCGTCCGCGCGCGCGGGCGACGGCGCGCGCGCGTCGACGAGCGACCGGGACGATGGAGACGCGTCCCGCCGGTGGTTGTTTGAGAAGAACTTTTATTACGAGCACCCGCGCGTGACTGCTCGGACGGTCGCGGACGTCGAACGGGAGATGACGAGACGGGAGATACGCGTGGTGCGAGGAGTGAACGTGCCGAAGTGCGTGTGGACGTTCGAGGAGGCGTCGTTTCCGAGGTATGTGCACGAGGATTTGGCGAGGGAGACGTTCGTCGAGCCGAGCGCAGTGCAGTCGCAGGCGTGGCCCATCGCGCTGAGTGGACGAGATTTGATCGCGGTGGCGGAGACTGGGTCGGGGAAGACGTTGGCGTATTTGTTACCGGCCATCGTGCACGTGAACGCGCAGCCGACGCTGGAGAGCGGGGAGGGGCCCATCGCGCTCGTGTTGGCGCCGACACGCGAGTTGGCGTGTCAGATCGAGCTCGAGGTGGCGAAATACGCCGCGTCGAGCGAGATCAAGCACACGTGCGTGTACGGGGGCGTGCCCAGAGGTCCTCAGGTGAAGGCGCTACGCTCTGGTGGAAGCGAGATTTGCGTGGCGACTCCGGGTCGGTTGCTCGATTTTCTCGACGGCGGGCAGACGAATCTGCGCCGAACCACGTTTGTGGTGCTCGATGAGGCGGATCGCATGTTAGATATGGGGTTCGAACCGCAGATTCGACGCATCATGCGACAGACTCGACCGGACAGGCAGACGCTCCTCTTCACCGCCACGTGGCCCGTGGAGGTTCGCGAAGTCGCGAGAGAGTTTGTGCGAAACGATCCCGTCGAGGTGCGCGTGGGCGGTGCGGGGGACGGACTCCTCGCCAGTAAGAACGTTGAACAAATCGTCCACGTCATGGGACCGGAAGAAAAGTACGACGCGCTCGTGTCCACACTCGAGAAAGAGATGGACGGGAGTCAACTACTCGTCTTCGTGGAGACAAAGGCGAATGTGGACGCTCTGACGCGCCGCCTTCGCGTAGAAGGTTGGCCCGCGCTCGGTCTTCACGGGGACAAGGAACAAAAAGAGCGCGATTGGGTGCTCAAAGAATTCAGAGAGGGGGCATCTCCGATCATGCTCGCCACCGACGTCGCGTCGCGCGGTTTAGACGTCGACGGGATCAAACTTGTCGTCAACTACGACTTTCCCAAAAGCGTCGAGGAATACGTGCACAGAATCGGTCGCACCGGTCGTGCGGGTCGCGCGGGCAAGGCGCACACTTTCTTCACGCTCAACGACGGTAAATTAGCCAGAGAACTCGTCGAGGTCTTGCGCTCGACCGGTCAAAAAGTGCCGGACGCGCTCTCGCGCTTCGTCTCGTAAGCGTCGACGTCCCGTGTAAAAGAACCACGTCGCCCCGCACTTCGCGTCGACTCGACGCTCGCTCGTCGTCTACGCATACGCGAGAATGTCGCTCGTCAAGACGTACCTCGTCGCCTACAACGCCGCCCTCGTCGTCGGTTGGGCGTACGTGTTGATGCTCACCGCGCAAACCATCTCCACGAGCGGTCCCGCCGCGGTGTACGCCGCCGTCGAGCGCCCGCTCGCGTACGCGCAGACGGCCGCGATCGCGGAGATCGCACACGCGGCGCTCGGCATCGCGCGCTCGCCCGTGCTCGTGACGGCGATGCAGGTGAGCTCGCGGTTGATGGTGGTGTGGGGCGTGCTCGCGTTGGCCCCGCCGTCCCGAACGGCGAGTCTGGACGTCTTCGGCCCGATCTCGATCGGGGTGCCGTCGCTCATGTTCGCGTGGGGCGTCACCGAGGTGGTCCGGTATAGTTTTTACTTTTTTAAGCTCCTCGGCGACGTCCCGCGGGTGGTGACGTGGTGTCGATACACGTTTTTCATCGCGCTCTATCCGCTCGGCGTGAGCTCGGAGTTATTCTTGGCGTACAGTGGGTTCGCGCACCTGGTGAAGACGAATCCATTCGCGTACGACATGCCAAACGCGATCAACTTTTCGTTTCACTTGCCGTCGGTGATGATTATGTTCTTCCTGGGATACGTTCCCGGTTTCCCGATGCTGTTTTCGTACATGCTCGCCGCGAGAAAGAAGGCTTTGAAGGCGAAAAGCGATTGATGAAGAGAACGCGGTGGAGCGAACCGTCGACGGAGGAGATTGACGAAGCACATTTTTGTGTTTGAAAATCAAAGCGAACCGTTGTCGTGCGTGCGTGAGGGGGGGTGTTTCAAATTATAGTTTGTGATGTCAAATCATTTCAGTCTCAACGCCTCGATCTCTTCCTCCTCCCTCGCCGTCCTCGTCGTCACCGTCGATGCTGCTACGTTGCCTAAGTGCTGAATTTACATGAAAAGAGGGACGCGCTCCTCCGCGTGTTTGTTCGTCACCGTGCCCGAGTGCAAAAACTTGACGAGGCCCAGGTGCGTGTACATGGTGAGACACATGAACGCGTTCAAGTAGAAGATGGTTTCCTTGCGCAAGAAATTCGTCCACGGATACGCCCACTCGCCGCCGAGAACCATGACGTTGAACTGTCCGAACATGAAGAAGAAACTGCACACAAAGATTGGCTGCGACATGAACGATTTCGGAAACACCAATCGTCCGAGCGAGGCCTCCATGAGCATGAGTATGACGGCGCCGACGTAGCTGAGCATGTACCTGGGCTCAAAGTAGCACAGTCTCGCCCCCGGATCGAAGAGCGTCTCCGTCTTCCCGCGATCAGATGACGGTGCGCACTGCGGCGTGAATATCGCCTCCGCTATGACGGTCACGAGAAACACGACGCTCATCGTGAACGCGACCGTGTACGACGCCATCACCCAGTGCCCGAGAGTGTTACACCGCCCGCTGTGTCCCAGATAGTGATCGTGCGTCTGTGTCCTCGAGAACACGCCCGCGATCGACGCGAGCGTGGCCAAAAAGAAGAAAATCGTCACCGCGTGTGCGACCCAGTCGTGTAAATTCAAAAACTGCGCCGTGTTGAGCCCGTACATGCCACTCTCTTCGCTGAGCGTCCACCTCGGGTAGCTCTTTTGACTACACTCGTAATACACGCACGCCGCCAACGCCGCCGCTCGAAACACCAACAGCACCAAACCGCTTCGACTGAACGATTCCGCCCACACCGATCGAAACGTCGCCCCACCCGCGTACGCCAACCCACCGTTCATTCGATAATACTGCAAGTTGTCCCCCGCGAACCCGAACCACATGAGCGCCGACACCGTGCACACCGTCGCGAACAGGTACCGAAGCGGGTCCCGCTCCCAATCCAGGTACGAGTCCACCTCATCGAGCAACTCTTTCACCAGCGTCGCGTTCGCGATCGCCGTGTCGTTGACCGCCACCGTCGCCATGATTCCGAATTCCACGCACGACGGGTGTTACGTCTCTCCGCTCGATCGCCGCGCGCTCTCTCTCTCGCGCGCGACGGACGCGCCCGCGCGGTTCGATCGCGCGCACCGTTCGGTCGCGATTCCGTCGACGCGTTCGCGCGTTCGCGTCCCGCCGTTCGACGTCTCGCGCGTCGACGAGTGTCGACGTCGTCGCCACACACGCGCACGCGCGACAAACATGCGCGCCGCCCTCGCCCGCGCCCCCGCGCGCGCGCTCGCCCGCGCGACGACCGCCAAGACGACGCCGAGAACGGCGGTCGCGACGACGCCGCGCGCGGCGCGCGACGACGCGCGCGACGACGCGCCCGCGGTGTCCCGACGCGCCACCGCCCTCTCCCTGGGCGCGGTCGCGCTCGCCGCCGCCCCGTTCTCCACCGCGCGCGCGCGCGGGCTCCCAGAGTTCGAATGCGCGGGAGATTACGTCGACTCTCCGACCGGTCTGCGATCGTGCGACGTCGTCGTCGGCGAGGGCGCGGCACCGACGGCGAACCAAACCATCAAGGCGCACTACACGGGTCGTCTCGAAAACGGGCGCGTCTTCGATTCGAGCTACGAACGCGGGTCGCCGTTAAAATTTCAGGCGAATCAGGTCATCAAGGGGTGGGGCATCGGTATACTCGGCGACGGCGACGGCTTACCGCCCATGCGCGTCGGGGGGAAGCGGAAGCTCGTCATTCCCGCCGAGCTCGGGTACGGTCAGCGCGGCGCCGGCGGCGTGATTCCGCCGAACGCCACGTTGTACTTTGACGTCGAACTCGTCGCCATCGTGTGAATTGTGTGTTTTTTTTGAATTTATATACATTTGTTTTGTCGTTCGCTCTCGCGTCGCCGTCCGTCGGTCGCGTCCCGTTCCCGTTTCCGTTTCGGCGCCCCGTCGTCGAGGATAAGAGAGCAGCCCCTCGGAGAGCGCGCGCATCCACGACGTCATTGTCACGCGCGCGATGCCGATTTTTTGAACCCTGAAGACCGCGGCCGACGGCGTCATGTACGCCGTGGGCGCGACGGATAAGATGCAAGGCACGGGGGTGTGGAGCGGACTGAAACTCTCGCGAGAGGGTGGGAAGAAGGGCGGCGAGAGCGAGGGCCGAAGTCGACCGGCGCAGAAGAAAAAGGCGCCGACGCGGTTCACGCCGGGTAAAAAGTGAACGCGCGATGTGACGTGATTTCCCGATGCGAATCGCGCATCGCGCGCTCGAGACGCGGGACGCGCGCGCGCGTGATGAATGATGGCTCAATCGGCCTCGTCTTGAGACGCCGACGCTTGATTTTTGAAGAGACGCGCGCGTCCGCGACGTCCGTCGGGATCGCGAGGTACGGTACGAGCTTGTAGTTGATGATCGTAAAACAAAATTTATTACTAGTATCGTGACGATGGTGATGTTCGCGTCGTAGATCGAGTGGATGGCTCGATTTCGACGACTCTGTAAACTCGGATTTTTTACGCGTGCAGCGCCGCGCGCGCGCCTCTCGCGGTTCCCAAAAGTCGTCGGGCACCGGATTTCGGGCCCTGGTGGGTGACCGAAAAGAACACGGTTCGCGTCACGCGGTTCGCGTCGGGCGTCTCGACGGATGGCGGGGACGACGCGGGGCCTGTCCGCTATCTATGATTGATTGACTATTGTTACACGCGTGGTGTGACTCGTGTGGTGGGAACGCTGGAGAGTTGTGGCGAGGCGGGCGTCAGCCGAGCCAGGCGGGTTTGCGCGCGCCGACGAGACGCAGTCCGCGGTCGTCGTCGTCGTCTTCGGAGAGACGGTCGATGTCGGACGCGCTTCGATCGGTGGATTGATTGTCGTCGAGGGTACCGCCGTCGTCGTCGTCGTCGTCGTCGTCGAGTTCGAGTTCGTTGCCGACGTCGTCCTCGCCGCGGGCGAAATCGTCGTTTCGGCGGTGGTTGTAGTCGTTTTCGACGCCGAGGGCGCGAACGTCGACGACGGGACCGACGTATCGACCGCCGTCGCGCTGGTGGGTTCCTCTGGATCCTCGTTTTGCGGTGTCGGCGCCGGTGGCGTAGAGACTCGACGCCTTGCGAAGCCACGGACCACCGCCGTCGTAGTCTCGCGCGGCGTCGTAGTCTCGCGCGGCGTCGTAGTCTCGCGCGGCGGCGACGTACTCAAAGTCGTCGCTCGCCTCTTCGCCGTACTCAAAGTCGTCGCGGGAATTCACAGAGTCGCCGCGGTCGGGACCCGTGCCGTCCGCGCGCGCGCCCTCTCGCCTTTTCGACGCGCGCACCGTCCGTTTATCAAACAAGAATTCATAGTTGGGTTGATCTTCGGGTTGATACGTCGTCGAACCGACGATGAGACCGGTGGCGACGGCTTCATAAAATTTCGGCAAACTTTTCCACGACCGTTCAATATTTTTGCGCTCTTGACCGATGTTGATGCAGACGACGGACAACTTGACGACCATGATCAACGCGACGACGACGAGCGCTAACACCGTGAACGGCGCGCCGGCTTGGCTAAACGGACGTTCGACGAAACGCGCCGGCGTCAGCGGCGGCGGCACGATGTGATCGTCGAGCGACACGGCGCCCATCGTGCGCTGACGATAGTCGTGAAAATACGCCGTGGCGCTGCCGTCGTACGCCACGGCTTGCAACAGCGCTGCGTTGTCGTGCGGTGGATTCAACACGTCGCCGCCAATGGTTTGCGACAGCGGGTGAATGTCGTGCATCTGGGAATCTTCAAACGTCGCCTTTGGTTGTAACCAGTTGGGCGTCCAGTGCACCGAGTACATCCACAATCCGACGAGGGAGTGCAGCGAGACGGAAGCGAACAAGACGATCGTCATCGTCTTCGGAAGCATCGCTCGCGTTCGCGTCGGCGTTTTGCACACTCGCAGCAGTAACCTGTAATCGTACAGGTAGGCGATGACAAAGTACATGGATAAGACGAGGTACAAGAGCGGCATGCCACTCGCGAACGTCATCGACGCCATGACGACGAAACACATGTCGCCGCACTTGGCGCCCGTATCGAAATCTGGTCCCTCGAAGATGTCGTTCAGTTTCTTTTGCGTGTGCACGTACGCGAGGGCAAACCGTCGTCGCAAGGACGACGTGACGTCGGACAGAACGCGGCCGATGAATCGCAAGGCGGCGTTCATTAAAATGGTGAAGAAAATCACCAATCCGACGTCGTTGTACCACTCATTCGTGAAGTCTGGGTACTCGCCGCGGAGACCGAACATTTGCTTCAGCAAAGGAAAGTACTTGCCGACTCGAGAAAAGTTTGCGTTCAGAAGCGTGTATATCACAGCCACGTTCAGAAACCGCACCACGAATATTACTTTCGTCTTCAACGCCTTTTTCGCGCTTTGCATTCGCACTCGCTCGACGATGACGAGCAACGGGGCGACAAACTCCACGGAAAGGTTGAGCAGGGTGATCAAAAACGCCGTCCACAACCAATTGTAGTATTCACCCGGACCCAGCGAGATGTAAGGCTCGCACGCGTGTCGGATCGGTCTGTTATATGCGTCGATGACGTTCGCCGGAAGACCGAAACGAAGACTGGCGCAGTAGCACGCGTAACAGTTTTGCATGTGTGGCCCGCTCGGACATCGATCCGCATCGTCGGCGCACTCCTTCAAATCCTTGAGCGTATCTTGCTGCGCGTAACTACGGTCCCGCGCCGTCGCGTCCGCGTAGTCGTAGAACGCTGACAAAGGAGCGCCCCACGGCATGCCGACGTACAACTTGTCCTTGGAAAAACGAACGCCGCACTGATCCAACTGAGCGCTGCACGCCGTCTTAAACTGATTCCTGTGCACGTCAAACTGCTCGACCGGATCTCCACGACTTGTGACGATGCCGACGTCTACTGCGAGCTTCTCGAGATTAATGTCCACGCGCCTCCACCTCTTCTCTTTGTCGTCGACGAGAAGCGTGAGGAAACCGTAACACATCGTCACGAAAATCGCGCACACCACCGACGCGACCGCTCTGCGCCACAGACGTCGATTCACCCCGAGATTTTCGTACATGACGTCCTCTGGCTCGGGTGCGTACCGCGCGCGAAACCTGAACTTGCCTCGAAACCTTTCTCTTTTCGGAAAGGAGAATACGTAACTAACTAACGATCGCGCGTTGTGCAACATGCACGCAATCTTCGATCGTTCGTCTTCAAACGTCACGAATGCGGACACCTTCGCAGCGCGCGTTCTCGCCTTTCGACGCTTGAGCTTCCTATCAACTTTTACTATCTGCTTCTCAATTTTTCTTTTTTTTGTATCCCCACCTCGATTCCCCGCGGCGATGAGCGCCGCTGACGCCTCGTCGTAATCCTCCAGTAACCGTCGACGCCGTCTCTGCGCGTTGACGTGCATGCACTCCGTCCCTATGATAGCCACCCGCGCCACGTCACCGTATCGCAGCGCAAAGTGACAACGCACCTCTTCCTCGGTCGCGTCGTACGGCAATCCAGTGACGAGCACCGTGTAATCCTTCAGCGTCGCCGTCCCTCGCTCGATGCGCCGCTCCATGCGGTGCAACCCCCACCACAACGCGGGCACGCTCGCGAACAACATCACGCACGCCATCACGTCCATGAGCACGGCGAATCGAATAAAATCAACCTTACTCGTGCTCCAACGCAGAACCCCACTCGACGCTCCCGCGAGCACCCACGCGCGTTGGGGCACGCGATCCGGCGCCACCGTCCCAAGACTGGCGCTCATCGGATTCGCCCAGTGCCAATCCACGAACCACGAGTGAAATGACGGTCGCGGTCGATCCTCACCGCTCACCGCCGCCGATGACGTCCACGCATCGTACCCGACGACGTCCGGCTCGGCCTCGTACCTCGACGCGTAATACGTGCTCGTGTAATTGACGTACGTCGTCGGCAGACTCAACGCGAAGGCGAGAAAAAACAACGCCGCAAACGCCCGCAACACGTAAAAATACCCCGCCACCTCCGCGCCAAACTCCAGCGCCAGGTCCAACGAATCATCAAAATATCCAAACTTGACCAACTTCCCCTCCTCCGTCAACACGCGCGGCTGCGCCTCGTTCGCGCGCGTCTCCGCCTCCTCGGCGCTCGGCGCGACGTACACGCCGCGCGCGCGCGCCTCGTCTCGATGATCCCGCACGCGCGCGTCCTCGAACGCCCGCGGCCGCACCGTCGCCGACGCATCGGCGACGACCGTCGATCCGCGCGCGCGCGCGCGCGCCGGCTCGCCCGCGCGCCAACCATCGTCGTCGGTCGTCATGAATGTCCCCGCGGCCAAATGCGTCGTCGATGGCGATTGCGACGCGACGCCGAGTCACGACGCGACGCGACACCGACCGACCGAACGAACGAACGCGCGCAGAGTAGCGACGACGACGCCGAGTCGCGCACCGCCGCGTCGGGGTGGCGCGACGTCGACTCGCGCCGCACCGCGCCGCGTTCGGTCGGGCGTTCGGTCGTTCGTTCCCCGATCGGGTCGAAATCTCCCGGTTAGAGGGTTCGGGGTCTATAGTATTGTTTGAATTGTCGTACGGTGGATATTTTTAAGGGAGACACTGATCATGTGGTGCTAGGGTTTAGTGCGGGGCGACGATGATTCATTATTTTCGAAATTCCTCGACGACAGACGGCGTCGCGCGCGGTCTCGAGTCTCGAGTCTCGAGTCCGCATGCGCGCGCGTCGCGTCGGACGACGCGGTCGACCGACGCGCGTATCGTTGTACGTGGACGCGCGCGCGGTCGTTCGAGAGACGACGCGTGGGGACGGTGACGATGGTGACGATGACGAAGAGGACGCTACCGCGGACGAGACGTGGAAAACGTTCGCGCGACGCGCGTTGGCGCGCGCGGTGGACGGTCGACGGTGCGAGGACGTTCGGTTTCGCGCGAGCGCGTTCGATTGGACGACGGCGCCGCACGCGTTCGAGGGTGCGGTGCGACGAGGGAACGCGGCGAGGGGCGGCGGCGGCGACGGGTTTCGCGCGTGCGGACGCGACGCGGTGGCGCGCGCGCTCGTGGACGTCGAAGACGCGTGCGTGGAGTACGCGCGTGCGGAGAGTGGGGCGATGGCGTCGCGCGCGAACGCGTTCGTGGAGCGCCGCGGGGCGTTGGACGCGTGGATGAAAAATTTGACGAGGTACGTCGGCGCGGCGATGGTCGACTTTAGCGAGGGCGGTGGGTTCGCGACGGCGTTCGCGGACGACGACGAGGACGCGGGCGGGGAGTCTCAGGGCGTGTTGTTCATCGTGGTGCCTCTACCGGAGGTGACGGCGGAGGAGATGCGAACGATTGATCCGGAGCGGGTGGCGGCGACGTTTAAGCGCGTCGAGGAACAATTCGAGCGCGAACGCGTTCGAGCGCACTTGGTGTACGTCGGCGCACCGCCGACGGGAGTCGTCGCGACGTGTCTGCGCGAGGTGTTTCGCAAGCTTCGCGGTGCCGTGGTTCCGCTCGATGCGGCGACGAAAATCGCGGCGTGGACGCCTCTGTATTCGGCGCTCGACGCGCTCGGCGACGACGACGGCGAAGGCGTTCGTCGTTTGGAATCGCGTGACACGGCGACGATCGCGTCAACGAGCGCGGTGGATCTCGTCGTGGAAACTCGCGGGTCGTCGTCTCTGCGTTTGGGCGAGGCGCACAAGGTGGGCGAGCGCGACCGCGGCGACGGCGTCGTGTCCATCGTCGGTTTCGTTGACCGGGTCGACGCGCCGTCGACGACGCTCGCGACGGAATCGCAAACCATCATGTTTTTCGACGATTCACCCGTTCGAGCGCTCATGGCCATGTTGGCTTTGAAGGACGCGGTAGCCATCGTGCGCAGGGACGCGCGTCGGTTTCACCAGTTGGCGGTGCTCGAACCGCTCACGTGTTCGTCCTTCTCCGTCACGTCCTTCAAGTCGATGGCGCGCGTCGACGCCGTGGATGACGACGACGACGACGGCGGCGGAGGCATGCAGACGACGCGCGAGGACGCGATGGCGTCGACCGCGGGTAGCGAACTCGACGCGTTGATGGCGCGAGGGAGAGCGTTGGAGTCCTTGGAGAGCGTGCGCGCGTTGTTGGCGCGCATTCGCGACGACGTCGCGCGCGAGACGACGATGTCGCCTCTGCCGACACAGACGACGCAGACGACGCAAGATTCTTTGGCGCTGACGCAACACACCGTGCTCACGGCGAGCGGTGGGTCGCAACTGCGCGATGAGGGGTGCGAGTGTGCGACGACGACGACGCAGACGGCGGCGGAGGCGCGCACGCTCGCCGAAGCGTTCGCGGCGGACGCGGCGCTCGGCGTTCGTCAATGCGCGTCGAGACTCGAATCGTGGTACGGCGCGCGAGAGTACGCGCCGCGGGTGTCAGGAATGCTCGCGCGCGTCGAGAGGGAAAAGCCCGGCGCGAGCGTCTCTGAAGAGTTGATCAAATCGCTCGACGCGCGATTCAAGACGATGCTTAAAAACCAACACGTCGTCGTCTCGCCGCCTCGGCAATCAAAGGCTCGACGTTCGCTCGCGTCGACGTTGACTGCGTTTTCCATGGACCTCGACGCCACGCCGTGGGTCGGCGACGTCGACGCCGCCGCGCGCGCGGCGTACGACGACATCGCCGCGTCCTTCGCCGGCGATGTCGAACCGAACGCGCACGACGGCGTCGCCGAACTCGCGTACCGTTTTCGCCTCAGCGCGACGGATTGCGCTGACGACGCGCTCGTCGAACGCCTCGAGCGCGCCTTGGTGGTCGATTTTAAGACGCTTCAGTCCAAATACGTCGGCTCCGCCGCGTCCAAGAATGCGAAACGTCGCGAATTCACGTTCCAGATGCACGTGGCGCTTCGCGTCGCCGCCATCAAGGTGGAACTCGCGCGAGACGCCGTCGACGCGGACTCGTGCGACGGCGTGGAGGAGCGCGCGATGTCGAAAAAAGAGCAGAAAAAGCTCGTCAAGGGCGTGAAAAAGCTCGTGGACGAGATTTCGTTTCTCCTCACGCCGCCGGGACAAGAGGGCGTTCGAGCGCTCGTCGAGTCTGAATTCGCGCCCCATTACGCCGGCGCCCTTCCGTCGACGTTACAGGCGCTTCAATCGGCCCTCGGGGTGTCCTCCGAGGCCCCACCGAGCGCGATGGAGGATGCTTCCGTGGCGTTGACGCCGTTTTCACCGCAACCGCTTCGTCGGTCGCCGCGGAAACCGAAACCACGGCCGCACGCGTTGCCCGAACCGGCGGCGCAAAAACCGAAACCGCCGCCGCGACTCCCGCAAGAGTCGTACCGCGGGTTCAACGCGCGCGCGCAGCGACGTCAAATCACCGTGCAGATGCTTCCGACGAAGTCATCCTTCGCGAAACCGACCCCGCGACCGCCTCGCGCCGGCGGGGGCACGAGTCGAAACCTCATGAAGACGTTTAGCACGCCGGGCCCGAGACGCGGCGGCCCGACTGTCGTTGCGGCGACGCCTGTGCTCGCGAACTCAACTCCGGGAATCGTCCGTGCGACGCCCGCCGCGCGTGCAGATGGAGTCGTCGAGATGACTCCAAACGTCGGACGTCCGTTTCGACAATTTAACGCGCCGACGCCTCGTCGATTGGGAGACGCGCTCGACACTCCGGCGCCTAAACGGTCGCGCTTTTTGGATTCGTAATAGTGTACACACAAACCTAGTCTAGACGCATCACGGAAAATACTCTCGCGTGCGAAATGACACTGCGCCCATCGCCATGGCCAACGCCTCCGCCTCTCGCGCATCGACGCCAGGCGTCTTCGTCGTCGTGCACTCGACTTCCATGCCGAGCGACGCGCACTCCTCGATGAAACGCAAACAGTCCCCGTGCGTCAACCCATCTCGAGGCCGCATGATTCGCTCGTACTCGTGTGGAATCGCGCTTGCCAAATGCACCGACACGCGCCGAACGCCGCTCTCCGCCAGCGCGCGCGGTGCCCCCGCGTCTGCGCTCGCCAACCCGTTCGTGTTGACGCGCACGCCGACGCCGTGTCGCCTCGCACAAATTTCTCGCGTCGTCGCGCACAGCGTCTCCAGCTCCAACAACGGGTCCCCGTACCCAGCGAACGTGACCCCCTGGTCGAGCTCGCCCGCGCCGCCGACGTCGTGCGAGGCGTAAAACGTGTCCACCGCCGTGATGAGTTCGTGAACCGTCGGGACGTCGTCACCGATGGGGACGCACCGCGCGTCGGCGGGGAGGCGAAACCCCGGTCCGCGCGCGTCGACGAGCGCGAGGGCGTTCGTTCGATCGGTGAGACCGAGGTAGAGGGCGCCTCGGAGGACGTAGGCGACGCCGGGACGCGCGACGAGGGTGGTGGACATGGTTGGTGGTCGGGCGGCGCGTCGACGAGTGGCGACGGGACGTTCCGAGAGGTTCGAGAGGTTGGTTCGGGTGGCTAGCTAGGTGTGCGTCTGTGATTGCATTGTACGCGTGCGATGCCGTTTTCATCGTCGTCGTCGATGCACCTGCGCTCGTCGCCGAAATCGTCGCGGCGCGTCAGCGGTACAGAAAAGAGACGCCGCCGTCGACGCGCGGCGCGTTGGATTGCGCGAGCGCGGCGCGCACGGTGACGATACCGCGTGGACGCGCCGGGGAGATGCAGTCGATCTCTATATTTTCTCCCTGCGCCTGCGCCACGGTCTCGACGACGGCGACGCCGGCGGGACGCGCGAGCACGCGCGTGGCGCCAAAGTAACAGACGAGAAATTCGCTGGCAACGGCGATGGAGAGCGACGCGCGCACGGGCGTGCCGCCGTACGTCCATCCGCTCTGCGCGTCCACGCTCGAGAGGTACGAGTGCGGCATGGACGTGAGGGCGACGCGCGCGTGCGCCCTGGTGGGCGTCGCGCCGACGGGGAGCGCCGTGGACGAGTCGCACTCTTCGAAACACGGCGCCAACCAACGCTCCGTCGCGCGCGTCGGCTCCGTCAGCGGCGATTCACACAGGATGAGCGCGGAGGAGACGATGACGCCGCCGCTCGCGCCCGATCCGGCGAAGACGCACAGCGACGTCGTGGGGTCCGTCGTGCCCTCGACGTGCGTCGCGATGAAATTGGATCCGGAGACGGCGATCACGTCCACGGGGCCCCACGTCTGCCGAGGGTGCGCGCCGCTCACCGTGTGGTCGTCCTTGACTAAAAGAATGGCGGGTGGATCCAGAGATGCCGCGGCAAATCCGCGCGAGATGCGCACGACGACGAATCCGGGGGACATGAGCGGCGGCGTGGGACAGTGGACCATCGGCGCGTTGTTCGCGCCCGTCGTCACGGTGAAGTTATCCTGACCGAACTCGCACGCGAGCACGCCGAGCGAAAGCGCGCCGAGCTCCTGGTAATCCGCCACTCGTATCCGCGCCGATCGCGCCGAGACGTACGTCGTCGCGGGCGTCAACCATAACGGCGGATCGACGTACGACGATGTCGCGTCTGAGGTGACGGTGAGCGTCGGCCCGTATTGCACTAAATCGACCGACTCGGTCGCCCCGAAACCGACGCTTAACGCGCTCTGTGATGGCATGAGCGCCGGTGTGACGCACTCGACGAGCGATGCGCTCATGTACCGAGCGTGCACGGGACCGATGGAACCGAAACGGCATCCCGCGTACTCTCTGCTCTCTCCCTCGTCGGGAAACGACGTCCCGGTGACTAATAACGCGGCGCCGCCTTGATACGTGATCACAGTCGTCCCCAAACTGACGACGTTCGGCAGCGCCACGGGCGACACGTACACGCTCCGCACGACGGCGTTCGCGTCTTGACTACAACTAATTTTTACCTCGCCCGACGTCCACGAAGCCGTGTGCAAACACCTCGCCAGCCCGCTCGAGACGTACACCAATGTCGACATCGTTCCGTCTGGATACGTGCACACGCATCCGTCGTCCTCGTCGAATGAAAATCCCGATCCTCTGACGAAAAAGTTGCCACCTACGACGACGTCAAACGGCGTCGCGCCCGTCGTGAGATTGAGCGTGGGATTCATCACCACCAAACTCTCCGCTTCTTCCGGCGGTTCCAACGGATCCGTCACCCCTCTCGCGGTTTCGTCCGTGAAGTTAGTGGTCGTCGACCCGGCGAGGACGAAACGACCGTTACCGATGCCTAATCTAAACGTTACGTTCGTCGCCGCGACATGCGCCGGCGAGTAACACGTCGCCGTCTTGCGCGCGGTGACGCGCGCATCTATCGGACCTATTGTTCCAAAGTAACAGCTCAAAAAGTCACCGTCGTCCTCTCCGCCTACGGTGCTAAATCCATCCCCGGTGACGAGCACCGGCGTGCCACCCGTGACGTTGACGCTCCCCGTCGCCGACGTGAGCGAAAAATCATCCGTCTCTAAAACAAAACCCAACGCCCCTCTCGATCTGGGCGGAATCGACACCGTCTGATTCGCTGTCGTCGACGCCGCGACGTTCGCATCGTACGCGCTCTGCGACGGCGAATACGTCGGCACGATCATCATCGAAATCTCCTCGCTCGTCACCGGCGGGCTCTCGCATCGAATCAACGCGCTCGACACCACGTCCGCCCCCACGTGCGTCACCGGTTTCGTCCATCGCACGCTCACCGTCTCGTGCAGATGTCTCCCGCTCAGATAAAACACCTCACCCCCGATCTCGGGTGCGTCCGTGGGATACGCGTTCGACACCGTCATCTGTTTCGCAAAGTTGAACGTCTCCAAACCGTCCACCGGCGCCGTCGACGCGTCCCGTCCGTTTCGTCGCAGCGTCAACCCCACCGTCACGAACCCACCTCGATCGTCCGCGTACCTCGGACTCAGACACACCATCTGCGTGCTCGTCTTGGCGTTCGGCGCGACGACGACCTCGTCGAACGCGCACGCCGCGTTGGCGCTTCCCGAGTAGCCTTCGCCCTCCAGCGTGACGAGCGTCCCTCCGAAAGCCGGTCCAGTCGTCGGATACGCCGCGTCCAACGCCATCGATCGACCCAAGGATAAACCTCGAGTCGGTCTCGTCGCGAGCGCCGCCAAAAAAACGACCGCGACGCGCGCCAACGCGCGCGTTCCCCGACCGTCGAGCCGCGGCCTTCGTAATCGTCTCGACGCGCCCATCGTCACCGTCGCTCGCGTCGTCCCTCGTCCCTCGGTCTCACGTCACCCATCGACGCCACGCGCGTCCCTGGATCATCTCGCGCGAGCTCGCGATCGCGCGATCGCGCCGTCGACGTGACGCGCGCGGTCGAGGCGCGCACTGCGGGAACGGTCAATCTTCAGATTTCGCCGCGCGGCGAGCGCCATGGCGCCCTTTCTCGGCGGCATGCGCGGGCTCACCGTTTTCGTGCAGGACGTGCGAAATTGTAGCAACAAGGTGCGCGCGACGGACGGCGCGCGCGAGGCGGCGGCGGCGGCGGTGAAGGCGAAGGCGAGGCGCGCGGGTGACGGTGGTGAAGATCTTCCGTCGACGATGGCGGCGGTGCGACGGCGCGCGCGAGGCGGTAGACGCGAGGGGAGGGGTGGATGCGGTGTACGCGTGCGCGATCGAACGCGTGCGCGAATCGATGACTGACGAGACCGCGCGCGTCGCGCGAGAGACGTAGGAACAAGAGCGGATGCGCGTGGAGAAGGAGCTGGCGAACATTCGGCGAAAGTTTAACAAGACGCATCGGTCGCTGACGTCATACGAGCGCAAAAAGTACGTGCTCAAGCTCTTATACATTTACATGCTCGGATACAACGTGGATTTCGGTCACACGGAGGCGTTGAAGCTCATCTCTTCGACGTCGTACGGGGAGAAGCAGGTGGGGTACATGACGACGTCGGTGATATTAAACGAGAGAAATGAGTTTTTGAGGATGGCCATCAACAGCATACGCACCGACGTCATCTCGAGGGATGAGACGAATCAGTGCTTGGGGTTATCGTGCATCGCGAACGTCGGTGGACGGGAATTTGCGGATTCGTTGGCGGGAGACGTCGAGACCATTTTGCTCACGCCAACGTACCGACCCGTCGTGCGAAAGAAGGCGGCGTTGTGTTTGTTGAGGTTGTTTCGCAAAAATCCTGAAATTTTGCTTTCGGAGACGTTTGCGCACAAAATCGTCGATTTACTCGACGCGGAGAGAGATTTGGGCGTCTTGATTGGCGTGCTTAGTTTACTTTTAGGCATCGTGCAGCACGACTACAAGGGCTACGAGGCGTGCGTGCCCAAGGTGATCAACGTTCTCGAACGGTTGACGGTGAACAAAGACATTCCGCCGGAGTATCTGTACTACGGCATTCCATCGCCGTGGCTGCAGGTTAAGTGCATGAAAATTTTACAGTACTTTCCCACGCCCGAAGACCCGGCGCTGCTGAACGCGCAGCTCGTCGCCATGAGAAACATTCTTTCCGGCACAACAGCCGTGAAGAATTTCAACAAGAACAACGCGCTCCACGCAATTCTTTTCGAGGCGATTAATTTAGTGACGAGCATGGATTACGCACACGAATTGTTCGATCTGTGCGTCGAAATTCTCGGCAAGTTTCTCACGATGAAGGAACCGAACATCCGGTACTTGGCTCTCAACACGCTAAATACGCTCGCAGCCATGCCAGATCTACGAGAGGCCATCAAGATGTATCAGGAGCAAATCGTGGAGGCCTTGCACGATGCGGACATATCGATCCGTAAACGGGCACTGACGTTGTTGTTTTCCATGTGCGACGCTTCCAACGTGCACTCCATCATCGACGAACTCGTCAAATATTTCGTCACGGCTGATTTCGATATTCGCGAGGAACTCGCAATCAAGACTGCGATTCTCGCGGAACGTTACAGTGTGAACGATCGTCAATGGTTCGTCGATATCGCTCTTCAGATCACCGACAAGGCGGGAGATTTCATCAACGACGATCTTTGGCACCGCGTGGTGCAAATCGCGACAAGCGACCCCAAGCTTCACGCGAGCACGGCGCAAGTCATGTTGGCTCATTTGCGCGATGAAGGGGCGTCGAATGAACTCGTCCTTAGATTAGTATCGTACTGTATGGGCGAGTTCGGGTACTTGCTTCCGATTCCGGCTTCGCAGTACGTGGACATTCTCGTGCCTCTTTTCAAGGAGACAGACGAGGTCACGCAAGCCATCATGCTGACGGCGTTCGTGAAGATGGCAATGCATAAAAATTGCGACCAGGCCGCGATGGGTAACATCGTGCAAGTATTCACGGATATGAGCACCGACATGGACATAGAAGTACAGCAGCGCGCTTCCGAGTATCTGCGTCTATTACGACTTGGTCCGAGCATGCGACACATTCTCGAACCGATGCCAGAGTATCCCGAGAGAACGAGCATCCTAGAGAAACACGTTGAAGTCGAGAACGTGTCGTCTGATATAGCGGCCGGTGTTCGTAAACTCGGCCTGAGCAGTGCGAGTGATAAGAACCGGGCGCAGCCGCAGACAGCGGCGGGTACGAGCGCTTCGCTTGTGATGAAGACGGTGCCGAAACCAACGACGAGCACGGATCTCTTGGGAGATTTGCTAGGCGAAGGCGCTGTGACACCCGCGGCTCTTCCCGCGGCGCGTCCGGCGATGTCTCCCGGATCAAACCTCGAAGATTTACTCGGCATCGCTCCGGCGGCGCCCCCTTCGACGCAGCCGCCGCCGCCAGCGCTCCCGGCGATTGAACCATCATCGAGCACCGCCAACTCGGCTCAACCCGCGTCGACAGCGTCGACGGCGCAGAATATCGAAGATCTTCTCGGTATCGGCGGTACGTCGTCGTCCGTCGCGCTCGCGTCGTCAAACGATGTAGGCGTTTTATCGAACGCCGTCGTCCCAAGCCAACAAGCGCAGAGGCCTTCCGCTACTCCGCAGATGCTGGGACTGACATCGGAGACGCACGCGGGTGCGCGACCGCAATCCGGATGTGAACCAACCGTAGACGTCGATGAGTGCGCCAAACACCTTCTCGTCGCCGACAATGGGTTATTGTACGAGGACGCATGCGTTCAGATAGGAGTAAAATCGCAGTGGCAAGGTTCGCAAGGCAGGGTCATGTTTTACATCGGTAACAAACTCGCCGACGAAACGCTGCAAAACGTACGAATGTCCGTCGCGGAAGTCAACGGCTTGCGACACAGTCTTCAACCGGTGCCGTCGACGATTGGGCCTAAACGACAAATTCAAATCATGTTACAAGTGGCCATCGGGAACGCGTTCGCCGCCGCGCCGACGCTCGCGTTTGGGTTCGCCACCGCGGCGGCGGGCGACGTCTCGCGCTCGTTGGAGTTGCCGGTGAGAGTGAACAAATTCCTACGCCCAATGACCATCTCTTCCCCTCAAGAATTCATCGCGATGTGGCATCAGATGGCGTCGGTGGGTCAGCAACAAAAAATCATGGACGTGTCTCAACAGTACGCCTCGAGCATCGATCGCGTGATCAACGCCTTCAAGGGAATGCGTTTGGCGGTACACGAAGGATTGGATCCAAACCCAGCGAATATAGTCGCCGGGAGTAGATTCGTAGGAGAAAAATGTGGAGAGGTGTTCGTCGCCGTGCGCGCCGAAAGCGATGCGAACGTTCGAGGAAGATACAGGTTTACGGTGGCGTCGCTAGACGCCACGGCCACCTCGGCGGTGATGGAGACGCTCGTGCGGGCGCTGCAATAGACGTGAACATGCAAGAGGCAGTAGAAATTTTAAGTTTTAATACACTAGAATTCGTGGTTCTGTAGTCGGGGTCGGTGTGAGGGTGGAGGGATCAGTCGTCGCGGTCGACGACGCGGCGGCGGGGCGGAGGCTCTACGCGCTCGCGCGCGCCGGCGGCGTCCACTACGGTGCGGCGACGAGCGCCGAACATGGCGCAGACCAACGCCGGGGTGGCTAACGGTTCTCTCCCCGTCATGTCCGGGTAGACATCCTTCAAAAAGTAATACGCGTGACCGACGATCATGCCCAACGCGTCAGTCACCGGTTGCGAACCGATGAGCGTCGAGAAAATCAACAACACCCACGGCAGATACGGCGCCGTAAAATTGAACAACCCTAAAAACGACATCTGCGTCGCCGCGTTTCTCCGTCCCCACACGTACACCATCATGAACGTCAGGCTCGTTCCTAAAAATTGCACGTTGACGAAGGGCGCGAACGCCGTGAGCAACGTCCCGCCGAACACCAACATGTAAAAAAAATCACACGACCGTCCCTGAAACGATCCCTCCTCCAGCATTCGACAGTATCGACTCAGGAAAAACATGTGAAACACGAAATCCACGCCGAGCGAGCCGAAGAAGAAGAAATTCGTCACCAGGCGCCACAGCTCGTACTCTTGAAAGATGAGCGTACTGTTAAAGTACACGTTGAGCGGAGAGATGACCTGTTCGTTCGTTCGTTCGTTCGCGCGCGCCGTCAGTCGATCGATCGGTCGTCGTCGACCCGACCGCGATCGATCGTCTCGCGCGTCTCCTCCGCGTCGTTCGTTCGTTCGTTCGTTCGTCCGCGCGCGTCGTCAAAGCCGTGAGTGAAGAGACGAAGAAATCGTCGAACGCACCTCGAGCGCGCATCCCACCGTCACCGCGAACGTGAGCGTGAGGTACACGCGCGTCACCGTCGGTATCGACGCGTACCACTGCTCGAGCTGGTTCGCCATCCCGACGCGCGCGACGCGCGGCGCGCGAGGCGGTGACTGCCGAGTCGACGAGCCCGCGCTTTGCCTCACTCCTCCTCCGCGCGCGTCCGTCGACATGGGCGGCGGACGCGACAAGCGCAAAAAGGCTGCGAAAAAGCTCGGTAAGGTGTCGGACGCCAAGCCCTCGGGCGCGGCGAAGACGGCGCACAAGGCGGAGCGGAACCAGGCGAAGAATCAGCGGCGTTTGGACAAGGGCCTCGCCGAGGATGACATCGACGCGATATTAGCCGCGCTCGCCATCGAGGACGCGCGACGCGCGGACGTCGTGATCGAGAAGGATTGTCCGAGACCTCTCGCGCGCGGACACGCGTCGTTGACGGCGACGAACGCGGTGAAACCGAACGAGTTGATTTTATACGGCGGCGAGCGCGTGACGGCGGAGGACGAAAAGTGCGTCGTGTACGGAGATTTATACAGGTACGACGTCGATAGGAATCGATGGACCAAGGTGTCGACGTCGAAGGGACCGCATCCGAGGTCTGGACATCAGGCGTTGTGTCACGGAGGGTACGTGTACGTGTTCGGGGGAGAGTTTACGTCGCCGAATCAGGAGCGTTTTTTACACCATCGAGACGCGTGGCGGTTCGATTTGGAGAGCAACGCGTGGGAACAGATGTCGTCCAAGGGTGGACCGAGCGCGAGGTCGGGTCACAGGATGGCGACGTGGGGGAAGCGCGCGATCTTGTTCGGTGGATTTTACGACACGGGTGGGGAGGTTCGGTATTACAACGACGTGTGGGAGTATCACTTTGAGAAGAACGAGTGGAAGTGTCGGTGCGCGGGCGGGGAAGGGGCGCTCGGACCGAGTCCGCGAAGCGCGTGTCACGTCGCCGTGCACGAAGATTCGTTCATCGTGTACGGTGGGTACTGTAAAAATGTCGACGTGGACGAAAAGGATGAGGATAGAAGCGAACGAGGCGCGACGTTTTCAGACGCGTGGAAGTTGGATCTTACGTCGTGGCGATGGGAGAAACTAAAGCGTCAAGGATTGGCGCCGAGCGCGCGCGCCGGGGCGTCGAGCGCCGTGCACGCGCTAAAGAAGCGTCTCGTCCTGTTCGGAGGCGTCGTCGACCACGAGGTGAAACGCGGCGACGTCATCGTGTCTGAATTTTTCACCGATTCGTACAACATGAATTTAGAGGCGAAAAAGTGGTTTCCAGTCACCCTCTACGGCGAGGATAAGACGAAAACGCACAAGGCGGGAAGTCTCGAGGAGGCTGAGCGCGTCGCCGCGGGTGAAGTCGTCAATGAAAACTTTAACATTCGCAGCGAGGCGCACCGCGCCGCCATTAAGATTCAGGCGCACTTCCGTGGGTACCAGGTGCGCAAGGCGTACAAGTTGTACAAGGTCGGCGGCGTCGTGAGCGAGCTTTTATACTCTCCGGGGAGCGGCGAAGCCGCGCCGAAGACGTTACCGAAACCTCGAGGTCGAATCAACGCCGCGATATCCATCAAGGCGAATAGCATGTACTTGTTCGGCGGCGTCGTCGAACTCGGCGACGTGGAGGTGTCGCTCGACGACGTATGGAAATTAGATCTCGGTAGTCGCCCGAAGTGGACGTGCATCACCCCTCTGAGCGATGAGTGTCAAGCGCAGCTCACCGGCGCGGGCGCGATCGAGGAATCGGACTCGGAGGACGAAGACGACTCGGGCGAAGACGACTCAGATTAGGTACAGTAGAAATAGAATTGAATTGACAACATTAGGAGAGATCAAATCCGCTTCCAGACTTGACGGCGTACATGAGCTTTTCTTTCAGAGACGCTTTTGAATCATACGGCGGAAGTTTGAGGAGATTCATGCACGTCGCCGCGGTCGGAAGACGGCTCAAATCCGCAGTCGCGTCGGGAGCGTCCGTGCCCGCCGTGCCGCTCCTGTGAATGCAAAGCTTTGGCTCGAGATGCGAAAATCCCAACAGCGGCGTGTTGCTGCACGACGTGATAAACTTTAACACTTGTCTCTGCTCGTCCGGTGTGATCTCTCGCATGACACTCCAAAACGCACGAATCGTGGGATGCGACGCGTCGTAACCTCCGGAGAAGTCGCAATTCGCCGCCATGTCGTCCACGTCCATCGACCCGGCGCGGTTACCGCTGATGAGCAATCGAAGCTCGGCGGGCGTGAACATGTTCAACCAACGTTTTCGCATCATGATCTCGAATCCAGCGCGCATGCTCGACACCTGCCTGTACATTTGCGCGCGAAGCAAGTAGATGGACATGCAATGGAGGTATCGCGGAACGTTTGAGTTGGTCACCGCCACCGTGTCTCCTCGCGGAATGAGCTGAATCTCTCGTTCCTCCGCACCGCTTCGATCGATGGCTGTGAAGTACAGACACAAATCCGACACGTCGCCCGGGTACCGTTTCAGCGACACCAAGTTTCGGTACAACTCGGGATCGAGCGTGGTGAGATCGTTGAACTCGATGTGCCTTCCCTTGAGAGAGGCGAGGAAAAAGCCGGCGAGCGGCACGTCGAGGAGGATGCCGTCGTAACACGCCTTGCCGAGGATGGCGCCGAGAAAGTAAAAGTACTCGAGATGTCTCGGCCCCGCGTGAATCGCCGACGCTGGATTCGGGTACAGCGTTCGCTCGGGCGTCTCGATGAAGAGTCCAAACTTTGGATTGAACGATTCAGAGATTAAATCGTTGAGGAAATCCTTGAACAACCCACCGCCGTCGACGCCAGCCTCCTCTAAACCTTGCGCGTTGATGAACTGGACGCGGATGATTCCGCCGAGCATCTCCGTGAGACGACTCGAGAGTTCGTTCATGCCGTCCTCGAGCAGGTGCCCGCGCCGAACGCGAATCGTGCAGTACCCCACCGATCCGCTCTGACGCTCGCGGCGCCTTACGTCCATGAATTTATGCACTCGCACCTCAAACGGGACGAGACACGGTGCGCCGGCCAATAGCATGGACGCGCGTGATTTCGGATCGCGCGCCTCTTGTAAAAGAGAAGGAATGTCCACGTGTTCGCCCCTGGCTTGAAACGCGAGCGGGTCGACGAATTGATGTCTCCCGTTACGGTCGTGCAGCCTGGACAGCGCCGACGAACACGCATGCCACGTCTCCGCGTCCACGTATTGGTCCATCGGCGTCATCTGTTCGTACGGCGAGCCGTCGGGTCCTCGCTCGACCCACAAGAGTTCCCACAGCGCGTCTCGAAGCATTCCCACCAACGTCTTCGTCGCATCTAAACCGATCGGTTTCCCGAGACGATAAAACTCTTCATCGTCGCTAATCATAGTGTACATGTTGTAAAGCTTGGCGTACACGCCGAGCAAGAGTCGGTACCCACGGTCGCGCACGTTTCGCAGACGAGTGAGCGCCGGCCACAACGCATCGAAGCACGCGCCGTCAAACGTCATCAGCCGCAAAAACGTTTCGCGTTCGGACCCCGTGAGAACCATATCGCACGTGAACGCGAACGCGGCGACGTGCGTCGCATGTTGCAAGAACACGTGTGCGTCACTTTCTGATAACGTCACCTTCACGAGTCGCGTCGCGCACGCACCGTCTCTGAAGAATTCTCGAACCTGCCGAAACGTGGGCGCGTCTCGCGTCGTGTTCGCGTCCGTTCCCGCCGGAACCTCTCGCGCTCTTCGAACCTCCGTGCGCGCGGCGCGCAGGTTCATGACGTCTAATTTCACGTCATCATCGTCGTCATCGTCGTCGTCGTCATCCTGCGCCTCGATGCCCCCGTCTGACTCGGACGCGACGAAGAGCGCCGCGCTCGAATGCGCCGACGACATGAGACGCGTCGCCACTCGCACCACGACGCAAGCGAGTCGCGGCGTCATACGCTCGATGTGTGTCTTCACCGGTTGAATCACATTCCCGAGCGCGACGTCCACGCCTCGCAACGTCGACGACGCGCACGTCGACGCGTCACCGCTCGTATCCGTCTCCAACCGCCGCGCGACAAATTCCCACAACTCGCGCGTCGTCGACGCCTCCCCGAACGCGTCCCACACTCTCGGCACGCGCGCGAGCGTCCACGCCAACGCCCCACCACCGCCGCCGCGAGCGATGTTTTCGCACAACAAACGCATCGCGCGTCGCGTGACGTCATCCTCGAAAGCCTCGCTCTCGCGCAAATCTTCTAAAATGTCGCCGACGCATCGCGCGTCGTCCGCGTCTCGAAACGACGCGGCGCACAGCTCCACCCCGGTGTCCCCCCACCGCGCGTCGTCTCGGCGCATGAGCGCCACCAACGCGTTCGACAGACTCACCACCGCGCGACGCGCTACCTCTCTTCCCTCGCCGTCATCCTCTCGCGCCCGTCGCGTCGCCTCGC
>Ga0181568_10000323_pt1 | contig 41416 bp, 36 predicted proteins | sample 101ome_20_FD_133758 | JGI IMG/M metagenome (GOLD analysis project Ga0181568, IMG submission 133758) | Coastal salt marsh microbial communities from the Groves Creek Marsh, Skidaway Island, Georgia - 101404AT metaG (megahit assembly) | ecosystem: Environmental > Aquatic > Marine > Intertidal...
AGCCCAATTCTGCAACCGGCTCAACTGCATCACCGGCCTTTGTAATACGCGGCTTAACCAGCTTGCCGCCATTCGCCAAAGCTGCCGTCATAACCGCCAATTGCAATGGCGTGGCCAGCAAATAGCCCTGACCGATGGCGGTGATAATGGTCTCCCCCGTGCGCCAGCCAGTATCGTAATTGGCGCGCTTCCAATCGCGACCGGGCACGGTTCCGCTTTTTTCGCCGTCGAGATTAATACCGGTCAGCTTGCCAAAGCCAAAACGTTGCGCCATCGCCTCAATACGGTCAATGCCGACACGCAGGGCCAAATCATAAAAATAAGTGTCGCAAGAGCGCTCCAAAGCATCGACCATATTGACCGGCCCGTGTCCATCGGCAGCCCAACAATGAAACTCCTCACGCGCAAATTTATAAACGCCGCTGCAACTGATTTTTTCTTCCGGATCAATCAGCTTTTCTTCCAGCGCGGCAAGCGCCACGAGCATTTTGAATGTCGAGCCCGGCGCATAAAGACCGCGCATCGCTTTATTGACCAACGGCTTGCGCTCATGGTCGATGAGCCGCTCCCATTCTTCGACTTCAATACCGCGCGATAGCTTATTCAAGTCAAAACTGGGAGACGACACCATGGCGACCATCTCACCATTATGGATATCCATTACCATGGCCGAGCCACTATGACCGTTGAGCCTTTGGGCGGCAAAATTTTGCAAATCCAAATCAATGGACAGCGCCAAATCGCGCCCTTTTTCACCCGGCTCGGATTGCAATTCACGCACTGTGCGCCCAATCGCATTTACCTCGACATGGCGCACCCCCGGCGTGCCGCGCAGATCGCGCTCAAAATCGCGCTCAATGCCGCTGCGGCCAACATAATCGCCGACAATATCATCAACCCGCTGCAGGTCTTCGCGGGTTTTTGTGCCAACAAAGCCAACCAAATGGGCCACCGATTGAGCATGCGGATAAATACGCTTCTGCCCGACCAAAGGTTCAACACCTGAAAGATATGGCAGATTAAGATTGAGCCGCGCAAACTCATCCCATGACAAATCTTCCAAAATCACAATTGGTTTGAATGAGGGCTGGCGGCGAATTTTACTGCGAATATCATGAAGCTCTGACCGGCTGAGTTTAAGCAAGCGCGTCAGGTCATTTAGCGTCGCATCCATATTGGCGACCCGCTCCGGCACCATTCGGATTTGCAGATTGCGGTCATTACCGGCCAGCAATTCGCCAAAGCGGTCTGTAATCCGACCGCGCACCGCCGATATTTGCGAGATATTGACCCGATTGGCTTCTGCCAATGTAGCATAGACATCTGACCGTGCCACTTGCAAAAATTGTAAGCGCCCCGCAAGCACAAGAAACAAACCGCCCTGCAGACCACCCAGCAATACCAAGCGCCGCGAAAAATCCTGACCTTCAGTGTCATAAATCGACATCAGTTTCGCTCCGCACCGGTTAAGGCATCACTGAAGAAGTAAAGTGGAAAATAAATCACCGGGAAAAACAAGATGCAGATGAAGCACGAAAGCACGAAAGGGATAATTGTGAGATGCAAATCATCAGACAGAGCGGCCAGCAAATAGGCCGCCAAATAAGTCATCATAATTAACACGCCGAAGGTTATCCAATAGGAGCCGAAGCTACCTGTCGATATGATGGCGCGTTGGCTGACGCATAAAAGATAGAAAACAACAAAAAGCGACGACCAAAAGCCGAGCGGCATTTCACTGAGAATATCGTTCAGAAAACCAAAAAGCGCGACGAATACCGGCGTCGCATCGCTCTCAGCCGTCAGACCAATAAAAAAAAGCGGAATGAAATAAAGACCGAGCTCAAGCTGCGCCAAGGCCTTCACATTTGACGGCATGCTGTTGAGCAAAACGAACAATAAAAGCAAGAGATAAGGCAGAAAAGTGCTGCCGCCTTCGCTTGGGTTTTTGAGGCCGTTCATTGTGCCAAACTCGGCGCCGGTTGAATTTCGCTTGGCGGGTCTTCCGTCGGCTGTGCCATGACAACGCGAATAAAATTGAGGCTCTGCAAATCATCAAGCAATCGAACCGTCAATTCGCCTTGGTCATCGCGGCGCACCAAAGCGACCGGCAAGCCGACGGGAATTTGCCCGCCGCGCCCAGACGTCACCAACAGATCGCCATCTTTCAGCTCGGCCTGACGCGGCAAGAACTGCAATTCCGGTTGTGGTCGATTGGTGCCGGACAAAATCGCTTGCACATCAGATGACAGCGCCACCACCGGAATATGGCTGTTAAAATCGGTGAGCAATAAAATGCGCGATGAATTACGGCCACTGGAAATAACCCGCCCGACCAGGCCGTTAAGCCCCATAACCGCCTGCCCCGCAGTAATGCCACGATCGCGTCCGCCCTTGGCGACCAATGTGTGAACAAACGGACTGTTTAAATCAGCAATCACCCGTGCATTGACCATTTCAAAGCCCGGCTCTTCAGGCAGATTGAGCAGATTGCGATATTGGTTCATCAGCAATTCAGCACGCGTTAACTCTTCAACACGCAACCGTAACTCGATATTTTGCCGTTCCAATTCGCGATTACGATTTCTCACCGTATTGAGATCGTCGAGATAATCACCAACATTGGCAAGTGCGTCGGCGGGCTTACCGAACAGTTCGAGGGCCGGGGTGACAGCATCAAAAAACACCTGACGCACCGCAGAAACGCGCGGATCGTTTTGCGGAACAACAGCTAAAATGAGTGTTGTGGCAACCAAACATAGGACGGCAATTCCGACGCCGCTAATCAGCCGGTTTTCACGTCCTCCTATGCCTGATTTGGCCACTGAGCCCCTCTTCGGTTAACCTCTAATAGGCGACAGACAGAACATGCTTCATGGTTTTTATGTGTTCCAATGCACGTCCTGTGCCGAGCACAACGCAAGACAGCGCTTCATCGGCGATGGATACGGGCAAGCCGGTCGCTTCGCGCAAATAGGCGTCCAAATTATGCAACAGACCGCCACCGCCGGTCATCACAATGCCTTTATCGACAATATCAGCCGCCAATTCGGGCGGTGTCGCTTCAAGTGCGACCTTCACCGCCTCAACAATCGCGCCGACCGGCTCGGAAAGGCTCTCGGCAATTTCGCGCTGGGTAATCACCACCTCGCGCGGCACGCCATTCATCAAATCACGGCCTTTGATTTTCACCGACTCGCCTTCTTCGCCGGGCGGCATCATGGCCGAACCGACTTCTTTCTTGATGCGCTCGGCGCTTGACTCGCCAAGCAGCAAATTATGATTGCGGCGAATATGAGCGATAATCGCCTCATCCATTTTATCACCACCGACGCGCACAGAGCGCGAATAAACAATACCGCCAAGCGACAACACGGCGACCTCAGTCGTACCGCCGCCAATATCAATTACCATTGAGCCGGTCGGCTCGGTGACCGGCAGTCCGGCACCAATGGCCGCCGCCATCGGTTCTTCAATCAAAAATACGCGGCGCGCACCGGCCGACATGGCGCTTTCTTGAATGGCACGGCGTTCAACCGCCGTCGCCCCTGACGGCACACAGACAACAATCTGCGGATTGGCGAAAGAACGCCGATTATGCACTTTGCGAATAAAGTGCTTAATCATTTCCTCAGTGACATCAAAATCAGCAATCACGCCGTCGCGCATTGGGCGAATGGCTTTGATATTGCCCGGCGTGCGACCGAGCATCATTTTCGCTTCATCGCCGACGGCGAGAACTCGATTGCGGCCATTCTGCTCGATAATCGCCACAACTGACGGTTCGTTCAGCACAATGCCACGACCCTTCACATAGACCAGCGTATTGGCCGTGCCGAGGTCGATGGCCATATCGGCCGAAAACATAGCGAGCAGCATATTCAACATTCGAGTTCTCCCCCCAATAGGAACAGTAATTTAAGCGGTCAGCGAGTCAGGCGCTTGTTTCTCACGCTTTATCAGCAGTTTGTTTAACGCACTGACATAGGCACGCGCAGAAGCCACCATTGTGTCCGTGTCGGCAGCACGGCCGGTCACCGTCTTGCCTTTTTCTTCCAATCGCACACTGACTTCAGCTTGCGCGTCCGTGCCTTCGGTGACCGCGTGAACTTGATATAATTGCAAATTCGCTTCATGCGGAAACAGCGCGTTAATGGCATTGAAAGTGGCATCAACCGGGCCGTCACCGGTGCTGTCAATTTCGGTTTCCTTGCCGTCAATTTCCAGCTTCAGCATGGCCTGTTGTGGCCCTTCTGAACCGGCAATAACGCGCAAGGAGACCAGCTTGACGCGGTCAGCCCCTTTGGCCACTTCATCATCGACCAAAGCGACAATGTCATCGTCAAACACATGCTTTTTGCGATCAGCCAGATCCTTGAAGCGGGTAAAGGCTTCTTGCAATTGATTATCGCCCAGCTCATAGCCCAGCGCTTTAATCTTCTCGCGGAACGCATGACGACCCGAATGCTTGCCCATCACCAGCGAGGTCTGCGAAATACCGACACTTTCCGGCGTCATGATTTCGTAAGTCTGGTTGTTTTTCAGCATACCGTCTTGGTGAATACCGCTTTCATGGGCAAAGGCATTTTGCCCGACAATCGCTTTATTATATTGCACCGGAAACGCCGTGACCGATGATACCAGTTTGGAAGCGCGCGCCAAGCTTGTGGTTTCAATATTGGTCCATTGCGGCATGGCGTCATTGCGCACATTCAGCGCCATAACGATTTCTTCCAAAGCCGCATTACCGGCGCGTTCACCCAAGCCGTTAATCGTGCACTCGACTTGTCGCGCACCGGCTTGCACACCTGACAAGGAATTGGCAACCGCCAGCCCCAAATCATTATGGCAATGGGTTGAGATAATCGCCTTATCAATATTCGGCACGCGCTCGCGCAGCATGGTGATAATCTCGAAATATTCCTGCGGCACGGTATAGCCCACCGTATCGGGAATATTAATCGTGGTGGCACCGGCCTTAATGGCGGTTTCTACCGTGGCACATAAAAAATCGCGGTCGGTGCGGGTCGCATCTTCCGGCGACCATTCAACATTTTCGACATGATTGCGCGCATGGCTGACAGAAAAAGCAATCGCTTCCATCACTTCATCAGGTTCCATTTGCAGCTTGTGCTTCATATGCACCGGGCTGGTAGAGATAAAGGTATGGATACGCGGGTTTTTAGCGTGCTTCACCGCATCGGCGGCGCGGTCAATGTCTTTTGCACCGGCCCGCGCCAAACCGCATACTTGCGCGTTTTTCATCAGCTTGGCGACTTCCGATACGCTTTCAAAATCGCCGTTTGAGGCAATCGGAAAACCGGCTTCGATAACGTCAACGCCCATTGCATCCAGCAATTCAGCGATTTGCAGCTTTTCTTCCAGCGTCATGGACGCGCCGGGCGACTGCTCGCCATCGCGCAATGTGGTATCGAAAATATAGACGCGGTCCTGTTCGGCGCCGCTTTGTTTGATTGAGTTGGTCATGGTTTCATCCTTCCTGTGACCTTTGGGTCATGTGTTCCTTTCCTGATAAATCCCCTGAAAACGCGCCGTTCATCGACTGTCCGATCTCAGGGGCAGGTAAGGAGAAGGATGGTTAGTGCAGTGGCAGATGTTGGCGCGCACGAAATCGCACGAGCCAAAGAGGCCGTGTCCCGATTCCGAAAAGATTTAGCGCACAAATTCATATGCCGTTCTTTCTGAAACATTCACCATTGAGCGTTGCTCATATATCTGTTTACGCAAGGAAAACTCGCATGGCAAGAACTTTCAGCGCAAGATTCCGCGCTTTAGAATGCCATCATCATGCGCCGGCATCGCCGCGCAGCCCTGCCGATTCCGTTTCTGCCGCCTGAACCACGAAATCCATTACCGCGCGCACATGGCCAAGCTTGGCCATATCGGCCCGCGTCAGCAGCCATAATTCCAAACTGCCGACCAAATCAGGCCCGGCCAAACGGGTCAAACCGGCAATATTATCGGCTTGAAAACACGGCAGAGCCGCAACGGCATCGCCGTTCAGACAGGCCGCCAAGCGGGTTGCGGCGCTGGAGGAGCGCATCAGCACCTGCCCTGCCTTTTCGGCCCGCGACAGCCACCAGACCGGCCCTAAGGGACGTTCTTCTTCAGAAAAACCGATAATTCTTGCATCGCTCAAATCATTATGCGCCGGCGCATCGCCCAGTTTTTCGGCATAATCGCTGACGGCGTAAAGCCCATAGGCGACATCGGTCAATTTGCGCACCAGCATATCGCCCTGTGTCGGGCGCGCCAGCCGGAGCGCAATATCAACATCGCGCAGCGCATTCATCACACGCGGCGCCGCGCCGGGGCCGGAAATTGATGGATCGGTGATGATGTCGAGCGCCACATCGGGCGATTTTTCTTGAAAATCCGGTAAAAGCGGCCCCAACAGACCGCCGGCTACAACTTCGCTGGCCGATAGCCGCACCACGCCGCGCACATTGCCCGAACCGGCCTGAAAATCGCGCTGCAAAGAGGACAGGCTGTTATCGACCGGTTCCAGTGATTGCAGCAGCCTTGTGCCGTCTTGGGTCAGCGCATAGCCGCTGCGCAATCGTTCAAACAGCCGCGCATCAAGCGCTTCTTCAAGATTGCCGATACGGCGCAAAACCGTGGTGGTGTTGACATTGAGCTCGCGCGCAGCAGCGGACAGGCTGCCGGTTGCTGCAACCGCCAAAAAATAGCGCAAATCGTCCCAATCAAGACTCTTCATAATTGCAACAGTCTATCTGCAAATACGCAAATTTGCAATTATGCAAGGTGCTCCTTGCTTATTCAGGGGATTTATCGATATTCAGCCAATGGTCGAGAGACAGACGTCCGGCTCCATTCGCCGCCAAAAACAGCAGCACAAACACCCAAAACAGGCGTTGGTCGAGAATGAGCGCATCAGAAGCGCGGTCAAACCAGCCCCCAATTAAAGCGAAATCTTTCCAATCCACGAAAGAAACACCTAGGCCGATTGCAATTAAAGAACCCAAGACCAATTTCATATTCTGAGACATTTCATATGTCCTTCTTCCTTTTGTTATTCTCAGTATACCACAAAAAAACACCGCCCCGAAAGGCGGTGTTTTATATGCATTCCATGCGGGTGGATGCCACCCTCAATTCTTCTCTTGGTCCACCAGCTTATTGGCGGCAATCCAAGGCATTTTGGAGCGTAAATCGGCACCGACTTTTTCAATCGGATGCGCGTCTGACTTGGCACGGAAATCTTTGATTTCCTCTTGGCCGCCCTGCATCCAGCGATCGGTGAATTTGCCGGTCTGAATGTCTTCGAGAATTTTTTTCATCTCGGCTTTGGTTTCGGATGTCACGACACGCGGGCCGGAAACATATTCACCAAACTCGGCCGTGTTGGAGATGGAGTAATTCATATTGGCAATGCCGCCTTCATAAATCAGGTCCACAATCAGCTTCACTTCGTGCAGGCATTCGAAATAGGCCATTTCCGGCGGATAACCGGCTTCGGTCAATGTTTCATAACCTGCTTTAATTAGCTCGACCACACCACCGCACAAAACGGCTTGTTCGCCGAACAAATCGGTTTCGCACTCATCGCGGAAAGTGGTTTCGATAATGCCGGAACGACCGCCGCCGACGCCGCACGCATAAGACAGCGCCAAGTCGCGGGCATTGCCTGAGGCGTCTTGCGCAACGGCAACCAAACAGGGCACGCCGCCGCCTTTCAAATATTCACCGCGCACCGTATGGCCGGGGCCTTTCGGCGCGACCATTGACACGTCAAGGTCGGGGCGCGCTTCAATGAGACCGAAATGAATCGACAGGCCATGCGCGAACATCAGCGTGCCGCCTTCGCGAATATTATTGGCAATATGCTCGGCATAAATATCTTTTTGCAGCTCATCAGGTGTCAAAATCATCACCACATCGGCCCAAGCCGCCGCATCGGCAATGTTCTTAACCTCAATGCCTTCGGCTTCGGCTTTGGCAATCGAGCCGGAGCCGTCGCGCAAACCGACGCAAACCTGCTCAACGCCGCTGTCGCGCAGATTGAGCAAATGGGCATGGCCTTGGGAACCATAACCGATCACGGTCACTTTTTTGTCTTTAATCAGATTTGCATCTGCGTCGCGTTCATAAAGCATTTCCATCAGTTTGCTCCTTAAATGCTCAAAAATTACATAGGTTCCGGGCCGCGCGCCAAAGCCGCCGCGCCGGTGCGCGAAGCTTCTTGCAGCCCCAAAGGTGTCATTAATTCGATAAAGGCATCGATTTTTTCGCTATTGCCGGTGATTTCAAAAACAAAGCTCTCAGGCGTCGCATCAACGACACGGGCGCGAAACGCTTCCGACAAGCGCAAGGCTTCAACCCGCGCCTCGCCTTTGCCCGACACTTTGACCAACGCCAATTCGCGCTCGACGCTCTCGCATTCAACCGTCAGGTCAACGACACGATGCACCGGCACAAGACGACCCAATTGCGCCTTGATTTGTTCAATCACTTGCGGCGTGCCGCTGGTCACAATGGTGATGCGCGACATGTGTGCGCTCTGGTCAACTTCGGCCACGGTCAGGCTGTCAATATTATAGCCGCGCCCCGAAAACAGACCGATGACGCGTGCCAGCACACCGGCCTCATTATCGACCAGCACGGAAATCGTATGCGTTGCTGTAGCTTGTTCGCTCATTGAAAACCTGTCCAACCCGCCCCTCTTACCGGCACTCTATAGCGCAGCACCGCAAGCGGGGAAAGCCCCATATTTAACCAAATTCTAGACCAGCGCCTTGCCTTCGTCAGAGACTTCAACTTCCAGCCCCTGATCGTCAGCCAACAGCATGTCATTATGCGCCGCACCCGATGGAATCATCGGGAAGCAGTTTTCTTCTTTGGTGACAATGCAGTCAAAAATAACCGGCCCGTCCGTGTCAACCATGCGCTTAATGGCATCGTCCAATTCGCTCGGCTTCTCAGCGCGAATACCGGTCGCGCCATAGGCCTCGGCCAATTTCACGAAATCGGGCAGCGCCTCAGAATAGGAATTGGAATAGCGACCGCCATGCAGCAATTCCTGCCATTGGCGCACCATGCCCATATATTCATTGTTCAAAATGAAGATTTTGATGGGCAAACGATGCTGAACAGCGGTCGATAATTCTTGCATGGTCATCATGGCCGAGGCTTCGCCGGCAATATCAATCACCAAGCCTTTCGGATTGGCAACCTGCACGCCGACCGCTGCCGGAATGCCATAGCCCATTGTGCCCAAACCGCCCGAGGTCATCCAGCGATTGGGGTCTTCAAAGCGATAATATTGCGCCGCCCACATTTGGTGCTGGCCCACCTCCGTGGTGATGAACGTATCAGGCCCTTTGGTCAGCTCATAGAGGCGTTCAACCGCATATTGCGGCTTAATCGCCTTATCGTCTTTGCGATAGGCCAGGCAATTGCGGTCGCGCCAGCCTTCGATTTCTTTCCACCAGCTGCTCAATGCCTTTTTGTCAGGCGTGACGGCGCGCGATTTATAAACCCGCAACATGTCTTCCAACACATGCGCCACATCACCGACAATCGGCACATCGACAACAACATTTTTGTTGATGCTGGACGGATCAATATCGATATGGATTTTCTTGCTGTCGGGCGAGAACTTATCCAAAGCACCGGTAATGCGGTCATCAAAGCGTGCGCCGATATTAATCATGACATCGCAATCATGCATGGCCAGATTGGCTTCATATGTGCCGTGCATACCCAACATGCCGAGCCATTGCTTATCGGCCGACGGATAGCTGCCCAGCCCCATCAGGGTTGAGGTGATGGGATAGCCGGTCAGCTTGACGAATTCGCGCAGCAATTGGCTGGCCTGCGGGCCTGAATTAATAACCCCGCCGCCTGTATAGAAAACCGGCTTTTTGGCATTGGCAATCAAATCGACAGCAGCATTAATCGCTTCCATATCGCCTTTGACTTTCGGCTGATAGGACTTGTGCTTCACCGCGGTCGGTTTCAGATAGTTGCCCATGGCAAATTGCACATCTTTGGGAATATCGACAACCACCGGGCCGGGGCGGCCTGTGGTGGCGACATAAAACGCCTCATGCATGACGCGCGCCAAATCATTCACGTCTTTAACGAGATAATTATGCTTGGTGCAGGCGCGTGTGATGCCGACCGTATCGGCCTCTTGAAATGCATCGGCACCAATCAAATGGGTCGGCACTTGGCCGGTAATGCACACCATGGGAATGGAATCCATCAACGCATCGGTCAGGCCGGTCACCGCATTGGTGGCACCGGGGCCGGAAGTAACAAGCACAACACCGCATTTGCCGCTGGAACGGGCATAGCCCTCCGCCGCATGGGTCGCGCCTTGTTCGTGGCGGACGAGAATATGCTCAATATCTTCCTGCTGGAACAATTCGTCATAAATCGGCAGCACAGCGCCACCGGGATAGCCGAAAATATGCTGCACGCCATTATCGCGCAGCGCTTGCAAGACGATTTGAGCACCGTTTATTTGTTTTTCCATCGTTCCATTCGCGCTTTATCACGCGTCTCCAAAGAGTTACGGGCGCAAACGCGCCCAGAGCAAGCGAAATTAGCAATTTTTATGTCGCAGTCAAGCTCTATTTTGAAATAAATGAAAAGATATTGGAGAAATTATTTTCATAATCTTGCTCATTAAAGCTTTTCCAATCGCTCATTTGATTGCGAAACCACGTCATTTGCCGCTTGGCATAGCGTCGCGTCGCCTGCTGTGCCTGTTCGGTCGCCGTTTCGGCATCCAATTCGCCCTGCATCAGTGCCATGAGTTGACTGACGCCTAGGGCTTTCAGTGCATTGGCATCGGGCGGCAAATTGAGCGCCCATAATTCTTCAACCTCTTTTTGCGCGCCGTCTGCCAACATGGCCTCATAGCGCGCATTACAACGCGCATAGAGCCAATCGCGATCCGGCATCAGCAAAATACCGCAATAAGCGGTCAAAGGCGGCTTTTGCACCTGTTTTTGCCATTGCGATAACGGCTCGCCGGTCGCTTCATAGACCTCGAGGCCGCGCAAAATACGTTGCGTATCGGTCGGCGGCAAGCGCTGTGCCAATGCGCTGTCAACGCGCTGCAGTTCAGCATAAAGCACCGATAAGCCCTCACTATCGAGCCGCGCGCGCAAACCGTCGCGCAGATTTTCAGGAATATCAGGAATATCGGCAAGCCCTTGCGTCAGGCTTTTGAAATAAAGCCCGGTGCCGCCGACCAATATCGGCCGCTGGCCGTTTTTTTGCGCTTCATCGATAGCGGCCAGCGCTTCGGCTAGCCATTGCCCAACACTATAGGGCGCGGCGATCGGCACATGGCCGTAAAGAACATGACACGCGCGGCGCAAATCCTCCTTTGGCGGTCGTGCCGTCAGCACATTCAGCGTGTCATAAACCTGCATGCTGTCGGCATTGATGACGCAGCCATTATATTTTTCTGCCAGCGCCACAGCCAATGCGGACTTGCCGCTGGCCGTTGCGCCTGCAATAAGGATGGGAAGCTCAGACATAACTCATTCATATAGGGTTCTTGCAGATGACAAAAGCGGCAGAAACGGATTTTCTGGTAGTGACTGCGCAACCGGGCAGCGACACGCTGAACGACAACATGCTGGCAAGGCTGGCCGAAGCCATACCGACCCTGCCCACGGCCGACCGCCTCGGCGACGCGGCGGTGCAATATGCCATTGCGCCCGATATGCTGGGCATTGCCGATGCCATGACTGACCGCCTTGGCGACGAGGCGATTGACATTAACCGTGTCAGCGATGCGGCGCGGCAAAAGAAAATGCTGATTGCCGATTTGGAAAGCACGATTATCGAACAAGAATGCCTTGATGAACTGGCCAAGACCATCGGCAAAGAAGACGTAATCGCCGATATAACCGCACGCGCCATGCGCGGCGAGTTGGATTTTGAACCGGCCTTGAAAGAGCGCGTCGCCATGCTGAAAAATGTGCCCGAAAGCGCGCTGCAAGAGCTTTATGATAACGGCATTTCGCTGATGCCCGGCGCCGCCACTCTGCTTGCAACTTTGCGCAAACATAATGTGTTTTGCGGCCTTGTTTCGGGTGGTTTTGCGTTCTTCGCATCGCGCATTGCCGATAAGCTCAATTTCAACCGCTTTCAATGCAATGATTTAAACGTCGAAAATGGCGTGTTAGACGGCACGGTGGTCGAGCCGATGTTGGGGCGTGCTGCCAAGGCCGACATTCTTGCCGCTTGGGCGGCTGAATTGGGCTTCGGGCAAGACGATGTGCTGGCCGTTGGTGACGGTTCAAATGATTTAGCCATGCTGGGCATTGCCGGCATGGGCGTGGCCTTTCGCGCCAAACCCGCCGTCGCTGAGAGCGCGCGCTATCGCATCACCCATGGCGATTTGACCGCCCTGCTCTATCTGCAAGGCTATAAGCAAAACGAATTCGCCTAAAGCGGCTTTTAATCAGCCAAAGGCAGGGCGATAAAGCGCACGGTTTCACCGGAACGAATGAACGCCAATGCTGAATTACGCCCGTTTTTCTTGGCCGCTTTCAGCGCATCAACCACCGCTTTGGCCGAACCGACAGGGCGCTGGTCAATCTCTGACACAACATCGCCAGGACGAATACCCGCCTCAAAGGCCGCACTGTCACGCTCAACATCGACAATTACCGCACCTATAACATCATCGCCCAAACCGAAGCGCTGGCGGTTCTCGCGGCTTAAGCTTTGCAAAGTCAGCCCGATATAGCTTTCGTCATCATCGCTGCGCACTTTTTCTTGCGTCTGCTTTTCATTCTCCGGCTTGCTGCTTGCTTCTTCCAAGCGGCCGGTGACGATTTTCAACATGCGCGACTTGCCGCGCCGAATGACCTCAACCTGAACCGGTTTATCAATCGTCGTTTCGGCTACAATACGGGGCAAATCGCGCATGGTCGGCACAGGCTTGCCGTCAAAGCGGACAATCACATCGCCGACTTTCACACCGCCCTTTTCAGCCGGCCCGTCAGGCGAAATTTCCGACACCAAAGCCCCACGCGCCTTTCCGAGTGATAAGCCTTCGGCCAATTCATCGGTCACTTGCTGAATGCGCACGCCGAGCCAACCACGGCGTGTCTCGCCAAAATTCTGCAATTGTGCGGTCACCGTTTTGGCGAGATTGGACGGAATCGAAAAGCCGATACCGACCGAACCGCCTGATGGTGAAATAATCGCTGAGTTTACGCCAATGACTTCACCGCGCATATTGAACAAAGGCCCACCCGAATTACCGCGGTTAATGGCGGCATCGGTTTGAATGAAACTGTCATAAGGACCGGCATTGATATCACGGTTAATCGCCGAAATAACACCGGCGGAAAGTGAGCCGCCCAGCCCGAATGGATTGCCAATGGCAATCACCCAATCGCCGACCCGCGCCTTATCGCTATCGCCCAAAGACACAAAGGGCAGACGTTTTTTGGAACTTACTTTCAATACGGCCAAATCGGTCTTCGGGTCGCGGCCAATCAACTCGGCATCAAGCTTGGCGCCGTCTGAAAAGGTCACGGTAATTTCATCGGCTTCTTCAATCACATGATTATTGGTGATGATAATGCCTTTCGGGTCGACAACAAATCCACTGCCCAAAGAAGAGACTTTTTGACTGGGCGCTTGACCGCCGCCACGCCGCTGGTTGAAAAACTCTTCGAAAAAGCGGTCAAAAGGCGGTTGGCCGGGACCGCGCGAGCGGCGCTGCTCGACTTTTTGCGAGGTCGATATATTGACCACGGCCGGGGTCAGGCGTTCGGCCAAATCGGCAAAGCCATCTATCGGTCGTGCCACGGCCGAACCGACCGCCAGTGGCGCAACCATAACCGCGAAAACAATGAAAAAGCGAGAGAGCGTTTGTTCCAACATTGATGAGAAATCCTATCCAAGCATCCAAACTAAAACGACACCTATGGTCAGAGCAACCAAACCGCCATTGCGGAGGGTGGTATCACTGACAGCATCGATTTGTTTGACCATAGAACGCAAAAATGACGGAAAAAGGGCATAGAGCGCCCCTTCAAAAGCCAGCACCAGCCCAATGGCCAGAAACAGCTTTTCGAGCATTAGTTTGCCGCCTGCTCCGCCGCCCTATCGGCGACGATTTCAGGGCACAAATTATCACTCAATGATTTGCCGTCTTTGGTCAGCTTATCGACATTAACCCGCGACCCTCGCTTGACCTGGCCGGTCTGGCTCGGCGCCAGTGTTGAGTTCGGGTTTTTCAAGAATTGGAAAAACGCACTATCCGGTGATAACACCATGGTCGTGCCATCTTCTTCCAAAGCTGTTTCATAAGCCTGCATGGAACGGTAGAAAGCAAAGAAATCGGGATCTTGGCCAAATACTTTGGCAAAAACGCGGTTGCGACAGCCATCACCCTGACCTCGGATAATCTCGCTGTCGCGGGTCGCTTCAGCAAGAAGAACCGTTACTTGCTTATCGGCTTGCGCGCGAATGGCGCGCCCTACTTCTTGACCACGGGCGCGGAACTCGGCCGCTTCCTGCTCGCGTTCGGTTTGCATACGGCGATAAATCGCTTGGCTGTTGGCCTCCGGCAAATCGGCACGGCGAATACGCACATCGATAATCTCAATACCGAAATCAGCCGCTTGCTCATTGACCAGAGCGCTGATGCGCTGCATCAGCTGCGAGCGCTCATCGCGCACCACGGTTTCAAATTTTTCCTCACCCAAAACCGAACGCATGGAAGAAGAGACAATGGTTGAGAGGCGGGACTGGGCACGACGCTCATCGCGCAACGCTTTATAGAATTGTAGCGGATCAATGATGCGATATCGGGTAAAGGCATCAACCACCAAACGCTTTTGGTCCGAGGCAATCAGTTCTTCAGCGGGCGTATCAAGATCAAGAATACGCTTGTCGATGAAGATGACATTTTGCACAAACGGCACTTTCAGGTTGAGACCGGCCTCGGTAATGACGCGGCGCGGGTCACCGAATTGCAACACCAAAGCTTGTTGCGTTTGATGCACGGTAAATAGCGAGGCCGAAGCCAACACGCCAAGCACCGCAAGGAGAATGAGAGAAATGACGAGACTAGGGCGTTTCATTATTTTGCCTCCTGATTGCGCTTCAGCTGGTCGAGCGGCAGATAAGGCACAACGCCTTGCCCGTCTTGCTCGATAATCACCTTATTGGTGCGGCCGAGAACTTTTTCCAATGTTTCAAGGAACATGCGCTGGCGGGTCACGCCACGTGCCGAGCGATATTCATCATAAATCGAGGCGAAACGGGTCGCTTCACCATCGGCTTCAGCAACCGTTTGCGCGCGATAGGCTTCTGCCTCACGGCGAATACGCACCGCTTCACCTTGCGCTTCCGGCACAACGCGATTGGCATATTTATTGGCTTCATTGCGCGCCCGCTCTTGGTCGGCGCGCGCCGCTTGCACGTCGCGGAAAGCGTCAATCACGGCTGCAGGCGGGTCAACTTTCTGCATTTTCACCCGCGTAATGGTGATACCGGCACCATATTCATCGAGGGTTTTTTGCATCAGCGCTTTTACCTGCTCTTCATTGGTCTGACGCTGTTCGGTCAAAATCGGCTGAATGTCATTCTGCCCGATGATTTCGCGCATGGTGCTTTCGGCAACGGCCTTCACCGTGCCGGTCGGGTTTTGAATATTAAACAAAAAATCGGGCGCATCTTTAATGACCCAGAAAACCGAGAAATCGACATCGACGATATTTTCGTCACCGGTCAGCATCAGGCTTTCTTCCGGCACATCGCGCGTCACACCGGCGGCGCGGCGGTCCGTGCTGGCGCGCATGCCGATATCGACGAGATTTTCTGTCGTCACTTTCGGGGTCACCGCCGCCTCAATCGGCCACGGCAAATGATAGTTCAAACCCGGGCTGGTTTGCGTATGAAACTTGCCGAAGCGCAACACAACGCCCTGCTCATCGGCTTGCACGCGGTAAAAGCCACTCAATGCCCATAAGCCAAACAGAACGGCGAGAATAACAACAAGGCCGGAACCGCCACCGGCGCCGGGCAGCAAACGGCTGACCCGCTCTTGCGCTTGGCGAATCATTTCTTCAATGTCAGGTTCATTGCCACCGGGTCCGCGCGGCCCACGACCGGGCCCTTTGCCGGAGCCACCGCCATTCCCCCACGGGTTTTGATTATTGCCTGAATTATTGTCCCAGGGCATTGACTAACCTCCGTTTACCGAGACGCTTTTATATGCGCGCGCCGAATGTGTCGCAATGTGACACTTGTGCAAGGGCAACGCAATCTTCGCATTGATTGACAAGCGCATCATATACAGGTCTATGTGGTGAACATGACAGGTAAATTCAAGCTTTAACTGAGGTTTTTTAACCATGAGCGGATTGGTCGAGAAAGATATTCTCGCGGCTTTGGATGCGATTACCGCCAGCGGCGATGCGCAATCGCTGATTGCCGCCGACCGCGTGCAAGGTCTGGTGCTGCGCGATGGCAATATCGGCTTTTACATTGAGGTTGACGGTCTGGCACCTGAAACACTGGACGGGCTGAAAACGCAAGCTGAGCAAGCAGTGCAAAAATTAGCCGGTGTCGTCTCTGTTACCTGCATTTTGACGGCCCATCGCGCGGCGCAAGAAAAAGCCCCGCATAACAGCGCCAGCACGGAAATCCCCGCTGTTTTCAAACGCATTAAAACGGTGATTGCTGTCGCTTCCGGCAAAGGCGGGGTCGGCAAATCCACCGTCGCCGTCAATCTCGCCGCCGCATTGGCAAAAGCGGGCAATGCCACCGGCCTGCTTGATGCCGATATTTACGGGCCGAGCATGCCGCAGCTTTTGGGCATTACCGACAAACCGCAACTGAGCGAGGATAAAAACCTCATTCCCATTCAAGCGGACGGCATACACACCATGTCGATCGGCTATTTGGTCGATACCGAACAGGCGATGATTTGGCGCGGCCCGATGGCGCAAGGCGCGCTGATGCAAATGCTGGAAGATGTCGCTTGGCCTGATTTGGATGTGCTGGTGCTCGACCTGCCGCCCGGCACGGGTGATATTCAACTGACAATGGCGCAGCGTATTCCGGTATCGGGCGCGGTGCTTGTCACCACCCCGTCTGACCTAGCATTGGCCGATGTGACCCGCGCCATCGCCATGTTTGAAAAAACCCAAGTGCCGGTGCTGGGGCTGATTGAAAACATGGCCTATCTCGACGCCCCTGATGGCACGCGCCTCTATCCGTTTGGCGAAGGCGGCGAGGCTATGGCGAAAAAACTGAAACTGGCGCATCTCGCCGCCCTACCGCTTGATGCCGCCATTGGCACAAATGGCAGCCATGAGGCGTTTCAAAAACTGGCGGCGCGCATCAGTAAGTCGATAAAGGAAACCACATGAGTGACGAGAAAAAAGCCTATCGTTTTTTGACCGGCCCCGATGATGCCGCCTTTTGCCAGCGTGTGTCCGATGCGCTACGCGAGGGCTGGGTGCTGTATGGCCCGCCGCTTATGCAAGTCGACGCGGACGGCAACCGCCATTGCGGGCAAGCCGTGGTGCTGCCGGAATTTCTCTCTACTTATTCAGAAAATTAAGCGGCAGGCCGGGCGTGTCCCATTCGGTCGCCAGCAAGCGGCCAGTGCCGGACGCGGTGATGTAAGCGGTTTTCAAATCACTGCCGCCAAAGCAAATATTGGTGGTCATCGGATCGCCGGTCGGCACATGGCGAATAGCGCCGCTCTCAGGGTCAATGCGGGAAATGCCACCATTCATAATGGTCGCGACACAAACCGTTCCATCGGCCTCCACCGCCATAGAATCGAAAAAGCTATAACCCTCAGGCGAGGCAACAAAGTTTTTCTGCCCCGTGCGGCCGCTATCGGCCAGCTTGCCCGGCCCGTCCAGCTTCCAGCGCCATAGCCGTGCGCCTTGCGTTTCGGCGACATAGACATAATCTTCATCAGGACTGAGACCGACACCATTGGCGGTTTCAACGGGAAACACCATTTCCTCGACGTGGCTGCCATCGGTTTTGGCGTAAAACAGCGCGCCTCGGTCTTTCAACCGGCCATGCCCTTTACCCAAATCGGTGAACCAAAAGCCACCCTGCTTGTCGAAAACAATATCATTGGGGCCGCGCAGCGGATTGCCGTTTACTTCCGTATACAGCACCTCGACCTTGCCGGTCGTCAAATCAACGCGCTCAATGCGCCCGCCCGAATAGTCTTCGGCAATATCACCGGCAAACAGCAAGCCGTTCACATCGTGCCATTCAAAGCCGCCATTATTGCAAATATATACCGCGCCATCGGGGCCAATGGCCGCGCCGTTCGGCCCGCCGCCGGTTTCGGCAATCACTTCGATTTTTCCGTCAGGGGTGACACGGCTCAGCGTGCCGCGCGCAATCTCAACCAATATGACCGAGCCATCGGGCATGGCAATCGGCCCTTCGGGAAACAATAGGCCTGAAGTAATTTCGCGCATATCACCCTCCCCGCTTAAATGCGTTTCAGCGTGATAAAACTATAATCGGCGCTATCGTTTTCGCCAGCCGAAAATCTTTCTCGCGCCGCCTCGTGCCAATCATCGGGGTTTTGCAAAGCGAATGACGCGTCGCCATCGGGCGTGGCGTGAACTTCAGTCAGGTGAATGGTCGCAGCCTGCGGCTCGAATAATTTATAAATCTGCCCGCCGCCGATAATCATCACCGTCTCAGCATCACCTGCCGCGACCAACGCTTCCTCTGGCGTCGCGACACCGACCACCCCGTCGGGCAAATCCAACGCGCTGCGGCTTATGACAATATTCACCCGACCGGGCAAAGGCCGACCAATACTTTCCCATGTCAGTCGCCCCATAATAATCGGGCAGCCCATGGTTACTTGTTTGAAATGTTTGAGATCGGACGGCAGACGCCACGGCATATCCCCGTCTTTGCCGATAATGCCGTTCTCGGCAACGGCCACCACCATCTCAATCACCGGCATGATTAAACGGCAACCGGCGCTGCAATATGTGGCTGCGCGACATAATCAACCAATTCGAAATCATCAAAAACAAAGCCGAAAATATCTTTTTTGTCAGGATTGATGTTAACGCTCGGCAAAACCCCGGGGCGGCGCTGCAATTGCGTGCGCGCTTGGTCAATATGATTGAGATAAAGATGCGCATCGCCCAACGTATGCACGAAATCTCCGGCTTCCAAATCGCAAACTTGTGCCAGCATTTGCGTCAGCAGCGCATAAGAGGCGATGTTGAAAGGCACGCCGAGGAAGATATCGGCTGAACGCTGATAGAGCTGGCATGACAGCTTGCCTTTGGCGACATAAAACTGGAACAGACAATGGCAGGGCGGCAGTGCCATATTATCGACATCAGCCGGATTCCAAGCCGTGACGATATGACGACGCGAGTCAGGGTTGTTTTTCAACTGATCCACCAGAGCGGTAATTTGGTCAATATGAGCCCCGCCCGGTGTTTGCCAACTGCGCCATTGCTTGCCGTAAACCGGACCGAGATTGCCGTCCGCATCGGCCCATTCATCCCATATTGAGACGCCGTTTTCTTTCAAATAGGCGATATTGGTGTCGCCCGAGAGAAACCACAGCAATTCATGAATAATGGATTTCAGATGCAGTTTCTTGGTTGTGAGAACCGGAAAACCTTGCCCTAAATTAAAGCGCATTTGGTGACCGAACACGGATAGCGTGCCGGTGCCGGTGCGGTCATCGCGCTGCACGCCGTGGTGCAGCACATGCTCGAGCAGGTCAAGATATTGCTTCATAGCCCTAATGTGCCCTTTTCGATGAAAGATTCGCAACGGGCTTTGCTGCCGCACTGTTAATTTGCTGTGTAAACTGTTATATATGACTTGTCGGCTTGCCGACTATGGCGATAAACGGACTTCGCAATAAACCCATCGGACCCGGGGGCAGTACCCGGCGCCTCCACCAATTCTTTCATGTTTCGGGGGCGAACCAGGATCGACGAGGGCGTAAAGGATGTTTCCGTCGCTCGGCATGGCACCATCGTTATCGGGCCATTTTTATAGTTGCAAATGACAACTATGCGGAAGTAGCTGTCGCTGCGTAAGCAGTCACACGACTTCATTTGAAGTCCACCGCCTTCGCCGGTGGTGGCGGGGTTCGGAAGGCACCTGGCAACAGAAGCCTTCCACTTTTAATTGGCCGAAAGGCAAGCAGGCAAAGCATATGACAGACTCAAACGATGATTCCGGCGACATTTATAAATATGCAGACCGCGCCCAAGCGGCACTGCTTGGCATGGTGCGCAAAGTTATGCAGGAAGCCGCATCAGAAGGTCTCGCCGGCGGGCACCATTTTTATATCACCTATTTCACTTATGCTGAGGGGGTGGTGATTTCCGACAGGCTGCGCGCCCAGCATCCGGAAGAAATAACCATTGTGCTGCAAAACCAGTTTGAAGATTTACAAATTGAACAAGACGCGTTTCATGTGACGCTGAGTTTTAATGACACGCCGGAAAGATTGACCGTGCCTTTTGCCGCTGTCAGCAAATTTTATGACCCCAGCGTTGCTTTCGGCCTGATGTTTGACGTCGATGCGCCGGATATCGACTTGACCGCCATTGAAGACCATGACGGCATTGTTGATGCAATTCTATCGGCCGAAGAAGAGCAAGCTAACGCGCCAAACGACAAATCCGATGACAAACGCGGTGAAGTTGTCAGTCTCGAGAGCTTTCGCGATAAATAGTTTTCAACGCCCAATAATAGCCGATATATTGGCGGCATGCAGTCGCCGTGCTAGACCGCTTACAGATTAAATTTCCACTGGAGAATGAAAAATGGCCGATACGCGCACCGAAACCGATAGCTTTGGCCCGCTGGAAGTTGCGGCCGACAAATATTGGGGCGCGCAAACGCAACGCTCGCTCGGCAATTTCAAAATCGGCACGGAAACCATGCCGCTGCCGCTAGTTCGGGCGCTCGGCATTGTCAAAATGTCAGCCGCCAAAGCCAATATGAAACTCGACAATCTGGAAAAAGAGATTGGCGAGGCCATTGTCAGCGCCGCCGGTGAAGTGGCGGAAGGCAAGCTGAACGATCATTTCCCGCTTGTTGTTTGGCAAACCGGCTCGGGCACGCAGTCAAACATGAACTCCAATGAGGTCATCTCGAACCGCGCTATTGAAATGCTGGGCGGCACGATGGGCTCGAAAGAGCCGGTGCACCCGAACGATCATTGCAATCGCAGTCAATCATCCAATGACACATTCCCGACCGCCATGCATATCGCGGCGGCAGAGGAAATCGTTCATATGCTGGTGCCGAGCCTGCAGCAATTGCACAATGCGCTGAACGATAAGGCGCAGAGCTTCAAAGATATTATTAAAATCGGCCGCACCCATACGCAAGACGCAACACCGCTGACATTGGGGCAAGAATTTTCCGGCTATGTCGCCATGGTGGCAAACGGCATTGCCCGCGTCGAAGGCGTGTTGCCGAAACTTTATGAATTGGCGCAAGGCGGCACAGCGGTCGGCACCGGCATTAACGCCAAAATCGGTTTTGCCGAAAAATTTGCCGATGAAGTGGCGGCCTATACCAAATTGCCTTTTGTTACCGCGCCGAACAAATTTGAGGCCTTGGCCACCCATGACGCTATGGTCGAGGCGCATGGCGCACTCAATGAGGTGGCGGTCTCGCTGTTCAAAATCGCCAATGATATTCGTCTGCTCGGCTCCGGCCCACGCTCCGGCCTCGGCGAGTTGAGCTTGCCGGAAAACGAGCCCGGCTCATCCATTATGCCGGGCAAAGTCAATCCGACCCAATGCGAAGCGCTGACCATGGTATGCGCGCAAGTGATGGGCAATAATACGGCGGTTTCTTTTGCCGGTTCGCAAGGCCATTTTGAATTGAATGTTTATAAGCCGGTGATTGCCGCCAATGTGCTGCAATCCATTCGCTTGCTCGGCGATGCGGCGGTCAGCTTTTCCGATAATTGCGTTGTCGGCATTAAAGCCAATGAAGACAATATCGCCGCGCTGATGGAACGCTCGCTCATGCTGGTCACGGCACTGGCCCCGAAAATCGGCTATGACAACGCCACCACTGTCGCCAAAACGGCGCATAAAAACGGCACGACTTTGCGCGAAGAGGCGGTCAAAGGCGGCTATGTGACGGAAGAAGAATTCGACACGATTGTCCGCCCCGAAGACATGATAGCGCCGAAATAGGCATTTAATAGGTGGCGGGCATGAAACCCGAAAAACGCTCCATCACCATTGCCGGTCATGCAACCAGCGTGTCATTGGAACCGCTCTTTTGGGACGCACTGAAAGAGATGGCGGCGCAGAACAAGCAATCCGTGCCCGACCTTATTCGCCAGCTTGATGCCGAGACCCGCGAAGCCAGCCTGTCATCTACTCTGCGGGTGGCGGTGTTACGTTGGGCGCGGCAGCAGTCGGGTTAAAGGCTGAGGCATCGGCCTTTAAATCGGGCTTTTCCAAATTACCGGTAATCTGCCACAACACGGGTCTTTGGCGATCAAACGGATAAAGCGCAAAAGCCGCATCGACTTCCAACCCGACCATATCCAGCGCCCCTTCAAGCCGCGCTTCATTCAACCCATCCGCAAAAACAAAATCGCTGCTCGCCGTCTCAATTACGCCTGCACGCATATTGGCGCGCCCGAGACCACGCGCGAAACTCAATCGATGAGCGCCGGTATATTGCGCCATTAAGGTTGACGCATCACCATCAAATTCGGCGCCGCGCACTGCTTCTGCAAAACCGACAGCATCGAAGAAAGTCAACGCGCCCGGCGCAATTTCAAAATTCAGTTCGCCGTTCAGCCCGCTCATGACGGCACGCGGTGACGGACCGCGCCCTTCAAGCCGCAAGACGCCGCTCAACGCCGCATCGACCAAACCATTGCCATAGCGTGCCGCGATAAGGGCGTTCGGATTGACATCGTTAAACTGAGCATTAAAGGCAAAACGTGGTGTCAGCAGACCGCCCTCCGCCAACACATTGGCGGTTATGCCTCCGCCCAAAAGCGCGCCAGACATATCAGGCGCTTCCAGCACACCATCGGTCAGTTTCAAGCGCCCGCTCAGCGCATCCAGCACCAAATTTCCAAACCGTGTGTTTGTGGCACGCAACTCAATATCGGCATTGCCGCGCCCCAATAGCGACCAGCGCATGCTCTCAGCACTCCAATTATTTTTTTGGCGCTGCGGCAATAGCCAGCCCAAATCAATATCGCTGGCCGCCATATTCATATTCAATCGGGGCAACGCCTCCCCGCCTTGCAAAACCCCCTCGCCGGAAATGCGTCCGCCGCTGAAATTCATATCAAGACCTGAAAAACTGATATTTTGTGGCGCGGCGGTGAGTTGAACCTTGCCGCTTGCCGCCACCGGTGCCCAATTAATTTCCGGTACCAATAAGGGCAGAGATTGCGCCAAATTAAACTCCATTGCCCCTGATAATGATTGCCCCCCAGCGGCAGCCCGAAGCGTGCCGTTAAACGACAGAATATCTTCTGCCAAAGACATATCTGAGGAGATTGAAAACAAATCATTACCTGATGCTGAGAGCGCCAATTGCACGGCACCTGTCGCCTTATCGGCATAGGCGGCAGGCAAGAAGAAAAGTTCGGCAAGCCTATTGGCGTCACCTTCAAATGATAGATTTATCTCCGTGCCGCTGTCAGAGAAGCTGAGCGACCGCGCCGGCGTCGCCATAGCAAAATCAAACACCGCACTATCCAAATTGCCCGAAGCAGAATAAATAACCTGCGGCCAATCTGCCGAGTCAGGCGGCGTCAAATCGATGGAAACGGAGATTTGGCTGGCCACATCGCCATTGAAATCAAGGGGCGCGAAGCGGTCAAAAACCGGCACGCGAAGCCATTGTGCGGTATCGCTTTCCACCGATAAATACAATGCGCCATAAGACGGTGCGGCATCATAATTCAACGCCCCATTCAATCGAATATCGGCATTTTCAAAATTTGATAAATGCAGAGCATCAAGCTGCATTTTTTGGTTTTGGATGCTGCCTTGCACGCGGATTGGGCCAATTCGCTGCGCCTCAAAAAAAGTGCGCCCTACTCTGAGGTCAAAATCAATAGCGCGCGCCGGATCCGACAAGCCCATAAAGTCAGCCAAAAAGAGGTTGAGTTGCGGCCAGACGCCGACCAATCCCCCATCGCGCATTGATGTGCCGCCATCGACCCCCCCCCAATCAGCCAAATCAAGCCGACTGATATTGAAAACAATATCTGCCTGATAGGCTTCCAAATCAGGCAGCATAACTTCAGCTGAAAAATAATCCCCGCCAATACGGCCGGCCAAGCCGCGCAGCGCCAATCCTCCGTCGGCAAGCGCAACATCCCCAACAAGCGAGGCGCGTTGAATTTGTGCCTCAGTAACCGTCTCGGCAAAAGAGGAAAAATCCACCCCATTTCGACTGCCAAGCCAGAGCAATAAAGCCAATGTATCGGAAGACCGCGCCGAGAAATTACCGTCAAAGCTTGGCATTTTGCCGGTCAAATCAAAGCGCCCCGATGCCAGCAATGACGAGCTGAAAGGCAGGTTGAGATTTAACCTTTGCACCGTCAATGCGCTCTCATTTTGTTCAAAATCAGCGGATAAGTCAGATCCGGTTTCCTCGCCAATTGTAAACCGCGTGGCCTCAACGGCCATGGACACGGCAAGGCTGGGCGCAAGAGCGCCCCATAAGCCGGTCAATAGAGCGTCATCTCTCTCGCCAAAATGCGGGCGCAGTAAATCGAGATTGACGGCTCCGGTGGAAATACGACCATTGAGAAGCGGCACTTCGCCTTCGATTCGCGGCCAATTGAGTTCTGTGCGCGCGCGAAAAACAGTGTTGAGCGCTTCCACTTCCAAACTGTCAGACCGCAAACCGGATGGCGAGCCGCGCACCAATCCTGACAAATTAAATCGCCGTCCTTCCGGTAAAATTTTTATCGGCAGGCGCGCCTCAATGGCATTGGCCAGCAAATTATCCGACAGCAATTGAACTTCACCATCAAGCCGCCATGAGCTGAGCGCACCCGACAAAAAGCCGCTAAACTGAAGCTGCTCATTGATGCCGAGGCCAATGAAAACATCGAATTCAGTGTCGCGTCCGACCTCCCCGACAGCCATACGCAATCGCGCCAGTTGACCGTTCGGCATTGATTTTTGCGCGCTAATCAGCATCGGGCCATCGGCGCGCAAGGCTGCCAATCGAACCGTCATATTTTGAATTACCGTCTCGGCCTCAGGGCGTAGCGGGTCGATACCGATAATGCGAAAATCACTATTGCGAATATTGACCTGCGGCAATGTAATTGCGTTCAAATCGACCAATAAGTCGGCTGGACGTTCGGTCAATTGCACCTGAATATCAGCGTCCAAAGCGGTGACAGCGCGGGACGCAAAGCGCCGCTGCACCATTTCAGCGACGTTTAAATCAACAACAAGACGGGGTATTGCGGCAGCAAAGCGTGCTTCAGCGCGCCGATTGTCGCTAAAACTGACTTTTTCGACAATCAATTGTGGGCGCGGCACAAAACGCAATCGCACCGGCCCGTCAATTTTGACCTCGCCGCCAAAGCGCGCTGATAAATCGGCCTCAATTTGCTTGACCTGCGGCAGAATTTGCACCGTATTTGGCACAATAACTGTGGCAATCAATGCTGACAGCAGTAAAAAAATCGTTGAAAGATAGGGAAAGCGCGGCATGACGACCTATTGTTATCTCCTGTGCCGACACTAACAATGTCGCAAGTGATTGGCTAGATAGGTTCGGCCTAAATACGCGAAATGCTATAGTGAGCGAATCAAATTAGGTGAGATGGATGGAAAACGACCCGTTCGATTTGGGCGCTGACGCCCCACCCCCCGCGCCGCAGCCGCAGGGTGGCAGCATATCTGAACGCGCCAGCGCGGCCGGACAGGCGCGACGCATCGAACCGCTGCTTGACGGGTTGAATGATGAGCAAAACGCCGCCGTCACCGCCGATGACGGCCCTTTGCTTTTGCTGGCCGGTGCCGGAACCGGCAAAACCCGCGCTTTAACCACGCGCATTGCCTATAAAATTGCAACGCAACAGGCTTGGCCAAGCCAAATTCTCGCCGTTACCTTTACCAATAAGGCGGCGCGCGAAATGAAAGAGCGCATCGGCCACATGTTGGGCGAAACCGTTGAGGGCATGCCATGGCTCGGCACGTTTCACTCATTATCGGCAAAAATATTGCGGATTCACCCCGAATTGGTCGATTTACGGCCCGATTTCACCATTTTGGACACAGATGACCAGATAAGACTGCTGAAACAGCTGATTCAGGCGGAAAATATCGACGAAAAGCGCTGGCCGGCGCGGCAAATGGCGATTTTGATTGATCGCTGGAAAAACCGTGGCTGGATGCCGGAAAATGTGCCGGAAGGCGAAGCCGGATTTTTTGCCAATGGCTTGGGCGGTAAGCTTTATGCCGATTATCAAAAGCGGTTGAAAATCCTCAATGCTACTGACTTCGGCGATTTATTGCTCGAATGTTTGCGCCTGTTTCGTGAAAATGAAGCGGTATTGAGCGAATATCAGCAGCGCTTCAAGCACATTTTGGTCGATGAATATCAAGATACCAATGCGGTGCAATATCTGTGGCTGCGCTTGCTGGCGCAGGGGCATAATAATATTTGCTGCGTCGGTGATGATGACCAGTCGATTTACGGCTGGCGCGGCGCAGAAGTCGACAATATTTTGCGCTTTGAAAAAGATTTTGAAGGCGCGCAAGTCATTCGTCTGGAGCGTAATTACCGCTCAACGCCGCATATTTTGGGTGCCGCCTCAGGCCTGATTGCCGCCAATGAGAGCCGCCTCGGCAAAACCCTCTGGACCGACAGCAATGAAGATGGCGAGCAGGTAAAAGTGCGCGGCGTATGGGACGGCGAAGAAGAGGCGCGGATGACGGCGGATGACATTGAAGCCTATCAACGCAGCGGTCAGGCGCTTAATGAAATGGCGGTGCTGGTGCGCGCCTCGTTCCAAATGCGCGAATTTGAAGATCGCTTTATTTCTTTGGGCATTCCCTATCGCGTGATTGGCGGCCCGCGCTTTTATGAGCGTGCCGAAATTCGCGATGCCAATGCTTATTTGCGGCTGATTGCGCAAATTGATGATGATTTGGCGTTTGAACGGATTTGCAATAAACCGCGCCGTGGCCTCGGCAATGTCGCCATGCAGACATTGCAAAATGCGGCGCGCGGGCAAGGCAAATCGCTGTTCCGCATGGCCGAAGAGATTATCGATACGGAAGAATTGAAACCGGCCGCGCGGCGCGCTTTGACCGGCTTTGTGCGCGCTGTCACCCATTGGCGCTCACTGGTCGATACCATGACGCATACGGAACTGGCCGAACTGGTGCTCGATGAAAGCGGCTATACTGCCATGTGGCAGGCCGATAAATCACCCGATGCGCCGGGCAAGTTGGAAAATTTGAAAGAGCTTGTCCGTTCGATGGAAGAATTTGAAACCCTGACCGGCTATTTGGAACATATTTCCTTGGTCATGGAAGCCGCCAATGATGACAATGAAGATAAAGTCTCCATCATGACGCTGCACGCCGCCAAAGGGTTGGAATTTGAAAGCGTGTTTTTGCCCGGTTGGGAAGAAGGCTTGTTTCCTCACCAGCGCAGCCTCGACGAGAGCGGCACAAAAGGCTTGGAAGAAGAGCGCCGCCTCGCCTATGTCGGCATTACCCGCGCCAAACAGCGCGCCACCATCAGCTTTGCCGGCAATCGCCGCACGCACGGCCAGTGGAACTCGGCTTTGCCGTCGCGCTTTATTGATGAATTGCCGCAAGACCATGTCGAAGTGGCCGAAAGCGACCATGCCGTCGGCGGTTTTTCGAACCAAAGCCGCTTCAGCAATGATTTTTCGACGTCCAGCTATAACAGCCCCGGCTGGCAACGCGCGCAAAACAATCGCAGTTCTTACAAACAAAGCGCGCCACCGACCATTAATGCGCGCGCCGAGCCGGTTGTTTCTTCCATGAGCAGCAGCGCGTTTAAACGCGGCGAACGCATATTCCACCAAAAATTCGGTTATGGTCGCATTGAAGCGATTGAAGGCAATAAGTTGACCGTAGCATTTGAAAAAGCGGGAACCAAAAAAGTGCTCGATAATTATGTCGAAAAGCACTGACGGCTATATGCCCGCCACTTGGAAACTGAGTTTCGCCACGGTCGATAAGGCTGCAGCCGAGGAAGCGCTGGAAGCTTTCGGCGCAACTATTTGGGCCACCGATGTCGATAATCAAGCGACGCGTTTCGAGGTTTATTTCGAAACAGAACCCGATTTGACCGGCTTGGTTTTACCGGCGGATGCTATTGCCGATTTGGCACCATTGCCCGATATGGATTGGGTCAGCGAAAGCCAAAAAGGCCTGCCACCCGTCATTGTGCCGCCGTTTTATTTGCATGGCAGCCATGATGCGCCACGCGATGGCGGCTGGCTGAATACAGAAATGCAAGCGGGCAATGCTTTCGGCTCCGGCCATCATGGCACCACCCAAGGCTGCCTCGCATTATTGGCCGCGCATATGAAAACGCATCACCCGCGCCATATTGCCGATATTGGCTGCGGTTCGGGCGTGCTGGCCATCGCTGCTGCGAAAGCGGGGGTTCGCCATATTCTCGCCAGCGATAACGACCCGATCGCTGTCGCAATGAGCACCGCCAATATGCGGTTAAACGGCGTTACCCCGAGCATTTATTGCTTCACGGCTGAGGGGATGGCGCATCGTGCCTATCATGCGCGGCGCTTTGATTTGATTTTGGCCAATATATTGGCGACGCCTTTGTGTCATTTGGCGGCTGATTTCAAACACCATTTAAGGCCACATGGGCGGGTGATTGTGTCCGGCATTCTCAATGAGCAAGCACGCCGCGTGATGGCGCGCTATCGCGCCCATGATTTGACAGTGGAACGGAAAATTGTCATTGGGGCTTGGACGAGCCTCTGCTTTAAGCGATAATATGCGGCATGTTTCAAAACTTTGACGATGACAGTTCCACAAATCTTGTTGCCCCACGGGTGACAGCATTACGCGCGCGCCTCGCCAAGCTGAAGCTGGACGGGTTGATTGTGCCGCGCGAGGACGAATATCAAGGCGAATATGTGCCCGCCGCCAATGAGCGCTTGAAATATATTTCAGGCTTTGGCGGCTCGGCCGGTACGGCGATTATATTGGCGCGCAAAGCGGCCTTGTTTGTCGATGGCCGCTATATTTTACAAGCGCCGAAACAAACCGACACCAAGCTGTTTGCGATTGTCGATATTATGCAAACCGCGCCATCGCAATGGCTGGCTGCAACGGTTAAGAAAGGTATGGAAATCGGTCTTGACCCGCGTCTGCACAGTGAGACCGCCGTGAAAGCCTATCGCGACCGTCTCGCCGCCAAGGGTGCACGACTGGTGCTGCTTGATGAAAACCCCCTTGATGCCGATTGGCACGATCGGCCTGAGCTACCGGACACGCCGGTGGTCATTCAGCCAACGCGTGTTGCCGGTCGCACATCGGAGCAAAAGCGCAAAGCATTGGCGGCTGAGATGAAAGCGGCGGGTCAGGATATGTTGCTTGTCGCGCAACCGGAAAATATTGCTTGGCTTTTGAACATTCGCGCCGCCGATGTGCCGCATACGCCATTTGCCCTGTCTTTCGGGCTGCTCAATAAAAATGGCAGCTTTGACTGGTTCATTCGCAAAAGCCGTGTTGATGCGACGGTGCGCGCCCATATTGGCAGTGGTCTACGCCTGCACAGGCAAGGCGATATGCTGGCCAAGCTGAAGGCGCTGAAAGGCAAAACCGTGGCTTTTGACCCGAGCAACACACCGGCTTGGTTCGCCGAACAAATGCTTGATGCCAATTTGGTGCGCGTCACCGACCCGTGCGCCTTGCCGAAAGCGGCCAAGCACAAGGCCGAGATTAAAGCCAGCATTGCCGCGCATGAAATGGATGGCGCGGCCTTGTGTAATTTCTTGGCTTGGTTCGACAAAAATGCCGGTAAAGGCGAACTGACGGAAATTTGCGCCGCCAAACAGGCCGAAGCCTGCCGTGCAGCCTCAGGCAAATTGCTTGATTTGAGCTTCGATACGATTTCCGGCACCGGCCCCAATGGCGCGATTGTCCATTATCGCGTGACCGAGAAAACCAATCGCCTGATTAAGCCGGGTGACCTCTATCTCATCGATAGTGGCGGACAATATCAGCAAGGCACGACAGATGTCACGCGCACGGTTCTGGTTGAGGGCAGCAAGGCACCGGCCGGTGCTATTGATGCCTTTACCCGCGTTTTGCGCGGCCATATTGCGCTCGCTATGGCTTATTTTCCGCCCGGCACAAACGGTATGCAATTGGATACGCTGGCGCGCGCGCCGCTGTGGGAAGTCGGGCTCGATTTCGACCATGGCACGGGCCATGGCGTCGGTAGCTATCTTTCCGTGCATGAAGGGCCGCAGCGCATTTCAAAGGGCGGCACAGTGGCGCTGCAAGAAGGCATGATTGTCTCCAATGAGCCGGGCTATTACAAAGCCAATGCATTCGGCATTCGCATTGAAAACCTGCAATATGTGACGCTCATCAAAAAAGCCAAAGGCGCGCGCCCGATGATGGGCTTTGAACCGCTGACATTGGCCCCGATTGACCGCCGCCTGATTGACAAAAGCCAAATGAGTACGGCTGAAATTGGCTGGCTCGACGCTTATCATAAGCGGGTGCAGAAAACCCTCTTGCCCATGGTCGATAAATCAACGCAAAACTGGCTCAAGGCCAATTGCAAGCCGCTTTAGGCTTGCACCAATTCGATCCACTGCTCTTCCGTCAAAACCTCGACACCAAGCTCTGTCGCTTTGGTGAGTTTTGATCCGGCGCCGGGGCCAGCGACCAGAATATCGGTTTTGGCCGATACTGAGCCGACGACTTTCGCGCCCAAAGCCTCAGCTCGCGCTTTCGCCTCGGCGCGGGTCATTTTTTCCAGCGTGCCGGTGAATACAATCGTCTTTCCGGCCACCGGTGTATCCGTGGCAATTTCTTCAGGCGGGGTCGGTGTAACACCGGCTTCTATCAGCGCCATAATGGCGGCACAATTTTCGGCCACAGCAAAAAAGCCGATAAGCGCATCAACCAGCGCCTTGCCGACCCCGTCCAATGCCTCAATCTCGCTGCGCGCGCCTTCATCGCCTGCCGCCATTGCTTGCGCCGACTGCATCATGGCCGTTAAAGACAAATAGTGGCGCGCCAAAAGTCGCGCCGATGTCTCGCCAATATGGCGAATACCGAGCGCGAAAATATAGCGGTGAAGGTCGGCGGTTTTACGGCTTTCAATGGCGGCGAAGAGCTTGCGCGCACTGTCTTTCAGCGTGCCGATTTTTTCTTTACTGCCCGATGTATATTGCCAAATTTCCGGCGGGTCATTTTCAAAGCGCGCCTGCAGGGTAAATATATCCTGCGGCGTTCTGATAAGCTCAAGCGCCCAATAATCATCGATTTGCTTCTGCCCCAGACCTTCAATATCCAGAGCCGCGCGCGAGACGAAATGCTTCAAGCGTTCGCGTGCTTGCGCCGGACAGGTAAATCCGGCCGAGCACCGCGTCACCGCATCGGCTTCGCCGTCATCGCGTATTTCACGCGCCGCCATAGCGCCGCATGCGGGGCAGGTATCGGGAAAATCAAATGGCTTGCTATCGGGTTTGCGCTCTTCTGTCAGCACGCGCACCACTTGCGGAATAACATCTCCGGCACGCTGAATAATCACGCGGTCGCCAATGCGAACATCTTTACGCGCTATCTCATCGGCATTGTGCAAAGTGGCGTTAGAGACCACCACACCACCAACGGTTATCGGCGCCAGCTTGGCGACCGGCGTCAACGCACCGGTGCGCCCGACTTGAATATCGATATCATTTAATGTGGTGGTCGCCTGTTCGGCAGGGAATTTATGCGCTATCGCCCAACGCGGCGCGCGCGAGACAAAACCGAGGCGGCTTTGATAATCGAGCCGGTCGACCTTATAGACCATGCCGTCAATATCGTAATCGAGCGCGGCGCGGCGGTTTTCAATCTCCGCCCAATGCGCCAATAAACCGGCTGTGTCATGAGCGGTTACGAAAGCCGGATTAACGCTGAACCCCCATTCGCGAAAGCAATCCATCATGCCGCTTTGCGTATCGGCAGGCATGGCGCTCATATCACCCAAGGCATACGCAAAAAATTTGAGCGGCCGCTGGTTGGTCATTTCAGGGTCAAGCTGGCGCAGACTACCGGCCGCCGCATTGCGCGGATTGGCAAATATTTTGCCGCCTTGGGCTTCTTGCCTTTCATTCAAGGCCGCGAAATCGGCATGGCTCATATAAACCTCGCCGCGCACTTCAACAATATCAGGCACGCCATCCGGTAATTGTTGGGGAATATCGGGCAGGGTTTTGAGATTGGCGGTAATGTCTTCACCGACACGGCCATCGCCGCGCGTCGCCCCTTGCACCAATATGCCTTTCTCATAGCGCAGGCTGGCCGACAGGCCGTCAATTTTCGGCTCTGAGGTAAACACCAGTTCCGCGTCAGCGTCCAGATTGAGAAAGCGTCGGATACGGGCATCAAAATCAAGCACATCGCCATCGTCAAAGGCATTGCCCAATGACAGCATCGGCACGACATGTTCGACTTTACCAAAGGCATTTGTCGCCGCGGCCCCGACGCGCTCGCTCGGGCTATCGCTCCGTTTCAATTCAGGAAAACGCGCTTCAATTTCCTCATTGCGTCGGCGCAGCGCGTCATATTCGCCGTCAGATACAAGCGGCGCATCTTGTTGGTGATAGGCGATATCATGGGTCGCTATTTCTTCCACAAGCCGCGCCAATTCAGCTTCGGCTTCGGCCTTGCTAAGCGCATTGACCGGCGTGTCTGCCGCCATTATCCGACCTCCAGCAGCCGTTGTGCCGCAGCGCGTGCCTCATCGGTAATATTTGCACCCGACAACATACGCGCGACTTCTTCCAGCCGCGCATTATCAAGCAATGGCACGACATTGGTGCTGACCGAGCCGTTTTCGCCGCTCTTGCTGACTTGCCAATGATGGTCACCGCGCGCCGCCACTTGCGGGCTATGAGTGACCACGAGAATTTGTCCGTTTTGTGCCAAACGGCGCAGGCGCGTGCCGACCGCTTCGGCCACCGCGCCACCGACACCGGCATCAACCTCGTCAAATATCAACGTGCCGCCATGCCCTTCTGCGGCCAGCGACACTTTCAAGGCCAGCATGAAGCGCGCCAGTTCACCTCCCGAGGCGATTTTGGCAATCGGCCCCGGCGCCATGCCCGGATTGGTTGAGGCGACAAAGCTAATTTTATCAATGCCATGCGCCGCGCCATCTTCCAAAGCGACGCGCTCCATCAAAGTTGAAAACTTGCCGCCATCAAGTTTGAGCGGCTGCAATTCCTGATTGACCATATCGTCCAAGCGCGCGGCAGCCGCATGGCGGGCTTCGGATATCGCCATGGCAGATTCTTCATAGGCCGCATCGCAATCTTTGACGGCTTTTTCCAATTCGGCCATGCGATCATTGCCGCCATGAATGGCGCTTAATTTCTCATCCATTTCGAGCAAAAGATTGTGCAGACCGTCGCATGTCGTATCGTGTTTGCGCGCCAAGCCGCGTAAGGCGAATAAACGCCCCTCCACTTCTTCCAACCGCGCCGGATTATTGGTGATGCGCGCCGCCGCATCCGACACCGCAATGCGCGCTTCGCCCGCTTCAATCAAGGCGCGGTCAATCGCGGAAATGGCATCATCAAGCTGTCCGGCCGCTTCAGGGGCTGCTTTTTCAAGGCGGCGCAATGCACCGTTAAGTGCAGTTTCAATACTGCCCTCGCCCTGCAAAAAGCCTTCAGCCTCGCGCAAATCGCCGATGATTTTTTCAGCATTCATCAGCAATAGCCGTTCATCAGCCAGCGCCACTTCTTCGCCAACTTTCGGGCTTAACTCCTGCAATTCGGCAATCGCATGGGTCAAAAACTCAGTATCGGCGCTGGCTTTGGCCAATTCGGCGCGATAAGCGGCCAAGGCGGCGCGCGCTTCGTGTCGCGCCGCATACAGAACACCCAGCTCTTTGACCGCATCTGCGAGACCGGCAAAACCGTCGAGCAATTGACGTTGCGTTGCCGCATCGGTCAGCGCTTGGCTCTCATTTTGTCCGTGAATTTCAACCAGCGCGCTACCGATTTGCTTCAGCAAATTAACGCCAATCGGCTGGTCATTGCAAAAGGCGCGACTGCGCCCATCGGCCGATTGCTGCCGCCGCAAAATCAATTCGGAAACAGGGCTGCCCTCATCAAGGCCGTTCTCATTGAGAATTGTTTGTATCGGATGATTTTCAGACAGCTGAAACAACGCCGTGACGCTGCCTTGAGCACAACCTTGTCGCACCAAACCGGCATCACCGCGCGCGCCGGTTGCCAGACCCAATGCATCAAGCAAAATGGATTTACCGGCACCGGTTTCACCGGTTAATGTGCAAAGCGAGGGCTGCCATTCAAGGTCGAGCCGGTCAATCAGGACAATGTCGCGAATGGAGAGCGATACCAGCATGGCCGCACCCTATAGAATCCGATCTAAGGCGCGGCTTATCCATGATTTTTCATCTTTTACCGGCTTCAGGTCCCGTTCAACCAAAATCGAATAGCTGTCGCGATACCATTGGCTGTTAGGATAATTATAGCCGAGCACGGCAGCCGAATTTTGCGCCTCAGCCATTACTCCCAGAGACATATAGACTTCAGTGAGCCGATGCAGTGCTTCCGGCACATGGCTGGTGCGGCCATATCTTTCGATGACATTACGAAAACGACCGGCAGCCGCAGCATATTCGCGACGCTCGAGGTAAAACCGGCCGACATTCATTTCCTTGCCGGCGAGATTATCCAGCGTCAAATCTATCTTAAGCGAAGCATCACGCGCATAATCGGAGTCAGGATAGCGGCGCACCACTTCTTGCAGGGAAATCATCGCCAATTCTGTCGTGCGCTGATCTCGGCTGACATCGGAAATCCGTTCATATTGTGACATGGCAATCAAATAATAAGCGTAAGGCGCTTGTTCATTGCCGGGATAAAGAGCCAAAAAGCGCTGCGCCGTCGCAATCGCTTCGTCATATTTATTCTGCAGGTAATAAGTGTAAGCAGACATTACCATAGCGCGACGCGCCCATAGTGAATAAGGGTGTTGGCGCTCCACCTCATCAAATTCTTGCGTCGCCAAGATGAAATTGCCAAGCGCCAATTCCTCGTGCGCGCTATTGTAAATTTCTTCGACCGGGCGCTCTATATATTGCCCTTCAATACTGACACCACCGCACGCCGCAACGCCAAGCGCCAACAGCATGCTTACCGAAAAACTAATTTTTGCCATTTGCTTTGTCATGTGATTCCGCATTTCCAGATGGCTTGTTTTACTGCATCACAGCGCGCGAAGCCAGCATGATTGGCATCGCACCATAAAAGAAAATAAGGGAATAATTATTCGGCGGCCAGAACCGCAGCGTCTGACGCCAAATCAATCAGTTCAAAGCAATCTTCATCGGCAAACAGCGCATTCAGCAAAGCATTGTGCAATGCATGGCCTGATTTATAGCCACGATAGCGGCCGATAAGCGGCATGCCCATCAGATATAAATCACCGATCGCGTCGAGCAATTTGTGCTGCACAAACTCATCTGCCGAACGCAGACCTTCTTCGTTCAAAACCTCATCACCATCAACGACAATGGCATTATCCATGGAGCCGCCAAGCGCCAAACCGGCCTTGTGCATGGCTTCAACCTGCTGCGCCATGCAGAAGGTGCGGGCATTGACGACATCTGCGTCAAAGTCACCCTTATCAAGGGTCAATGCGTAGGATTGGCGACCAATGGCGCCGCAATCAAAGTCAATCTCGGCTTCAAATACGCGTTCATTGTCAGGCACCAACTCGCAATAGGCGTCGCCATTTTCGACACGAACAGGCTTAGTGACCCGCACGACGCGACGCGACACGGACAATTCGCGAATTTCAGCGCGCTTGATCAATTCGACAAACGGCTTGGCGCTGCCATCCATAATCGGCACTTCAGCCGCATCAATTTCAACAATCGCATTATCAATGCGCAGGCCCGCAAAAGCCGCCATTAAATGCTCAACCGTGCCGACCACATGGCCGAAGCAATTGCCGATTTTCGATGACAAGGTCACTTCGCACACGCTGGCGCATAAAGCGGGAATAAGCGCTTCGCTTTCGTTTTCAATATCTGTGCGGAGGAAGACAATACCCGTATCGGCAGCGGCAGGCAGCAAACGCATATTGACCTGACGACCGGAGTGCAGACCAATGCCGCTCAATGTTGCCTCTTTGGCAACCGTTGTTTGCCACACACCCAAGCGCGCAGCTTGCGGCAAAGCAGAAAGCGGCGCAGCGGTGAACTGTTCCGTCATCTGGGCAATACTGGCGGGCGGTGGTGCCATTGGGTTTCCTCACAAATGCCCCTTTGGGGCTTTTCATGAGCCTGTTCTACAAAACCACCACGGTCACCACAAATAACAGTTTATTGCTTTTTGTTACGTTTTCTGCGCGGTTGGGAACTTTTCGTGAACACGTTTCAGCTTTGGCAGGCCACCAATATACCCGTTTTGCCGCCACGTCAGGCACTGACCGCGGTTTCCTGCGCCCCTACACGATACATGCACCCAACCGGCGCGCCCGTCATCCACCTGTGGATATTCCAAAATTAACTGGTCAAAAACAAGATTCTGCGCCATCCAATGCGCCAAACAAAAATTTCTGACGCCGATAATTTCAAAGTCCACAGCTTCACCAAGGCAATGTTTGCTGATGTCCTGACTGCCCAAGAGACGGTTTAAGGTCAAGCATCGAAAACCACTGCTCGGCACAATCGGGACGCCAAAATGCCACCGCACCGGCTCCATCACGTCACGACATAAATGCCGCAAGGCGTCGATTTGGGTGGCGTTAGGTTGATTGACAATTTGGTGACGCGTTGCCAGTTGCGAGCGTGTCATTTCGTGGAGATAAAAATGGTCGGACAGGCGCATGGAGAAAGCATAAGGCGCGCCTGCCCGACGTGTATAAATGGCGATAAGCCAAATTATGCGGCGCGGTTAGACCGCGCCGATGATTGTTTTACCGACGCAAAAAGGCCGGAATATCAAGCTGATCGCCTTCAAACGACCCGCCCGACATGGTCGGGCCGGTATCCATTGTCGTTTGCACGACCGGCTGCACCGCGACCGCATCAACGCTCGGCGCCGACACTTCAGGCGCTTTAGGCGCCGCCGGTGCTTCAGCAGTCTCGGCAGCTTTGGGTGCTTCCGCGACTTCTTCAGCAATTTCCGGCGCTTCGGTCTCCGGTGCCGACAATTCCAGTGACGGCGTCGTCTCTGCTTCGGCGGTTACCGCAGGGGCTTCAGCTTGCGCAACAATTTGAGCGGGCTCATCTTGCGGCGCGTCCAACTCATCAATCGATGCAGCGGGTTGCTCTTGCACTTGCGGTTGCGCGGTCGGAATTTCCGCTACTTCCAGAGGGGCAGCAGGTATAACCGGCTCTTCTATCGACGCCTCGGCCATTTCGGTTTTCGGTGACGCCTTGCTCTGCTCCGGCGGCGGTGTCTTTTTATTGCCGAAGACACGGTCAATAAATGAGCGTTTGCGCTTGGAAATGGCCGGACGAACCGGTTTTTCCGCTTGCTGACCGGTCAGGAAACCCGGCAAATCGCCAGCATCGCTTGGTGCTGACGTGGCTGAGTCCGCCGCCGGAATAATCGACACTTCATCAGCCACCGGCATTTCGGCCTCAATCGCTACCTCTTGCGGTGCTTCGGCTTCCGGCTCGCTTGGCGTCATGGCAATCACTTGCGGATCAGACTGACCGCCGTCCAGCGCTTTCAATTGTGCACCGGCTTCAATGCCGGTTGCAACGACAGAGACGCGCATGGTGCCGCGCAGAGCTTCATCGAAGGTTGAACCGATAATGATATTGCACTCGGGGTCTACCTCCTCGCGGATGCGATTGGCCGCTTCATCAACTTCATACAGCGTCATATCATCGCCGCCGGTAATATTGATAAGCACGCCGCGCGCACCTTGCATCGACACATCTTCAAGCAGCGGATTGGCAATGGCGGCTTCAGCAGCTTCGGTGGCGCGCTTGTCGCCTTCGGCTTCACCTGTTCCCATCATCGCCTTACCCATTTCATTCATCACCGTTTTGACATCGGCAAAGTCGAGATTGATAAGACCCGGCTTGACCATCAAATCCGTGATACCGGCAACACCTGAGTGCAACACCTCATCGGCCATGGCAAAGGCCTCGGCAAATGTCGTTTGCGCATTGGCAATGCGGAACAGATTTTGGTTAGGAATGATAATCAGCGTATCAACTTCTTTGGCCAGTTCTTCAATACCGGCAATGGCAGCACGCATGCGGCGGCCGCCTTCAAAGTCAAACGGCTTGGTAATCACACCGACCGTCAAAATGCCTTGCTCGCGCGCCGCGCGAGCAATCACCGGCGCTGCACCCGTACCTGTGCCACCGCCCATACCGGCTGTGACAAAGGCCATATGCGAGCCTTGCAGCATATCGACAATTTCCGCCATTGTCTCTTCAGCGGCAGCCTTACCAATTTCAGGGTCGGCACCTGCGCCGAGACCTTCCGTCAGTTTTGAGCCGATTTGAATACGCCTGTCGGCCGCATTATTGCTCAGCGATTGCGCATCGGTATTGGCGACGACAAAATCGACCCCTTCCAGACCGGCGGCAATCATATTATTAACCGCATTGCAGCCGGCACCGCCGACCCCAAATACGACAATTCTAGGTTTGAGTTCCCGTTTCGGGGGAACAGTGAGTTGAATACTCATGGCTTTCTCCTTTTCTACTCGCCAAATTTGGGCGAGTTTTCAGTTGGTTCGAAAACATGGCAGCCATCGCCCAAATCAAGGGCTGCACGTTTCCCAGACGGCACCAATGCCGTCCTTATGCACTTCATTTCCCACGCACCTACATTTCTTATCCCTGCTTGCATTAAAAATTCCTCCGCAACCACTTGCCGAGCCATGTCAGCGGCCCTGACGCGGCTTCTTGCAAAACCGCATCGGCATGATTGCGCCCGGCATAGGTCAACAGACCCGCACAGGCAGCAAATGACGGTTTGGCAGCAGCTTCCGGCAAACCGGTCAGGCGCATCGGGGCGGCCACACGGGTTTGCTTTTCCATAATGGTGTGCACCAATTCGGGGGCGCCGTTTAATTGCGCCGCGCCGCCGGTCAATACGGCGCGCCGACCGGCCAAATGGCCGAGCCCGGATCGATTGATTTTCTCAAGCACCATTTCAAAAGTTTCTTCAAGGCGCGGACGAATGATTTTCGTCAACTCGCTGCGCGGCAAGGTCTGATGGTCGCCCCCAATCACCGGCACTTCAAATTGTTCGCGTTCACCGACCGGCGTCGCCAAAGCGCTGCCATAAAGCGTCTTAATGCGCTCGGCCGTGACCAGCGACACATTGAGGCCGTGCGCGATATCGGCGGTAATATGTTTGCCACCCACCGGCACAACGGCGGTGAAAAGCGGTTCGCCTTCATAGAAAATGCTGACACTGGTTGTGCCGCCGCCCATATCCATATGCAGCACACCCAAATCGAGTTCATCTTGCATCAGTGTCGAGAGCGCGCTGGCATAGGGCGTGACGACCAGTTTTTCGCATTGCAAATGGCATTGCTCAATACAACCAAGCAAATTACGCACCGGGCCTGACGGCGCTGACATCATATGAATGGAAACGCGCAAGCGGTCACCAAACATGCCACGCGGATCGGCAATACCCGTGCTGGCATCAATTTCATAAGCTATTGGAATTGCGTGTAAAATCTCATTATCTGCCGTCCAAAACTCTTCATAGGCATAGCGCATAGCCGCCGTCATATGCTCTTCCGTCACGGCATACCCGTTGAGCGGCACCTCGGCCTGACAAATATGGCTATCCAAATGCGTGGCGGACAGACCGATAACGACTTGCCGCACTTCCATATTGGCCATGCGCTCTGCCGCATCGACGGCGGCGCGAATGCTGTCCTCAGCGGCCCGCATATCAATGACTTGGCCGGCATTCAAACCATCGGAAACTTGATGGCCGAAACCGGAAATGCGGACCATATGGCGTCCCGCGCCGTCATCACTGTGCTCGCCAATCAAGCAAGCGACTTTCGATGTGCCGACATCCAGCGCGGCAATCGTGCCGCGCCGCATGGGCACGCTGCGCGCTTTGCTAAATCTGCTCTGGTTAAGGGGCAGGTTCACGAAGCACTCTCCTCTTCCATATCATCCCATGAGCTTGAACGCTCATTGGCCGGACGCAGCAAGACGCGATCGGGCAGACGCAAATCAATGGCTTGATTTTCAATCGCCAAAACGCGGCGCTCTTTTTCGAGCGTCATCAGCCGGTCAAGCGCATCGATTACACCATGTGCCGGTAAGTGCACTTGCCCACCATGGTCAAGCCGCACCGTCCAGCGGCGACCGCTATTCCAATGCGCCGCCACCATGCGGTTTCTCAATACCGGATAGGCTTGCAACATTTCCATGAAGTTCTTGGCACGCAGCGCCGCGCCTTTGCCCGAGAAAACCGGTAAATGACCGAAAGGTGCCAGATGATGGCGGGTAATGGCGACGCCCTTATCATCAATTAAGGAAAGGCTATTGCCGGATTTGAAAAAGCCGAACGGCTCGCGCTCATGCAAATCAATGTGAATAATATTGGGCAGACGGCGCAGCACAGTGGCGCTTTCGACCCATGGCAAGGCCTCAATGCGACTGTGGATTTCCGGCAAGTCGACGGCAAAAATCGGGTCATTTTGGCGAATATTCACCGCTGCCAGCAAATCATCGCGCTGTGTGCGCTTGCGCCCTTCAACGGTAATATCATTGACGCGGAAACCGGCTGAAGCGGTCGCTTTATAGGTTTCGCCGCGCAGCATATCGGCCAATGGGCTGAAACTCTCGACACGGAAAACCACGGTAGCAACGGCAATCATGGCCAGCGCAATGGCCGCCAAACGCAATCGGCGTCCCGACCAAATGATTTTCAGCCCGATGAAAAGCAGATTGAAAGGAGTTGCGAGCAGCGAAATCAGCATATCACTGAAGCGCGACCGACTTTTATCATTCAACTTGCCTTTTTGCGTTACCTTCGGCATGAGGCATCCTCCACTATCCATTGCACCAATTGATTGAAATCTATGCCGCGATGCGCCGCCATTTCAGGCACCAGCGAGACCGGCGTCATGCCGGGTTGCGTATTTATTTCGAGCAACACCAA
>Ga0181568_10000324_pt1 | contig 41372 bp, 65 predicted proteins | sample 101ome_20_FD_133758 | JGI IMG/M metagenome (GOLD analysis project Ga0181568, IMG submission 133758) | Coastal salt marsh microbial communities from the Groves Creek Marsh, Skidaway Island, Georgia - 101404AT metaG (megahit assembly) | ecosystem: Environmental > Aquatic > Marine > Intertidal...
CAAATAGTTTTGCCACGCATAAAGAGCGCCATACCCAAGTCCTCCCACAAACACAACTATAGCTGATCCTGCCAACCAATAAGGTGCGAATCTTCCTAACAAAACAAGAGCTATACCCAACACAAAGGTCGCGGTTAATTCAGCAAGAAATGCCCAATAGGGCCTCTGGATCTGGTCGCCGTCAATCACTGTTTGTAGTGAGACTGCCGCGGGCATATAGTTGTACTGTGGTCCGGTTGGACTTGCGATCGTGCCTCCTATGCCTTCTGCTGTTGAGCCTATTATAACTGTCTTGCCTTCTACTATACTGAGATCTTCACTTGCTATTGAAACAGTTTCGAATTGTTTATTCCAACGCAACCATATCTGTCCATTAGGATCGGTTTGTATGATTGGATAACCTGGCACACGAACTGCTTCTATGCCTCCTTGATTTGCTTTGATTTGATATGAAGGAGCACCTGTGGCTGTCCTTATAACTTCGATAGAAATAGCAGGATAGGTGTCCTCACCTATACGCATTATTAGTGGTATTCTACGAACAACACCATCTATTTCTGTTGGAGTATTCAGTACGCCTACTCCGTCTGCATTATCGCCTAGCAATGGAATTGGACCAAGCATGCCAGGCCATTCAAACAAAAATGGTAAAGGGTCCCCTATTTTGGCTACACCTCTTGGTACAGCATTTTTGTTAACATTTGATATAGTACCGGTTTGCGAAATTACTACACCATTACCTGCAAGTGCTTGAGCAAGTTCCATGTCCCCACCTAATCTATCAGGTTCAGACATAAGAACAGGAAGTACAATAATACCTGCACCTGCCTCTCGGAGTCTCCAGATTACATCTGCTAAGACATCTCGCTTCCAGGGCCATTGACCATAAGTTTCAATAGCTTGTTCGTCGATGGTGACGACCGCAATATCCTGGGATAGCTGGGGCTCATCTGTTTGTTGAAGCAAGTCAAATTGCTTGAGCCGAGCAGTTTCAACTATCGTACCATCTCCGTAGTGAAACAATGTCATCATAATGACTGTCACAAAGGCTAAAGCCCAATGTGTAATTAACTTGCTCATACTGTATTTATTTAATTACGCACTCTGTATAGTTGCAAGGATTGAGCATTTTATCCCAACTTGGTCCTACACTTTCCCAATAGTCTTTGCTAGTTCCGCTATATGACACTATGGTGTATAACAAAAACCCTAGTCCTATGACTAGTATTATACTAGTTTTCCACATCGCGATTGTCCCATGGTCCGTTTTCATAACAGCCTGCTGGTAAAGTATCTTTATAACTAACTCCTGCTTCAAAGCCCATTGCAGTTTGCTTGATGTATGCACTTTCAAACGGCATTTCTCTAGGCTTGCCCCAACATTTGTTTTGGCTTTGTCCAGGTACACGATAGCGAGGATTGTGTTTTAAGAAGTCACGCATTTCTGCGAGTTCTGCTTGCTGTACACCAACACGATAGTTTGAATGGCAAGCCGCGGCTTTGCTCCAATCAAATGTATCAAACTGATCTGGTGTGTAATTGAATTTTGCCAAGCAAGCCTTCATTGCTTCGTTGCTTGGGTTTGCCCATGCTGTGCTTGCCACAGTCAGAGCTATGATAGTTAAAATATATTTCATTTTTTTGCCCTCCAAAAATATATTTGTGCGATTATTCTTGAGTGACGGAAACCGCACATCCGCTAACTGTTTGACAGTTCTGTGATAAACTGTACGATAGAGCACTTGTAGTGCTATTTGTGCCTTGTTGTAAATCTAAATCTGTTCCATACGAGCCACTTAATGTGACTGTTGCTGTATGCCCATATGCCCTGCGTTGATGTATACTGACGTTATTATCGTCACTGCCTATGTTGAGTGTTAAAGTCTTATCGCCATTGTGTTCTTGTATAACATGAACATTGTTGTCATCTGAATAAATGTTGACATCCATATTATGATCGCTGATGCTGTTATTACTACGCTGTGATAATCTTATAGCATTGTCATCACCACCTACGTACAAATCCATATTATGCCCTCCATGTTCTTGATAATCGTAGTCCCAAGTACCTCCTGATGTTATTTTGTAGCCTTGTCCTAGTTCCATATTGTTCCTATAACCAATGACGTTTAATTCCATTTTATCAGCATTGCAAGTTATCTCTGAACATTTTTGTTTTGCTGTAATAGTATTGTCGTCATAGTCTATTTCTAAATCCATTGTGCTACCATCTGTTTCTTGAACTGCTGTAAAGTTGTTGTCATCACCGTGATTGTCTAAACGCATTACGTTGTCATCACCTATTTGTGTTGCTGTCATTGTACCTGATGTTTGTGTGTCTGTTCCATAAGTGTATTTGTATAGTCCTAAGAAGTTTTTGTCACCTGTTTGTGTCACAGTAAGTGTTTGATTTTTACCTACGAAGGTAGCCTTGTTAGGTGTGCTGTTGACTGTATCTTCTTTTTTACTCACACGGTTATCATCACCATCCTGTGTGATAGAGATAGTTAAATCATCTCCTACTTGGTTAATGTAGAGATCATTCGAATAAGCTATCGTTGGAACAACCATTATCGCACTGCTTAATATTAATGCTGTTGTTAGTCGAAACACCCAACTTGTATCCGTATATTTCAAAATCACTTTGTTTAACATTTATATCGTATCCATAGTTTTGATCTAATTTCATTCTTATGTAGTTTTCACCTTGTCTGTCTTCTCTTTCCCATATCCACTTGTCGCCGTCTTTAGTAAGACGTATTCCTGTTTTACTGTCAAATCCGTATGTGGTTGTATCCTGTCTCATCAATATAGCATTTTGCCTTAATAGTTCATCTTCAAATAATGCCCTCAGTGCCTCATTCAACTGGTCGAGTAAATCATATAACATATCTCCTAGTCGCCAATCACTTTCATCTAATGCAGTCACCCACAAACTCTCAGTATCAAGCCAACTTGACGAATCAAGTAAGTCTACGTCTAACCAATCTAATCCTAAAAAGTCTGCACGTTTAGCATGTCTATAGTATACTTCTTGAGCTTCATCATAAGGTGAACGCTTGCGAAGTATAATCAAACTGTTGAGCATAGTCTCATCAGCTTCAATAAGTAAAGGGGGAGATGGGGGTTGCATTCTTGTGGAGGTCATGGTAGATTGGAAGGCTTGATTCATGACTACAGTTCCAACATCGGTGCTAACTTCTATCTCTCCAACATAACACATACCATTTGTGTCACATGAAGGAAGTAGAGTTATCATGCTACCACCCATCTCATCTACTACCATTGAAAAATCGGTTCCCCTAACTCCGATTGTAGCAGATGGGGTTTTGATCTTAACATTCTGACGATATTTTTTTGCTATCTGGCCTGATGCATAGCGTACACCGCCAAGGCCTGCTTTGATCGAAAGGCTACCAACATCATTTGCTGGATCGTATACGAATTCATCAATAGTTAATCTTGCATGTTCTGTAAGATCAACTCTTGTGTCATCGAAGAAATCGATACGCATTGTTCCGTTGGCTGTGACCGCAGTGTCCTGCATTTGTACAGTCACTCCGTTGTCACCAGTAATCACATCATTTCCACGCTCAAGAACTCCACTGCCTTTGATAGACCCAATAGAGCCTGCGTCCTCCAAAGCCGAGTGAACAGGCGTTGAGAATAAGAGAATGGTTGCGATTACTAATAAAAGTTTCATCTAGTCGCTCTGTGTTATATCAACATCCTGGCTATCACCATTGAATGTGCCATTCACAGTATTGTCGTAGATTCCGCTTTGGTTGACATCGTAAGTACTACCACCACCAGTAATATCTAGTGTGACTGTATGACCGTTAACATCGCCATCACCATCGATATCAATGTTTAGTGTATTACCTTCGTCACTATTTGCACTCGTAGTTGCTAATGAAGCTGAGTTGTCCATAGTCACTGTTAGTGCTACACTTGTACCATCAATGTCTGAATTGATAACGCTGTTATCACCATCAACTGTAAAACTTACAGTAGCAGAATCTGCATCAGCTGTTTCACCTATATCAAAATCAAATGTGTTTGAATCACCTGTTGTTGTGATATTTAGAGTCACAGTGTCACAGTTTCCTGTTGTTGTACTAGAACATTGTAAATCTACAGCGTTTGAATTACCTGTAAACTGCCAAGTACCAGTATAGTCTGTACCTTTAATGGTTGCAACGATAGTATTTGTATTACCTGTTTGCGTAATAGCAAAAGTCATATCATCGCCATTCAACGTCATGTCAGTAGTATCTGTACCGACTTTGTTGTTTTGTCCGTCCTGTGTGATGTCTAAATCTAGGTTATCGCCCACTTGATCTATGTAAATCTCATTTGCGAATGCCGTAGACCCAAATAGCACCATCAGGAGAACTGTTAGGATTCTAAGCATTTATGCCCTCACTTTCTGAACTCCCAGAGTTCTTTTCTTTCTCCTTCATATATCAGTTCAACTACGCCTGCCTCAATGGCCGCCCTAACAGCATAGTTGACCGGCTCATTAACTGAGAAGCCTGTCTCCGACTCCACTAGTTTTGTACCCATATCCAAAAACTTGAATACGTCCGCTCCGGATCTATGGCTTGCTATTGTTTTTTGAGTGGCTACACTCATCAATACTCGACCAGTGCTAACACTTACAAGCCTCATCACTACAGTGACAGTGTCAACTCTATACTCCGTCGAAGTACCAATTCCTAAATATCTAGCACCTACACCCCCAGTTGTTGTGTTTGCGTCATATCCAACTATTCCGCCCTCTAGGAGTAATCCTGCAAACAACATTGGCTTAAGGGGTGTAGGTCCTGTCTTTAATTCTTTTTCATATACGTCTCTTGTATTACGTATCAATTGTCTTTCTTTAATTAAGTGATCCATTCCAACACGTTCTACAACTTCAAACCATCCTTCATTGCCTACATTTTGTAGTGCTTGTATAACCCAAACTTCAGCACCTTGGGTGACAGCAGAACTTAGGTTAGAAAATGAATCAGATGGTTTACGCTGTCCTGTCTTATCACTAAAACTGTAAACAGCAACAGTAATTTTTTTACCAGCAATGGGTGGCACTGCGGCCAACATCTCTGGTATTGGTGATCTTTGTACAGTAGGCATTGGATCTGCTTCTGACAGGCCTTTTAGACTGCCTGGTGCCGCACATCCACCTAGCATACAAATTAACATTAAAGGTAATAAAATTTTCATTTAAAAGTTAAACTCCCCTGATCCTGGTATGGTAATTCTTGTGACTGTTCCATCTGCTTCTACAACTTCTAGGCTGATTTCGCCTGTAGTTGTATCTTTGGTCCAAGTTATAGTTGAACCTTCAATTTCAGCTGTTCCAGTTGTAGCACAGCTAGTGGAACAATCAGCAAACATAGCATCTACCATCTGCTTTGATAGTGTTGCGTATATTCTTGATTCTACGTTTTTAACAAATTTAGATAGAGTTGTATTTTCAAGCTCACGCTCAATACGCTCTGCTTCAGCTTTACGTTCATCGTCAAGCTCTTTTTTCCTGTTGAACTGTAATTGCTCAACAGTTAAAACATGTGTTGAATACCCATTGCCATTAAATGCTGGGGATTTAAACCCGAAGTTCATTTCGCCAGCTACTGAATAATGTACGTTAATCAGAACTATAGCGAAAATTATAGTTAAAATTCTAAACATTGTGGATTGCCCTCCACTAATATTTAGCTTTTTTTATTTAATTTCGAACGCAAACGCCGCAGGTTCGTGTGTAGCGGCAGTTTTCTTAAATGGATGGAAGCGTATTGTTCCGTCAAACACAGGCGGGTAAATTACATTAAATTGTGTAAACATGCCTTGGTCATCGCCTTGCATTTTAAATTTGGCTTTGACTTGTACCATGTTGGAACTTTCAAGTATAGTACGGAAGAATCTATCTAAACTTTCAACATCTGCATTCATTTTTGCGGCAGTTAATTTAGCAAGGCCTGCTGAGAAATGATAAAGCACTCTGTATCTAGTACTATTCATATCTCTTGGTTTATATGTTGCAGGATCCATACAAGCTGCATAAAATTTATCACCTACAATGTCTATTATAAGTTGTGCATTGTTTAAGTCAACTCCACCTTTTGCTAGTAATGCAATAAGTTTATCACTCTCACCTGTAGTAATAAGTTTTACTTGTGCAGCAAGTTTATAGATTTGATTTTTTACTCCTGGCTGTTTAATGATGTCCATATACGCAAAATATTCTTTGTTCTTAGGATCTTTTAAAAAGTTTGGATGCATCTTTTGGATACGATCTCTGTTTTCTTCCAGTGTATTTGCTATACTTACAGCACTGGCTTTTGCACCGCCTCCTCCGTCTTTGCTAGATATACCAACTCTTATACCGTCTGCTGACACAAGATAACTGTCAATTAGTTCTTCTGCTTCGTCTGCTGGGAAATCTACATTTATCATGTTGTTCCATTTTAATCCTGGCTTCAGCATATCAAGCAATTCTTTTTCTGCTTCTTGATAATTTCCTATAACTAGTTGATTTGATTGTAAAGCATGAGGTGCAGCTATTTCGCCTGCTTGTACTTCATAGTTTCTGTCATAGTCTTTTGTGACAGGAACAGGTTGGCCTAATTTTTCACATAGGTCAGCAACAATACTTCTTTGATCTGCAGGAAATTGTTCTAGGTCACCGCCCTTACCGCTTCTAAGCATAGGAACAATATTTTGTAAAGGCATTTGTCCTACTGTAATTCCACATCTGTTAGGATATAATCTTACAACAGGATGAGTGGCTTTACTGCCTTCAGCCTTGACTTGCTCAATAGCAATACCTTTTGCATTTAGATGAGTGACAAATTCGCCCATCAACCATTTTAAATAATTATTAGATTTACTTGGCCAATATTTCATAACAAACATAGGACCACTATCTGTTTCAATTTCAACAACTAAAGCCGCAAATTTAGCTTTTCTTGGTTGGGGTGAGCAATCTATTATGTTGGCAGGATTTAAGCCTGCTTGTTTTAAGTCTTCTTCAAATTGATCATCAGCACTTAGAGTTTTGTCATTACCAGGTGTTTCAGGGTCAGCATTGTCTGGTGTTGGCACAGGTGTTTTTATTAATTCATCTTGGTATTGTGGTTTACTAGCATCCTCAGGAAACATCCAGAACTTTGTAGGTTCAAATTTCTTACCATCAATAAACTGTAATTTGTTTGCCTTACCCGCTTGGTTATCCTCTACAGCACCTATTATGCCGCGAGTACCTTCCATTAGTTTTTGTTCAAATATTTTTTCTGCTATTTTGAATTCATAAAAACGCATCTGTATTTCCTAATATAGTGTATTTATGCGAGTTTAGGAAACAACATGTCTGTGCAGAACCTATCTACATCTTCTTCTGGTAAGCCTAGGCTTTTCATTACGTTTGCAGTGTGCGGATTTTGTTGCTGATTATGGCAATAATAGTCCTGCGCAGGCCCTACAATTTCTGGATTGCCTTCACCCTTAGTAGCACCGACTTCTGCAAAATAAGCACGTAAATTATCTGTAGCAATGCGTATAATCTCTGTTGCTTCTTCGTCTGTTTTTACATTACCTGCAGCAAGCATTTTGCCTGTGAAAATGTTTCTAGCCCACTCTGGTAGTTCACGTTGCTTTTCAGGTACAAAGTGTTCTACACTTTCAAAATAACCTTGTATCATAGGATGATCTGGATCAGCACTTGGTGAAAAGTCATGGAATGCACCGGTCATTTTATTCTTGCCTGCTATAACATCAAAGCCATATATAGGTGCAGGATTATCTAATGTTGGAAAGATACATACATGCATCATCCAAAGCCCTTTTGAATCGCGGGCATCTACAACATCGATGTGAGCACGGCGTACATTATTATTAGCCCAAACACGGTTAATCCAACCACCGTCTGGACGATTGAAATAGTCCAACCCATCTTCTTGTATTTCTGTCGCTTGTTCATCAAATATATCTATAATTTCGTCTTTACACTCAATTAGTTTGTTCCAGATAATGCTCAATATCTATCTCCATTAGTTCTTGAAATAATTTTGTACTTTGTTCAAAACAATACTTTGCTTCATCTGCCATACTGTCGTTTATCTTTGCACGAATAGATTCTTTTAATTCTGCTTTGTCTGATTCAAACTGATACATACGTCCTTCACCTGGAATTTTTTTAGCAATCATTTGTCCGCCGCTTAAATCTCCCATATGTAAAACATATACATGTGCCATTAAAGCAGTAGGGTCTTGCATAATATCTTTCATATGCATTATATAATCTCTAGTGCTTTGAACTACTATAGGACTACCGTTTTGATCTTCCCATAGTTCTAAAAAATCATTTTCTATTTTTTGTTTTCTTCTTAGTCCTGGTAGATCATCAAACAGTCCTTGAGCTCCGGCCATTGCTTCAAGTAGATCATATTTTTTGTGTTGATTCCAAAGATAAGTTGCGTAAAATTTTGGATTTATTTTACCACTCATTAAAACTTTTACAAAATCTTGCCGTTCAGCGTTTTTGTGATGTTCCCATGTAAGTTCTTTTAAACTCATGCTTGTTCAACCTTAATACTTAGAGGAAATCCATGTTCCCTACTTGCAGTGTTAGCCTCTACAGCCTTTTGTTCTGCGATTTCAAAAGAATATGTTCCAACAACAGCTGCGCCTTTAGTATGCACAATCAGTGTTAAATTTTTAGCAGTCTCTTCTGAATGATGAAAAATATTAGTCAATACCTCAATGACCCATTCCATAGGAGTCACGTTGTCATTTAAGAAAATTACGTTGTACTTTTTAGGTTCCTGTGTTTTTCTTTCTATCTTTTCATCAATAGATATTTCTTCTACTGTGTCTACATTCATGCTACTACTTATCATATATAATTAACCTCCTACACAATAAATGGGGGAGTCGAAACTCCCCCTAGACTGTTTACTTTTCGGAAACAGTTCCGTCAATATAACTACTGTCGTTGATTTTAATTTTCTTCGGTTGTAGTTCTTCTGGAACTTCACGCTTCAGATGAATGTTAAGCATACCTAGTTCTAGGTTTGCGTTTGCTACATCTACGTGATCTGCGAGTGTAAACTCTCTACGGAATGTTCTTCCGCCGATACCTTTGTGTAAGTAGTTTACTTTTTCGTCTCCTTTAGGAGCTGTGCCTTCAATCTTAAGAACATTTTTGTCCTTTTCAATTGAAAGGTTGTCCATACCAAAGCCAGCAACTGCCAATGAAATCATATATTCATTTTCGTTGATCTGTGCGATGTTGTATGGAGGATACCCTGTACCTTTGTGTGCTGAGTTTTCGAACATTCTGTCCATTTCATCGAACAGGTTGTCGAATCCTACAAAGTGTCTGTGTATTGAGGGTAAGTCTAGAGTTGTTAGTCTTGTCATGTTTTTTCTCCTTTATTAAGCAAGATTTAACTTAGAGTCCCTTATGGGCACTCTAGTAAACGCAGGACTCAATCCTGTGCCTACAGTATTATTTATACAATCTTTTTTCTTTTTTGTCAAGAAATGATTAACCAAAATCTTAATTTTTGGCATAAACATCATTAAACTGTTGTGTACATCTTACAAATGTCGTACATCTACTTAGGTATTTTAGCCTAATTGCACCAGCATAAGTGCAAGTAGAACGCAAACCGCCCAAAATATCTTGGATCGTTTTACCAACTGCACCTCTGTAGGGTACAAGGACTTCTCTTCCTTCACTGCTTCTATACTCCTTTAATCCGCCAAAGTGTTTTACATTCGCGGCTTCTGAACTCATGCCATAAAATTGCACGAATTTCTTTTCTTCTATAATATTATCATAAAAGTTATCTTCTGTTTTTTGCATTTCAGAGGACTGATAATATTTAGTAATTACTTCGCCACCGCCTTCATCGTGCCCAGCAAGCATGCCACCAAGCATAACAAAATCTGCTCCACCTGCAAAGGCTTTAGCGATATCTCCAGGGCAAGTACACCCGCCGTCAGCAATAACGTGACCCCCAAGTCCATGGGCGGCATCTGCACATTCGATGACTGCTGACAACTGCGGATATCCAACACCAGTTTGTATGCGAGTAGTGCAAACACTACCGGGACCAATGCCCACTTTAACAATATCGGCTCCACTTAATATTAACTCCTCTGTCATTTCACCCGTCACAACATTTCCTGCTATGATAACAATATTAGGGTAAAGGTTTCTAAATTCTCTAACAAATGCAACAAAGCGTTCTGAGTAGCCGTTTGCTACATCAATACATACAAAACGCAATTTGTTATTTGTTTGTTCATATACATCTCTAAATTTCTGATGATCTCTATCAGTAATTCCTATACTCATAGCAACATAGTCTGTTCTTTCTGGCATCTCACTATCAAAGTAATTCACAAGTTCGTTTACTGAATATGTCTTAACCAAGCAAGTCATAATTTTTGCTTCAGCAAGTTTGTCTGCCATTTCAAATGTGCCAACACCGTCCATATTACTAGCCATTAAAGGAACACCACGCCAGTGACGGTATGCGGCATTATCAGGAAATTCTGGTTGCCAGTTGCGCCAAGTGTACCCTCTTTCAAGATCTACTTCTTTGCGACTACCTAGTGTAGAACGCTTAGGACGAATAAGAACATCCTTATAATCTAATTTTACATCTTCTTCTAATCTCATGATTCTATTTTCTCACCGTAGTTAAAACTAATGCTGATTCTATCAGAGTTTGATTGATTCCCTTCAACAGAATGTTTAAGCCATCCAGGAAAAATATAAAGGGCTCCTGTTTTTCCCGCATATGTTGCTCTGGTAGCATTAAAATATGTAATTTTTTCCATGTACTCAGGAAGATGGTATTCTGCATTATCTGATCTTTCAAATTGGATATTACCTTGTTTCTGTCCTGCTTCAATATAATAAACTCCGCTTAAAACTGCATCTGCATGATTATGTAATTGATTGTACGACCCGGGTGGATTTATATTAATCCAAATATTTTTTATTTCTAATGGTGGTAAAGAAACTTGTCGTGTTATATTAGTGACTTCGTGATTTAAATGATTTACAAGTTTATCTATTTGTTCGTTTTGGCCTGTAAGAATATCATTACTTTGCCAGCCGCCATAGTTGCTTATTGTTCTTCCTATGTCATTTTTCCTGCGATCGTATGCCCAGTTTTTCAACTCGTAATTATCTACGATATGAATGACAGCTGACCATATGACCTGTGGAAACCACAGCTCAGTGTGCATAGCCATTTTAGTAGCCTCGTTCTCTTTTTTCTTTTGCTTGTTTTTTAAGCCATCTAGCTCTGCCAGCCGCTTTTGCTTTTTTACGTTTTTCACTTGGCTTTTCAAAGAACTGTCGCTCTTTGTATTCTTGAATAATACCAGCTTCTTGCACTTTTTTCTTAAATTTTCTAAGTGCGCCGTTGACATCACCGTTCCTTACAGTGACCATAATCCCTTCTGTTCTAGGACCATCATAGTATCTATTGTTGTTTCTTCTCAATTTCACCTCCGAGTATATTGTTTAGAAATTCAAAGTCGTATATTCTTTTATTACTAATCTTATTATACACTATATTCTCACCTTTTGTCAACCAATAAGTGTTATTAAAACTAACCAAATAACTTGCCAAATCTCGTAATTCTTGTGGCATATTATCCAAATCTAAAAATACTGCGTCACAAATTCTGTGCATTGTAAGCAACCAATCCAAGTCAATATTATCTGAATAAAGATAGATATTTACAGGTTCGTTATTGTTTGCAAGGATATTTTGTATACTTTGTCTATGTTCTTCGGATGGATTGATTAATAATATATTTTTATTTTTATTATATACTTTATCAGGAGGAGTTATTAAAATTATATCAGACATCTCTATCTTTTATCCGTTGCCATAAAGAATTTTTATTTTGTTCTGCATTTTGTATATAGCTTGGATTTTCAATAACTTCGGTATAAATTGGTTTGTTTATTCTTCCGCTTCGCCCTTGATCTGTCTTCCGTTTTCTTTCATCAAATAGCGTCTCTTTTTTTTTAGATCTGTACCTTCTGGTAGATATTTTTCCCAAGGTAAATCATTTACTTTACCTGCTAAGTACCAATCCTTATAAACCTTAATTGACTCTGTAGGATTGTCCTTTTTCCATTTAGACTTTGCTGCCTTCCATTCATCATTTGCATCTAAAGCGTCAAATTCCTCAGGAGTTAATCTTTCTAATGGTTCCGAAGACTCGTCTTTTTTTTCGACTACTTCAGGTTGTGCTTCATCAGTTTGTACTTCTGGCTGTTCCAGTTCTGTATCCACTGCATCTGCCACGGCAGTATCATCTTCTGGTACCATGCTTCCGCTATCATCATCTGTTGTAGTAGTAGGTTCTGTATCATCTACTTTCTCCTCTTGCGTCGGCATAGGCGAGTCAACAGTAAAGCCAGGATTGTCAGCAATCTTTTGCGCTCTTAGTTGCTCGTACTCTTGCCTAAGACGCCCACCGTTGTCATCTTTGCGTCTATAAAAGTCAAAGGTATATTGGCTAGCGATAAGCAACAATACTGCTAGTGGATCAAATACAAATATAATGATTAGTATGACCCAACGAACTGCTTCTTCTAACAAGTTCTTATCTGCGGCTTCGCCATAAACAAATTCAGCAATGTATTTGATTGGACCTACTTCAGCTTCAAGTTTTCTATACTCTGCTTCTAACTCGTATTTTTGTTCAGTAAGTGTGTCAATCTCTGCGTCAGCATTTTTAATTCTAAGCATTTGCTCGTCTACTGCCGCATCAATTTCATCTGCTTTGTCTGTTTGTGCTAGTTGTGATCTTAGACGTTCAATAAGTGCTTGGCTATTAGCAACCTGTTCTTCAGCACTTTTGCGTAGTCTTTGTATTTCATCTCTTGCTGTTTGTATAACTGGAGATTCTTTTACACGTACTTCATCAATTTTATCAAGCATTGCAAGTTCTCTATCTTTTAATGCAGGTATTTGTACTGTTCTTATATCTTTAACTATACCAGCAAGTCTTTCACGTTCTTTGTCTACAGTAGTTGTAGCATCTTTTCTTAACTGTGATACTTCGCCTTGTATTTGTGCTATTCTATCTTGTTGTGCTGCCACCCATTTAGCAAGAGCTTCTCTTGTGTTGCCACCAAACAAGCCATCGCTAGTCACGCCAATGATTGCTTGCCCTGCTCTAATTTGAGATTTCTCTGTGCTTTGTAATTGATTAGTGACACGAATAATTTCTTCTTCAATCTTTTTAATTTGTTGTAGTAGAGGATCAACTGCGCCTTGATTTGCTTTTAGGTTAGCAATCTTATCTTCATATTCTCTCGCAGTTGTTTCTAAACGACTGATTTCGTTTTGGATATTTGTGAGTTGATCTTCATAAGGTTTAGTTCTAGTGTTGTCAGTTTCTCTTGCATCCGAAATAATCTTATTTTGCTGATCAATAGCAGGTTGAATACGTTCAAAGGCTTTGTCAATACGGTCTTGTTCTTTGTCTATCTGTGCTTGTATGTTAGCATCAGCGCCTGTACCACTAGACTCTAGTTGTTTAATTTTAGTTTCTGCTCTATCAATAATACCGTTTAGTCTGCCTATTTCAGAATTGATTTGCTCAACTCTAGCAACACTTTCTTCACTAGCACTTGTTTGTTCAATATGTGCTTTAGATAAGAAACCAAAGATACCCATGCTTGTAATGAACATGAGTACGACCACTGCTGTGGTTAGATAGGTTTTAAGCCACCATTTCGCTTGCGACCAATATTTGTGTAGCCAAACTGCTGTGACCAGTTTACCTATTTCTAATGCTGTTCCCATTATTATAATAGGCACAGCGGCCGCGGCAAAGATTGCCACAAGGCCTGCAATTGAGTAATAAATTGCTACTGCCGATATAGAAAGAGCAGTCAATAAAACTAATAAAGCTAAGAACATAGTGTATTTATTTGAAGATACCAACAGTTTTAACTACTATGATATCTAAAATGCCACTTGTCTGCAACAAAACAAGCCTTATCAACCCAACTCATAGAGCGGGTTTTGTTATAAACGGTATTCATAAGATAATGACATCCATCCGGATCAATTTGTGCAACTCTTACAGTGCCGTCTGATACTCCACCTTCACCTATCCATTTACACGCTTCTCCTACTTGTGCATTATCTAGCGCAAAATAAACACAGTTTTCATGTTTTGCTTTACTTGAATCCGGTAAGTCATGTGCAGAGTGTTCACCCCATTGGAATAAAAGTTCATACACATTATCTGCTTTTTTATAATTTTGTCCTAAGCTCATGTCAGTATAGTAAGGTGTTTTTGAACTACACCCTATAAGACTAATACTGAGTAAGAGGACGCCAATCGTTGTTTTCATCTTTACACAAATATCCCGAAGTTGTTTTGATTGTACCATTGATGCTAATTTTTTTAACCCATGGTCTACAGGTTTTAGTATCAACACCATAAAATTTTTCTGCTCTGCTCAACGGATTATCAGAACATTGCAAATTTACTTCACTGTTAGCAACATTGCCATTTTTTAGGCTATAGTCAGAATCCGTTGTGCAATATCCTATTCTATCAGGACTTGGTTGCGGAGTCGATGTACAGCCTATTAAAAGACTAGCTATTGTCAGTATCAGATAGAACGGCAACTTTTGCACTTTTAGCCTCTTGAATAAGTTGATCAAAAATAGTCTTTGGCATTCTAAGTTTTACAAAAGTATAGTATTTGCCTGCATACTTAAATGTGCCTGTTTCTTTTGCAATATGTTCTCTAATAGTTGTATCTTTCACAACATAACTAATCACTGTTTTAGTTTGTCTAGTTTCTGAACCATTGTTGTCTGTAAACTCAAGACGTGTTGCAGAATTTACTTCACTGTTGACTCTTTTTGCAAAGTTGTTCATTGCAATAGCATACATTTGCTCTTCAGCTGCTTGTGTATAAACACTTTCACCTGCACCACATGCATATGCATATTCTTCTTTCCACCAGAACCAACCTTCAAAGCCTGCTTCTACACAGTTTGCATACCATTTAGGTTGTGCATATTCGTCCCGTTCTGCGATTGTAGTATAAGTTGAACACGCACCTAACATTCCTGTTAGTGCCGCAATTGAAATATATTTTAAGATCTTGTTCATTTTTGCCTCTTAATTAAATACCGCAACAACCTTATTGAACACATTTGTAATTTGTTCTTGGTTTGTTGCTAATTGGATTTTTGCATCAGCCCACGATTGTGTCTGATACTCTACTATCTTATCTTTTTCTTCGACAAGAAAATCTTTTACTTTAGTAAACGTTTCCATAATGCCTCCTTATGAGCCTTGGTTAATTTTAAGTTTTATAATAATACAGATAAGTTAAAAAGTCAATACATTTTGGTAAAATTAAGGCCAACGATAAAATTTGTGTGATCCTATACTGTCAATGTATTGTATTTGTTTTGCCCATTTTGGATTTACATAGTGTGCATGATAATGGGTAGCACCTTCTGTTATACCGCGATAACGATCTGCATACAACATTTGATATGCTATATACTGGGCTTTGATCCAGGCTTTTTTATCATAAATGTTTTCTGGTTTGCCATCACAGTACCAACTAAATTGGCAACGGTGACGCACAGGATAAAAAATTCTCTCATCGTCTGCTAAATCAGGATCTTGTCTAGTTTTCCAACTTTCACGAATAGGACCTTCTGTAATCACTTCGCAAATTGTATTTGGATAACGACTATCAAACATCCTATTAATGACCACATCTGCAACTGCGGCCTGTCCTGCGACACTGTCCGAACGTGCCTCAAAGTAAATGTTTTCTGCAAGACAGTATGCTTGAGGATCTTGTTCTCGGGTGAAGTATTCCTCTTGAACCACTCCGTCTTCAGTTAAAAATTTTGTATCACCATCCTTAAAATCTAATCGGATAGTACTAGCATCTGCAAAGGCCACTGCAATAGCAGAAAAAACAAATGCAAGTGTTGTTGTTAATCTCATTATGCCTCTCATCAATTATTTAAATTGTTTTTTGTGTAGTTTTGTGCGTACTTTAGTTTCTACGCATCTGTGCAATTTCTGTTGCCTGTTTCTGTCCTGTCTTATCATCGTCATCTGCAAACACAGGAACAAGATTTGACTTATGCATCATAGCAATACCTACAAGTTTACGTTCACCTGTATATTGCATTGCTTCTTTCTTTGTTGCTGGCGCGAAACTTGCACTGCTAATTTGGCTAGGTGCATTGTCAGTTGGACTTGACCTACGATATCCTGAATTAGCATTCCAATCAAAATTTGTGCCTTCTGTTTTGGAAACTTTCTTAGGCTTGTAATTACCATGCACATAATCTACATATTCGTCAAAAGTCATAAGATTATTATGACAACCTAATCGCTTCATATGTTTGTTATGTTCTCGATGTTCTTTTTGCAAACGTTCTAGTTTGCCAGCAGTCATTTTAATTGATTTCTTTTTACGGGTATTGAGAGTAGTCATACCTCTCACAAGATGCATAGTCATCGTGGCGCTCCTAATTATTACCTATGTAGTATATAATAGTTGCGCCACAATGTCAATATTTTTTGGTAAAAGACCTAAAAAGAATTACGCAAATGTTCTTCTTTTCATGATCTTGTAAGTAGCTACAGGTCTACCAACATTGTCGTTTGAGTTTGTTTCTACAACTCTTACGTCAAAACCAGCTTCTCTAAGCTCAGTTAATCTAGCACCTGGAGACGCAATGTCAAGATCCATAGCTAAATCTTCTGTTGTAAATGATTTACCATTACCCCAGTAATTTTGTAAGATTTGTTGATTTTGTGTACCTTCGTTGAAAAACTTAGTACCTTTAGCTTTTGTAGTATTAGCCATAATGTCACTCCTTATTATTTTTATTATTGTGTTTAACATTAATACTAATATACTATAATAAAGCGCAAAAGTCAACCTATTTTGGTTAACTACTTGTTTTCCATGAGTTTTTGTGCTTTTTCGTAGTCTTCGCGCGAAATTACACCTTCACGAAGCAGTTTTTCTCTGTTAGCCATGTGCTTCATAGCAATTTCTTCTTTAGATCCGCCAAAGTAAGCAACAGCATGTCCTTCTTCAACAAGGATGTCTGTGACGGTTTTCATTTCACCGTTGTATTCTACTTTGAAATCACCTAGGATACGTCCAAATTTGCCTTTCATATCCTCACCCTTGCGATCTTCTGTGGTAATAAGTTTGCCACCGTGCTTCATGAGTTCTTTAAGTCTTGCCTTTGCGGCTTCACCAAATAAATCTTCTACTTTATCTCTTGTTCTAGATTCTGGTGTGTCAATGCCCATTATTCTTACACGTTCATCTGTAAGCGTGACACCAAATCCTAAGTCAATATCTACATCAACTGTGTCTCCGTCTACTACTTTTAAAACTTTTACATCATATTCATTTTGTTGCATAACCCTCTCCTATTTTTTAAAAAGTTCCCAAAACTTTCCCATTAATAATAGTATACCTCCAAAGATGATCCACCCTATTGCAGGACCGCCTCCTTCTATATACCAAACTACCGGAATACCCACAAGCCATACAGTCTTAGCCGCATAACTTTTCCAATTCCATAGCACATATATAACACCATCCCAGCTTCGCATCTTCTTAGGTTTATCAGGACCAAAACTTGTCTTAGCATCTAAATGTTTGTAAAGTTCTGGATTCCTTTTATAGTAAATCCAAACTACTAAAAACATCAACCCTATGAAGATTAAACCAGCTGTATGTTCACTCATTATCTGTGCCAAACATATCTATTAAGTCTGGTCCGTACGTGCCGCCTGCCCAAGCAAGTGCTACAATAGTGATCACTCCATATACAAGCCATTTCATTTTGAAGTCGTCAACTTCCATTTTTAAGGCAACTAGTTCATTACCTAATATTCTAACAGCAATCTCTAATTTACCCTTGTCGTCAGTTTTTTTGTATTCAGCCATTATCTACCTTGTCCTCTATATTTTTTATAACTGCGTTTTTTACTTTTGTTCATAGAACTAAATTTTGTTCTACTGTGATTATTTCCTATACTAGTCTTCTTTGGTTGTGACTCGTGTGCCACAAAAGTTTTATGTAATCTCATAACCCTCCTTGGTTATGTACGTATTTATTGATCTTTTTTGTTTTTTATAAGAGTGTTGTAGTGATGTAGGCGCTGTTGTAGTAGCTCGCGAGCCATTGGATCGTTTTCCCTGCGTAATTGTTCAAGGATCTGTTTTCTAATCTCAGAGGGAGATTGCTTCTTACGATATGTTTTCTTGTGTTTCATTGTAGTAGGTGGGGGAATTACACCCCCACTAATTTATATTCCTTGCATTTGAGGACTATTTTTTGCAAAGTAATTTTCTGTAGCTCTTGGTCTTGCTAATGGTCTTACCATTTGCTTACGCTTGATCGCTTTATGTGCTTCTTCAGTTTTGCGTTTTTTACGAGCTATTTCAAAGTCTCTGTAGTTCATATCACTCTCCTTTTTACAGTTGAGTGCGTTCCTTCAGCTTACGCCTACTTCCATGCTATTGCACGAACGATACAGTATTTAGTCAAAAAAATAGGCTCATTGCATTAACAAGAGCCTATTTAATTAGTATATACTAAGCTATTGATAAGTTTACAGCACTAGGACCTTTTGGGCCATCTTGTGTGTCAAACATAATCTTATCGCCTTCATTCAACGAATGTAAGCCTGCGGCTTCTAATGCTGAAATGTGTACGAAGATATCTTTATCTTCACACGCGATAAATCCAAAGCCTTTTGTGGCGTTGAACCATTTTACTGTTCCTTGATTACTCATGTTTTTCCTTGTTCTTGTTTATATTTGAGGAAGTTTGTATCTAATATTAGGGCGGGAGGTTGTTATGTCTTCTGCGTCTTGTTCTTATTACTGTCTTGTCTCAACAATATTTAGTCAATAAAAAGGCCCCGAAGGGCCTTTTGTGGTATTATAAAAAATTTAGAACTTGTATTTGATAGATGCTTTCATTGAATCATCATTTTCAGTGATCACACCAGTACCTAGGTTCTGGCTCTCTGTCATGTGATAGTAAACACCCATTTCAACTGGACCTTGTGTGTAAACAGCACTTAGATAGTCACCGTTTGTACCAAGATCATCATTTTCTACTCTATGGAAGCCTAACTGCACTTCGTCAGTTAAACCATACATAATGCCGTAGTCCATTCTGTCTTCTTTGGTGTATGTGCCTGTGTTTTTGTCGTCCCACTTTTCTACACCAAGTACAACTGGAATGTCCCAACGATATAGGCTTGTACCAATTGCCCAACCCTGTTGATTGTTGTCTGAGTCTGTGATACCATCTTTATCACCTACCTGCATATATGACACTTCTGCATAGCCCATTAGGCTTGCTGTCACACCTGCGTACAATGTTTCAGTGTTTGCATCATAAGCAATAGAACCACCAACTGGAAGATCTCTGCCTAATGAATGGGTATCAAAATCAAATTCATTGTTGTTGTTCCAACCACCAAATGTAATCACCATTTTTTCGTTGTGATCAATTCTTGAGTTTGATTCTGTGATAATTAGCGGCACACCAATCTTAGGAGTTTTTGCAAAACCTAAACGCTGTGCATCAGTTTCTCCAAGATAAATTCTTGTGTTTTCACCTATGCCTAAACCCATTTGCTTTTCAACAATAGTGTTGTTTAGTGTAGTGTCTAGTGAATAGTGTGAATCAAATCTTGCACTTCCACCTGCCCATGTTATTGGTCCTGCATCAACATCACTTTGTAAGCCTGTGATAATCTCTGCACGTGAATCAATATCACTTGAGTAAGTATCGTCATCATAATAGATTTCTAACTCACCGTTAACAAATAATCCTGCTGGTAGGCTAGGAGCACTTGCTTCTAGATCTGAAACTCTTTGTTCCAGGGTCTTTTCTTCTGCTGTCGCTGGAGCTGCAAATGCAACCAAGGCGAGTAGCAAAGACGATAGTATAGTCTTTTTCATTTATTAGTCTCTTTCCTTAATTTATATCGATATAAAAAATGGCCAAAGGTTATCTTCAGCCAAGTATACTTATCATTATGATAATTTTTTTTATCGAAAGTGGCCCGTTCTGTTGCCCGGTGGAGCCATACCGCGAAGTTGCAGGTTATTAAGCTGCAAGTAGTTCACGGTCCATAGACATGTCTAAAGATGTGAACGCTTCAGGTGCAAAGTTTTCGTTTGCGTTTGTAGTTTTTCTTGCGATAACCGTGCTTGCGCCGGACAACTCCACTCATCTATTAACTGCCAGTCGATCCTATTTCAGGCCCATCAAAAACACACTAAGAACTGCTACTTGCAGTTGGATAGTTTGGTATTAATGTTATCCAATCTGCATCTGGAACTTCTATGACGATACCTAACTGTGGTGTCATCAACCCAGTATTAAAATCTTTTGCGGGTTCTGTATTTAACATTCCCATAAGAGCAAAAATTAATTCCATTTTATTCCTCGTAATGTGTTTTTGGTGGACCTGCGGGGTACCGCCCCCCGGTCCTGCTCAGCGTTTGAATTGCTTCAACGTTGCAGTATATTTATAGCACTATTTTGATGTTTTGTCAATCTTTGAATCTTCATATTTCATCATCAATGTTGATAAATGATCTGACTTTTTAAGGATACCGTATTCATTAACAACAAATACATCTCCTGGTTTGTAAAGATAATGATCTTTTTTTGTGCCGTCTTTAGCAAGGCCCATTACTTCTCCAGGCCATTCTCCTTTAACACTAAAACTTCCGTCGGGAAAACTTTCTATATTATAGTCCATCCAAATCATAAAGCACTCCTTAATAAACTGCGTACTTTATTATTTATGTGAAGAAAAGTATTTTAATATTGCCTGCTATAATCATACAGCAAGTTAAAACATGTAGGACTATCCAAAAGGTGCGAAAAGCCAAAGCCTTCTTTACATCTTGTTGTGTAATAGGAAGGAACTCTGGCTTATCGTCATCGGTAATACCAATGGGCATACCAACGGTGCGAGCCCATAATTTAAGCCAACGCCGTTGTCCGCTCATTACATTGCGTTCTTTTTCTCTTGAACTTCTTTTCTGCGTTCTTTGGTAAGTTTACCTAGATCGCCTAGAGCTTTACGAGCTCTTGTTGCTGCAGCCTTTACACCTTTTGAATCAAATGCCTCTGATTCTGTGATGTAATTATTAAAGGCTTGTACGATTTGTTCGTGTAATGTCATAACATTCTCCTTATTGTTTTATATTATAGTATGGTTTTATAGTATTGTCAACCATTAATCTCCAACAAATACATTGTCGGAGCCGCCTGCTGTCACTGGTGCACAATGAGCACCTCCTAATGGCGGACATAAATTATCTGGTGCCGCATCTTCTGGAGTATTGTTAACAACAAGTTTATTATTAATGTAAACATTATTATTTGCGGCGCTTAAATTGCCGCCGCCGTGAGTGTTTGGATCGCCATCTACTGACACTAGAAGGTTATTTGCAAAAACACTATCTTGTCCAACTACAGTAGTAGTTGCTCCACAAGCTCTTGGATCAGTATCTCTGTGTATTGCTACACTCATTGTACAGTTAAGCCTGTAGTTTTTTCGATGTATTGACTTGCCATATCTTTGTCAGTTTTGGCTACGCAAATAATATTTTGCATGTTTAGTGTAAATTTATTGTCGTGCCTTACAGTAAACATGTAAGGAGCAAGTCCCATGCCTTTTTGTTGGACTACTAACATTAATGGTTTTACAACAGTAATTTTATCTCCGCTTTCTGCTTCAAGCCTTGCGACAATTTCTTCGCCCGAGCTTAACTTAATGCTAACAGTATCCCCAACTGTATATGGTGCTTCTATTAACATTATAGTGAGTGTCCTGTTCCATTATAGTTAGTATCTTCAATATAGGATACAAACTGTTCGTATCCGCCTACTGCTGTTCCATTAACTTTAATTTGTGGAAATGTTCTAGCTGTTGGGAACTGTTCAAAGACTTCTTCTCTTTCGAAGTCTTTTCCTAATTCTTTATAAGTGTAGGTAAACTGTCTTGTTTCGCAAAGTTGCTTTGCTTTTGTACAACTAGGACAAGCAGGTTTACCCCAAATTTCTATACTCATAGTTTAAAGTCCTTTAGTGAGTCAGAAGTGACATCTTGTTTAATACCGCCAATGATGTAGCTTTCAACTTCTGTTTCCTGTGGTGCAACTTGCAGTCCAGAACTGCTCAACCAGTGTTGTGTCCAAGGAAGTGGGTTAGTGTTTTGTGGTTGATCAAAAATAGCATCGTAGCCTAATGCTTTTAATCTACGGTTAGCAATGTATTCTACATATTGATGCAATAAGTTTGCATTCAAGCCAATCATAGAACCGTCTTTGAAAAGATAATGTGCCCATGCTTTTTCTTCGTCGACACAGGTACGCCACATTTCATAAACTTCTTCTTTACATTCCTTTGCAATTTTTGCCATTTCTGGATCGTCTTTACCTTGTATCCAATTTTTCAACACATGGGTGCTTAGTGCCAAGTGCTGTGCTTCATCCCTAGCGATAAGTGAAATAATCTTAGCACTACCTTCCATTAGCTTTAGTTCACCAAAGCCAAAGGTACAAGCAAATGAAACATAGAAACGCAAGCCTTCAAGAATATTTACGTTCATCATTGCAAGAAATAGTTTTTTCTTAACATCACGCATTGTGCCTTTTTTGTTGTGTGTAAATTGATCTGCCGCTTCTGTAAATGCATCATAATTTTTTGTGACACTAATTGCACGTTCGATAATTTTCTCATCGTCAAGAATAGTATCAAAAACTTCACTTGGATCTGGATACACGTTTTTCATTATGTGTGTGTAAGAACGTGAATGAATAGTTTCAAAAAAGTCCCATGTCACAATACAACCTTCTAGTTCAGGAATACTAACATGTGGTAAGAATGCCAAACATGGACCACGTCCCTGTACACTGTCTAATAGAGTTTGATACTTTAGATTAGCAGTAAAGATATGCTTCTGCTCCGGACGGAAGTTAGCATAGTCAGCTCTGTCTTTTTGCAAGCTCACTTCTTCTGGGCGCCAAAAATATCCAAGCATTGTTTGATTTAATTTATCAAACACCGGAAATTTAAATACGTCATATCTTTGGGTATTTTGATCTGCACCAAAGAACATATGTTGTTTAGTGAAATCTACTTTCTCTCTGTTGAATACTGTTTTTGCCATGTTTTTCTTTCCTTTTCTCATACAATATCTTTATTGTAGCATACGCAATTTTTAGTGTCAACAACTAAATTGCACAAGCTTCGCAGTATTCTTCATATTCTTGATCTGATCCTGCGAACTCAGATCGTTCTATTGGTTGTTGTTTTTCATCTTCTTCTACAATATCATCGTCGGTTTTGTAGTCGTAAGTATTTTGGTAGTATGATGTTTTCCATCCTAACTTATATGTAGTTAGCAAATCTTTGATCATTACACTCATCGGAACTTCGTTATTATCGAAATGAGTTGGATTATAACTCCAGTTGCCACTAATGGCTTGATCAAAAAATTTCTGCATCATTGCTACAATATTAATATAACCTTCATTTGAACGCATGTCCCAAAGCAATGTGTAGTAGTTCTTTAGAGTTTGATACTGTGGAACAATCTGCTTAAGAGGCCCTTTTTTGCTTTTCTTAACGGACAAGTATCCTCTAGGAGGTTCGATTCCATTGGTTGCGTTCGACACAACGGAACTGCTCTCTGAAGGCATCTGTGCGGACAATGTGCTGTGCCGTAGCCCGTGTTGCTTAATAGAGTTGCGTAAACCATTCCAATCATATTTTAGTTTCACCTTAACTAGGTCATCAACTTCACGCTTGTATGTGTCTATTGGAAGGATGCCCTCTGAGTATTTAGTTTGCGCGAATCCTGTACATGCACCTCGTTCTTTTGCAAGGGTGTTAGATGCTTTTAGCAAATAGTACTGAAATGCTTCTGATAATTCGTGTACTGCTTTCCAAGCATTTTTATCATCATATTGTACTTTTTGTTTTGCCAAATAATGCGCTAGACCAATATAGCCTACTCCTAAAGAACGTCTTGCCTTTGTTGAAATTTCAGCAGCTTTAACAGGATACTTTTGATAATCAATTATTTCTTCTAGAGCACGAACTGCTAAATCACAAAGATCCTCTAAGTCATCTAAAGATCTAAGTATGCCAACATTAATAGCACTTAAAATACATAGTGCAATTTCACCTTCTTCGTCATCAATGTGCTGTAAAGGTTTGGTTGGTAGTGTAATCTCTTGACATAGATTACTCATATAAACTGTGTCTTTAAATGAACTGTGTGTGTTAGCGTGATCAACGTTCATAATATAAATACGTCCTGTTTCTGCACGTTCTTTAACTAGTGCAGAAAACAAATCCATTGCAGGAATCTTTTTCTTTTTAATACTTGTTTTACGCTCATACATTTCATACATTTCAGCAAATTTATCTGCATCACCAAAGTATGCTTCATATAGGCCTGGTACATCGTGTGGCGAGAAAAGAGTTATATCTTGTCCAGATAATAACCTTTCATACATTGTTTTGTTAAGCTGGATTGAGTAGTCTAACTTACGCACACGGTTGTCTTCTGTGCCTTTGTTGTTCTTTAGTACAAGGATGTCTTCAATTTCTTGATGCCAAAACGGGAAGTGTGTAGTAGCTGATCCGCCACGCACACCATTTTGTGTACAACAACGTACAGTTGCTTCAAACTTTTTTAGAAACGGAATGATTCCTGTGTGGGCGACTTCTCCGCCTCTGATTTTTGCGTTGACTCCTCTGATACGTCCTGCGTTAATGCCGATACCAGCTCTTTGAGCTGTGTATCTACCGATGGACATGTCCGACGCAAAGATCGAATCAAGTGTGTCGTCACTGTCAACGAGAACACAAGAGGCAAACTGCCTAACTGGAGTACGCACTCCGGCCATGACGGGCGTTGGGATATTGATCTTAAAAAGTGAGGTCGCATCATAGTATCTCCTTACATAATATAATCTATCTTCTTTAGGATAGTTCGCGAATAATGTTGCGGCAATCATCATATACATGTATTGTGGTGTTTCGAAAAGTTCACCTGATGATCTATCTTGACAAAGATACTTGTCAACTACCTGACGCAAACCTGCATAGGTAAAGTTCTCATCACGTTTGTGATGAATATAAGTATCAAGTCTTACAAGTTCATCGTCAGTATAACTATCAAGAATTGCAGAATCGTAAACACCTCTATCAATGTTTAACTTGATTATTTCTTTTAACGTAATAGTTTTGTAATCACCAAAAACTTCTTTATATGTTCCGTACAACAACAAACGTGCCGCGGCATATTGATAGTTAGGATTGTCTAACGATATCAAATCATTTGCACTTTTAACTAGAATTTCTTGTATTTCAGATGTACTCATGCCATCATAAAATTGAATGTTTGCGTTCATTTCAATTTGGCTACTGCTAACACCAGCTAGTCCTTCGCAGGCAAATTCTACTACTTTGTGTATTTTATCTATGTTAAGCTCTTCAGCTTGCCCATTGCGTTTTACTATGTTGATGTGCATTCCGTTTGACATGTTTACCTCTTTCTATAATTCAATATTTAGTTAAGCGTTGGCATGATATACACTTTTTCGGCATGAATAGCATCCAACAATGTTGTATCAAAGACACTAAGCATATCAGGGTCAATGACATAGTTTTTATCAATGCATAGATAATAAAGTGTTTTACTTTTTTGCTTATCTACACCAATATATATTTCAAATACGCTACCAGAAAAATGTGTGCTTAACTGTAAAGTATAACAAATTCCTAATAAAATACAAAATCTACAGTACTGATTTTCGTACACAAGTTCCCAAGGATCTGGCCAAGTAGCATTGTCCCAAGGATCTGTGTTTATACTAACTCTAGGTGCCGTGTTGTAGTATTCTAATGTATCCTGTATAGGATTTTCGCTAGAATCAATGCTATTCCTAAAGTCATGCCACATGGCAAGCCTTTCTTCATACTTAAACTTATGAAACATTACGGCGTGTAGTTGTTAAGTTTCTGCTTAATTTTGAACTTCATCTCTGTTGTATCATCTCCTGGCATTGTTGAGTTAACTATAACAGAGATTGTTTCGTTTGTCAAGTCCGCATTTTCATCAATTAATGAAGCCGTGAACCCAATTGACTCTTCGTACAAAGCATCACCTGTGTAAGTATATTCATCACTTACTGTTAGTGTTCCTGTACCGAAATTTTCTTGTGTAATTTTCAGTATTCCACTTCTTACTGCTTCGTAGTTTTGACTTACAAGAATATAATCTAGTTCAAATGACTGATGGTCAGCACCAGGTAGTCTAAATAGTTTAGTTCCAGAACCTGATGATATTTCAACTTTTTGTGTTCCGCTGTGTGTTGCTATTACATGTCCTTGTATTTCAGGTATGTAAGCAACTCCGTTAATATATGATTGATTATATGATAAATTTTCTGTTCTTGAAAAATAGTCGCCATTACTTTCGTTTGTAGGCCTATTGAATCTTAAAATACTCATTTGCGGTTGGCCTTCGTTGCCAGACTCATTTCCACAAAGTGTAAATTTGTTATTGGTGCTAATATTATTTTTTCCTTCTTGCACCCAAATAGCATGTTTGTTAATTTCATTAAAAATACTGTTTGAGATTATATTTTTTGAAGGGCCAACTGAAAGGCCTGCTCCTACTGATCCCATAATCATGTCATTACCAAAAGCAATACCATATCCTAGTGTGTCAAATGTACATTGATCAAAAATGTTATTGTCTATGTCCCAATTAGATTGCACACCATAACTATAGTTTGTGAATATTACATTTGTAAATTTGTTATTACTTGATTCTACTGATCCAGATAAACTATCAATCAAAAGTCCAACACTAGCAGATGCTATTGCATCAGCGGCACTCCAAGCGCCTTTTATCTTAATGTTGTTGAAATGGCTATCTCTACAACTCTGCAACCATAATCCGTAGTTGGTTGTTGTATTTTCAATTGTTAAATTTTCAATTCTTATATTGTGGGCTTGTGTGTTAAAAGTACTGCTTGCATCACTTGCAGGTGCACCAGGTGTGCTGGAACTATTTACAGTTGTTATAACAGCTGCACCTCCAGTTTGTTTGATTACTGTTTTATCTAAGCCTGCACCAATGATAGTAGCATTTGGTGGAACAGATATAACTCCTGTTAAAGTATAGATACCAGGTTCTAACATTAGAACTACTCTACTTTTTTCACTACCTTTTGTAGCATCGTTAATAAAAAGTTGATCTATTGCTCTTTGTAGTCCTGCGGTTGCATCATCACTAGCATCACCTGTTAGCCCAAATGCCCTACCACTTACAGTATCATCTAATCTTGCCTGTAGAGTTCTTTGAATAGGACTTGCACTCGAACTTCCAGTTTGTATAAATGCATCAGCTTCTCTGTATGTATAAGTGTCAGCTAAACTAAAAATGTCATCGTACTGTGTAAGAACCTTAGTATTTCCAACAGCAGGTGCTCCTTCAGATACAGAACCATTACCTACATATAATTCTCTAGTATCTATAGCCCAACCAAGTTCTCCACTTGCTAGTTGTGGTAAACCTGATCCTGCGTTTTTTTGTCCTCTACGGACTTGAATACGTGATATCTGTACGACTGCCACTGACTTCTCCTACATTAATATTAGTATTTATGCGAACTTCTCATAATACTGATACACTCGTTCGTACCATTCGTTGCGCCATTCGTTGTATTCGTCTGGCCAAATATCAAACTGCTGATACTCGCCTGCTCTACTACACATAAACACGTGACCTTCACGTATTTGTGTGCCATAAATTTCATTGTGTGCTTCTGCATAGGCTACAAGTTGTAAGAAGTAATCAACTACCCATTCAACCTTTTTGGGTTTGTTAGTTTGTTTGAAGTCCATAATAGAGGGTTGGCCTTTATACTGTCCAACTAAGTCAGTTGTTCCTGCATACATGTTAGGCATATATAGATTTACTTCTGAGCCCCATATTTCATCTACATCTACAAGTGCATGGGTCTTGATTTGTTCTGCCATGCTATGTGCTTGTTGGGCATAAGGGTTAGACCCTGGCTGTGGCCATTCACCGTAGTCTATGTAATCCTCAAGGTATTTGTGCATACGTGTGCCAACACCCGATGCTTCAGTCACTATCTCTTGTGCTTTTTTCTCGCCCACCCTCTTCTTCCAAGCAATAAGATGTGTCTTATCTTTGGTAGCGTCGAGGATAGTTGTGACTGAGGCTACTGCATTTCCGTCAGGAGTTGCATATAATCTGCGACCCTCGACTTGTTTTCTTTCTATAGGTTTGTAATCGTAGCGTTTAGTTATTAGGGTCATCTAGTTTTTGTATCTCCTGTTTGAAATCTACCACCAATATATCTCTGGGTGTTGTGGTAGGGTAAGCACCGTGAACAACACTTCCCTCCATAATTAATAATTTTCCTGGATAGGGTAAAAAGTCTTTCATAATCAAGTTGCCATCTGGCTCTGGCAAAACAACAATCGTTGAACCATTCTTAGGATAATTAGATTTAGAAAAATTTAACACACAAGTAATTACATCAAAAGGATCACCATGATCGTGTAATTCTTGCCATCCATTACTTCCATACCTGACCATCCATCCTCCTAATAAATCACCAAGGCGTATTGGTGCATCTTCTTTTTCTAGTGCTTTATTTCCTATCGCTTGTATATCTTTTGATAAAAGGTTAAGTTCGTCTTTAGTGAAATTTATCTGCACACCATTATGTGTGCAAGTTTCCTTGCTTTCATCTAATCCTTTTTTATCAAAAAGTGTTGAATAATCTTTATAATTAGGTAGTTCTGTTTCTACTACCCATTTTTGATAGTATAAACTATGATGGATCTTTGTCATTGTCCCAATCTTCAAACATAAAAGGATCTGTATAGTAAGGATCTACCATTGATCTAGGATCATCTTGTGCTTCTATGGAAACAATTTCTGGGACATAATGTTTTAACATATTCTCAACACCTAATTTAAGTGTCATAGTACTTCCTGCACAACCTGAGCAAGCTCCTCCTAGTTCTAACAATAAGTGTCCTTTGTGGTAATTTATAAATTCAACATTTCCGCCGTGACTAGCAACTGCCGGTTTTACATTTTTTTCTAATAAATCTTTTATCTGTTCTATAATTTCCGCATCTGGTCTATCAGACATAAAGTTTGCTCCTAATTTTACTTAGTATAAAGCATAAACTGTTGATTGTCAAGTGGTTTTTAAAGTTTATTGCCTAAGTCAGTAGCTGACTTGGCCATTTGACTAACTTTATCACCTTCTGGTTCTTGCTCAGGAGCACCAGAATCTATGGTTTGAGCTGTCTTAGGCTCAACACCTTCTTGCGAAAAGTTTTGTGTCATTGTTTTGATTCTTGGATCTGTGTCGTAGGCGGCTTTAAATGTACCATAGTCGAATTGTTCACCGCCTACATTTTGCATAAGTTTGTTAAGGTCAAGATTTTTTGAGCCTTGTTTGATTGATTCTTTACTAGGTTTAGCAAAATGTAAAAAAACAGATTCGCCTTTTTGATCTGCTGAATTAATAACTGTTCTTAAAACTTGAACTAGCTTGGCTGAGCTGCCTTCGTCTTCTTTTAATAAAATATCAGACACTAGCATGTCTAATCCTATTTCTTTTTTGAAAGTATTGTGCCTAGTCTGCGACTAGTTTCGATCATTTTACGTTTTTGAATTATGCTTTCACGCTTATCTCTGCCTGCTTCGTCTTCACCACCTGCAGCTGGTTCTGATGCGCCAAAGTCATCTCCACCCTCTGCGTCAACAGTTGGTTCCATCTCTGCCTCAGGAGCAGCATCATCAGTTGCCATTCCTTCTGGTTCTTCGGCACCCATGTCTTGTGCAGGTTCTGCTTCGCCTGTCAGCTGGCCTACGCCACCTGTGAGTGAGCCACGTGTGCTTTCTAGTGCTGTGTATAAACTTTCTAATGCTGGCTTAACTGTTTGTATAAATGATTGTGATTGTGCTTCACCCATTTCATCGCGTATTGCATCACCTAATTCTAGCATTGATTCTGATTGCATTTCTGCTGTGTCTTCCATCCAGCCTGTAATTCTATCTACCATGTCCTTAGCGGCCATTACAATTTCTGCTTTGTCTTCTTCACCTTCAACTAATGTTTGAAAATAGTTGTTTATAATTTCTTTACCTTCATCTTTTTTCATGTGCTTCCTCAACTGCGGTGGTACTTTACTTAGGTCCTTAGCTTTTTTCTCTTTAGGCTTTGCATCTTTGCCTAGATCGTTTTTGCCTTTGCCATCTTGTGCATAATCTGGAACACCATCTTTGTTTTTATCAGGCATTTTTTCTTCAACTGATGCTTCAGCAACAGCGGCATTTAATACGTCAAGAAATAGTTTGTTTTTTTGATATCTATCACTAGTATTCAATGAATCAAAACTTTCGTTAGTTTCAAATTGACTTAGTGTAGTACGTAATTTGTTTCTAGCATCTTCTAACTGTTCTAGTGTAAATGCTTCTAAATTAATCTTTTTACCAAACCTTGCGGCAAGGCTTTCGTTCAAGGACTTTGCTGTCATTGGTTTTGAAATTTCTCTAATATTCATCAGTTCTTCCTAACGTATAATATATTTATTTATCACTTTATATAATTAAATAGTTCATAAGTTGATGCCTGGCTTGATGTGTTTTTTCAAGAGCTATTTCCAGACGTGTTTCAGCTACCTCTTTTTTTAGTTCATCTTTGCTTTTTTCTATGGTATTTTTATAAAATAGACTATCTAAATGATGTTTTGCCACATTATGATCTAAATTTTCAATATCAGGCCCTGATTTTGTTTTGTATATAATGCTGTGTGCATAGGCCACAGCACCTGTTTTGCTGTAAAAAGACTTTAATTTCTTGTTTTCCTTACAATCATACAACAAATAACCATGGCTGCTTTTACGGATTATAATATGCTTAATCCGTATGCTGTTGCCTTTTTGATAAGGTATAACAGAGAGATCAACGCTGTTTACTATATCTTCTAACTGTTTTAATATGTGTGGTTCAATCATTTCGCATAACCAAAAAGAGCCCTTCGTTGCGTACTTTACTTACTAAACTTTTCTTTACTAAGTTGTCAATTATGACTTGTTCTCTTTCTGAATATGCGTGTAAAGGATGCGGGGTAGCATCCATTTTAAGCAATAATTTTGCTTCTTCGTTCGTTGTGTAAATCGTAAAATCTTGTATAAGTTCGTTGATTTTCATTATATTGGTTGTTTCATTACTACCTTAGATCCGGGCTTTATACCATTGTCAACATTGCCAGCTGATTTAGGATCAATTACAAATCGCTTGCCTGATGCATCGCTAGGATCTTTTTGTATCATGCCTGGCTTCTTAGGATCCCTTGGTATCTTTGTTTCAATACCGCTTTTAGGATCTTTCAAAACAACTGTTTTATCATCTGCTGACATCACATCTAATTCTTGTTCTAATAATTCACTTATTTTCATTTGAACTTCTTCCTTCCAAAAGGGGACGATTTTGGCTTGTTTAATCTAGTTAGCCTTTTAGCTGCAGGATTAGCCCTTCTTGCGATTTTAGATTTTACCTTGATTTGTCCACTTCTTTTATTTTTTGTTTGTTTTAAGCCAATACTTTTCTTTACATTGATAGGCGCATTACAAGCTGCAGGACTTGCTCTTACTTGTCCTTTTCTAGGTCCATATGTACAGCGAAACTTGCGTGTTTGTTTACCGCCGCTTCTGCTCCATACCCTAGTTGAACCTTCTAATATTTCTACTACTCTCATCTTGAACTCTTATTTAGTTGTGCGACTCTACGACTTACAGGACTTACACGTTTTGTACGTCTTGCTTTTCTCGCCATTCTATTACCAAGTCTTGCTTTTGTTTTTTTAAGAGCAATTCTTCTTTTGATATCTTTAGCCTTAAAACATTGTGCTGGCTGTGAAACAACTCTTCCTTTTCTACTGCCTCCTGTGCATCTATATTTACGCACAACTTTTTGTCCAGACTTTGCCCAAACTTGTTTTTCTTCTAAACTTTCATTATCTAATGAGTCTAAAGCATCTTTTGCAATAGATGTTATATCGTCATCTTTGTTTTTAGATTTTTCTGGCATTGGCATCCCTGAACCATCTACAACAGGACCGTCTGGATTACCTGGAGGTGTGCCATCTACAAAAGGAACAATAGGTGCTAGATACAACGTTTCTTTTCTAAACCTTACAAAAACAACTTGATGTGTGTCTTTGAGTTCTTCATACTTTTCAGGAGTAAATTTGAAAATATAATCTTTAAGTTGCCCTAGTAAAAGTCGATTTACTTCTTTAGGATCGTCTGGAGTACCTTCTTGAGGCGTAGTTCCAAAGTAAATATCTCCTACAATTTGTATCATTTTATTGATTGTATTTTTACCAGGATCTCCGTCAACAGTCAAGTCATTATCTTTTTGAAAGTTCATAACACCTCGGGCTGTTTTACGGCCAAACCAACCATCTGCTTTGCCTACATTATATCCTAAATCGTTAAGAATATATTGGACATTTTTTAATTCGTCAGTCTGTATAGAGCCTTTTTTTGTTTTGCGCCATTGACTTGATGAAGTATCTATAGACTGGAGTATAGCCAAAGAGGCCTTTGCCATTTCTGGGTCCATCTTTTCCATGATGATTGATGAGATTAATTGTCTTACAAACATTGCATACTCCTATGCAGTATTTATACAACTTTAATTGAAGTTTATTAATAGAACGATAATGGTTGAAAGTAGGCCTGCAACAATAGTTCCTGTTGCACCTATGATAACTTTGATCATGCTCTTGTTGCCGTGTTGTATATCTTGATGAACATGCTCTAACTTCTTCTCTACTGCTGTTAGACGTGACTCAAGATTCTCATAACGCTGTTGACAAAGGTCAACATGGGCTTCAAGATTTTCTCTTTCTAGTTCTGTTGTTCTGGCTCTTGCCATCTTATTATCTCTCCGTTCCTTATTTCTCGTGGAAGGGGCCTAAATATGCCTTGTGATGTAATGTTTGCCTAAATTATAACATTATTTATAATAATATCTGACTTTAATTATCAGATAGTTTAAAAACAATATTTCGTTCTGTTGCGTCTTTTGTTCTAAAAGCATGATTATTTATAGACGCTGTTTCATTTAATCCTGTAATAATAGGCACTAAATCAAAGTCATCGGTTAGTGTTTTTTCCGTGACTGCACCTTCGTAATTGTGCTCAAATATAAATTCCCAATATCGTTGTTTGCCTGTAATTGCTGATCCAAATCCTATATCACTAACGTCATCTACTATTGCTTTGCAGGATATTGTTTCTATATTCACCCTCATGCCAACGGTTTGCAACATGGTCAAATAGTTTGCTTGCTGATTGCGAGCAAGTTTATCATCTTGCTTGCGAGCGTTGGTTTCGGTGATGTCTACTACGGTGATCAGGGTGACTCTCATGACAGTATTTAACGGTCATAAAAAAAGCGCCACTGCAAAAGTGGCGCTTTCTTCTAGTATTAAAACTATTCTTACATTCCGAATAGGTCTGACTGTAGTGTGACAGTTGTTGTACCTGTTGTACCGCCGTCTGTGTAAACACCAGAACCTGCAACGATTACACCTGGTGTACCAGCTGCGTCAAAGTGACGACCGATATCAGTTGCAATAGTGTCGATTGATGTTGAGTGACCGTCTGCAACTATAATTGCTTCACGCCCGTTTGCGTCCCACTGGAAAATGTGTACTGGTGCACCCATTGTTTCCATTACTTGCTGTACGCCTGCTGCGTTTAGGTCTGTTGTACGTCCTGAGTTAGAAAGAACAACTTTGTACACAACCATTTGGTTAGTTTGTACAACTGTGTTAAGTGCTGTTGCACTTGGATTGTCACGTGTCACGTCACGTGTAATTGATGATATTGCCATTTTATTTCTCCTTTATCTTAATGACATACACTACGCTCAGTAGTGTTTGTATAATATTATTTAGTCTAAGATAAAAAAATAGCTATTTTAAGGTCTTTTTCGCTCGATTTTGAATAGATCTGAACATATTGATATAACTAGGACCTGCTCTCACTACGTCATCTAGTGCTTTAATAGCTGGCAAATAGGCTTTTACCATATTTCCAGGTATTGGTTTTCCTTGGGCTGCAAGTTCTAAAAAACCTTTTATCAGCATTATATTTTCTTTACCAACTAGGTACCTATAAAAAACATAGTCTCTACTTGCGGCACTTGTGTCAGGAATACTTATTACTGGTTCGTTATCTTTTACCCAGTTGCTTTCTAAACCTGCTCTACTGCAATACATTTCTAGTTCATCTATAACATCACTGCTTCTTAATTTAGCGCGGCCTGCATATAATAGTTTTGTAGCTGTGACTTTTTTCTTTTCAATATCTAATGTGCGCCAGTTAGTTATTGACCTACGAATCATTTTATATTCATTATTAGATATACCAAGCACTCTTTCTAATTTTACAAATAGTTGAGTACTAGATGGTTTAGATCCTGTTGCAATCTGTTGTAGAAAAGCCTTAACATTATCTACTGGAAGGTATGTATTCATTCTTGAACGTCTTGCGGCTCCTGGATCTTTGAGTTTATCTAAAGCTCGTTCATCTCCAGTCACAAAATAAATGAAGTTGTATAGGTCTGTACCACTTATTTTAAAACGTTCATAATTACTGCTAAGGCTCTTCCTACAATAGTCCCTTATAGTTGAAGTTGCTTTAGGGAAATTTGTAAGTAAATCAAGAACAAGTAAGTGCAAATATAATCTTTCGCAACAGTCTTTGTATGTCAGAACTTTCATGTTCTGATCATTGCGAGTCATTCTTGCTTCTTCAAGTTCTTGTAAAAATTGCATTAGTAATTTACACCTACATTACTGCTTCTGTTTTGTAAAGCCATTTTTGTTGAGCTTGACATATAATTTGCAATGTAGTACTGTTGCATACTTTTACCGTCGTTAGCATCTAAGAAAGGAGTTAGGCCAACTTTAGTTGTAATGTCTTTTGAAAACTTTGCTTTCTCCTGTCTATCACTGCCATTAACTGGACTACGTTTTAATAATTGCATTAGAGCATTTGCTTGGTCAGGTGTCACTTTGATATCTGATCCATCTTTAGTTTTTACGCTGTCTATGGGATTTGGATTTCCTCTGCTGTCTAGAATTTTTCCTAATTGATCAACAATTGAAAAATCATCTCCGCCCCCATCATCGTCTCTATCTAGTTCCTTACCGTAGTTTTTAAGACCTAGATCGTCGAAGTCACCTTCTTTTAATATGTCTTGTATTTTCATTTCATACCTTCCTTATCGTTGTACTGCTCTGTTAGCAGCTGTAAAGCCAGCTCTGTTTACTAGTTTAAATGAACCTGAAGGATGAGCCAGCACGTATCCTTCTCCACCAGGTTGATCGCCTATTGATGCCCTTATAGAACTTTTGTGGCTGTCAAATTGATTAATAATATCATTTTTTACTTGCATTATTTTATTGACAACTTCAAATATTGCATCTATGCCTGTTTTATTTTTGCTTATATATTCTACTAGTCTTGTTTGTTTAACTTTGCTAACACTCGATCCTGCAAGCCATCTAGTAAAATCGTCTGTGTTAATATTGCTTAAACCTGTGTCTACTTTTTGATTCATGTAAGAATAAAGTATATTAGGAACGTCCTTCATTTTCATTGACACAAGTGTTTGTACATTTAAAAAAGAATCTATTGCTGCAGAATCTTTTGCAACAACTTGTTGTAATTCTTTAATAGCAGTATCGTCAACTGCTGCACCTTTTTCAACTGTAATAGCAGGAAATACTAATAAGCCGCCGCCGGACAACATTTCTATATAGTCAGGTGGCAACGGTTTTTCTGTGCCATTCTCATCAATCATCATATGTAAAACAACTCCACTGTTGCTTTTTGCAATTTTTTTACCCATTGCACTATCTTTGTCGACTCTGTAAGTGACCATTTGTGGTTTGAATACATAATCGTTATCTTCTGTAGGAGGTTGGTGATAGTATAATAAATCTCCTTTGAAATATCCTACAAAGTCATCAGGCACTGCTTGTTCAAAATCATCAAACACATTTTTCATATTACTTGCAAAGGCTTTATAGTTGTCGTCTGCTTCTATTCCTTTTCTTTCTTTTCTTGCAAGGAACATTTTTTCAATGTCTTTTCCGTTTGACGGTCTTCCATCATAGCCTTTTGCGCCGAAACCGGATTTGTCTGTAAGTGTAAATTCTCCATTTGCATTACGTCCAAAAATGACTGCGGGAGATCCATCCCATTTAATAGTGACATCTTTATGTCCTCCTTGTTCTAAACTTTTTAGGCTCTCAATTGCTCTTGCAGCACCTTTTGATCCTTCAAAGAAAACTAAATCCTCAGCATGATGTATTCTTGCATCTTGCCCTTCGTTTATTTGTAGAGATTGTTTAAATTCATAAAAACGCATTATGCTGTTCCCATTCCTGACTTACCTGTCCGATACGCCATTCTTACATAGTCAGGAGCATTTGCACTTCTTCCTCCTGCTCCCCAGATAGTTCCTCCTTTAGCAGACCCCCATAAGTCTACATGTATACCTGTGCTACCCATATAGCCTGGACCTGCACCAATACCTTTAGCACCAGCATCTACAGCTGAAGCAATAAATTTTGCAACAATAGGATTTTCTCTATCAGTTCTTAACGTACGACCATCGCTTACTAATTGTATGTCTGCAGCATAGCCTCCGTCGTGACGAGTTGATCCTGTTCTTCTCGAACCTTTTCCAAGTGCGTCTTGTCCTCCACTAGTGACTAATACGTCAACACCTGCTGCTTCGGCAGCACTCTTCAGTACATTCATTAATTGTCTTTGTATGGGTTGGTTTCTAGTTTTGTTTGAATTAGCCATTTTAACTCTACCTTCACCTTCACCAGATGCAAACGAAACTTGATCACCTCCACCAACTTCATTACCTGTTGGTGTTGGCTCTTCTACTTTTTTTGCAGAATTTAACTTTTGTATTTCTTGTTTATTTAAACTTGTAGGTGGAGTAGAGATGTTGTTATCTTTTTTAAATGACCTAACTGCCGCAGTAGTTCTGTGTCCATACTTCCCGTCAACTCCTGTGCTACCAACGCTGTATCCTAATTCTTGTAAACGTTTTTGCACAGCCTTTACTTGTGGAGCAACTTCTGGTGGATAGGGCGGACCTTGAATAATTTGCTCATCAACAGTTTCATTAAAATTAAATTCAAAAAATCTCACTATAACATTCTCACACTATTCAAATTTAATCCAGCAAGTTCTCTGATTCTGTCAAGTTCTTGATCTTGCTCTGCTTCTGGTAAACCTTTGCCTTGTTTTTCCATTGCTTCTAACCAAGGAGCAACAAGCTCTTCAAAGTTAGGATCATTTTTAATTTTTGCAATCATACTTTCAACTGTATGAGTATCAACTTCTTTTGCTCCAGGGCCAAGCAAAATTTCTGCTATTTCGTCCCAGTTGTTTGCGACTACTGCATCGCCGTTGTTTGGATCAACAACACCTTTGGTAGGACTAAATTTATATCCTCTACCTCTTGCTATGCTTGAAAGGAGCACAGCTCTGTCTGCGCCTGTGTAGTGTTCAGTGCCTCCACGTTTTGCTCCGCGTTGTAAATCAGGATTGTCAGTAAGCATAAAGTCTGTTTGTACAAAGCCATTTTCTGTATTACCTTTTATAGGTGTGCGAAAGTGTACTTGTAGTCCGGCATTAGCGACCCAACCTTGTGTGAATGTTCTACCCTTATTCATAATTTCTAAATCTGGAATACCTTGCTTTTGACACCAAGACGATAATTTTGCAATTATTTCTTCTTTGGGTAGTTCTCTAACGTCAACATTTAAATCAATATCACCTGAACTATTTTCTTCAAATGTGCCGTCCGGTTTATTTTTTTTGCCTGTTGTACCAAGCATGTCTTCGTCAACAAATTTAAATCCAAATGTGCGGTTTAACCAATCAATAGTAGGCTTGACATCAGAAGTGGCAATCCTTTGAGTAATAGGACCTTTTTCAGTTTTAAAAACGTTTCCACCTTCGTTAAGTATCATTCTTTTGCCTTTGTTTATTTTCTATTATCTTTTCTATTCCACGTTTGAATTTACGTGGATCACCACTTTTGATACTGTTTAAGAAACGTCTTTCTAGCTCGCCTGCGGTTGTTGCATCGTAGTTTTTATTGATAGTGTTTATCAAATTAATACCACTTTTGATAATATTGTTTGCTGTGGCTTCAATCATAAGATCATTGTCTCTGTTCAAGCCCAGATTATTTAATTCTTCTAATATACTTCTTGTGTGTTTTTTCATGGCACATTCCTATACATTGTATTTACCGTTAGTAAAATAAATACTTCTATATAAAGGAGGGCATTAATGGACATATCTAAACTAAATTTCAAAGAAAAATCCTTATTATTTGCAAAACTGTCTAAGATTGCATATTATAACAAGAAAGAAGCTACAAGTCAAGCAAAACGATTAGGCTTCACAACCGTAGAGTTCTATGACAGAGATGGAGCTCAAGCATACAGATTTATGAACAAAAAAGATTTGGTTATTGCTTGTCGAGGCACAGAACCTTCTGAATTTAATGATATTAAAGCAGATCTAAAGGCAATGCCTGTCCTTGCTGAAACAGTAGGCAGAGTGCATAAAGGATTCAAAGCAGAAGTAGATGACCTATGGCCAATGATACAAGAAGATTTAATTCGCACAGTGAATTTAGACAAAACACTTTGGTTCTGCGGACATAGTTTAGGTGCAGCAATGGCTACTATTATGGCAAGTAGATGTATGCATGATATAGATTTAAATGACCCTGTTGAACTTTATACCTATGGTTCCCCTAGAGTAGGTTGGAAACAGTACTGCAAAAGTTTAGGTGTAGTGCATCATCGCTGGCGCAACAACAACGATATTGTGACTAAGGTTCCATTATGGATTATGGGATATAGACACGACGGAGAACTACATTATATAACAAGTGATAATAAAATAGGAAAGCCTAGTTTCTTAGATTGGTGCAAAGGTATGTGGGACGGTATAAAGAATAAAAGATTCGATTCAATTGCCGACCATGATATACAAGCATATCATGATAACATAGAAATAGCTCTCAAATAGATTATTGCTTTCTAATTTTATTGTTGTAATTAAGTGCCTCTTCTAAAAGTGTAAATCTAGAATCTGCACTAATAACAGAACTTCTAATTGTTGCAAGAACATCTTTAGGAAAACAGTGTCCTCCAAATCCGCGTTCTTGGCTTACTTTACTATGGCTGTCACCTATGCGAGTATCATCAGTAATTACTTTTCGCACATTTTCAAAGTCTACTCCTTCGCCCTTGCAATAATCAAATACTTGATTAAAATAACTTACCTTTAGTGCTAAAAAACTATTTCTTAATTGCTTTGCTAAAATAAGTTCCATAGGTTCAGCAATGTGTATATTAACATTTCCTCTGGCAAAACGTATTAGGTCTGCCCAAAAGTTTGTGCTGACTCCACCTAAATAAAAATCTTTACATTCGTCAGCATCTTTCTGCCAATGGTCAGCTCTTAGAAACTCTGGAGAGAAAGTGACGTTTTTATTTTTACAAGTATCTGTAATAAGTCTCCAACCTTCAGGAGAGATAGTGCTTTTAATTAATATAGGAACATCTGGTGCTTCATCAATGACATCACAAACATTGGAGACATCACAGTGTCCTGATATTTCTTTCTGTGGTGTGCTTACACAAACTATTACAGCGTCAGCATGTTTTAGATTACCATACTCACCTTTGGCAGGATCACTTACGATAACTTCATGTCCATCTTTAAACATATGCTCATGGGCTTTGCCTACGTATCCATATCCTGCAATACCTATCTTCATAATACGTGTACCTTTTGCCTAATAGTTTCTATCAAGTTTCCTAGTCCGTTTCTACGTTGAGGTGTTAGTAATTGTTGGATATTAAGTTTTTCAAAGTCTTGACAAGTAATTTGTTTTGCTTCTGCAACAGGAATATCTGAAAAACAATCTGCAACAATACTTGTAATACCTTTTGTTATCATTGCATCACTATCATAATAAACTTTAACGTTGCCTTCAACAACTCCTACATCTACCCATATTTGGCTTATACACCCGCCAATCAATCTGTCATCAGTTCTTAGTTCTGCAGGCAGTGTGGTTGCCTTCTTGGCAAGATCTACTAGATAGGCTAACCTATCCGTGCCTTCAAGCAAATTCAAATCTTCAGCCCAATTGTCTAATTTTACCATTGTACCCAATTCCATATTCCACGCACTGCCAAAAGCAAATACATTAGTTCCATTAATGCTCGGGGGATATCTTTGTCCTTGTATCCCATGTATATCCAAATACTACAACTTGCTAGAGCAACTGTCCAACCTAACCATTGTAGTTCTGGATTACCACCACTCAGCGTAAATGCACTTACCATCGCTAAAATAAATCCTAGCCAACGCCAGCCATCTATTTTATGATAGTATCTTATTTTCATTTCTTGCCTAAAATTTTTAACAATTTGTTTTGTTCTCTACGTTTGACAAAATCATCTTCGTCAACAAAGGTAGAACATTTTGATAATTCATCTTCAACGAACCAAAGTATTTCATACAAGTCTTGCTTGCAACCCCATCCAACAAATCCATCTTGTCTAGGATCGGTTGCCGCCAACGTAATTTTTTGTATTGCACTACAAATGTCCGTCTTGTTCCAATCTTTTATCATATACATATATACACGAATTTACATCTGCTGTCAAGAGAAAAGGCTGTGCCGTCGAACACAACCTTACCATTTTATAGTCCGTTAGGGACAATCACATAGTGAATAGCAAGTACCACTCCAACTGATGCGCCTAAGCCAATCATCATCTTAAAGAAGTCCTTACCTATAAGTGGAAATACTGTCTTGAACTTTTCCTTGCCTGTTATCGTTGCCATAGCAAGTTCACGTCCACACAGTAGACCCACAAACACCCAAGTTGTACTCATCGGAATATCATTTAGTTCCTTGAAGAACCAAAGTATTAGCCAATAAACAGCATCAATAATAGTTGCTGACCTTACGTATCTTGTGTTGTGTTTTTCTAATACAATCTTTTGTATCTTACCTCCACCTTCACGGAACATAAATCCTA
>Ga0181568_10000328_pt1 | contig 41014 bp, 53 predicted proteins | sample 101ome_20_FD_133758 | JGI IMG/M metagenome (GOLD analysis project Ga0181568, IMG submission 133758) | Coastal salt marsh microbial communities from the Groves Creek Marsh, Skidaway Island, Georgia - 101404AT metaG (megahit assembly) | ecosystem: Environmental > Aquatic > Marine > Intertidal...
TTCTCTATTCAAAGTTTTATTATTTCTATCATAATAACTATCAAATTTTGCATATGCAGTTATTAATCCATTTTTTTTTGTTGACGATTTATTTTGAATAAAATATAAATTGTCACCTGGTTTCATTTTTTCTAATATATTATTATAACTCTTTAAATTGCGAATTGCCCATATACCATTATTTGCATATGAAAAGAAATGTTTACCATCTTGAATTCTTATAATCCAATTATTCATTGTCATATATATCTTTTTAAAGTAAATAATAATCATTTTTTTCAGTACATATTCTAAAAAAAAATTTAAATTTAAATATATAACACAGACACTAATACAAATTATTTAAACTTAATTAATTATTGTTGAAAAATTAGATAGAATTGAGAAAAAGATAGATGGTTATGATTTTACAGAATAAATAAAAAATCTACTCAATCATCTTTTCAAATTCCTCTATATCTAAAATCTTAATTCCTAATTCATTTGCCTTATCAATTTTACTTGATTTGTCTGTCTTATTTTTAACAACTAAATAATCAGTTGTTTTAGATATAGCAGTAACAACTTTGCCACCACTATCTGTAATTAATTTTTCGAAATCTTTATTTCTAAATCCTGTGAAAATAAATTTCTTATCTTTTAAAACCGTTTTAACAATAACATCTTCTTTAATATCTTTATTTTTTTCACATTTATAGCCAATTTTATCTAAAAATTCATAAAATTTTTTAATATTTTCAACAAATTGTTTTGCATTTATATTACCTATTCCATCTATTTTAACTAAATCATCTACAGTTAATTTTAATATTTCTGCTTTTTTATTTAAAGGATATTTTTCACTAACTAATTTAATTTTTTTAAGAGCAAAACCTCTTCCTAAAATATTTGAAGCATCTAATAATATATCACATTCAGCATCTTTAATTTTTTCAAAATTTTCTACAATCTTTGTAGCACTTTTTAATTGAAAACCTTCAAGACTTACTAATTCATCTACTTTAATTTTCAATATTTTTTCCAATGTATCAAAACCATTTTCATATAATTTTTTTATTGTACTTTCTTTAACTAAACCAACATCTAATTTAGACATAAAATAAGTATAACTTTTTATATCTTGTTCTTTATTTTTACCATCTTCATCTAATATAATATCAATATGTGTATCAGTCCATCTATATTTATTTTCAGGCATTTTAGGTTTATTATTAGAACTAACACTTAATACTTTTAAAACATGTGGAATAACATCACCACTTCTAATAATAATAATTCTAGAACCTGGACCAATTATATTATCATTAATAAATTTACCATTAAATCCAGTTGCTTGTTTAATTTTAACTCCTGAAATAACAACTTCATTAAATTTAATAATTGGTTTCATATATTTATGCATAGAAACATTCCATTCTACATTTGTTACAATAACTTCTGCCTGTTCATGTGTTAAAATACTTTTAAATGCAAAAGCATATTTAGGATTTTTTCCATTAACTATTTTATGTAATTTATTATTATAAATTACAATACCATCAATTTCGTAATTACTTTCACTTCTTCTTGATTCTAAAGTTTTAGAAAGTGTTTCTAAATTAACATCACTTTCTTGTAATAATTTATAATATGCACATTTAATATTATTTTTAGTAAAATAATTAAAAGATTCTTCTATTTTCATTTCTGGAAATAATATATCATACGCTAAAAATTCAATATTATTAAGTAATGTTTTATTTAAAATTTTAGAATGAATCGCGCCCGCAACAACATTTCTTGCATTGCTTCCTAAATCTTTTATTAATTCCCAATTATTTTTAGATATAATTAATTCACCTCTAATTGCAAATTTACTTTCACTTATATTAGGAAAAGTTATATAATTTCGCAAATGAGTAATATCTTGTCCCTCTGCACCATTGCCTCTTGTATAAATATTAATATTTTCATTATTTTTATAAAATAAACAGGAAATACCATCTAACTTATCTGAAACAATTGCAGAACCATTATATTTTTTTTTCCAATTATTAATTGCTTTTTCATCATCCTTAATTTTATCTAATGAACCCATCCAATATGGTAATTTAACCTTTGTATCTTCATCCGCACCAACTCTTTTAAAGTACGCATTTTTTGGATCTAAATTTTTTAAATAATCTTTAACTAAATCGTACATGTCATCACTTAATAAAGTTTTATTAGTATTAAAAAATGCAGTATCGCATTCTTGTAAAAAATTAACAACATCCTTTTTATTTTTTGTTTTTAAATACTTAACTGGTTCATTAAGTAAAGCATTTATATCCATTCTATTTATAATATATATATATTATAACTCATTTTTTATGTAAATAATTTATTATTATAATATAAACGTGTACTATTATAAAGACGATATGAATTGTATTTTCTTTTTGAAGTTAATACTATCCTTTTATTATTATCAATATAATGTTTACTGTATATTGTTTTTAGTTCAATATCATTTATTTTTCTTTCAATATAATTTAATATATAATGTGTAATTATTTCAAATAAATCATTATTTTCAAATACTTTATTCCACATTAAATAAATAAAAAAATATATAGATATATAATAACTATACATAATTAAACTAACTTAATATCCAATTTTTTTAAAATTGTTTGAGCATCTTTTTCAAGTTGTTCTAAATTATTTTCATCACATAATTCAATATAACGATTATTGCAACCTCTACATATCCTAAGATTATTTATATATAAAGTTGATTTTTTATAAGGATATGTATATGTATATCTATTACCACTATGAGGTTTAAAATAATAATATGTATCATTTAAAGGTTCTGGTTCAGGTTCAAAAGAATTACACGGACCAGTGCAAAACTTAACATTAGAAACATCAATTGAAAAGAAATCACTCATTTCAATAAAAGGACTTTTTAACGACTACAAACTCTATTTGCTTAGGCAATGCCTAATATATTGTTTATAACGACATAATCATTTTTTTGAAATTTATAAATTTTTTTATACAAAAATAATAGTATTAACTTATTTATAGATAATGAGTAATGTATTGATTGCTAATATTTTACTATTCATATTTTATTTGGCAACGGCACTTATTTTGTATGCTAATTATGAATACAAAAAATAATGTTTTATTTTTTTAATAAAACATACATAAATATTCCTGAAAATATTATTTTATCTATAATATATATATATTTCGCAATTTTATATATATTATTTATATAAAAAGTTGTTTCTTTTAATTTATTTAATAATATATTATTTGTAATATTCGCTTCAAATAATTTTTTATGAACTTCCAATAAATACGATTCTATATATTTATTTAATTCCAATTTATTATAATTTTTATTATCTAACATATCGATTGTATTATCTAAATTACATAATGGACATTTATATGTAAGTATTAATTTATTATTTGAAGTTTTTATAAATTTTTTAATTTTATGAAAGCATTCAATGCAATTAATATTATTGCAAGTAGTACATTTAATAATAGTATCATTTATATCATTATTTTTATAACATATAGAACATTCTAATTGTTTATTATATGTTAATAAATTTAAATTAGAATTTATATTTTCCATAACTTATTATAATACAATATATATTTAAATAAATATATATAAAAGTAATTATCAGTTATTTAATTATTATGATACCTAAAATTATTCATCAAACTTGGAAATCTAATAATTTGCCAGAAATTTTTCAAAAATTATATGAAAAAAATAAAGAAAGTAATCCAGATTTTACATTTAAATTATGGACAGATAATGAATCAGAGTTATGTCTTAAAATTTTTTTAGAAAAAAATTATCCTAAATTATTTAATATATATTCTAAAACAAAATATAATGTTCAAAAAAGTGATATTGCACGTCTTGCAATTTTACATTATTATGGCGGTATATATATAGATTTAGATATATTATTATTAAAATCATTAAATAATTTATTAGATTATAATAAAGATACACTATTTTTAGGATATGAACCAAAAGAACAAACTAAACTAATATGGAAAACTGATAAATATTATTGTAATGCCTTTATTGCTTGTTCTCCTAATAATAAATTAATATCAAATATGATTGATTTTATTTTAAATATATATGATAAACACGATGAAGAAATATTTGAACATTTTAATATATTTGGAACATATATTTTTAAAAATATTATAGACAATTCTTATGCAGATGATTATGAAATTATCGAAACAATAAAATTATATCCCATTAATGATATAAAACTAGATACACTAGATTGTGCAATTAATGATTTTAATATGATGAAGACTGGAAAATATTATAATGAATCATATATGGTACACTATTGGATACATTCAGGTTTTGAAGGTAGTAAAATATTATTTAGTTATAAATATAATGATAATTTAAATATTCATGAAAATATTACTGAATTTTTCAAATTAATGTATCCAAATAATAAAACAATTTTACTTGATAATAAATATATATATACGTATGATTAAGATAATTTAAATTTATTAACACGTCCTTTGCGATATTTTTTTTCTTTCGCTTTTTTTATTTCCTCTTTTGTTAATTCGTTAAAAGTTGTTGGTGTATCTTTTGTAATTCTTTTAGTTGGTCTATATACTGAATTTTTATATTGATAACCAATATTACCTTTATCATTTTTCCATTCTTCTTTAAACCATCTTTTTAATCCAGATGTATTTTTTTTCCCATAATATGCATCTGGATTATTATATTTTTTTAGATATTCTTTTTTATATTCTTGTACTAATATACCACTTCTATAAGCAGAATGTATAGGATATTTTTTATAAATTTTATTTTTTATTTTATTATATAATTTAATATCTTTTGGTTCATTCATTTTATTAATAATATTAGAAAAAAAATGATTTAAATATAAAAACATATAAATTGTAAATAATGAATAAAGATGCAAATTTAGGATATTTTAATGAAAAAAATAGTTATATACTTGGTTTAATACTATTATATAAATTAAAAAATGAAAATAAAGAATTAGTATGTAATATACCTTCAAAATTTTTAAATAAAGATGTTACAAAAGAATTGAAAAATTTAGGTATAATATTAACAAATGATTTATTTTGTCATTTTGTTATACAAAATAAAAATTATATTGAATTAATAAATAATATTAAAATATCAACTATAATTAATGAAAAAAAAGGCGATGTTAATGGTTTAGTACGTTCTATTTTTGAAAAATATGGAACAATTTATACTGATAATTATACCTGTAACGTAATATTAGAAAATGATAATGAAGATTTAATTAAAAGTCTAAAAGAATATTTTAATTATCATTGTGATATGATAAAAGAAGAAAGTAATTATACATTAATATATAAAAATGTTAATTGCATAGATTTCTTATATAAAATATATAATAATTGTGAAAATTATTGTGATATAAATTATTATAATAAATATTTAGATATAGTAAATAATGTAACAAGAGAACCAATTATTAACATTTTTAAAGATGATAAAAATGCAATTATACCAACAAAAACAAGAGGTTCTGATGCAGGTTATGATTTAACAGTTATTAAAAAGGTAAAACAATTTAATAATAAAACATCATTATATGATACTGGTATAAAATTAGAAATACCAAATGGATATTATGTAGAAGTTTTTCCTAGAAGTTCATTAAGTAAAACTGGATATATGTTAGCAAATAGTGTGGGAATTATTGATCAAGGATATACAGGTAATATATTTATAGCATTAACAAAAATAGATGATGCTTCAGCAGATATAGAGTTACCTTTTAGATGTTGTCAAATGATATTAAAAAAACAGTATTATCCAATATTAAATTATAAAAATAAAAATGATGAAATACTATTAACTGATAGAAATGTAAGAGGATATGGCGAAAGTACATAAAAAAAAATGAAATATATATTAAAAAATAAATTAATTATGAGCAAATTATTTTTAACAAACATCGTATTATTTTTATCATTTTTAAATATAAATTCATATTGTATTCCAAGTTCAATGTATTTTAATAATGTAGTTAGAAAAAATATTTATCGTAATATAAATACATTTACATACAATTTATGTATGAATAATAATATAAATGATTATACAAATTTTCTAGAATTAAATAATAATTTAAATAAATTTAAAGATTTTGGTAATTATTTGGCAATTAATTATAATAGTAATAAAACTAATAATAAAAAAAACATTATTTATTTAAATGTACAAAGTTATATTGAGTATCAAAAAATACTAAAAGTAATTCAAAAATTAGATAAAGATAAATTAATAATTGTAATTAATAATAATTATACAAATAATAATGATTATAAATATTTATATAAAAATATTATAAATAATATTTCAGATATTATTAAACCATTAGACGATAAAAAATAAATTAAATATTATTATGTAATATATTTAATAAATCATTTGTATATATATAAAAGTTAATATTTTGTCTTAAAGGACAAACTAATTCTTCATTATTTTTTAATTTGTTATTTATATAATTTAATAAACAATCATAATGCAACTTACAACAAGAGTTTTTAAATGTAATAACATTATTATTACTTAATTCATCTAAACAAATATAACATATATCAGTTTTATAATTATTATATTTATCAATAGTAAATGGTAGATTTTTTATTGTCCAGCCAAAATTTAAATATTCTAATGATTTAGATGCTAAATAATTATTTGATAATATACTATCTGAAACAATAGATAATTGAAAATTACATATATCTTTAAATATATTTGAATATATATAATTTTTATCAACACAATTCATATTATCTAATTCATATATTCCTGTGTTTTTTGAAAATCTAGGACCATTACTATCTTTAGACATTATAAATAAGTCATTCGTAAAATAACTATTATTAAATGGTGGTTCAATATATTTTTCTTTTGGTAGTTTAGTTACAATATTTAAATTTAAATCAATTGTTACACCAGGCCACGTAATAGTTTTTCCAATAATAACATTTATTTTATATTTATTATTTATAAAATTATTTGATGTATTTATATTATTAGTTTCTACTATATTATATATACTTTCATTAGATAAATATGTATAAAATTTCATATAATCATTAAAATTTTTAAAATAAACATCAAATTTATTAGATGTAACTGTACGTGCTATAGTTTCAGTATCAACATCTATATTCCAAAATTCTGATATATCAATATTTTTATCATTAAATTTTTCTTTATAATATTTTGATATAATAGAATTTAATACAATCTCGCCAAATATTATACCATTTAATTCAAATGCTTTTGTCTTTAAATTATGAAGTAATGCTCTTAATTCTTTATTATAGATAAAAGAATTAGTAAATCTTCTAGTGTGTAAATTTGTAATATTTAACATAAATATTAATTAATTAATATAATATTGTTTTTATATTATATTTTCATATATTTTAATATTTTTTTTGCCTTTTCTTTACCAACTTTATTTATAGAAGATAATAAGTTTATTTTTTCTGTTTCATTTTCACAATTATCTAATTCTTTAATAAAAGAACGTATATCTGGATATATATTAACTATATTTGTTGCAATTACATTAGATATTGTTGGAATTTGTGATAACTGTAATATAAAACAATTATCAGGTGTTATATTATTATTTTTTTTAGATTTAATTTTAATACACTCTAAATAATCAACATCTTTAATAAAGTTATTATTAAAATTTTGAGGTTTATCTATAATTTTAGTACATAATGTTAATATAAAATTTACAGTTTCAAATAAATTTTTATTAAATATTATTTTAATATTATCTCTATATAGTGTATTAAAATATGAACTTGATATTTTTTTATCATTACGATTTATACTTTTATGAATATCATCGCCTTCAATTATATAAGTTATTACATTATTAGAATATGATGATAATAATCTATGTTTTTGCTCTTTATATCTACCATCATTTATAGATGCATTTAAATCAGTTAATGTTTTTCTTTCAAAGATAAATTTATTTGTAAAATCAACATTTGATATATTAATTTCAATATCACCTAATTCTAAATTTTTTTTTTCAATTGAAATATGATTTTTATATACATCTAAATCTCGTTCGATTATATTATTGTATAATAAATTTTCTCGTGTATCAATTATTAATGTAATCATATTAATATATTAGTAAATAAATATTTATATAATATTAAAAATAAATATTATATTTATTTAGATTAAAATGAAAAAAGGGGGTTTAGGAAATCCTTTAATAAATTTACAAGATACAACAACAAATCTTTTACAACCATCATTATTAAAAAATTATAAACCTAAATTAAATTTAACTGGTAATTATAATTTTAATACTGATATAATAAATATACCATTAAAGACAGGTATAATCGTAGAGACAAGTTTAAAATATAAAAAAAAAAGAATAATAGGTCAAATAACTGAAAAAGAAATAGATGAAAAAGTAAATAAGGTATTAAATAAATTATTTGATAATAATATAAATTATACTATTAATTTTGGAATTAAAAAGGGCGGTGATGAACCCAATGATTATAATATAATTAAATATTATAATAAAAATAGTTTAAGTAAATTAAATTGTTTTAAAAAAATTGGTAGTATATTGAATAATTATTATAATGGTGCTACAATATCTGAAGGTTCATATAATAATTCTTTAATATTATTACAATTATCAGAAGATACACAAAATACATTTGGTAATTTATATTTTGTAACAAAAGTTTTAAGAGAAAATGATTCAGTAAAATATATAACATTTATAAGAAAATGTAATAAATCATTTGTAGATAGTGATTACATAATAGATGAAATAAAGTTAATGACTAAATTAAACAACTTATATTATAGTAATAATTTTACAAAACATATACCTTTTCCATTTATATCTTGGTTTAATATTAAAGAAAAATATGTAGATATTGAAAAATGTGAAGGAAATTTATCAGAATTGTTTAAAATATTAAATCAAAAAAAAATAAAGAAGATAGGAGGTAATCCAAATGTATTAAAACATGATACAATATTCTATCATATTTTTCAACAAATAATATTAAATATATTTATCTTTCATAATTATGCAAAAAAAACTCATTTAGATACACATTTAGGAAATTTTTTATATTCATTAATTGATACTCCACAAACAGTTAAATATAATATAAATAAAAAATACGAAATTTATATAAATTGCAAAAAAGTAATTATATATTTAACAGATTTTGGACAAGCTAAAAATATTGACCAAGAATTTGGCACAACAATAGGTAGAATAGATAATAAAAAAGATAGAGCATTTTTATATTATGATTTTAAACAAATAATAGATTCAATATCAGAAATAAATTGGGTATGTCCCAATAATGATAAAATAAAATTTTGGATTAAAATATTTAAAGATATATTAGAAGAAGCGAAAAATGAAAGTGATGCGTTAAATACATCAAAACATTTTGATAGTATATTATTAGAAAAATTAATTAAAAATTCATTATTTGATACACCACCGATGTATCAGTTAATAAACGGTTTAGAAATAAATATTTAACGATATTTAATAATTGTAATATTAGGTTTAATATTTAGATAAGAATCGCTAAATTTTTTATGTTTTTTTAATTTATAATTACTATCTACAATTGAATTAAAAATAAAAGCATTTGCATAAACAAGTATAATAAATTTAAATAAATAATTTATAATCATATACATTATATAAAATATATAAATTTTATATATTATTATATATAATAAATGATAAGAAATAAAATTGATAAGGAAGTGGGTACATATATTTCAGATTTTTTTTATAATGTCTATTGTTATTTTTTCCATAAAACAAATGAAAAATAAAATATTAAATATAAATAACATATAAAAAAATTATGACTAAAAATGTTGATTTAAGTGATTTAATAAATTTAAAATGTATTGATGATTTTAATAATAAAATCGGAATAATATTAGAAAATAATATAAATGGATTACTTAAAATTTTAGATATAAAATATAAAATAGATATACCACAAAGTAATATGTTTTCAAATAATTTAGAAAATAATACAATAGATGATGATATAGATGATAATATTGATAATATAATCGCAGAAAAAAAATATAGTAAAGATATGTTATTTGACCCATATAAATAAAAAATTATATTATATATTATGAGTTTAAGTAACTATTTACTTGATATGAATACAAATGAAAGAGATAATGAAATAGATAATGATTCTTTACAAAAATTAAGAAAGTTAAATGAAATAAATTATAAAAAAATAATATTAAAACGAAATCAATTATTAGAGCGAATAAATACATCAAAAAATGAAACAAGCACTAGATTATTTATAGTAACAGAAGCATATGATAAATTTAATAAAGAATATTATTATTTATCTTTAACTATATTAATATTATCTTCTGTTATAACTTTTGTTGAAGCAATAAGATTAATAGTAACTATGGAATATAATAATAAAATATTAACATTACATTTAAATATACTATTATTAATTATTGCAACAATTATAACAATATTAAGTAGTATAATTAGATTTAAAAATTATAGAGAAATATTAGAAGGATTAAAACAATCACAATGTACATTAGTATTATATAAAAATAAATATTTAAGGCAATTTAATAGAATATCGTATAATTATATTCTAAATAGTATATCTGAAAATGAATTAATAAAAATATCAGATAAAATAACCTTATATGATAAAATTGTAAAATCTATAAATTATTTTCAATTTATTAAAAACAATGATATAATACGATATAATAATAATAAAGCAAAATTTGATTTAAAAATTTATAAAATAAAAACAGATACAAGAAATGAATTTGAAAATATAACAAAACAAAAAGAACAAGAGTATGTTAATATTTATAATAATAATGATGTATCAATAGAATTGGCTAATTATAACAAATTTAAAAAAATAAATGATTTATTACTGGATAAAGATGAATATTTATTTAATATGGCAGTTAAAAAATATAATTTAAATAGTAATGTTGTTAATTTAAATAAAAAAATAAATTTAAATAATTAGGCCATTGTACTACCATCTATGTCATCTCTATATTCTTGTAAATTTACTATTGGTCTACTATATGGTGGTGTATTTGATATTTTTTTTTCTGACCACATATTACCACTTTTCGGAGAGGTTGGTGTACAAGTTCTAGAATTTTTTTTTCTTTTAATACCACTGGCACCATTTAATTGCAATGGTATTGAACGCTGTTCTTCATTCCAAAGATCAATTATTTCCATTTTTATTTTTTTGGGTATATCTTCAAATTGACATTGTATAACTAACGAATCATATTTTTCTGTAAAAGTATTTATATTATTTTTAGAAATATCTTCTTGTTCAATTCCTTCTAATTGATGTGCTAATTGTAAAAAATTATTACTTAAACTTTTAAATAATTCTACTTTTTCAGGAACTTTTAAATTGTTTTGTAATGCTAATATTAAAACACTAGTACCATTTACAACAACATTTGGTATTTTCATATTTCCTTTATCATCATCAAATGAATTCAAAATACACATAACACTACTTGTTAAAATTAATGGTATTTGAAATATAAATTTAATTAAACTCCAATGTTGTGTAGCTTTTTGACACAATACAGACATTGCCTCGCATTTATCTAATAACATACCCATTCTTTCTTCATCAGAAATTTGAAAAGAATGTATTCTTTGTAATGAATTTACAACTTCCTTATTCATATAATTATTAACCAATTCTTTCTATATTTATTCAATATTATTATTGTGATTTGTATTAATAAATAAATCTGAATCTGAATCTGAATCCGTATTAGATGATTGATTTATTAGTTCAGTATTATTAAACATACCATCTGTATCTTTATTTGTAAATTCTATATTTTGTTGTTCAGTATCAAATAATGTATTATTTGCATAATAACTTTGTAATGTATTTGATAATTTATTTTCACTTATTAAAATTGTTACTTGTTCTCTATTATACTTATGCACAATATCTACCTTATTATCTTGAAAACCTCTTTTTGATACAACAACTATATCACCTTTCTCAATTAAAACACGATTATTAAATTTTCTTAATGTTCCTCTTATTATCCCGATTGTATTATTGCCCGAATTAGTAACTAAATTAACACGACAATTGCCTAACATTTTAATGACATAGGCATATTCTTCTGTATCATTATCTAAATTATATTCATTAATTTTTGTATTTTGTAATACTTTATTTTTCTTTTTATTGCGTATTGATGTTTGATACATAATGTTATATATTATAATGTCTAAAATTCTTAAATAAATTTGATATAAAAAAAATAACTATATTATATATACATAATGTATTTTAATGATATATGGTCATTTTATTTTCATGATCCATATAATATAGACTGGAATATATCTAGTTTCACATTTATATCAAATTTTAGTAATATTGAAACATTTATTGTTGTATATTTATGCTTTAAAAATATTATACCGAAAGGAATGTTTTTTATAATGAGAGAACATATATTACCTGTATGGGAGGATGAAAATAATAAAAATGGTGGATGTATATCATACAAAATTTTTAAAGAAAATATTGATGAAAAGTTTTTTGAAATTGCTTCACTATTATTGGGAGAAAATTTAGGAAAAACAAATAGTGTATCTAATAATATAAATGGGGTGTCAATCAGTCCTAAAAAAAATTATTTTATAATTAGAATATGGATTAAAAACGGCACATATACAGGTAGGGAAAATTACAACTTAGATATACCTAAATATACAACTATTTTATATAAAAATCATTAAAATCATAATTATATTTTTTTATTAATTTTTTTTTTAGTTTAATTATTGGAAATTTATTTTTATATTTTCCTTTTTCATTTAAACTTTTTATTGTTTTATTTGGATATTTATTATTTATTGATAATTTACTCATTCCATTCATAATAGACGATGATGGCATATATCTAACTATATATCTTTTTTTTTTAGTACTTTTTTCTGGGTTATTAAATTCACTAGTTCTATGAAATAAATATCGAGTTGTAAGTATTACATCTCCTGCATTTAATATTGGTGCAAAGCATATATTATCTAATTTTTTTTTTAAATTTAAAGATAACTTTCCACTACCTTTACTTATTTCATCTCTGCAATCTAAAAATTTTATACTATGTGATGATGGTGCTATACATAACCCACCGCCATTTACATCAATATTATCTAATGTTAACCAGGCATTTATTCCTGGTCCAATTGAATTATCATCACACGGCCAAAATACTTTATTATCTATATGCCATTCATAACAATTTATGTTTTCATTTTTACAACCATCATATATATATAAAGCATCTTTTAATATATGCAAATCTTCGTCACCGTGTGATACAATTGGTGTTAATTGTGCAACTGCTTCACCAATTTTATTTGCAACACTTAGTAATATATTATATTTTTCCCAAGAATTAAATTCTATTTTATCAAAATTTAATTTATGTAGTTTATTTAATGTATTATCATTTATTAAATTTTCAACAATTAAATACCCATTATTAAAAAAGAATTTTATTTGTTTACAATTTAATGGACCATCAAGATAATAATTTGATTTAATATTATATAATTCTTTACCTCTTTGTAAAGATATATTATTTTTAATTAATTTATTACATAAAAAATTATTATTAGTAGCAAATGTATTTGCATATGTAAATATTAATAAAAATATAAATGAAAATAATAACATAATATATATTAATAATTATTATTTATATATAAATTATCTTTTTAATTTTTGTTTTTGTTTTTCTTTTTCTTTTTTTAATTTCTGTTTAACTTTATCTTTTTCTTTTTTTAATTTCTGTTTAACTTTATCTTTTTCTTTTTTTAATTTTTCATTGGTATTAACTAACTGTTTTTTTAATTTTACTACTTCTTTATCTTTTTTTGATAATTTAATATTAACTTTTAATATTTCTATTTTTCTTAAATATTCATTTACTTTTTTTGAATATTTTCCACCTATCATTTGTTTTGGAACTTTAGATGCCGAAGATTTTTTACGTTCTAATTTTCTGTACATATCTCCTAAATGGTCAATTACAATAAAACTATTATTTAAATAATTAAAATTTTCTGTTTTATAATCATCAATTCTTGTCGGTTCCTTATCACAATTATCAAATGTTTTAATAAAAGTTTTTAACATTTTAATATTATTTTTTGGATTTTTAAATAAATCTATTATATATTTATCTCTATTATAATAATCTTCATTATATACTTTATTATTTAAATAATTATATAATATATCTATTAAATTTTCATTATCAATTATATCTTCATAATCTTCTCTTTTGCGTTTTTCTCCACCACGAATTCCTTGTCTAGATACTGCTGAAAATGGAACTATTTTACGCTTTTTAACTATGCTATTATTTTTTTCTGGATTTTTTAATTGAGATTGAAGAATATGACTATTTTGTCTTGGATCATTTTCTTTATTAATTGTTGTTCGAGAGTAATCAAAATCACTATTTAATTTTTGGTTATTTTTATCAACTTTATTATTTATAAATTCTCTTAATTTATTTAAGTCATAATTATTATTATATTTTGCATCATATTCAAGTTTTAATTGTAATAAGTCTTTTTCTAATTTGTGTATAATATTATTTAGTTTTTTATAATAAGGTTTAAAAAATTTATAATAATTATATCCTAAACTATAATAATCATAATTATTTAATTTAGTATTGCTACTTGTAGGTTTTTCTGTTGTGTTAAAAGAAGTTATGATATCTTTACCGCCACCTATTCTATTTTGTCCTAAACATTTATCTTGTATACAATTTTTATAAAAATTAATTGTATTTGATTCAATATATGTATTATCATCTTCTTTAAATGGTATCATTAATAATTGTATAGCACATCTATTAATCGTTTGAGGTTTTTGCCAAATTGTATAATTTCCAAATACTTTATGTGATATACAAGCACAAATACCATCAATTGTAACGAGTGGTATTTTATTTTTTTTAAATGCCTGTATCTTATTAACTTCTTTACATTGTATATAATCTCCAATACGTTTAAAATCTGTTAAAATAGATATTTCTTTATCTACACTATTTGATTTATCAATATCAGGCCACAAATCTTTAAAAAAATTCACTAAATTTTTAGCAATAGTTAAAATACTTGCAAATAATGATGTATTGTTAATATTTTCATTCTGATAAGAAATAACATGTTGTATTATATTTTTTAAATTTCTTTTATTTCGCATATTATATTCTATTTTTTTTCCTGTTTGGTTTTTTATCCATTGAAAATATTCTTCAAAAAAATTTATTTCTTCTATTCCCAACATTGCCTCACCTTCATTTAAATTAAGATTTTTTGTATCATATGCTAATATATCAAAAGAATTTTCATATAGTTCTTTTAATTCATCATAATCAATTTGTTGTGAATTATCATACGCCCATGCTAAACCTTGAATTTTCCAAAAATTACCTGACGTAAATATTTCATCTTTAGCACCTTGATCCATAGTATATGCCAAATCATTTTCTTTTATTTTACCAGTATTTTTAAATTTAAATTCACTATTATTTTGTATTTTTTCAAAATAATTTTTCACAATTTCTTTACTTTTTTCTTTTATATCTTCTTCATTATTACCACAATTATTTGGCATATCTAAAATAATAATATTTGTCTTGACATCAATTTCTTTTATATCTTCTATATCAGAACCTTTTTTATAATAAAAAAAGTCATTCCAATATAAATATAAATATACAAATTCTTCTGGATTTGAAAATATAGTATTTATTATAATTTGTTTATTAAATTTATCTTCTGTTTCTTTTGATATATCTATATCTCGAATAATATTTAATGCCCATTTTCTTAATAAATTATTTCCTGGTTTATATGTCCAATTCGAAAATAGATTACTTTTTTGCAAATGACTAAAATCATGAAATGTATCTGCTATCGCAATTAATTTTTTTGTACCTTCATTTAAACAGTTTAAACCACTACACTTATCATTTTGTTTTAAAAAACCTTTTTTAGGCGATTTAAAGTTTTCCGATTTATTTAAAGCATTAATTAATTGTATTAAATTATTAGACATTTCGTATCTACTATAATATTATATTAAATTTTTTTATCACAAATTTAAAAATTCTTCTCTTTCTTTTTTTTTTAGACATCCAATTAACATATTAATACGCATATTTACATTTATTGTATTATTATTCATTATTTCTATTGCTATCAAAATCTTATTTTTTTTTTCCATTTTTTTCTTTATCGATAATATTCTTTCCAATTTTTCTATATTTCTTTCTGTTATATAATACATTGTTCCATAATCATCATTAAAATATCTTAATAAATCATTTTCAATTTGATAATATATATAAAATTCACTATTTTCATCATAATCATATCCTTTATTAAAGTATTTATTAAAAATATTATCTTTACTTTTTTTATAATCTATTATATCTTCTAGTAAATTTTTATCTTGAGGATTTCTTATTTTACTTAAAATTAAATTTTGTAAATCACTATTTAATTCATTAAAACGCATTTAATATAAATTATTATTTAAAGTACTTTTATATATAGTTTTTTCTTTATAATGCAATAAACTTATTTATTTTAGTAGTATTTAACCCAAATTCTGTGATTTGGAATACTATAAATAGTATTAGTATTATCTGTACTTTTTATTAATTTCCAATAACCATATTCATCGTCTTTATATTCAAATTTTGGGAAAAAATCGATATTATATGATAGTAAATAATCTAAAAATTTATATATCATTTAATAATAAATCTATAAAAAAAGTACATTTCTTAAAAATATTTTATTTTTTTAAAAAGTTTTATAAATTTTTATAAAATCACTGAAATGTACTTTTTTTTAAATATATAACTTCTAAAAAACCTGTTTTTTTGTATATAAATCATAATGAAAAAGAAAAAAAGGTTTTCACCCTTTTCTCTTTTTTTCTTTTTTTGCTTACTGTTTCACTTTCTCTGCAGACCACATTTCTGCAATCTTTTTCATCAAGTCTTGGCGATTAAGTTCTGGAAATTCTTCTTTCACGACTGCCATCTTTTCCTTGACAAAGATGTTGTATGCTGTCGGTGCACGCTTCTTTTTTTCTTCACCCTCAACATTCTTTTTCACCTTTTTGGTTTTGTTGTTGGTGACCTCACGATATACCGTCGTAAGGATTTTTGCCATATCAGCACGAGAATACTCCAAATCGGCGTCAATAAGGGCGACGAACTTGGTAACAATCTCCTGAGTCTGGGCAGCAGTGGTCATTCTAACTAGTAGAGTTTTGTTTCTTTTTGGTGTAGAGTCTCTTGTTTGTTGGTAATGTAATTTGTATTGGACAAATCAGTTTTTTTTGATTTCTGCATTTTTTTATACATAAATATAATTTATTATATTTTATTAAATAAGAATGAATACAGATAAAATTTTAAACCCTGCAACAGGTAGATATGTTTTAAAGACAGGTGCAATAGGAAAAAAAATACTAAATAGTAAAAAAGAAAAAAATATAAATATCAATGAATTAAAAAATGAATGGCAAAAAATTTATAATACAACTAATTCTAGTAATATAATAAATATTATAGAAAATAAAGATAATATTATTTCTATAAAAATATCAAAAACAGAAAAAATAATAGGATTATCAGGACAAGGAACTTTAATTATTCGTAAAATAAAAGATATTGCATTGGCAAATAAAGAAAATACAGAAATATATTTACCAAAAAATTTTAGAGGAAAAAATTATGCGAATCCATTATGGAATAAAGTTCATGGATATATGTATTATTTAAATGAACAAAATATAAAAAATTTATCAAAAATTATTCAAACAATAAATATTATAAATAATAAATATAAATTTTATAAAATATCAGAAGATTTTATAGAAAATACAAATAAATCATTTGGAATAATAGGAATTGATATACCATATAAAGAAGCAGAATGGATTACAGATTTAGTAAAAGGAAACCCTTTATATAATCCTATTTTAAATGAAAAAAAAGAAATTATATTTAGCAAATGTGCAATTTCAACTAAAACAATAGAGAAAGCAAATATTTATTTAAAAAAAAAATTAGAAGATAAATTTAAATTATTATATCCAAAATATATTATACTACGTTCAACCAAAACATTAACACCTTTATTACAAAATTTTATTAATTCAGAATATACAATTGCAAATATTGCATATGATAAACATGCTAGAACTATTTTTAAAAATAATAATAAATTATATATAATTGATCCTTGGAAACAAATACCAGATGCGGGTACAAAAAATTTAATTAAAATAATATCTAATTTAGAATTTATTAAAAGAGAAAAAGAACAAACGAATGAAGGTTCATGTACAGCAGTATCATATGCGAGAACATTATATATGACTTTTGAAGGTGTAGATAAATTACATGAAAAAATACCACTAGATTATATTGTATTGGCTAGTAGATTAATATCAAAATTTCGATAAATAATTATGATAAGAAAAATAAATATTTAAAAATAAATTATATTACTATAATAGTATATAGTTTTAAATTGCTTTATTATGGAACTAAAATGTAATTTTTGTAATTATAAAACTGTAAAAAAATATAATTTAATTAGACATCAAATTGCAAAACATAATTATGATACAGAAAATGTAAATTTAGAAGAAAATATATGTAAAAAATGCAATAAAATGTATAAAACAAAAATATATTTAATTGAACATGAAAAAAAATGTATTGGTATCGATGATTTAACTTGTTCAAGATGTATGAAAACTTTTAGTAACAGACAAAATAAATATAGACATATAAAAAAAAATAATTGTGAACCAAGAAGTATAATATACGCAAGATGTTCAAGTAAAAAAAGTTTTGATGTTGAAAAAAACACAGAAAAACAAACTATTAATAATAATATAACACAAAATATAACAAATAATAATTATTATGTAATAAATAATTATGGAAATGAAAGATTAGATTATTTAAGTTATGATAAAATGTTATCTATGTTTAAAAAATTTTATACTTGTCCTAGTTTATTAACTAAAGAAATACATTTTAATGATCAATTTCCTGAAAATAATAATATACTATATCAAAATAAAACCTTTGCTAAAATAAAAGTAGATGATGAATTAGTTATTAAAGATTTAAATTTATTAGCAGAAGAATTAGTAAAAGAAAAAGCAAGCAAGGTTCATAAATTTGGCGAAGAAAATAAAAAAGAAATTTGTACAAATATGGAATTAGATAAATATAAAGAAATATTAGATTTATTATTTACTTATGCTATTTTACAACAACCAAAAGATAAATATAAATTAGAAATAAATAAAGTTAAAGACATGATATTAAATGAACCAACAAAATTAAGAAAATATGTAAAATCAATTGACTATTCTTAAAAAATGATTTATATAGTTTAATAGTTCTTTATAATAACTTCTTTCGCTTTTGCTTCTGGATTTTTGGAATTAATAGACCTTTTACATAAAATTGATAATATATTATATTTTTCATTTGTAAAATTTTCTCGTATTAAACTAACATCTGCATTACTTAACATTATTTTTTTATTAGTATTTGTTAAATTATGTATTAATTTAAATAAATTATTATGTTTTTCTATGTTAAAACCATTTTCAGTGTATCCTACAAATGAAGTATTTGTTTCTGGTGCATATGGTGGGTCAAGATAAACAAAATCATTTGCTTTAACTATAGCAAGTGATGTATTAAAATCACAACATTTAAATACTACATTTTGAATTAAATTATGTATTTCTTCTAAATGTTCTTTATTTATAATTTCAGGATTATTATAATGTCCATATGGAACATTAAATCCTTTTGGACCAACTCTAAAAATACCTCTAAAACATGTTTTATTTAAAAATATAAACATCGCTGAACCTAAAATACTTTTTTTATCAGTTAATGATAACTTATTATATTCATTTCTAATCCAATAATAGTAATTTTCTTTCGCAATTTTTGCCTCTTCTATATTCATTGGATTTCTATTTATTTTTCCATTACCACAATGATTAAATACAGTAATAATTTTTTGCATTTGATTATATAATTCATTGTGATATGATTGAATGTTTTTGTACATATAAATTAATGGTTCATTTAAATCATATGCATATATATTTTCTTCTATTTTTATAATACCATTTTTTACATAAGATAATAGAGTTAATAAAACACTGCCTCCTCCTAAAAATACTTCACGATAATTATTTATTTTAATAGGGAAATCAATAATTAGTTTATCTATTATTTGAGTTTTTCCACCAACCCACTTTAAAATAGGTTTTGGAATATATATTTTATTTATAGAAACTTCTTTAACTAATTTATTATCATAAATAATATTACACGATAAAGTTTTTTTATCTTTAGTTTCAACAACACAAGGTGTTTTAATATGTGTTATATAGTACGATTTTTTTTTAAAATCTTTTCCACACTGTTCACATATATATTTAGCTATTTTTAGTTATATATAAACATATATCTATATTTTTAAATCAATTTATTTAAAAATAAATGATTTATTTTATAAATTAATAATAATAATGAATACAACATCATATATCTTTCCGAATAATAATATATTAGAAGCTGGTATAGATGAATCAAATAGAGGTGGATTAATAGGAAATGTTGTAACAGCGTGTGTAGTATTAAAAAAAGCAGAAACAGAAGAAGAATTTAATATTTATAATCAAATTAAAGATTCCAAAAAATTAACAAAGAAAAAAAGAAAAGAATTAGCAGTATACATAAAAGAAAATGCAATAACATATGGTATAGCAGAAGCAACTGTTGAAGAAATAGATAATATAAACATACTTAATGCAACTTTAAAAGCAATGTATCGCGCAACAGATATTGCTTACAAAAAAGTTAAATTTGATAAAATACTAATAGATGGTCCATATTATAAACCATATATACCATCGGGTGAAGATAGTGAAGTATTACCATATGAATGTATTAATAAAGGGGATTCATTATATACATGTATTGCAGCAGCATCAATATTAGCAAAAGAACAACATACAGAAAATATGATTAACTTAGTTGAAAATAACAAAGAATTAGAAAAATATGATTTATTAAATAACCAAGGATATGGAACCAAAAAACATCTAAACGCAATAAATGAGTACGGTATTAGTAAATGGCATAGAAAAACTTATAAATGTTGCCAAAATATATAAAAAAAATGATATAAAATTATATTTTATTATTTTAGATAATGAATAAATTAGCAATTAATACTGTTTTAAATAAAAATAGTTTAAATAAATTATATACAGTTATTAATACAAAAACTCCTATTAAAAATAAATTCTTTTGCGACTGTAATTACTATACCTGTACTTGTTTAACAGATAAAAATAAAAAAATAGATTTTGAAAAATATATTTTAGAAAAGGAAGTTATTAATAAAAAATTTAGTAAAAATAAAAGTAATAAAACCTATAACTATTTACTAAATCAATGGAAATTTAGTTTTTAATAAGTGCAATTTCAATAGCTGCACTTATGTTATGTAAAGTTATTGCTTTTTCTAAAGAATTTATATTATTATTACACATTTTAATATATGAGTCAATTTCATATTTATATATCCATTTTCTATAATTATTATTATTTAAGTTAATTGCATAACCATCTAAATCATATATTAAATATTGACTTTTTTCTAATATACTATTTTCATTAAAATTATTAATAGTATCTAGTATATCATCATATTCATCTACATAATACATATCATCTAAAATTTCATTAAGAAAACTAATTAAATCATTAAATTTTTTTATTTTGTATTCTATTTTATTTATGGAATATTTATTATAATAATTTTCTGGTGTTATTTCTAAATTTTTACTTAAAAATTTGTTAAACATTCTCATCATTTGCAGTTGTTCGTGTGTTCCATGAAGAGGCATTCGAGCGAAATTCTATTACTTTAGAGACCTTATTCAAACTATTACTTATGCGGATAAACAAAATATAAAATAAAAAATCAAATTTTTTATTTATCTAAATAAAATAATACAAAAATATTATTGTTTATTAGAAGAAATGTATTTTAAGGATTATCCTGAATTTACTCCTAATATTACACCTAAAAAAATGTTTGAATTAGGAATAATGGGTGGTTCTTATTTTCGCGTAATAAAATCTCCAAAGACAGAAAAGATATATAAAAATCATCATAAACATTTCACATTTTTAGAAAATATAGATAATAATAAACTAACACGACAAGAATATGATAAGAATATAAATTTTTATAAGGTTGAAGTAGGAACATCATATGAATATTGGATGTCAAAAAATTGGATAAAAGAAGATATTGATCCTTATGGATGGATTGAATGGTATTGTAACTTTTATAACGGACGAAGAAGTGAAGACGATTTAAGACAAATAAATAGATGGAAAAAATCTGCCGGTCCAAAAGGCAGATTTCGTAATCAATTACAAAGAAAAATAAATGAAGTTGGTAAAAATGATGAAAATATTTATCCAAGATTAAGACAAACACTATTACATTGGGGATTAGATTCTAGAAAATTAAATGTACAATAAGTTTAAATAATATCCAATAAATATTCGTAAGCAAGTACTTTATTATTAATAATTAAATAACGAGTTTTATCAGGAATTATTGCATTATTTGTTTCCATCAAACCAAATAGCATTGTTATTTCTTCTATCCATAACTGTTTGCGTTCATATTCGGTATCGTAAGTATTTATATATAAAAACATACCAGTATACTCTGTTTCAAACTCATTGAATAAATTATGTAGAAAAGTTGCGTGCCATAATTTAAGTGCTTTATAAAATATATCAGATAAATCATTTTCATTGTAATTATTTAATTTTTTCAATATATATGTATCTTTTATTTCTTTTAACAAATACTTTGATTGTGGAAATGCTATATAACTATAACATTTGTCAAGTAAATCATCAGGAAGATTATCATAAATCATAGCAAATAAGCTTATAAATTTTAATTGTAAAATAAATCAATTTTTTTATAATTTAATATATTTTAAGTAAAAAATATAAAAATTGAAATTTATAATATAAATAATAATTATGGACAATTTAATTGAAAGTTTGAAAACAATCCAGCTATCTAAACAATGTGTAATATGTCAATTAAATTATGATAATAATTCAAATTATTCAAATAGTGATATAATATGCATTAATTGTAGTAATAATTATAATAATTTTATGTTAGAAGATAATGAAGACAATATAGAAATAATTTAAAATTGTAATCAATTTAAATAAAAAAATGATTGATTATATTTAAGAAAATAATAAATTTTTTTAAATGAAAGAATTAAATACTAACCAGTATTTAAAATTAGATTGTTCAAATTTTACAAAAAATGTTTTACCTCGTATGAAATTAATAGATAAAAATAGTGATAAAGGAAAGATTAGTTGTGATATAATTCATACTTATAAAAAACAAAAATCAGATATACATAAATGTTATTTAGTTGGTATTACAAATAATAATTTAACATTAGAATTACATAAACACACAGTTAATTTATACCCACATATGTTTAAATATTATTTTAATATTAATAAAATGAAATTATTATTAATTAATAAAAATGATAAAACAGAAAGCATTGAATTTAAATTTGATACTAATTATTATACAACGTTTTTAGAAATTATTTATGCAATTAATACTATAACTAATTTATAAGGTAGATTTAAATAGGAATGGTGTTAAATTAGTAATTGCATTATTATTAACAAATTCAGTAAATGCATAATAAGTAATTGCTAACATCGCTAAGCGTCCATTATTTAATTCCTTTAACTCTAAATCGCGTTTAATATATGGATCCTTATTTACATATAATTTAAGTGGGTCAAAACCTAAATCACCAGGTATATAATCTTCGTTTTTTCTATTTAATGCGACTGATTCAACAGTTGCGGTAAATATAATAATTGCCATAAAAAATATCGGATTTATTTTTTCAAGCCCCCCATTAAGTAATGATGGAGCTTTGTTATTATCAGATAAAATGTTGATATTATTCGATAATCTAGAAAGAAAAGGGTGATATAATTCTGAAAGTGGCCAACCAACACTCGCCAACATTGCTAATCTACCATGTTTAATTTCCGCCTCCCTATATTTTTTTAAAGTACTCATATCTGTTGCACAATTTAAAGGGTCAAATCCTTTATTTCCTACTAATATAGATGCTTTACCATCCGCGAGAATTGAATTTTTATTTAATAAACCAAATTTAATTGCATTTCTAACAAATAAATTTCCACCATTTTCAATGCCAAATTTTTTTATATTAACAAGTCTTTCAAATTCAGGATAATCAATAGTATTATCCCCATCAATATCAGCAATGTTCATTAAATTATTATTACCAAAATAGTTTAATAATTCTGTTTTATCAATTGAACCAGATTTATCTGTATCTATTAAATTAAAATCAGTTTCTTTCAACTTAGGGTTTTGCATCATTGTAATTTTATTATTCATATTATTTCTAGTTAAAACTGGTAAATTTGAAATACTAACGAAACAACTTACATAAGATAAATTTAACAAAATAAAAAATTTTTTTAACATACTTATATATATAATTAAAATAACTTTTAAATGATTTTAAAATAAGTATGCTCGTTGTTTAATAACAATAGCGAGAAATAATGAAAACATACCAAATGCAATATGTATATAATGTTTAGCACATTTACTTATTTTAAGATTATCAACAAGAGAGCAATGTTGTTTATGTGTTGCTAATGACCAAAATAAACCATTAACAACTAATAGTAAAACTAATATATTAAGAATAAAATCCATCATCTATTATTAGTAAATATTTATTTAGCAATAAAACGATTTTTATATATATAATAAGTTTTAGGACCCTCATAAGCAATAGAATATTTATAAGATTTTTTATCTGTTTTTTTTCTAGGAAGACTAATTTTGGAATTAAAAATACTTTTAAGTTTATAAATATTTGAGCTAATTTTCGAATACATATTTAATATATAATTATATAATTATTTCATTTTTTATATAAAAATTGATTTTTAATAAAAAAAAATATTATTCTTAAATGCAGAATTGTATTACAAATGAAATTATTGATATTGAAAATATTCAAAAAAATACACATAAACAAAGTACTTTTTCAAAACAACAATGGAAAAATTTAGAAGACGAATTTATAAATTCTTATAAAGAATTTAATACACACGCTGATATTGTTAAATTTAAAAAAAAATTACAACAAAAATATAAAATTTCTATTTCAAAATGCGATTTAATTAAATTATATAATAATTTAAATATAGACAATTTAAATGTTAAGAATTTAATAATAAAAAAAAAACAAAAATCAGATTCAGGTGTGTTAGTAATAACAGTACTAACATCTGCTCATCCAGAATATATAGATAAGGATGGAAATTATCAAATTGGTAAATTTTCGTGTAAACATGATTGTGCCTATTGCCCAAATGAAAAAGCACATGATGGTAATAATTGGGTTGACCAACCAAGAAGTTATTTATTTTCAGAACCTGCAGTACTTCGCGCAAATGAAAATAACTTTGATGCAATTAAACAAATTAATGCACGTCTTTCTACACTAGTTGAAATGGGACACAGTGCAGATAAATTAGAAATAATAGTATTAGGTGGGACATGGTCGGAATATCCAGAAGAATATCAAGAAAAATTTATAACCGAAATATATTACGCAGCAAATGTATTTTTAAATATTCATAAAAGAGAAATGTTATCTCTAGAAGAAGAAATTTACATAAATGAAAATGAAAGTAATATACATATTATTGGATTAACTTTAGAAACTAGACCAGATACTATAACATTAGAAGAAATTAAAAAATTTAGGAAATACAATTGTACAAGAATTCAATTAGGTGTACAGCATACACATAATGATGTATTAAAAAAAATAAATAGAGGTCATAATATAGAATGTGTCTATGATGCTATTAAATTATTAAAAGAAAATTGTTATAAAGTTGATATACATTTAATGCCAAACTTACCAGGGTCATCTTATATTAAAGATAAAGAAATGTTAGAAGCATCACTATATGATGAAAGATTACAGGTAGACCAATATAAAATATATCCAACAGCAATTGTACCATGGACAAAAATAAAAAAATGGTACGAGGATGGTTCTTATGTACCATATAGTGATTTAGAATTATACGAATTAATTAAAGATTTTAAACAAAAAGTACAAAAATGGAAAAGACTTAATCGTATTATACGCGATATACCAAGTAGTTATATATCAGGTGGATATGATAAAAAATATGTGAATATGCGACAATTATTACAAAATGATATGAAAAAAAATAATTGGAAATGTAATTGCATCCGTTGCAGAGAAATAGGTTCTAATAAAGTAGACGTAAATGATATAGAATTAAAAATTATAAAATATGATGCTTCAGGTGGAATGGAATACTTTATTTCATATGAAACAAGTAAATATTTAATAGGATTTATAAGATTAAGAATTAATGGAAAAGATGCAAATACATTAGATATTTTAAAAGATTGTGCATTAATAAGAGAATTACACGTATATTCAAATTTAAATAGTGTAGGTTATAATATAGACCAATCAATGCAACATAAAGGTTTTGGAAAAAAATTAATAAAAGAAGCAGAAGAAATAGCAATAAATAATAAAGTATATAAAATGGCAATTATTAGCGGTACAGGTGTTAGAAATTATTATAAAAAACAAGGATATGAATTAAAAGATACATATATGATTAAATATTTAAATAAAAATAGTCATTGTGTTATTAATTAAATATTAATTCAATATATGTTATATCATTAGATAACATAATTCTATATATTTTACATTTATATTCATCAAAATTATTAATATAATTTAAATTAATCATTTTATTATTATTATTATAATGTTTAAATTTATAATAATTTTTATTTGCTTCTAATAATATTGTAAAATATGTTGGATTTATTAATAAATCACTAATATATTCTGAATTATGTTCATACATATATCCTGGATAAATTATAAAAACTTTTCCTTTTACAGCAACTTCATATAAATAAGAATTTAAACAATAATTAATATAATCATATTTAATTATATAAGAATTATCAGAATATTTTTCTATTTTTAAAGGATTTAGGATTTTTCTTATATGATTAATTTTATTAGTTAATTTTTTTATTTCTAAATCAATATCTTTTATTCTTTTATCAATTAAAATATCAAATATATCATCTATTAATATAGACATATAGAATTTATATTATAATTAATATATTTTTATATAAATAATTTAATATTTATTTTATATAAGGTAATGAATAAATTTAAAAATACATTATTAATAATTGTATTTAATGATTCTAAATGTTGCTATAATAAAGATTTTTTTACAAAATTATATAGTAGTCATTTTAATAATATAATATATTACAGTCATAATAATACAAATAATTATTGTGAAAATATTAATTATTTACAAATAGAAAAAGGAGCATTTGTTTATAATATTTTTAATCATTTGTATAATAATTATAAAGATTTAATTGATAACTGTGATGGCATTTTTTATACTATGGACGATAATATAATTAACATAAATCTATTAAATTTATATTCAACAGATAAAATAATATATTTTTATAACGATTTAGATATTCCAAAAAAATATAATTGGATACAAAAATATGAAAAAAATAAATTAGAAAGATTAAAAAATAATAATAATTTTAAAAAATACAATATAACTAAATTTACAAATGATTTTGCAGATTTTTTTTATCTTCCACGAAAATATTTAACGCCATCATTATTTGATTTATTTGATATATTTTCTAGATATAATATATTTTTAGAATTGGTTATACCAAGTGTTATTAATAATATAGAAAAAGATAAAAATAATTACCATACTTTTAAAAGTGATATTATATCAAAATTTAATAATATAAATATAACTGAAAAATATATTAATAAAAGTTTTAAAATAGAACATAATTTAATTTTACATCCTATAAAAATATTTAGAGAACCTGAATTTATAAATACTTTAAGCAACTGTTTTTTAAAAAAGAAATGTATAATAATTATAACAAATAATGCACCAACAAATGAAATTCTAAAACATATAAATAATGTGAATTATAATACAATTATTGTTGCAGATATAAATACGCCATATAATGAATATGTTGATTTAAATTGTATATTTTTAAGTTTAGAATTTCAAAATACATATTTTAAAAAATTAAGCGAAGCAATTCCATTTAATAATTATTCAAGAAAAATAATAGGATATTTATACGCAATAATTAATAATTATGAAATAATATATGAAACCGATGATAATATAGAACATATTGATAATTTTGATAATATTTTAGTAAATAATTCTTCAAAAATTTTAGAATCTAGTTGCAAATATATAAATATGACAAACTATTTTTATAACAATAAATTGTGGGAAAGAGGTTTTCCAATTAAATATTTAGTTAATGATAATTATAATGTAAAAGATACTAATAAAACTCCATCAATTATAAGTGGATTAGTAAAAGATAATGAATTATTAAATATAGTTACGTGTGATAATTATACTGTAAAAAATAGTAATGTATTTATAAATAATAATAATATAGCAGTTTTTAATTCCAAAAATACATTTTGGTTAAATAAAGATTTATATTGCTCTCTTATATTACCTTCATCATTATCTAAAGATATTAGTGATATATTTAGAAGTTTAATTGTAAATGTAATATTGCAAAAAACTAATAATAATTTATTAATAAATACAGATACAGCAAATATTATAAGTAATATAAGTAATGATTTAAATATAGAATATGCAAAAAATATTAATATAATTAATAGTATTTATGATATTGTATCAGTAAATACAAAAATGAAATATTTATATTTATTAACATCTAAAAATAAATTAGCTAATAATTATATTTATTTTAAAAATAAAAATTATATATTATTGAGTTATGAGAATAATAGTGAAGATACAACTATATATTATAAAAATAATAAATGGGAATATAATAGAAATAAATTATTAGAATATGTAAATAAATTAAATGAAACATACGATTATTATATATTTATAGACTGTGATAATATAGTAATTGAAAATATTGAAGAATTTTGTGCGAATTATGAAAATTTATTAGAATTATATAAACCTTTAATAGCAGTACCTTATATTAATAATTATAAGTATTATACTAAAACAGATTTTGATGCTGGAAAAATTTTATATTTTGATAAAAACATTAATGCTTTTTCAAATAAAATAATTAAAAATAAAACGATATTACCATATGCCACAAAATATTCAAATATTGATAGTAATATATCACATTACATATTTATTAATCTATGTTTAAAATATAATTATGAAGTATTATTATTTAATAATTTAGTTGTAAATCAAAATACTAAACCAAATAAATATATATATGAAAATATTGATAAATATTTACACAAATCAAAAACACCAGAATGGAATAAAAAACAAATAAAAAAAGATATAGACATAAATTATATTAAATCAATAATAAAGGAAATATATTTTAAATTATTAGATAATAAAATAATAGAGAAAAATGATATAGATATGCTAAATATATGGTTATCATATTTTTAATAATAATAAACATCAATATACTTACTCCATTTAACTGTTTTAACTTTTTTTTTTGGATATATATAATTAACTTTTTCAGGAGTAGTATTATTTTTTTTACTTTTATAAAATTTTTTTTCTTCAATCATATTATTAATATATGTTTCGAAAATATTATTGATATCCATTAATTAATATATAAATATAAAATCAATTTTTATATTTATGAGAAAAATATTATTATTATTACTCTATTTAGAACTATCAAATTGTTTTGCACCTTTTATGTGTTTAAATAGTAATTTACCAAAAAATATTAATTTTAAAACAAATATTAATAGTTATTTAACATTATCAAGAGCGAAAAATATACCTTTTGAATTTATGTTACCAATAACGGGTAGTTATATAGCAACACATAATGTAAATGTTTTTTATAACCCTGAAATATTATTATTGGGATTATTATCAGTATTGATAGGAAGCAATAGCATGATAATAAATGACTATTTTGATTATATTCATGGCGTGGATAAATATAAGGACTGGAAAGTATTAAATAAAGGATTACTAAAAAGTGAAGAAGTATTAAGAGCGTCTTATTTATTAAATGTAATTAATATAATATTAATATCTTTAATAAATAATACTAATGCTAGAATAATATTATCTAGTTCAATATTGTTTTCATATATATATACGTCTTTAATAAAACCAATATTATTATTAAAAAATATTGGTGTTGCATTAACAATTACACAATCAATTATAATAGGGGGTATAATTGTAGATAAAAGTATTATAAATATACTAAAACCAGTTATATATATATTTAATATCATAATGTTGCAAGAAATTATATTAGATATACTAGATAAGAAAAGTGATAAAGAGGAAAATATTAAAACTATACCAGTCGTATATGGAACAAACATAAGTAAAAAAATAGCATTTATATTTTTATTAATAGCAACATTAGTACCATATGGAATATCTAGTCCAATATTTATATTACTTCAATCACCTTTATTATATTCAAATTTACGTTCTATAATATTTAAAAATAAAATAAATAAAAAAATAATAAATGTTGGAAGCATAGTGGTATTATTATCAGGAATTCATATGTGTATTTTATAAATAATCAGATGAAAAACTTAAATCAGCTTTAGGAACTTCTACAACGTTATAAGCTTCTTTATTTAATAATGGAGAATTAAATGTTAATGTATTTGGTATAGAATATATATCATCTAATTTATCATTAACAATAATATCTCTTGTTAGAGGAATTTTTAAATCATTATTGCTGTTTGTTGGTGTCATATAAAATTCGGAAGAATGTCTATCTTTTTGTCTACCAAATAATTTCCAACTATTATTTCCATTATCAGTTTCAGTTGCATTATTAGTAACATATCCAACAAGTCTAAATGTATCATCTATATTATTTGTTTTAACATACATATTACGATTAATTATATTATTTGCCAATTGTGTATGCGTATTTGTATCAGAACGATTTAGTGGTGGGTATAAATCGTCATCTAGAACTTTATGGTCTCTTTTAATAGTGTCAGTTTTGTCATATATAGGTTGTGGTTCAGGAATAATTTGAGTAGTATTTGATAATAAATTATTATATTGATCAATAGTTAAACAAATTCTATTATTTCTGCTATTACTATTTGTAAAAAAATATAATAAAGTTACCAAAAGAATAAAAACTATTAAAAAACAAATAAAAAATGTAATATATGTTTTAGTTTTTTTTAACATTTCTATATAAACTATTAGAATATATTATTTATAAAATATAATAAACCAATTTTGCATTTCCCAATATATAATATATTTATGATTTACTTTATTTACCAGATTTATAATCGAATCATAATCATGAATATAGTAAAATCTTTTTACAGTATTATTTTTATCTAATTTCCAATCAACAATATTAGGACCAACTTTAAAATCTCTATAATCAACAGCATTTTTACTATATTCACTGTTATTAAAATTTTTTTCTTTTGACCAAAAAGATACTAATAAAGAACCACCATCTTTTAAACAGTCCAATAAATTATTTATAGATAATATTTGTTCTTCTACACTTTTAAGATGATGTAATATAGCAATCGCAATAATTTTGTCATATTTTTGTTTTAGTTTTAAATCGAGAACATCGTGATAAAATACATTTAAATTTTTTTGTCTACAAATATCTAACAAATTATCTGATATATCAAATCCTTCTGAAACATACCCGATTTTATTTGCGTAAATCATATTTTTACCATTACCGCAACCACAATCTAACAATTCTTCATTATTATTTTTAGTATTTAAAAATTGTTTAACATTATTCCAAATTCTAACTCTTGAATTATCAAAAGAATTAGAAATTAAATTATATTGATTAGCGACATTAATATTATGTTCGTTCATAATAAAAATAATATAAATATAAAATATCAATTTTTTAAATTAAAAGTCATGATAATATTCATTATAATATGAAATTGTTTTTCTATTATTATTTAGTTCTGGTTTATTAAAATCATAAATATATTCAATTTTAGAATGTGTATAACTCAGAGGAAATAAATAATTTTCGTTATATTTATCATCCGAATGATATGAATATGATTTATCAGTTCTATATAATAATTTTTTCATATAACCATCTGATTTTGATTTATGTATATATTTATTATTATTTTTATAAATATGTATTGAATTAATAATTTCAATAATATTTAGAAATAAAACTGAATATAATTTTAAATAATACATTTATTTAATTATTAAAAATAATAATCATTTTTTATAAAAAAATAATAGGAAAATATAATTTCCATAAAGTATAGTTAATTAAAATTATTTTTTATAAATTTAATATCTTCATTTAGCAAATCAGTAGAAGGTTTTTCTAATATAATTATACTATTAGATTTTAAATTATTTAAAAATAATTCTAAACATTTTGTATTTATTTTTCCACTAAAAATAAATTCATGTCGATCAATCAAAGATCCCTTTTCAACTTTGCTATTATTAAAATGAATAACACCGATATCATTATAGATATCATTAAACGTATTATAGTATTGTATTAAATCATTACCTGATGACCAAATATGTGCAGTATCTAAACAGATACCTAAATATTTTTTATCAGTTTTATTAAATCTATTATAAAATTTAATAAATGTTTCAGCAGTAGTCAATAATTCTGTACCAACACCTGCTGGAGTTTCAATAAATAATTTAGAATTATATTTATTACTTTGTAAATAAGAAATTATATATTTTATTGCTTCGAACATAATTTCTAATCCTTTTTCGGGTGTATTTATTGTATGTTTTCCAACATGAATAACTACACCAACACCTTTTAATAATTCACAGGCATCTAATTCTTTAAGTAATAATTTAATCCACCATCTATCTTTTATTTCAACATATCTTTTATTTATATTATCAGAAGCCAAGTTTATAACATACGAACCATGAACAACTATTTTAATATTATTTGCATCACAATATTTTATAATTTCTTTTGACTCTGATTTTATTTTTTCTATATCAGGTATTGTACTATTCATTGGCGAAGATGCAAAAATTTGTATAGCATTTCCTTCATTGCTATGCAAATGTTTAATTGTATCAATTAATGTCCCTTTTTTACTAATATGTGCCCCTATATATTTCATATTATTATATTATTTATATAATTTTAATATATCATTTTTTTTTATCAAAAATACAACTAGAGTTATTATAATCACTTGGCATATAACTATGTAAATTATTTTCACTATCTATAAAACATTCTCTTTGTAATCTTTTAGAATATTTAAAAACACTTCTAGTTATTTTATCAGGTTCTAATAAATTAACAATAAGAGTTTGCAATGGTGCATCACCATATCTACAATAAAAAATATTACCATTTTTATTTATTTCTGTTATTACATCTTTTACATCTTGTCTTTTCCAGAAATTAATATCAGTTATAAAAAAATTATTATAAAACATTATTGGCATATCTAATTCAATATCATCATCTATATCAATATTATCCAATTCTTTAATAAACTTTTTAACATTAGTATATACTTTACTATTTTTTTGTATTTTTGTTTTTATAAATAAATTATCTAATTTATCCGAACTATTTGGAAATATTTTATTAAATAATTCTTTCATTCTAAAATTACATAAACCACAATCTATATGAACAATATTTGATAAATACACTTTATCATTATTTTTTAATAATTCAAATAAATCTATATTAATAGGTTCTTCGATTATACTATCATCATCTAGTCTCATTATATAATCGTAATCTTTTGTATATTTTGTAAAATGATTTATCCAAAAATTACACATTAATCTATATTTAATATTTCTCCAATATGGAACAATTTGCAAATTAACAAGTTTATTTAATTTATTTTCATCTATATATTCAGGGACTTTAAAATCTGTTTTATCAATTTCTGTAAATGATATTAAATTTCTATAATTAATTCTAACACTTGATAAAATTTCTTGTTTATCTTTATTATAATAATCCCCTTCGTGTAAAATTATTATAGGATATTTAAATTTACTATTAAAATTTTGAAATAAAAAATATAAACAATTTTTTAAATAAATTTTACGTTCTATTGTATTTTGTGTTAATATAACTATGGCACCATTAATAGTCATTATTGTTTTTATAAATATAATTTATAAATATTTCTTATATATATTCTAATTGTTTATTAATATTTTTTAATAATTTATCTTTTTCTTCTATCTGCTCGCTTAAATAATTAATTCTATCTTGTAATGTATTAATTTTTGATATTTTATCATTTTCACATAGTGATAAGGAATTTACTAATGATTCTCTATTATTTAATAAATTTATATAATAATTATTATATTTAATAAATAAATCGATTTCAATATCAGATAAATTTTTATTATAATATACAAAAGTAAATAATTCCATATTTATTAAACCATATTTATTAATAACTAATGGATTTGAACCAACTTTTAGTAATGTGTTACCAAAAATAAATTCCTTAAATAAATAATCTAATACAACTTTAATTTTGTTGCCATCATAAATAATACCAAATAATACATTTTTATTTAATAGTATTCTTTTATCTAAATCGCTCCATTCATATTTTTTATCACCAAATCTAATAATAATATTAAATTTACACTTACTTATATTTTTAAATTGCAATGATATAACACCCCAACTATAAATATTATCTCCGTCACTATCTTTATTGTTATCAATATTTGTTTGCAGTGCCAATTCTATAAAATTATAATTAACATCATCATCTAATTTATTTATTTTAATTATAGATAATATACTCATATTATTTAATATATAATTCGTATTTTTTACTAATTTAATACCTGGTGGCCCCGAAAGTTGAACATTGAATAAATCCGCACTATTAATAGTATCTGTATATTCTATTAAATTAACAGGATTACTAATGTTAAACCACTCGTTATTATTTTCATTATCGCTATTATATATATGATTATTAATTAATTCATTATACCATTTAAACTTTGTATTATGTATCTTTTTATTTTTTACATTATAAGTATTAATTAAAATTGATATATCATCTTTAAACGGAATAATTGTATAATCATTTATTTTTTGTTTTATGTTAGTTTCTCTATAATTTGAATAACATAATTCTGGTTTTTCACCTATTTTATTTTCAACAGTATTACTTATTTCATCTGTTTCTTGCATAGATGAAACGTTATCTATTGTATCATTATTTTCTTCTAACGGCATTTCTACATTATTTATATCTGCATTATCTATTTCTGTATCATTAACAAAATATTCTTTTATGATTGATTGATTTTTAAAAAAATTATTAATAATAATTACATAAAATGTTAAAAATAATCCAATTAAAAAACTCATTAACCATATTATTTTTGATTTCATTATATTTTTATCTACTAATTAATAATAATTTAAAAAAATATATAAAGAATTAAGTATTAAAATTTATAATGAAAGATACAATTGTAATAAGCGAGAAAGATAATGATGAAAACAGTAGTACATATTCAGAAGATGAAATAAATTTAACTAATAGTATTACATCAATTTTAACAGATATAAAAAAATTATCAGGTAATAAAAAACAAAATAACGGGGATGAAATAAATAGTGATGATGAAATAAATGAAAATGATGATAGTGATGATGATTTAAGTGCAAATAATGAAAGTGATGAAGATGATGAAGACGAAGATGAAGATGAAGATGAAGATGAAGATGAAGACGATGATGAAGACGATGATGAAGATGAAGATGAAAATGAAATATTTGATAGCATTGGTGTAACAAACGAAGGTCTTGCTGCTATGTTTCAAGGTGTATTTATAGATAGCAATGGTATAAGTATAGCTGATTCACTATCATTAATTGCGAAAGAATTACATAAATTGAATCATAATTTAAAAAAAAAATCAAGTAAATAAGTGTTAATATATGAAAAATAATTAAATATTCTTAATGTAATAATATGAATAATATTAAGGAATGCAAAATATGTTTAAATAGTATTAATTCTGAAGCGTTGCATTGTTATCAATGTAATGAAACACTCTGTATAAACTGTTGTAATAATTTAGAAACATTTGAATTATTATTATTTAATAATATTAAAGCGGTATCTGCTAAATATAAGTGTCCCTTTTGTAGATATATAAATAATAAAGATTTAAATTTATTAAATAAAAAAGATTTAATCCGGTTAATATATAATGAAAAAGTAAAAACAGAAAAAATAGAATTAATAAATAATAATAATTACTTATATATAAATGAATTAATAAATGAATTAAATAAATATATTAATATATGTAATTTATTAATAAATAAATATAAAAATATAAACTTTAACTTAAATAGATATATTAGTAATTAGAATATATATATATATATGTCGTATTATACTACTGTATGTTATTTTGGTTCAAAAATAAATAAAAATAATATTATTAAAACTGTAACTAAAAAAGAATGGAATTATTTTGTAAATTTATATATTAAAAATAAATTTAATTCATTTACAACATGTTCTAAAAATATCGGTTATTGGAATGGAAATAAAGAATTAACTCATACATTAACTTTAATACATCAAAAAGATAATAATATAATGAATGAGATAATAAATATTGCTAAAAAATATAGTCATTTATATGAACAAGATGAAATTCTAATAAATACTGTTAAAAATACAAGTACAGTTTATATTAAATTTGATTAATATATGTATCCCATTTTTTTTTATCTAATTTAATATTTTTATCACTGGATTTTAAATATAGTCCAAATTTACCTAAATGTAAATACGTATTATTATCTATTTTTTTTGGCAATGAAGATAAAAATTCTATTTCATTATTATTTAAATTTTCAACAGATTTATTTTTCCATTTTAAATACGGTTCAATATTTAAATATCTATTATCTTTTTTATGATAATAACAATAACCATATTTAGTTTTTATAATCCCTGTATTATATTCTTTTTTTGTATTATTAATTACTCCATATTTATCAATAATTGGTGTTATTTTTTGATAAAATTCTTGTAATACATTTTCTTTTAATAAACTACCTATAGCTATTTTATCTAATGCATTTTCCATTTCTGATGTAAATGTTACATTTAAAAGAAATGGAATAATATTTAATAAATATTCAACAGTATTTATTCCAAGTTGCGATGGAACTAATAAATCTTTACTATTACCACCTGTTTTAACTGTTTTTTCCTTTTTTTTTATATCTTTTTTATGTTTTTTTATTAAATCATAGGTTGTAACAGTAATTGATGGATTTTTTCCTTTTATAACATATTTTTTATTTAATAATTTATCAATTATACTCGAATATGTAGATGGCCGACCAATACCTTTTTTTTCCAATTGTTTAATTAATGTAACCTCGCTATAAAGAGATGCTGGTTCAGATAAATCACAATTTAGAGATATAGTATCTATTGTAACATTATCATCTTGTTTTAAACTATTTAAATAAGTTTTATAATCTTCTAATTCTTTATTATATACAATTAGAAATCCTTTTTCTATTAAAAATTCTTTATTTGATATAAAAATATATTTATCACATTTATCATTATTTATACAATTTATATTCATATAAATACTTTTATAAACAGCATTTGTCATTTGTGAAGCGATTGTTCGTTTCCATATCATATTATATAATTTATCATGGTAAGAATTTAATTCGTCTGTTAATGTTAAATTAATAATATCTGGATTTACAATTCGAATTGCTTCATGTGCTTCTTGAGAATTTACTATTTTATTTTTAAAATTTCTAATTTTTGAATAATTATCACCATAATTATCTTGTATATATTTTTGTAATTTAAATTTAAAATCATTTGATAAATTAACTGAATCTGTTCTCATATAAGTAATATAACCGTTCTCATATAATTTTTGAGCAATTTCCATGGTTTTATTTGCATTATAGTGAAATAAATTATAAGCATCTTGTTGCAAAGTAGTTGTTGTATAAGGTGCTTTAGGTGTTTCTATTTTATCAGATAATTCTATTTTTAAATTAAATTTATTATTAATATTATCTAAATTATTTAATATTTGTTCTAATTGTGTTTCATCCGTAATTTTATCAGAAGTTGCATCAATTACTATATTATTTTGTTTAAATTTACCAACCAATTTCCAATATTTTTCATTACTAAAATTTTGAATATTATTAAGTTTTTCTATGCATAATTGTAAAGCAACACTTTGAACTCTGCCAACACTTAAAAATTTATCATTAAATTTATTCCATAAAATTGGAGATAATTTATACCCAACTATTCTATCCAAAAATCTTCTGGTTTCTTGTGCGTTAACAATATTTAAATCAATATTTAGAGGATTATCAATAGCATATTTAATTGCTTTTTTGGTAATTTCATTAAATTTTATTCTATAACATTTTTTATTTTTAATTAAATCTTTAATGTGATTATAAATATGATATGCGATTGCTTCACCTTCCGTATCAGGATCAGAAGCAATATATATATTATCACTTTTATTAACTTGTGTACGAATATTATCAATAATTTTTTTATTTGTAACTACATAATTACCAGTCCAATTTGTAATATTGATACCTAGATTTTCTTTTGGTAAATTACAAAAATGTCCTTGTGAAAAAGTAACAATATACTTATTTGTTCCGTCATTTAAGTATTTATTTATTGTTTTTGTCTTTGTATAACTTTCAACAATAATTAAATTTATACCCATATAATTTTAATAATAGATAATTAATCAATTTTTATTTACCGGTATTTTATAAATTAAATAAAAAAAAAATATATTTTATGCACCGTTATTTATAATTTTAAAGTCTGAATAATTATACATAGTATTCTCGGCGGTTGCAACAGGTAATATATGATATTTATCATCATAGAATTCGGGTACGTGATTAATATTTCTATTTATAAGAGTTTTAAGATTACATTTATTTGGTAATTCAACAGAAATATTAGAAATAAGTTCTTCATTTTTATAAATCATAAATTTAATGGAAGGATTAATCTGTATCATACCTTTATCTAAAGAATAATAACTATTTGGATATTCAAATGTAATATCAAATATATTATTTTCAACTTTATGATAATTAGGTGTATTTTCAAATGCTATATCATAATTAGGAAAAGGTAAATTAGTTCCACTATAATTACCTAATTTATCAGCTGGATTTGCAGCAACAATTTCAACAAGATAATTTTGTTTAGAATTACCTGTTATTTTTACCTTATTATCTATAACTTTAATAATAGAAGATACATATTCATTATTAAAATTCATTTTATCTTATCTATATAAAATATTTATAAAAAAAACATAAATTTAATTTTCAAATAAAAGAGATGTATCACCAACTCTACCATCGCCTAGACCATTTATATCAAATAGAGTTTTATTACAAGATACTGAATTACAAGATACTACATATTTTTCAGGTAAAAGTGTACCCATATCAACAGGTTTTTTACATTTAGTATGGGGTATTAAATTATCTATACTTTTTTGTGTTTGATTTTTCATAATATCAGAAGCATTTTTTTGTAAATACATTCTTGTTTCATAACTACTTTTTACTAAATTAGCATCACTAATATTTTGAACTAAATCATAATTTACCATGCATTTAGGGCGATAATCAGTCATTGAGCGACCATCAGACATTCTTAAAGGACACATATATTCATCTGATTTATTATTCATAATATAATATTATTCTCTCTATTCATAATTAAGAATTTTTTTTATTTATATTCTTCTTTTAATATTCTTTCAATTAATATTTGTTTAGTTCCTTCATCAGAACCATTATTATTAATACATATTTCTCTAAGTTTATCAACAGATAACTTATTTAATTTACTTCTACTATATGTACCAACTCTTATTTCACTTACTGTACTGGAACTATCATCATTTTTTTCACTTTTAATATCCGATAAATCAATTATATCTTTAATATCTGAATCATTATTAGGTTTAATTATTTCATCTACAATATCTGTTATATCATTAGATAAATCTACAACAATTGGTTCATTAATTGGTTCATTATTTTCTAATTCTGGTTCTTTTACATAAGTATCCGGAGTATTAACATTATCTACTTCTATTTCAATACTTTCATCTAAATCATTAACATTAAATATTTCATTCATTACAACATTACTATCTTCTGGTATTTTTTTGGTAATGAAATCTTCTTTTAATACTTTATTTTCTTTTTTAAGTAATGTGCATTTCTTATCTAATATATCATTTGAATTAGTTAAATTTATAATTTTTCTCCAGAAATAAAGAACAATCAAAATACTAATAAAACCAAAAATTAAAAATAAATAATAATATAAATTATTCATTTTAAAA
>Ga0181568_10000333_pt1 | contig 40853 bp, 38 predicted proteins | sample 101ome_20_FD_133758 | JGI IMG/M metagenome (GOLD analysis project Ga0181568, IMG submission 133758) | Coastal salt marsh microbial communities from the Groves Creek Marsh, Skidaway Island, Georgia - 101404AT metaG (megahit assembly) | ecosystem: Environmental > Aquatic > Marine > Intertidal...
GCGTACGTGCTACAAGACAAACTGCCGTGCACGATGACAATGCCGTTAAAGGCGTTCAGGAAAGTATTGTTTAACAACGCGTGTATAACGGGTTTACGAAGAAGCCGGGCAGTAACCCGATATAAGGCCTGTTTACATGGCGCTTGCAACTGACTCATCAGAACGCCCAATCCTGATGCCGAACCATTGAAGCAACAACCATCCTTCGCCCTGATGTGCTGACAGTGTTGATGTCAGGATTGGCCCGAATAGCGCGTAGAATTTTTTTGGTAACGTTTTCATGCCTCTCATTCTTGCCATAGACACGTCGACACAGGCGTGTTCCTGTGCCATCAACAGGGACGGAGCGATCACAGAAGAGTTTGCCTTGATTCCCCGCCAGCATGCCCAGAAACTCCTGCCCATGATCAGTACCATGATGCAGTCACTGGGGCTGGCTTACAGGGATCTGGATGCTGTGGCTTTTGGCTGTGGGCCGGGCTCTTTCACGGGACTGCGCATAGCCGCCGGCGCTGCGCAGGGCATTGCCCTGGGGGCTGATCTGCCTGTCATCGGGGTTTCAACCCTGGCCTCCCAGGCACTGCAGATCTTCGAGCAAGGGCAGACGGGGCTGATTTTCAGTACACTTGATGCCCGCATTGACGAGGTTTATTGGGGAAACTATCTAGCCACGGCAGGGGGGGTGAGCCTCTCGGGCGAAGAAGGCTTGTGCAAGCCAGAGGCGCTGCCGAACAATCTCTTCAAAGACGATTCCCCGGTTATTGCTGTTGGTAGTGGCCTGGCGTATCTTGCGCGTATGCCGGTTTCCTGGCGCGAGCGTTTTGTGCATCAGGCGCCGGGCATTCATCCTCGTGCAGGCGCCATTGCGGCCCTGGCAATGCCCATGCTCAGCAGGGGCGAAACCCAGGCACCGGACGATATTATCCCGGTGTATCTGCGGGACAAGGTCACGCATTCGTGACACCGCGTCTTTCTCACTGGTCTGATGCAGAAAACAGACCCAGTATGCATGGAATCCGGTATGGACTTTGATGTCATTCGAATCACCTTCCTGGCGCTAATTCAGGGCCTGACTGAATTTTTGCCGATTTCGAGCTCGGCGCATCTGATCCTGCCCTCGGCATTGCTAGGCTGGGAAGACCAGGGACTGGCGTTTGATGTAGCCGTCCACCTGGGCACCTTGTCCGCCGTGGTGCTGTATTTTTACCGGGACATCCTGGCCATTGCATCCGGCTGTCTGCGCCATCTCTTCAGGCAACAGGCCTCCGCGGAAGGCCTGTTGGGCTTTTATCTGATCATTGCCACCGTGCCGGTCATCGTGGCTGGATTCCTGGCCAAGGATTTCGTGGATTCGACCCTGCGATCATCGGCCGTCATCGCCAGTACCACGATTCTCTTTGGTCTGCTCTTGTTTTGGTCTGACCGTTATTCTTCCGGGCAGCGGCAGCTTGGTGATTTGAACTGGAAAACGGCCATGATCATAGGCCTGGCGCAGGTGCTGGCGCTGGTGCCGGGTACGTCCAGGTCCGGGATCACCATGACAGCGGCGCTGTTCTGTCATCAGGATCGCGCCAGTGCCAGCCGGTTTTCCTTCCTGCTTTCCATTCCTGTCATTGCCGGTGCTGCCTTGCTGCTGGTGCTGGATTTGCTGGAGGCACCAGAGGTCAACTGGAGTGAGTTGGTCTATGGCATGGTGCTGGCAGGCGGGGTGGCTTTTGCGTGTATTCATTTCTTCCTGAAAACCATCAGTCAGCTCGGCTTCTTGCCGTTTGTGGGTTACCGCCTGCTACTGGGTGCGGTGCTGTTCCTGTTTTTGTTTGAGTGACTGATTTCAGACGGCAAAATTCAGTTCGATCTTTACGCCGTTGGGATCGGTCAGAAACAGCTGCACCAGGTTGGCATGGGGGACATCATTGCGATCATAGCCAAGGCCATGCTTATCAAGCCGCGTGATCATGTCATCGGGATCGGTACCATTAAAGGCAATATGGTCAAAAGCGCCGGTACTTTTCGCTCGTTTGGAAACAGGGATGCCCTGAGTTTTGGCGTGTTGCGTATAGGTTTTCCACTCGGCAATGTGGAGCACAGGCGTCTGTTTCAGATACAGCCAGTAACCTGGAAATTCCAGTGGCGGCCTGAAGCCGTCTTCCAGGCCAAGGATGTCCAGGTAAAAGCCCCGGGTCACCTCGATATCGTCCGTGAGCACCAGGTAATGTTCCATCAGATTCAGCGGCATAAATGATCTTCCGTTTTTATCATGGTGAACTGTGTTTTGTAGCTCCAGTATAGCAGTGCTGTTCAGATGACCTTGTAAAACCAGAGTTTGATGGCGTTTTTGTAACGGGCACCCGTGCCGATAAAAATGCCCTTGTTGAGCCAGTCGTACTTGCCTGCCGGGGCCTTGAAGCGGGGATTGGTGCGAAAGTAGTACTCGGAAGGGTCCACGTCCTCACCTGCAGCCAGCCGTCTCATGACCTCGGGCTCGCCGAATCGCAAACCGTAGTTTTCCACCTGGATAATAACGCCGTCATCGGTCTTGATCGCGTAGGTCGCCTCGGCCTGGGTGACGCCGTCGAGCCGGGTGTACTGCCAGTCAGCAGCGGCCGTAGAGATGAAGGTGCCACGAATATTCGGACCTTCAAAATGTCCGTCCAGGATAGGAATCATGCGCCGCGCACCTTCATAGGTGTCTCCGAACTGCATCGGGTCAGCCAGTGCCCCCTCAGCGGCAAAAATGAATTCAAAGCCGGGTTCAATCTTGTTTTCCATCGTTATTCAGCCCCCCGGGCAGGACGCAAAACCTGCCATTCTTATGATGTTGATCCAGCCGCGATAATAACATGCAAGCATGTTCACAACGGTTTATTTCTGGGTGAAGACACAGTAGAGTCTTGACCTGACTTCTATGGGGGAAATCTTGATGGAATTACCTGTTGTTGACGATACCGGCATCTGGAATGCCTGGATGACTATGCTCAATGTTCCGGCCATTTCGGCGTCTCTCGAGCTGGGTATCTTTGAATCATTGCATGCAGAACCGGCTTCAGCTGTCGGACTGGCCCAGCGTCTGGGGTACCAGGAGAGAACCCTGAAAGCCCTGCTTCCCGTGCTCAGCCATCTTGGATTATTGAAGGACAATGATGATGCGTGGCAGTTGACCGCCCGTGCCCGCTACTATCTGCTGGAAGACAGTCCGTACTGCTGGAGCGGTGTTTTCAAGCGGGAAGGACGCATGATGACGCGTCACCAGTTGCTGGTAGAGTCCATCACGGGCAAGAAAAAGGAACATGATGGCAAGGACAGACCAGCAGAGAGCTGGGAGAGCGGGCAGGTCAAAAAAGACATGGCCAAGGAAATCACCGCGTTCATGCACAGTCATTCCATGGCCGCCGCCCAGGGCATGACCCGAACCGACGACTTCAACGGCTTCAGTCGTGTGCTGGACGTGGGTGGTGGTTCCGGCTGTTTCGCCATAGCCCTGGCACAGGCCAATCCGGAGATGTCCTGTACCGTGATGGAGCTGCCGGCAATTTGTGAGTTGGCAGAGGAGTACGTTGCAGCCGAGGGGCTCAGTGACCGTATCGATACCGTCACGGTCGACATGTTCCGTGCCGCCTGGCCAACCGGTTACGATGCGCATTTTTTCTCAAATATCTTTCATGACTGGAGTTTTGATACGTGCAGGCAACTGGCCAAGAGCAGCTTCGAGGCGCTTGAGCCGGGTGGCAAAATTCTGCTTCATGAAATGCTGCTCAATGACGGCGGAAAGTCACCGTATCCGGCAATTGCGTTTTCCCTACTAATGGCTATTGGCACAATGGGGCAGCAGTTCACCTTGCCCGAGCTGAAAGATATTCTCTCCTCTGCAGGGTTTGTAAACATTCAGAGCATCAATACCTACGGCTATTATTCGATAGTGCGCGGTGAAAAGCCGGCCTGATCGGCAACGCCTGTTCGGGGCAGCAGAGGACTTACGCCATGGTGGAAAAGAATCCGAGAAACGACGGGGAATATCTGAATTCCCTGGCACGTGGTCTCGCCGTATTGCGGGCGTTCAGCCGGGAAAAACCCGAGATGACCCTCAGTGAAATCGCCATCCAGACCGACCTCAACCCGGCCGTGGTGCGGCGCTGCCTGATCACCCTGCAGCACCTGGGTTATGTGGGCAAGAAAGACAAGCTGTTCCTGCTGCGCCCGGCGGTATTCCGGCTGGGTTCGGCCTACATTGAATCCATGAACCTGGAGGAGGTGGCCCGCCCGGCGATGCAGCGCGTGCGTGACCTGACTGGTAATAGCGTGGCTCTGGCAGTGTTGTCGGATCTGGATACGCTGTTCCTGGTATACGTGTCCACCAAACAGCTGACCCGGATTGTCGCCGGTGTTGGCACGCGTTTTCCGGCCTATGCAACTTCGGCCGGGCGTGCCATTCTGGCTTTTGAAGACAAGGAACGGCAGGAAGATTATTTCCGGAAAGTGAAACTGGAAGCTTTGACCGAGAAAACAGCGACGTCCAAGAAGGAACTGAAGACGATTCTCGCCAATGTGAAAAAACAGCAGTTTTCAGCGACTGACGGGGAGCTGGATTTTGGCGTTGTGTCCGTGGCTGTCCCGGTCTTCAACGAGGAAAACCGTGTTATTGCCTCGGTGTCCTGTTCCACGGCCTCGGCCCGACTGCCGCAGGAAGAAATGATCGAGCGTGTGGTGCCTTTGCTGTCGGAGGCGGCCAAGGATATTGAGTTTGAGCTTCGCCGCTGTCCGATGCTAGCGCATTCCATCATGTCCTGATCAGGAAACAAGGCATCATTGCAGGCCGGCACAGCCCTGGGGCTATTGGCCACGGCGAGTAATCAACAACAGACAACAGCCAATAAAAAACCCCGGTTAGGGCGACCTTACCGGGGTTTTGCTTTTCAGGACTGATGCCGTTTACAGCTCGGCATTGACCATGGCAGTGCCGTCCACCATGGCTTTCAGCTTGGCCCGGGCCGAGGCGCGTGACAGGTACTTCAGGCCACAATCCGGGGCAGCAATGAGGCGTTCGGGCGGCACGAACTCCAGCGCCCTGCGCAGGCGGTCTGCGACGATCTCAGGAGTTTCCGGTGTCTCGTCACCGAGGTTCAGTACACCCACCATGATCGTTTTGCTGGACAGGGCGCCCAGGGCGGCCTCCAGGTTCAGGGTAGGCTGTGCGGCCTCTATGGAGACCTGGTCGACCGCAAGGTCGTTCACCAGGGGCAGGCATTCATAGCCATCCATGCCGGATTTGTCTGACACCATGGCGGCATAGCCAAAGCATACATGCAACGCCGTGGTGCCTTTTACTCCTTCCAGGGCACGATTCACGGCACGGGCGCCATAGGCCTTGGCATCTTCAAAGCGTGCCTGCAGATAGGGCTCGTCAAACTGGACGATGTCGGCACCGGCCTCGAACAGGTCATGGATTTCTTCATTCAGGCATTCGGCGTAGGCCATGGCCATTTCTTCGGCGGACTTGTAGTAGTCACTGATAGCCAACTGAGACAGGGTGAAAGGACCCGGAATGGTAATCTTGACGGTTTTGTCAGTGTGGGCGCGCAGAAACTTCACGTCGTCCACATGCACCGGCTTGGTCCGCTTCAGCGGTCCGCTGATCAGGGGCACCTTGTTGGGTTTGCCGGCACGGCCGACCAGGGTTTCCACTTTTTCACGGTTAACGCCATCAGGCGCATTGGCAAAGGGGGCGGAGTAACTTTCACGACGCGCTTCACCATCGGTGACGATATCGACACCCGCGATCTCCTGGTCTTCCAGGATGCTCAGGACAGCATCGTCCATGGCTTCCTTGAGTAATTCAGGGTCCTTGATGCGCCACATGTCTCCGGAGAGGATGCGGGCGGGGAGGCGGTTGCGAAGGGCTTCACGGTCAATCAGCCATTCGGGCTGGGCATAGCTGCCAACGAGGGCGGTACGAATCTTAGTCATGGTTTTATTATGATCTCCCTTTGGTGGAGCCACGGATTATACAGGGGTGGATTAAGATTGAAATATGGCCCTGAAAAGATCAGGAATGGAAGAAAGGAGGAAAGGGCGACCTGGAAGACAAGAAATACGGGTAATGCTTGGCATGGCAGGTCTGTGGCTACACTGCTTGGAATAAGGGCTATATTTCCCTTGTCCAGTGGGTGCCATTGCCCTCCCTTCCTCCTTTCCTCCCTTTTTCGTCTAGGGGCCTTTCGGGCCGGCCAACATTGACTCCATGCCGGCCCCCAATTATGCTGTGCGCCTCTAAAAAACAAGGTCAAATCGAACCAAAGGTACCAAGATGACAGCTGAATATTTCAAAGAAGGTGAATGGTGGGTAAGCCCCTATAACGTGATCGACGAAGTCACGTCCAAATTCGACCTTCCGGAAAAAGTAGAGATCCACGATGCCACTCTGCGTGATGGCGAACAGACCCCAGGCGTAGTATTCAGCCCTGAAGACAAGATTGCCATTGCCGAAAAAATGTCAGAAGTCGGCGTGGACCGGATCGAGGCCGGCATGCCAGCTGTTTCTCCTGATGACCACAAGGCCATCAAGCAGATCTGCTCACTCGGCCTGAAATCAAAAATTTATACCTTTGCCCGCGCCATGGAATCCGATATTGATTCGGCCATTGAATGTGGTGCAGACGGCGTCATCATCGAAGTGCCCATTGGTTATCCGAAACTGAAGTACCAGTTCAAGTGGACCTGGGAAGATGTGTACAAAAAGAGCGCGCCGATCATCAAGTATGCCAAGGACCATGGCCTGCATACCGTCTTCTTCCCCTATGACACCACTCGTGCCCGTGAGGAAGACCTCGAAAATCTGCTGAACGCCGTCATGGACAACTGCCCGCCGGACTCAGTGGGCGTGGTCGATACCATGGGTTGCGCGTTGCCTGAAGCCATCAAGTACCTGGTCCGCAAGGTCAAGGGTCTGACCGGTCTACCGGTGGAAGTGCATACCCATAACGACTTCGGCATGGGTGTAGCTACCGAACTGGCCGGTGTCGAAGCCGGCGCTACTGTCGTGCATTCATGCGTGAATGGCCTGGGTGAGCGTACCGGTAACGCCGCCATGGAAGAACTCGTGCTGGCCCTGGAAGTGCTGTATGGCATCAAGATGGGTTATGACATGAAGAAGTTCCCGGAACTGTTCGATCTGGTTTCCAAAATCAGCAATATACCCATTGCTGTCAACAAGCCGGTCGGCGGTGCGCGTAACTTCACCCGTGAATCCGGTATCGGTGTTGACCTGGTACTTGAAGAGCCGCTGGCCATGTTCGGTACCCATCCGGCCCTGACAGGACGTCATGGTGATATCGTCCTGGGCAAAAAGAGTGGCAAACGTTCTGTGACCTACAGCCTGGAGCGTATGGGGATCACCGACTACAGTGATGAAGCTGTTGCTGAAATCCTGGGCCAGGTAAAGTCGCTGGGTATCCAGAAAAAGACCATCATTACCGAGGACGAGTTCAAGAACATCGTCAGCAGCGTGCTCTGATCAAGCTGTTTTTGCAAAGCAAAAAAAGCCGGTTTTTACCGGCTTTTTTATGGCTGCCTGGAAAAGGGTATTAGTGCCTCGCCCGACTGCTGTTGACAGGTAAGGCACCAATAGGGGAAGTCAGTTTTTTCGATTTATTGAACTTATTTTCGATATACGAAAGAGGTCTGACACAGCGAAAAACGCATGTAAATGTGCAGGCAGACTTTTGTAACGTCAAAGAAAGCCCGGGAAATATGCCCGGGATTTGCCGATCTTAAGCGATTTCTATTATCGGCTCATCGGCTGGCAGCCAGGTGCTCGCCGGCTTCATGGCCCGGGATGACGCTGTAGCGAAAAGCCTGGCTGTTGGCGATACCCTTGATCAGGGCCGAGAAGCGATAGTCTTCATCAGCGATTTCCCTGACCAGCGCGCGCACTTCCGGCATATCCGAGGCTTCTACAGGACGGCCCAAGGCATAGGTCATCAGTCGCATGGTCACTGTGCGGGCAAACATGTTCGGATCTGCCGTCAGCGCCTTGCGCAGGTCATCAGGGCCCATAACCGGCTCGCCACTGGGCAGGACGCCGGTAGAGTCGATCGGGCCGCGCGAGAAGCGGTCGATATCGCGCCAGTGCCCGACTGCGTCAAAGTTCTCCAGGGCGAAGCCCAGCGGATCCATCACAGCATGGCAGGCAAAACAGGTTGGGTTCTGGCGATGCTGTTCCAGGCGTTCTCGCACGGTAGTGGCAGGTTTGCCGGCCTCGTTCTCGGCCAGGTCTTCTACATCAGGTGGTGGCACTGGCGGCGGGGTACCCATGATGTTTTCCAGGATCCAGGCGCCGCGCAAAACCGGTGATGTCCGGTTCGGATAGGCGGCCGACATCAGGATGCCGCCCTTGCCGAGCAGGCCCCAGCGGGTGGAGTCAGCCAGATCTACCCGGCGGAAACGGTTGCCCTTGATGTTGCGGATACCGTAATGCAGGGCCAGGCGCTCGTTCAGATAGGAGTAATCAGCGGTCAGCAGAGCCAGCACGCTCTGGTCCTCTCGAATCACGCTGTCAATGAACAGTTCGAGTTCCCGTTTGAAGTCGGGGCGCAGGTCGCCGGCGCCGAAGGCGTAAGGGAAGATGCCACCATCCGGATTGATCTCATCCAGTTTCGACAGTTCCAGCCACTGGTAGGCGAAATTTGAGGCCAGGGTGGTAGAGCGTGGGTCCGCAATCATGCGATCAATCTGGGCGTCAAGTATCTCCGGTTCGGACAGCTCACCGGCAATTGCCAGGTCCAGCAATTCACGGTCCGGAATACTGCTCCAGAGGAAGAAGGAGAGGCGGGTAGCCAATTCCAGATCGTCCAGCGCATAAACTTCGCCGGGTTCCAGATCAGCGGGGCCGGTCTGCAGACGATATAGGAAGTTCGGGCTGGCCAGGGCGCGGGTCAGGGCGCGGCGTACACCTTCCTCGAAGCCGCCGATATCATACCCCTGCTCATAGAATGCCATCAGGGGGGGCATATCCTCATCTGTCAAGGGACGACGATAGGCCAGGGAAGCGAAGTCATTGATGATCTCAAGGGCACAATCCATTTCCTCAGCAGGCCCTTCAGGGTAACAGGAGAAAATACGTTCTCTGCTCGGTGTATTGCTGATGCCGGTTGGATTGAAGGGGCCGCGGATTTCCACCGAGGGGATGGACAGGATGCGGTCCTGCAGGGTGCCGGGGATAGGCGGTTCAAGACGGTCATCGGACTCGGCAAAGGTGCGACGGATGAACGTCACGCCAACCTTTTTCGGACCGGCCGTGGTATTGAAGCGGATGTCCTTGGTGCGACTATTGATGTCATCCATCGGGGCAGCCTGGTCGAGGTCCAGGGCCGTGCGATCAGCATCCCCACCGAGAACGGTCTGGTAAACCCGCTCACCGTCGATGGTTACAATCATGGTGTTTTCAAACTCAATATTGAACATCCAGGCAAACAGGTTGAAGTCACCGACATTGATGGCGTACTCGCCGTCAGCCGGAAACCAGTGTTCAACCAGCATGCCGCCGCGCGTGCCCAGGGGCAGGCCTTCGATATGCTGTTGCTGTGAGCCGCCACCCTGCATACGGATGGGCAGTTCTTCATCCGGAAAATAGGTGGTGCTGCCCGTGGCCGGAGATTTGTCACCGATGGCCTGTTCCATGATGGAGCGGGCTGCCAGGACATACTGGTTGATGAAAGCCGGGGTTACATTCAGCGCTTCGGCGATGTTGTCAAAGCCATCCAGTGAATTGTCTTCGGGCAGAATAGCTGTCGGCTCAATGTCGATCGTGGTCAGATCCCGAATGGCATTCGTGTATTCCTTCCGGTTCAGGCGATGAATAGGCATGCTGTGGTAAACCGGGTTCTTGGTGGCAGCCTCATCCAGGTAGGACTCCAGCCAGTCGATGAAGCTGAAAAGTTCTTCATCCTCAGGCTTGTCCTGACCGGCGGGTGGCATCATCCGGCCGCGCAGCTTCATGACGACCTTTTCAAAGGTATCCGCGTGCTGCGGTATCTCATCCACGAACAGGGTTGTGAAATCAACACCGCCCGAATAATCCTCAAAGTTGTGGCACTGGGTGCAGTACTCGTTCAGGAAATCCCATTTCTCATCACCATTGGCCATGGCGTCATAGTCGGTTGCAGACTGGGCAACCACATTGCCGGCGACAAGGATCGCACCACAGGCCAGTGGGGCGCAGACCGCAAGCGGATGGCTGATCAGTCGGGTAAGCAAGTGTTTGGTATGGCGTAAGATCATAATCACAGGGTATCGGGTAAATGGGTGAGAAACGGGTAAAAAATTGGCAAACAATGGGTAATCAGGCTAATCGCTTTCAAGGCTGATGGTAAGACCTTGACTGGTGATTTTTCCTTGCGCCTGAGCCCGTGTTTTCAGGGTCTTTATTGTAATGCGCGCGCCATGCATGCGTAAACCGGCCGCCAATACTGCCCGGGATCTCCCAGAGGGTAGTGGCGGCCGCAAACGCCCGTCAGGCCACTTTTGCAGCTATTTTCGCCACATGCTCGCCCTGGTAACGGGCAATCGTCAGTTCTGCCTCGGAAGGCATGCGTTTGCCATCACCACCGGTGATGGTGGATGCGCCGTAGGGCGATCCGCCGCAGATGCCGTCCATGGTGGTCAGTTCGGGAATGGCATAGGGCACACCGACCACGATCATGCCGTGATGCAGCAATGTGGTATGGAATGAGGTGATGGTGGTTTCCTGGCCGCCGTGCTGAGATGCCGTGGAGGTAAAGACGCTGCCAACCTTGCCTACCAGTTTGCCTTCAAACCACAGGCCGCCAGTCTGGTCGAGGAAGTTGCGCATTTGCGCTGCCATGTTGCCAAAACGGGTGGGACTGCCAAAGAGGATGGCGTCATAATCTGCCAGCTCACCTGGCTCGGCAATCGCAGCCTCCTGGTCCAGTTTGACGCCGGCATTTCTGGCGGCTTCTTCTGGCATCAGTTCCGGTACACGCTTGATGGTGACATCCGTGCCCTCGACCTTGCCGGCGCCTTCGGCAATGGCCTTGGCCATGATTTCGATATGGCCGTACATGCTGTAGTAAAGTACCAAGACTTTGCTCATGGGTATCTCCTTCTAATGAAACACGCGGGTTATCAGGCAAGCATCATAATGACTTTCTGGTGGCTTTTCATGTGCTTGCTGACAGCATACCAGCGTTGTGAATAATTTCAGTCCGGCTATAATGCCGCGCCTTGCCCCCAGGTGGGGTTTTTTCGCCCAGTTTTCCTGAATCCGGTGCCTGGTAATGCCCCAGAAACCTGTTGTATATCTGCTTCCCGGCCTTTTGTGTGACCGTGATGTCTGGCAGTTCCAGTCCAGCGTGCTGGCGCAGTTTGCTGATGTACGTATCCCTGATTTTACCGGTATGGATTCCCTGGCCGATATGGCCGACAGGATGCTGGCTGAAGCACCGGCTACATTCGCGGTTGCTGGTCATTCCATGGGCGGCCGGGTAGGGCTGGAACTGGTTCACAAGGCCCCCCAACGCATAACCCATCTGATGCTGCTCAGTGTCGGCGCCCATGCCGTGAGTGACGAGGAGTGTGAGCAGCGCAGCAGCCTGGTGGAAGAGGCTGCCCACATCGGCATGGACCGTTACGCGTCGCAGTGGGCCGACCTGATGCTCAGCTACCGGACTGAGGATAATTTGCCTGTGCGCCGGATCATTGAAACCATGGCCAGGCGTCAGACTCTGGAACAATTCATTGCCCACATCACCGCCGGACTGGGACGGGCCGACCAGACCCGTTATCTGCCGGGCATCTCCTTGCCGGTCCTGTTGATCGTCGGACAACAGGATTCCTGGAGCCCGGTATCCCAGCATGAAGGCATTCGTGACCAATTGCCGGACGCCACGCTGGCGGTGGTCCCCGACGCCGGTCACATGGTGCAGCTCGACCAGCCCCAGATGGTCAGTGACCTGCTGATGCAGTGGCTGCAGTCCCATTGAGACGGGTGGTGTCCCGGGGACTGTTGAAAAGCCCGGGGAGAAGGGCTAGCATTCCGGCACACGTTTCGATATGAGAATGCCGGGAATAACCGCGAAACCTGATTATTCCCGTGGTTCCGGACAGGCTGTTAATCTAATTAACATGTTTCTGCATGATCTGGATCATGCCGCGGTCCACAGGATCTCCAGATAATCAATAGGCAATAAGAACACTGTAAGAACACTGTAAGAACAAAAACACATCAGTTTCAGAAATGCCATAACCCTGCTTTCAATTGCAATTGAGGATAGCTTCATGAACGCGCAAAATAACTTACCGTCCCGCCTGCACCACAATGCGTATGTGGTGAAAGATCTCGAGAGAACCCGCCAGTTTTACGAGGACATGCTGGGCCTGCCGCTGACGGCAACGTGGTGTGAAAAAACCGACCTCTTTGGCAAGGAAAGAACCTATTGTCACTGTTTCTTCAGCATCGGCGATGAAAGCTCACTGGCATTCTTCCAGTTTGCCGATGATGAAGACCAGTCCCAGTTTGGCCCCGAATTGCCGATCTCAGGCTTTCGTCACATTGCCCTGAAAGTGGAGCAGGATCAGCAGGACAGGCTCGTACAGCTGGTCAAGGATTCCGATTACCCCGAGGACAAGCATTACTTCCTGGAGCATGGCTATTGTCACTCGCTTTACATCATCGATCCGGACGGCCTGATTGTTGAATTCTGTACAGATCACCCGGATGTGGAAAAGATCAATGCTGAAGTGGCTCCCAAAGCCCACAGTGAACTCAAGCGTTGGCTGGCCGGTGATCACACACCAAATAATGAAGCCTATCATCGCGAACAGTCGGTCTGATTGAGCGATTTTCACGGTCAACAGTTCCCAAAAGAGACTGATAAAACCCGGCCTGCGCGAGCAGAGCCGGGTTTTTTTACACTGGGGCATGAATTGTGGAAAGTCTATGTAAGCTACAGAAGTTTGTTGGGATAAATACCTGAATTTTGGTAGATTGTCTAAGAATGTTCCGGTTGACCTAAAGCATCTGTTGGCTGCCGGGAGTGCCAAAGTGTCGGCTCGTTCAGTTCATGTACAGTAGCGTGCGCACTACAATAAAAAATATGAAGCGATGACGGTTGTTCTGTTCAGCCTGTCAATTTGAAACAAAGCAGGTTGTCAGTAGGCCGTTTTAAAACGTAAAGTTTGAAAACCTAAGAAATACCTAAGTTATATTTAAGATATACCAAGGAAAGTTGAAAGTTACAGCTGGAATTTTCGGGAAACAGCGAGATTCAGCGTGGGGGATTCAGCCAAACGTTATCAGTTAAAAACCGCGTCAAAGGCAAAAGCACAATGATGCCAATAGCCATGACCTCGTGAATACTGATCGTTTGCAGCCGGGGATGCCATTGCGGCATTCAACCTCACCGCCGTTTTATACTGCTCCCGTTTCCGGATTTACAATTAATGTCTAGTTGGAGTCATTACCAATGTATCAACGCTTAATCAGAAGTCTGGCTGTCATCGTGGGACTGGGAATGCTTTCAGGTATTGCCGTTGCACAGGAAGGGCATCCGCTGAAAGGATCCTGGATCGGTGAATGGTCCGGCAACACAACTCATGGGGAATTTGTCCTGCTCGTGATGGATTGGGACGGTGAGAAAGTCACTGGCATGATCAATCCGGGCACTGACAACATGGACATCGAGAGTGTTGATCTTGATCCGTCTGATTGGTCGGTTGAAATCAAGGCTGGCGGCTACACTATTGATGCCGAAATCCAGAGCCTGGAACTGCCTTCCCGCTCTCTGGTAGGCACCTGGCGCAGCAGCAACGGCCGTGGTGATTTTGAAATTGTCAGGCAGTAAGCCGGACAGCATTTCAAACCCTATAGAATCCTTATTAGGTAAGCTGGATAAGCTCGTTATGAAAGATAAGACAACTCTGAATGCGTTCAGGCAGACCTGGAAATTGGCAGTTGCGACCTTGTTGCTCGGCTGCTTTCACGGCGCAGCAGCGCATCATCCCATTCAGGGCAAGTTTGACCCTGAACAATCGGCTACCATGCCCGGCGTCGTCACCAAAGTGGATTGGCGTTCTCCTCATGTGCACGTTTTCATGAACGTCAATGAAGGTAACAACGTGGTGAACTGGGCAGTAGAACTGGAAAACCCGTACATACTGATTGCCAACGGCTGGGATGACAACTCCCTGCAGCCCGGCGACATGATTCGTGTATCCGGGATGAAGGCACGTAACGGCAGCCGCCAGGTTTGGGGTGATGAAGTCGTGATGGCCGAAACCGGTCGTTCTGTGTATGCCGTATCAGATACCTCACCGCCCAAGCCGCTGGCAAAACGTCCTGTGCCACGCTGGCCTGACAACAATCGTCCGGTTCTGGGTGCATCGCCTGGTGGCGTTGGCGGCCTCTGGAGCTATCCGACCGAGAAAGTGCTGGTAGAAGACGGTGTTGACGTAACCATGGATGAATACGGCCAACTCGAGAATATTGCCGATGCCGGCAAAGTGGCGCCGATGCAAGACTGGGCGCTGGCCCGTTATGTCCACCGCCAGGAAAGAAACCTGATGGATGATCCGATGTACCTGGATTGCAAGCCACCGGGTGGCCCGCGCCAGTACCAGTCCGATCTCGGCTTCCAGCTGATAGAAGATCGCAAGAATGACCGCATCTTTGTCCTGCTGGGCAGCGGCAACCGCAATTACCGCATCATTCACATGGATGGCAGAAACCAGGTTGGACTTGTCACCGGTGATGATGATAATCCGCTTTTTTACGGACGCTCCACCGGCAGTTGGGCTGGCGATACCCTGGTAGTTGAGACCACAGGTTTCAATGAAGGCTTCTGGTTTACCAACGGTGGTCTGCCGCATACCGACATGCTTACCATGGAAGAACGCTTTACCCGTAGTGACTTTGACACCCTGCATTACGAAGTCACCATCAATGACCCCGGCGCATACACCCGCCCATGGACAGCCAGCTGGGACCTCAGCTGGGTAGGTGGTGCAGGGCTGCCGTTCTCACTTTGTCAGCACAACAGGCAATAACCCAGGATCAAACGAGGAAATTACCATGAAACACCTGATCAATTTTTTTATCGCCGGTCTTTTTCTGATTGCCGGCAGTGCGTTTGCTCACCACTCTTTTGTGGCTGAGTTTGACTCCAACAAACCCATCAAGCTTGAAGGTATTGTGACTAAGGTTGAATGGACCAATCCGCACGTTTGGATTTATCTGAACGTGAAGAATGAGGAAACCGGAGAAGTGGTCAACTGGGGCGCCGAGCTGGTTCCTCCCCATGGTCTGCAGCGTCGTGGCTGGAGAAGGAACACGCTGAGCATCGGTACCCCGATCAGCGTAGACGGTTTTCTGGCCCGCAACGGCAGCCCGCGTGTGAATGCCCGCAGCGTTACTCTGGCAGCCACCGGCACATCACCGGGACAAACTCTGGACGCCGAATCCAGTATCGGCAGCGGCCAGCAGTAATCACAGCATTTCCGGAGGTTAGAACGTGTTACTCCCCAAAAAATTCACCCGGGTAATCGCAGCAGTCAGTCTGCTTGCCCTGGGTACAGGTGGCGCCATACAGGCACAACCGAACCAGCAAGCCGAGGAATTCGGTCCTGCCCCGCGCAATGATGCCGGTCGGGTTGTTCTTGGTGGCTCCAACCCAGAAGAAAAGGGGGTATGGACCCCGGTGTTCGGTATCTTTGATCCGATCGCCCCACTGGAAGTGGTGCCTTTCAAGCCCTGGTCCGAAAAGTTGTATGCTGATCGTCAGTTGCATGAACTGGAGCCGCACGCCCGTTGCAAGGCATCCGGTGGTTCACGCCAGTTCCTGACACCTTACGGTGTCGAATTTGTGGAAATTCCGGAGCTGCAGAAACTGTATATCTTTGATATCGGGGGGCCGCATACCTTCCGTGTCGTTCACATGGACGGCAGGTCACATCCGGTCGATCCGAAACCCAGTAACTATGGACATTCCATAGGCTGGTGGGAAGGCGACACGCTGGTCGTCGATACGGTTGGCTTCAACGAAGACTTCTGGTTCGGCAGACGTGGCCTGCCTCACACAGAGCATCTGCATCTGGTTGAGCGCTTCACCCGTTATAACTCCGGTCGTATCGATTACAAAATCACGGTGGATGATCCGGCGACCTATACGGCTCCGTTCACCGGTGGTTTCAATCTGCGCTGGCAGGAAGACCAGGAACTGTTCGAATATATTTGCCAGCAGGCTAACTACGCTGACGAATTGATGGTGGGACAGGAGTCCGATGCTGTCGACAGAAGCAGCCCGATTGTGCCCTGAGTCCTGCAACATTTGCTGCGCCCCGATCCTGGGAGTGTGTTTTAACCCGCAGCATTGATGTCACACAAACAAAAAAAACCGGTGCTGAAAGGCACCGGTTTTTTTATGGAACGCCGTCAGGTCAGGGCAGCAAATGTTTAACCTCGGACGACATGTTCACCGTATTATGCTGCTCGTAGGCTTCATGGTTTTTTGCCAGTTTGGCTTTGTCATAGATGTAATTGACCATGATGCCGGCACTTTGTCTGAGACCATTTTCTGACAGGTCGGCCTGCCAGTTGATTTTGCCGAGGATCGCGCCATTACCCAGATGGAATCGGGCGACCGGGCAGGCAGGTTTGTCGCGACTCTTCACTTCCACGAGATAATAGGCACAGGCCTTCATCATGATGGCCTTGAGATGATCATCTTCGACTATTTCCTTGGTAGGGTGGTCCAGTAAAGCCTCTATCTGGCGGCGATCAGATTTGTCCAGGAACTCCAGCTCCTGGTAGGCACCCCTGAGCCAGTGGCTGAAACGGGGCAGGGGTGACAAGGTGGAATAGGTTTTGATGCCGGATATTTCCCGCTCGAGTTTTTCCACCACCTGCTTGATCAGCAGGTTGCCAAATGAAACGCCGCGCAATCCATTCAGGCAGTTATTGATGGAATAGAAAATAGCGGTTGAATAAGTGGCATCAGGATCGGCCTTCACGTCCTCCCTGAGCAGTTCCTTGACGTCCGTACTGATCTCGTTGGTCAGCGCCACCTCGACAAAAATGAGGGGTTCATAGGGCATGACCGGGTGGAAAAAACCGAAGCAGCGACGGTCCACTTCAAGGCGGCGTCGCAGGTCATCCCAGCCATCAATTTCATGGACGGATTCATACTCAATCAGTTTTTCAAGCACGACAGCCGGGGTTTCCCAGTCAATGCGCCTGATGTCCAGAAAACCGCGATTGAACCAGGAGCGAAACAGGTGCAGCAGATCATTGTCGATGGCTTCAAACTCGGGATGCTTGCGCAGGGTGTTGATGATGTCCTCGCGCATGGCAATTAGGGATTCCGTGCCTTTGGAAGCCATGTTAAGGGCCCGGAACAGTTCCAGCCGGCGTGACTCACTGGCATGGTGGAGTGTCTGTAGGGCTTTCTGGCCGGGATCTGCGGTAAACAGACTAATGGCCTTGTTGACCTGTTCCATGTCGGCCGCCATGTCCTCTGCCAGGAACTGGAAGAATTCCACCTTTTCCCCGTCGCCAAACTGCCTGTAAGCCGACAGGATCTCCTGGGCCAGTGCCACGGAAGAGGCTTCGCCTTTCAGTCCCAGCAGGGCGTGACAGAGATTACCCAGGTGTTCGCTCTTGGGCACATTGTTGCCTGGATAGAGCGCTGACAAGGATTCCAGGCCGAGGCCGGTCAGTTTCTTGACGAGGTTTTTGATAGACACAGCTTTCATGACGTCATCCGCTGGGGAATAGGGTGGTTTGGAGGGGGGTGAGAAGGTTTTTATCCGGCATCAATGACGAGTGGTGATCAATAATCAGCCACGGGTCACCGCTTTTGCGATAAACAAAACTGGAGCGCAGGGGGATGGGTTCATTGTCACCCACCCGTGTTCCGTAGTTGCCGGTATTCACCGCAATGCCACCAAAGACCCGGATATTCATGGGTTCGAGGAAAAACATCTCCAAAACGCCGGGTCGAGTAGGCGCAAAATATTCCCGAAAGAGGATTTTGCCCTTGCGCAAGACCGGTGAGCTGGTGCTAGGCAGAATGGCATCTTCAGCATACAGTCCGACCATGACATCGGCGTTGCCCTCGCCAATATTCTCGGCCCAGAAATTGGCTGTAGCGCGGATGTCATCGATGTCATCTCCGTAAGCCTGGAGAGAACAGGCGGCAAGCGCGAATACCAGGCCCAGGCGTCGGTAAAGCAGGCGCAGGTAGTGATTGGCTGTGAGCCGTGACAGGCATGAAAAAACTGGCATGAAACTGTTTAACGAATCCCCCTTGGATAAACGTTTCCCCGGTCTGACGATCTGACGTCATGAACGATTCCTTTATATCATGACTTGCTTGTACCCAGCATCATGTTCGCGTCAAACCGGCGGGTAGGCTACACTGCTGCGCAAGCCATAATGGAGACCTTTATATGTCCTTTGTCGTTGCTCCTGTTCCACAACCCGTGGTTGCTGTCGTCGGGGAAGCGAACAGTTTTCCCGTGCATCGTATTTACTGTGTTGGCAAGAATTACGCTGACCATATTCGTGAAATGGGCTCTGATCCCCAGCGCGACCCGCCATGTTTTTTCATGAAACCGGCCGATGCTGTGACGGCTGGCCCCAATGTCCCTTACCCGCCCGGTACGAAAAACTACCACTATGAAACCGAGCTCGTGCTTGCCATTGGCAAGGAAGGGCGCAACATCAGTGCCGCGGATGCCCAGCCGTACATCTATGGTTATGCTGTGGGTTTTGACATGACCCGTCGCGACCTGCAGATGAAGTCCGGTGGCCTAGGGCATCCTTGGGATACCGGCAAGGGTTTTGATTATTCGGCACCGGTTTCCGCCATTGTGCCCGCCGCTGTGTCGGGTCCAATCACCACGGGACGGCTCAGCCTGATCGTGAATGGCGAGACTCGGCAGGATACCGATATCGCCAACCAGATCTGGAAGAATGCGGAAATCATCGCCGAGTTGTCCAAACTCTTTCTCCTCAAGCCCGGTGATCTTGTTTTTACCGGAACGCCAGCCGGGGTAGGGCCGGTTCAACCCGGAGACAAGCTCGTGGCCACGATAGAAAATGTCGGTGAGCTGGCCATCGAAATCACACCGGGAATGTAGGCGTGCAGGAAGTTAAGGCATGCCCGCCTGACCGCTTTCTGCTAATGTTGCTGTTTCCCTGACTGGCCGACTCATGCAGCCCCGCGTTCATAGCCTGCGCACATTACTGGATCGCCGCTTTGTGGTGGTTTACCTCATTGGAATATCCAGCGGTTTCCCCTGGGTCCTGCACGGTTCTGTACTGGCATTGTGGATGCAGAGTGAAGGCCTGTCCCGTTCGGCCATTGGTTTCATTGGCGCAATTACCGCCAGTTACGCGTTCAACTGGGCCTGGGCGCCATTGATTGACCGAATCCGGCTGCCGATACTGTTCAAGCTGTTCGGCCAACGTCGTTCCTGGATCCTCTTCTGCCAGGGCCTGATCATTATCTTGTTGCTCCTGCTTGGCGGCACCAGTCCGGTCGACAATCTGTTTCTGGTCGGCCTGTGTGCCCTGGGCATAGCCATAGTTTCCGCTAGCCAGGATGTCGCCATTGATGCCTATCGTGTGATGTTGTTCCACCGTGAGGAAATGGATGAAAAGATTCCCTGGGCCTCGGCCATCGCAACAGCCGGCTGGCAGTCGGGTTATGCTTTCATCGGCGGTACGCTGGCACTGATGCTCGGCGGGGAAACCATCGGCTTGCCGTGGCCAACGGCATATCGCGTGTTGACGCTGTTTGTGGCGCTGTTGATGGTCACGGTCATGTTTTCCCCTGAGCCCCTGGAACACGAGGCCGCACCAAAACCACTGGGAGCTGACGGCAAGGTGCGCCCGGCCAACTGGCTGAAGGACACCGTGATAGATCCCTTTACCGAATTCTTCAGTCGCTGTGGCTTTAAACTCGCGCTCGGCATCCTTGTGTTCCTATTCAGCTTTCGGCTTGGCGAGGCCATGCTCGGGCGTATGTCGCTGGTGTTCTATGTGGAGCTGGGTTTCACGACCGAGCAGATCGCGTTCTACTCGAAGTTCTTTGGCGGCTTCATGACTATCGTCTTCGCCCTGATCGGTGCTTTTGTGAATACCCGTTTTGGGATTGTGCGCGGTATGGTGGTCGGCGGGATCGCCATGGCGTCTTCCAACCTGCTATATGCCCTGATGGCAGAAGTGGGTCCGGAGCCCTGGCTTTTTGTGGTGACGCTGCTGATTGATAACTTTACCCAGGCATTTGCTACTGTCTGTGCCGTGTCGTTCATTTCCTACTTTGCCAGTCGCACCTATACCGGCACCCAGTTTGCCTTGATGACGTCCATCTCCAATTTCGGACGCACCACACTGGCTGCCAGCAGTGGGGCTATCGTGGATGGCCTGGGGGGTAACTGGGCGCTGTTTTTCATCATCACCACGGTCATGGTGATACCGGCGCTGTTGATCCTGATCTGGGTTGGCAAGATGCTGAAAGTCTTCAACGGCGACGCCAGAAAGGGTGCTGTAAACACCGGCTAGTCGTGGACTAGGCTGTCCCTAAATGGCCCATTTTCACCCAGAGCAGGCTGTCTGCATCCATGATGGGACAATGGACACTGCCGGGCGGCATACGCAGCCAGGTCCCGGGGCCGTAGCTGCCAAACTCATCATGAAAGCCCCCCTCGATGACGAAAATTTCTTCCCCTTGCGGATGCTTGTGTGCAGGGCCGGTGGTGCCTTGCAGCAGCTTCACCAACACCACTGTTTCTGTACCAAACTCATGCAGAGGTAACATGCGGCCACCGTTGTCCAGTGTGCGCCACTCGGCAGCCCTGGTACGCATGGCAAGCCGGGTAGTGTCTTCAGGTGCCATCTGATGCAGCTTGACGAGGATAATGCAGCCTTCCTGGCTGAAGGGGGCGTGGATGAAACCCTTCGGATTGCGGAAATAGGTGCCGGCATGAAAATCGCCGGTTTCATCGGAAAACGTGCCTTCCAGCACAAGAATTTCTTCGCCCAGCGGATGATTGTGGCCCCTGAAACTGGCACCGGGGTCATAACGCACGATACTGGTGGCATGGCCGCATTCGACGTCTTCCCGCGCCAGTGGCTTGCGCCAGACGCCCGCGGCCGGGCTGGGCACCCAGTCCATGTTGGCGGTATCGATGACAACCCGCTCTGAAAAGTCCATGTTCAACACGGTTTAGTTCTCCTGAAACACAATGCGTCCACCGACCATGGTCAGGATCGGTCGAATCCAGAAAATCTCATCTGCCGGCACGGTCATGTAGTCCTGGTTGAGTACCACCAGGTCGGCAAACTTGCCCGGTTCCAGCGAACCCAGATTGTCTTCCTGGCGAAGCAGCCAGGCGTTGTGACGGGTATGCGCGGTAAGTGCTTCTTCCCGGGTCAGGGTCTGGTCCAGGGCCGGGTTGCCGGCAATGTCGGCACCGCTGACGGCCCAGCCGAGCGTGATGAAAGGCTGGTAGTGGGACACGATGGTGGCGTCTGTGCCAAGGCCGAAGATGATGCCGCTGTCGGCAATGTCCCGAAATGGGATACGAACGCCGCCATTCATGCCGACGCCATGCACAGCAAGGGTCATGCCCAGGGCTTTGGCGCGGGCAATACTGTCAGTGGTGATGTCATAGACATGGGCCAGCGTCCAGCGTAGGTCATCCATCTGTACGCGTTGATTAAGGCGTTCAAAGCGGTTCAGTAAATCCTGCACTGACCAGTTGCTCATGGTGTGTTCATGGATGTGCCAGTCGTTTTCTGCGGCAGCAGTTGCGATTTCCATCAGCGCCGCCATGATCTCTTCCGGCCAGGGGCCATTCTGGGAAGGAAAGTCAAAGAAGGGCAGGTAAATGTGCTCACCCAGTCCGTAAAGCCCGTAATCACCATCAAAGGTATTGGGCGTGTTACTGTTGATCAGGGAGACTGCCGCTTGTGCGCCCTCGGGATCATTGGCTTCATAAGTCAGGGTATGCCAGATACGCAGGGGCAGGGCACCGTTCTCCGCCCGGCGCTCGAGCACGTAATCTTCCCCCTCCGGACCGCGGCCAAGACTGTAAACCGCCGTGAGGCCATGGCTGTTCAGGGTATGCATGAAATCCGTGAGGTTTTGCTCCAGTTGAGCTTCCGAGGTGGGCGCAATTTCCTGGATCAGGCTGCCGTAGGGCGGCTGGAACGTGGCCAGCCCTGTGGCCGGGTGACGAGCGCCGGCGGCCGGGTCCATGCCAACGGCCTCCAGCGCCAGGGTATTGGCATAGACCATGTTGTAACGTTCCTGCAGGAACAGGGGGTTATCCGGTGCCACAGCATCCAGCTCCGCCAGTGTGAAGCCACCGGGCTGGTCGGCAAATTGTTCGGGATACCAGCCACCCTGGGTCAGAATCCATTCTCCCGGTGCAAATTCTGCCACCTTGTCGGCCAGGATCTGCAGCGCTTCCGTGCGTGTGTTGATGCCATCCAGCCGTGGCTGGCGATGCCAGCGCTGTACCGCTCGCAGGAAATGAAAATGGTTGTCGATCAGACCAGGCACGACTGTGGCGCCTTGCAGGTCATGTATGGTCGTACTGTCATCGGCCAGTGCCGCTATGCTCGCGGAGTCGCCAGTAGCGCTGATGCGATCCCCGGTAATGGCCAGGGCCTCAACGATGCGAAAGTCTGCATCAACAGTCAGTATCTTGCCGTTGATGAAGATCGTGTCGGGCGTTTGTGAATGACCTGGTACAGCCAGGCTGAAACCCAGCAGGATGCCGGTGATGGTTCTGAAAACAGTCTGCATGCTAGCTCCCAAGTTTCAGGGCACGATAGCACAGTGATCATTAGGCGCAAATGCCAGAATTTTGCCGCTTTTTCGGCCTGGGAAAACCGTATTGAGCTGTTTAAATGGGCACCGTCAACGGAGGTAAATCATGGTTTTCAAAACACGCAAGATTCCCAAACACCTGATTATTCGTGAGGAGTACGAAATTCGCAAGAAACCGCGTTTTGGCGTATTGCGCATGCTCATGGTGTCCGTGACGGTGGGAGCACTGGCCTATGTTCTCAGTGTGGGCATGGCCCAGCTCTGATTCTGTTGATGACTAAAATCGGGTTATAAAAAACCGGCCATTGGCCGGTTTTTTATAACGGAAAAATTATTTTTCCTTGTCGTAGGTGTCCAGACCGGGCTTCAGTTTCTTGTCATCCAGGAAGGCTTTCATGGCACCGCTGCGGAATTCACCACCGCTGCGGTAGAGGGAACCGTCCGACTTGGCATAGATGTAGTCATTGGCGGTTTCATAATCCATGTAACGCACACGCTTGAAAACTTCCTTGGCAGAACGCAGGACCACAGGGTCTTTCTTCATCAGTTCCTTGGCCAGTTCCACAACACGGGCTTTCAGCTGGTCGTGGGGCACGGATTCGTTGACCAGGCCCATGGCGGCCGCTTTCTGGCCCTGGAAGGTCTCACCGGTCATGATGTAGTAAAGGGCGTTGCGGTTGCCGATGGTATCTGCCACGGACTTGGTGACGTTGCCGCCGGGCAGAATGCCCCAGTTGATTTCAGACAGACCGAAGGTGGCATCATCTGACGCAATGGCCAGGTCGCAGGAGGCCAGGGGCGTAAAGCCGCCACCGAACACCCAGCCGTTGACCATGGCGATGGTGGGTTTGCCGTAGTAACGTAGTTTGACCTGTTGCCATGCCGCAGATTCTTCACGGATACGCATCTTGAACAGATCGTCTTCGTTGTCAGTCTCGCGAAAATATTCCTTCAGATCCATACCGGCAGACCAGGCAGCGCCGCGGCCGGTAAGCACTACCACTTTGGCGCGTTCATCCAGTTCCAGGGCATGCAGCGTGGCATACATCTCCCGATTGAGGGTGGGGCTCATGCAATTCTTTTTATCGGGGCGGTTGAAGAAGACAAAAGCGATGCCGTCTTCAAATTCAACATCAACGGTGTTGCCCCAGGGCTCATTGGGTTTGCTCATGCTTGGTTCCTAAACTTACGAAAAAACTGGGTGAGTAACTTCTTGGTCGGCTTTTATTGTAATGATTGAGATTGGTCGATAAGGACTGTCCCGCCTTGCAGCAGGGGCCGCTGCGCCCTTAATTGGAATATTCGGTACCGCCCTCGGTCCGCACAGTGCGCAGGAAATACTTGGTTGGATCCTCAATCAGCGGAGAGCCAACAGCATGCAGCTTTGCACCTTTCTCCATCATGTTGGGACGTATGCCGTTTCTGACCATCATGTTGGCAGGAGCACCTTCAATGAAATGAATGATTTCCCCTTCGCCCTGATCATTGATGACTTTCAGTTCCAGCTCGATGTGCGGGTTTCTGAACTTGACCGATTCCACCACACCGTCAAACGGTACCTTGGTCTCGAAATCGTAAATGGCGAAAGAATGATGGGCAGCAACCTGGCCAGTTATAAAAAGGAGGCAGGTCACCAGTGAAATGATGGATAGCAGAATTTTCATTGCGCTCAGAATAAGTTCTAAATAAGGACTGATAATACCACATTTGGAAAAAACCGAGCCACCAAAAATTGATATTAATCATACGCTTTGCGGAATCCTGATTCCGGGTCTATGTTGAAGCGACGTTGAGACCAGACTACCAGGGATGGTGGCCATTCATGACAACCCCGCTGTTCAGAGCAGAGGCACTTGGCCAGCAGGCAACACGCGGGCTTGGCGTCACCACCGGCCTGAATCCGGTAGCCCTGTCACTGCTGTGCTGGCTGCTGGTAAGCCTGATAATCATGATCCTGATTTTTCTGATTAAGGGGCAATTCCCGCGCAGTGTCGAGGTCAGCGGTGTGCTAGTTGCCAATCGCGGCACGATCGACATCAAAGCGCCTGTGGGTGGCGTGGTCAGCACGGTGTCGGTGGACACCGGAGATACTGTTGCCAGGGGAGGTTTGCTGCTCAAGATAGAACCGGACATGCGGCAGGTTGAAGGCAAGCGAGTGGTGCTGACGGCACTGACAGAGAACAGGGCGCAGCAGGCCCTGCTGGAAGACCGCCGGTCGGTACGCAATATAACCCTGGATCTGAAACAGGCCCAAGTAAAGTCGCGGGAACAGGCCTTGCGCACGCGGTGGCAGGCACTGCAGGCACTGGCGGCAAAGGAAGCCGACATTCTGGGGCTCGAACAGGCCCGACATAACCGACTTCAGCAGTTGCAGGCACACCAACTGCTTGCCCTGGACAGGCTGGAGCAATCGGCCATGACTGTCATGAAGCAGGAAAAGCTGGTGCTCAGAAGTCGGCAGGATCTGGCAGATACCGAACGTCAGTTGCAAGTCACTGAGGAAGAACGGGCGCTGTTGCTCAGCGAATTCCGCGATGAAGCAACGGAACTGGCCATGCAACTGTCAGGTCTGGTGGCACAGGAAGCCGAGCTGCTGGCCAATCTGCACCAGGAGCTTACGGCACCGGTGGCAGGTACCATTACACTGATAAGGGTAAAAAGCGGCGAGAGCGTGAGTGCCGGGCAGATGCTGGGCAGTCTGCAGCATGCCGAATCCCGGTTACAGGCAGAACTCTACATTCCGTCCCGGGCTGTCGGCTTTCTGGCCCGGGGGCAGCGGATAACATTGCAACTGGATGCCTTCCCCTACCAGAAGTTTGGCTTGCTGGTGGCTGAACTGTCAGAGTTGGCGGGTTCTGTAGTGTCCGTGGGCAGTGATCCCCTGGGGGGGCGGGGCGGTGCCTACTACTTGGCCAAGGCCGAGCTGACAGCGCAGGATATAAGCGGTTTTGGCCAGGATTTGCCGTTACGGGCCGGCATGGAATTGCAGGCCCGGATCATGCTTGAACAGCGTAATCTGCTGGAATGGCTGTTTGAACCGCTGCTGGTCAATGGCCGCCTGGCGCTGGGCCGTTGAACGTGTTGCCCCTGCTGGCCAGCAAAGGACGTTTGCCAGTTATCCTGCAGGGAGAACGCAGTGAATGCGGGCTGGCCTGTCTGGCCATGTTGCTGGGCTACCATGGCCACCAGACCGACCTGCATACCCTGCGCCAACGACATGCGGTTTCGCTGCGTGGTGCAACCCTGAAAGGGCTGATCGGGCAGGCTGAACAGCTGGCCCTGGCCCCACGGGCCTTGCGGGTGGAACTGGATGAGCTATCCCGGTTGTCACTGCCAGCCATTCTGCACTGGCACTTCGACCACTTCGTGGTACTGCAAAAGGTCACCCGGCAAGGGCTGGTGATTCATGATCCGGCTACAGGCAAAAGGGTGATTTCCCGGCAGGAGGCCGACAGGGCATTTACCGGGGTGGCGCTTGAATGTGTTCCGGCGCCGGCATTTTCAGTCCAGGACTCACGCCAACGTTTGAGGTTACGCGAGATATGGGCAAATGCCGGCGGCCTGTCAGGGAGCCTCTTACAACTGCTGCTTCTGTCGTTGCTGGTGCAGGGATTTGCCCTGGCCATGCCTTTTTACACCCAGCTGGTCATCGATGATGTCATTGTCAACAGCAATAAAGATCTGCTGCAGCTGTTGGCAGCCGGTTTTTTTCTGCTGGTGGTATTCAGGCAGCTGACAGAGTGGTTGCGGTCCTGGGTCGTGTTGTACGCCAGCAATCGAATCAGTCTCGAATTTGCCGTGCGCCTATGCCGGCACCTGCTGGGTTTGCCGCATGCCTATTTTGCCCGACGTCATCTCGGTGATGTGGTGTCACGCTTCAGCTCACTGGACAAGGTACGTGAGTTTCTCTGCTCCGGCATCGTGACTATCGTGATCGATGGCGTGATGGTCTTGGTAACGCTGGTTTTCATGCTGTTCTACAGTCCCTGGCTGACACTGATCGCCCTCATGGCGGTGTGCTTCTACCTGCTGTTGCGGCTGGCAAGCTTTCCGGCCATGCGCCAGTGCCAGGAAAAGCTGATAGCCGACAAGGCCCTGGAAAACACCGTATTTATGGAAAATATCCGTGCCATTCAACCCATCAAATTGTTTGGGCGTGAAAGTGAACGCCTGGCAAACTGGCAAAACCATTATGCCCGCGTTATTGCCTCGGGCATGCGGTTTCAAAAACTGGGTATGGGTATTCAGGTTGCACATGGTTTTTTAGCCGGCTCGGAAACTGTTTTCCTGTTGCTGGCAGGAGCCCTAGCTGTTCTGGGGGGTGAGCTCAGCCTGGGAATGTTGATGGCCTTTCTCGGTTTCAAGGAGCATTTTTTCCGCAGCGTATTTTCCCTCGTGGATAAAGTCATGGAGTTCAGGTTGCTCGATGTCGATCTGGAGCGCCTGGCCGATATAGCGTTTTGTGAGCCCGAATTCAGCGATAGCGAGTCACGGCTCCTCATCGCACAGGACTCGACCAGCGATCTTGTCTCACTTGAGAATGTGGGGTTCAGTCACGACCAGGACGGACCCGCTTTATTCAGCCATATATCACTCAAACTCGTAGAGGGGACCCGCAATGTGATTATTGGTCCGACGGGCTGCGGTAAATCCACGTTACTGAAAATGGTGGCAGGCCTGGTCAGGCCTGATCAGGGCAGGGTGGTATGCCGTGGACGGTTACTGAATCCCGGTACGATGGCGGCCTGGCGCAACCAGCTTGGTACCGTCATGCAAAACGACACCCTCTTGTCGGGTTCGCTGTTGGAAAACATCACGTTTTTTGATCCCGCACCTGATCTTGACCGGGTCATGGTGGTCATCCGGCAAGCCATGATCAGTGAAGATATTGCTGCCATGCCCATGCAACTGCAAACCATGGTCGGCAATATGGGAGCTGCGCTGTCGGGGGGACAGGTACAGCGCCTCCTTCTGGCTCGGGCCCTGTATCGGAAACCCGCATTACTTTTACTCGATGAAGCCACCAGTCATCTGGATATCGCCACCGAACAGCGCATTAACACGATGCTCAGGGATCTGGCGGTCACCTGCCTGGCAGTGGCTCATCGCCCGGAAACAGTCCTGCAGGCTGATGCCATCTGGTGGCTGCAGCCTCACGGGCTGGTGCGCTACAGCCATGACCAGTTTCAGGCCCTGATGTCGCCCCATTCGAGAATGATGTCATAACGATAAGATAAATATAGAAAAAATTAATTCAGGAGTATTGGCAAAACAGCTTTTATGCTAGATTGAGCACTGCTAGTTCAGGGAAGAACGTTTTTTTAGGCCTGTAAAACCGGTTGCCTTACCGGGTTCGCAACTTCACGCTTTTTCCTCCCTCGCTGTCTGTACTCTGACAGGTTTTTTCTTACAATGGCCTCGTGCTATAGGCAACGGGTTATCTGCATGATTTTCTTCAAAAAGCCTTTCTTGGCTGGCTGCCCTCAAGGGGTGCTGCATTTTCTGCGTTACACGCTGTTGCTGGTAGGTCTTGGCATCAGCCAGTGGGTTCTGGCCCAGGCCATCAGCAGCAGTGCTATCTATCGGAATGATCAGGTCGGTGTCCGCGCCGCTTTTGCCGCTGACTGGAATATCATCACCAGCCGCGAGCAGGCCCCGGATGTCCTGAAACCCAACTTTCCTTTGAACAAAGGGTCCAACGAATCGCCTCTCTTTATTGGCCTGCATGCCAACGAACAGCTGTTCATACGCCTGTTGTCCGAGACCTTTTTCGATGACCTGGAAGCCTATGGCGAGATTCTGGCCCAGGGTATCAGCAGTCAGGGTATGGAAATCACCGGTGTCAGGTTAGCCACAGATGAGTCGGCCATGCAGCTGGATTACTACCATCCGCAGCTTGGCCTGCGTTTTCGGGAGCGGGTGGCATTACTGCCTGACAGCCAGGTTATCCGCATGGCGGCCTGGACATCACGCTCCTCATGGGACGCCTTTGACAGCGACGTGGAACAGGCTTTTGCCGCTGTTCAGCTCCACAATGCCTTCAATGCCGGAGGTGAGTGGGTGACGGTCTGGGCGGAACTGGGAGCGCACCTCAATCCGGACAGTATTGCTGCCGTTACTCTGACGGCTTCAGCGCAGGCCATGCCGATGGCACAGGCCTGTGCCGATCCAACCTCTACCATGCTCTGGCGGGTACAAAGCCCGGCCCTTGCCGCCAATGGCAGTGAGCTGTACCTGTTTGGCTCAATCCATATGGGCAAACCGGAGTTTTACCCGCTGGCCGATGAAATCGAGTCGATATTTGACCAGACCGATTACCTGGTTTTTGAGGTGGACCCGAATACGGCCACCGACCCCGCCGTCATCGTCAGCATGCAAACCCGCGGTATGCTGCCCCAGGGGCAGAGCCTTTCAGATGTGGTATCGCCCAAAGTCATGACCGATTTTCGCCGGGTCATGGGAGAGTTGGGCTTGCCGGCGGAAAATTTCATGTCGATGCAGCCATGGTTTCTGACGCTGATGCTCACCGGGCTGCAGATGAATGCACTGGGCTACCTGCCGCAGTACGGCCTGGAAAGCTACTTTCTGTCGCAGAAGCCGGACAATGCGGAAATTCTTGAACTGGAGAGTATTCAGGAACAGATTGGTTTTCTGCAGCAGCTCAATGCCGAGTCCTACCTGGCATATACCCTGAAATCCTTCGCTACCGGTAACGCCGAAATCGAGTCGCTCATCAACGCCTGGCAATGTGCTGACAAGGAGCCACTGACCGATATCCTGTTTGCCGACTTTGAGTATGAGTCAATATCAGCCTCGGACCGCGCCGATATGGAAGCCCTCATGGAGGCGCTTTACACCCGACGCAACGTGGATATGGCTGAAACCATCGCTGGCTATGCCGATGCTGAATCCGGCACCTATTTCGTGGTGGTGGGGTCGGCGCACCTTCTGGGGGAGGACAGTGTCATCAGTCATTTGCGCGATGCTGGCTTCGAAGTCACTCCTGTGACGGTATCGCCCTGAGCGCGACCTGGCAGCCGTGGTTGATTCACTGCGCTGATTTCCTGATAATGCGCCGCTGGTTTGGCCCCCCGCAAAGGTCGACACTTTGATTGCGGGCACAAACCGTTTAGTATCCGTGGTTCCCGGCGTAATACGGGAAATGTTTAATGGTGTCTCTTGTCGGTCCCCTCGCAATGATAGGTTGTGAACCCCGTCAGGCCCGGAAGGGAGCAGCGGTAACGGCTGATTCATGTGCCGGGGTGTGGCTGGCAAGAGGCGCTTCCAGAAACATGTGCTGATCGTTTCATACAACGAGAAATTTACAACAAGCTGACCAGGCAACTGCGGACCAGCTCATCAGGCCCACGCGTATTCCATGACATATCAGGTACTGGCAAGAAAATGGCGTCCCCGTAATTTCCGGGAGATGGCTGGCCAGGGACACGTCCTCAAAACCCTGATCAATTCCCTCGATAACGATCGCCTGCACCACGCCTATTTGTTTACCGGCACCCGTGGCGTTGGCAAGACCACCATCGCCCGCATCCTGGCACGCTGCCTCAATTGCGAGAAGGGGGTCACTTCGGAACCCTGCGGCGAATGCAGCGCCTGCCGGGAAATTGATGAAGGCCGATTCATCGATCTGATTGAAGTGGATGCGGCCTCCCGCACCAAGGTCGAGGACACCCGTGAGCTGCTCGACAATGTCCAGTATTCACCGACTCGCGGTCGCTACAAGGTCTACCTGATCGACGAGGTGCACATGTTGTCCGGGCACAGCTTCAATGCCTTGCTGAAGACCCTGGAAGAGCCGCCACCCCATGTCAAATTCCTGCTTGCCACCACGGATCCGCAAAAGCTGCCGGTGACTGTGCTTTCACGTTGTCTGCAGTTCAATCTGAAAAACATCAGTCCGGAGCGCCTGGTTGAACATATCAAATACATCCTAGATGAAGAAAAAATACCGTTTGAGGAACCGGCGCTCTGGCAGCTGGGCCGGGCGGCCCAGGGCAGTGTTCGTGACTGCCTGACGCTGCTGGATCAGGCGATCGGCTACTGTGACGGCAATATAACCGATCATGATGTGCGCAGTTTTCTCGGCACGATTGACCAGAGTGTTATCCATGCCCTTGTCGATGCGCTGGCGGCGCAGGATGCTGCTGAAATGCTCGGCATCATTGAAGCGGCTGCAGAACATGCGCCTGATTTTTCCGCCGTTCTGGCAGACTTGCAGTCTTATCTGCATCGGGTTGCCATCGCCCAGGCCGTCCCCGAAGGCATCGATAATGCCCAGGGAGATCGTGAGCAGGTGCTTGCCCATGCCGGCCAACTGTCTGCGGAAACCCTGCAGTTGTACTACCAGATTGCCCTGAAGGGCAGGGAAGACCTGCCCTATGCCATTGATGCCCGTGCCGGACTGGAAATGGCCACGTTGCGCATGCTGGCCTTCACGCCGGCAGAAATGGCTGCTGCGCCGGTTGCGCCGACCGGGGTGCAGGACGCTGGTGACGTAAAAAAAAAGTCACCCCTGAGTGAGCCGGCTTTAACAGATCCGCAAATCTCACCATCCTCTCAACCGGCTGACTCCAAATCACCTGAAACCCGCGCCGCCACAGCCGCCACCCTAGCGGTTAGGCTGAAGCGCGAAAGCGTCAAGTCTCCGGTAAAATTCGATGACGCCATGCCCAATACGGGATTCACGCGCGCAACTGAGACTGCAGCGCAGGTGTTGCCTGCGGCCAAAGAGGCAAAGTCGCTCCCTGAAGAATCCCATCAACCAGCGTCTGCACCGGCAGCTCCAAAGCACGACGTTGCCGATGCCCTGGTCAGCCAACCCGCCAAAGCTCTGACTGATTTCAAGACTGATAGCTGGGTCAGCGTATTCAACCAGCTTCCGCTAGAAGGCATAACCCGGAGTATTGCGGCAAACTGTCTCCTGGACTCGGTCACCGGCAACCAGGTCAGCCTGGTGCTGGATGAGAGTCAGACAGCCGTGTTCAACGAAGAGCATTTGCGCCGGATCAATACGGCCCTCAACGACTATTTCCGGCAGGAGGTGCGCCTGGCGATCACACCAGGCACGATTGCCGCCGAAACGCCGGCGGCCTGGCGCGACCGCATGGACCAGGAGCGCCAGCAACAGGCCCATGAGACATTTGCCAATGACGCAACGGTGAAAGCCATACTTGAACGCTTTTCCGGTGCCATTGATCCTGACAGCATAGAACCTACCACCCCAAAACATTACTGAAGCAAGAGGACACCATGACTGATTTTGGCGACCTGATGAAACAGGTGCAGCAAATGCAGGAACAATTCCAGAAAGCACAGCAAGAGCTGGCTGAAAGAGAGGTTACTGGCGAATCCGGTGCAGGCCTGGTTAAAGTCACCATGAACGGCAAACACCAGGTCAAGAATGTGGCCCTGGATGCCTCGCTGATGCAGGAAGACCAGTCGCTGGTGGAAGACCTGGTGGCGGCGGCGGTGAATGACGCAGTGCGCAAGGTTGCTGAAAGCAACAAGGATCAGTTCGCGGGTATGGCTTCCGGTTTCAATTTGCCGGAAGGATTCAAGTTTCCCTTTTAGGTACCTGCCAGCCACAGCACAGGATGATGACCTTGAGTACTGTCACTCAACCACGCCGGTCGGTAGCCGGTCGTTAACCGAAAACCAACACTGACATCACATGAATTACAGCCCCCTGATTGACCAGTTGATAGAAGCCTTCCGGCGCCTGCCGGGCGTTGGGCAGAAATCCGCCCAGCGTATGGCGCTGCATTTTCTGGAAAAGGATCGTGGCGGTGGCAAGGTACTGGCTGAAGCGCTGGTGGCAGCAATGGAGGGGGTGGCTCACTGTCAGCGTTGTCGGACACTCGCCGAAGAAACCCTGTGTCGCATTTGCCAAAACCCGAATCGTGATCAACAGACTTTGTGTGTTGTGGAAACACCTGCAGACGTTTTTGCGGTGGAACAGACGGCCTCCTACAAGGGCCTTTACTTTGTCCTGATGGGGCATCTCTCACCCATTGATGGTATCGGGCCTGATGAGATCGGGATTGCCAACCTGCGTGATATGGTCAGTGACGGGGATATTACCGAGGTTATCCTCGCCACCAATCCGACCGTTGAAGGTGAGGCCACGGCATACTACATCGCCGAGCAGCTCAAGGCGGCGGTTGATCCGGCTCGCGGGCTGAAAATTTCCCGTATTGCCCATGGTGTGCCTGTAGGTGGCGAACTGGAATACATTGATGGCGGAACGCTCGTGCATTCGATTGCCGGGCGCCAGATTATTGGCAACTAGACACATGAGCGACACTGATCACAAACCATTCAATCCTGCCAAAGTGCAGTATGAGCTGGTCACGACGAACGAACGCCTCGCGGAATTATGTCGCGACTGGCAGGAAAAACCCTATCTGGCAATGGATACCGAGTTCATTCGGACAACGACTTTTTATCCCCATGTCGGCCTGATTCAAATCAATAGCGGGGGGCCGACCAATTACCTGGTGGATCCCTTGCCAATAAGCGGTTGGCAGGCATTTCAAACGCTGATGCGCAATCCAGCCATCACCAAGGTATTTCACTCCTGCTCTGAAGACCTGCAGGTGTTCATGGCCGCGATGGACGTGGTGCCTGCGCCCGTCTTTGATACCCAGATTGCCGCCTCTTTGCTGAACCAGGGCTTTGGCATCAGTTACCAGAATCTCGTTAATGCCAGGCTTGGCATTGAGCTGCCCAAAGGTGAAACTCGTTCCGACTGGCTGCACCGGCCATTGACGGAAACCCAGTGCCAGTACGCTGCCCTGGATGTGGATTGTCTGCCTGAAATCTATCTCGCGCAGCGGGAAGCGCTGGTGCAGCAGGGCAGGCTGAGCTGGCTGGAAGAGGATTGTGACACCCTGTTGCAGCAGTATCGCCAGGAAATGCTGGGAGACTTCAGCACGTTCTACCAGAACATCAAGGGTGCCTGGCAACTGAACAGACGTCAGCTGGCAATATTGCGCGAACTCGCAAACTGGCGTGAACTGCGTGCGCGCAAACGTGACAAGCCGCGCAACTGGATTATTAGGGACAGGAACCTGATTGATATTGCCCGGCGCATGCCGGAGCGTATTGAGCAGATTGCCGGCATGGAGGGAATCGGCAAACAATTCCTGCGCTTTGAGGGACCGGAGTTGCTGGCACTGGTGTCCGACGCCGCGGCGATCCCGGAAAGCCAGTATCCCGGAGCCTTGCCCAGACCGCTGGATGGTCGCGCCAAAACCCAGCTGAAGCGAGGCCAGCAATTTGTCGAGGAGCAAGCAGCAAAGCTGAACCTGCCGGTGGAGGTGCTCGCGCGCAAACGCTGGCTGGTCAACATCCTGCAGGCCATGCCGCTTGAGGGTGAAGCGGATGAAAGACTGCCCGTGGGACTGACCGGCTGGCGCAAGCCGATATTGCTGCCCGGTCTGCTGGAGGCGATGAGCTGATCATGACTGAATCGGTGTTGTGTACGATCTTCAAGGGTAACCGGGAGCATGAATTGTACGTATACGTGCCGCGTGCTGCCGGTGAAGACAATATCCCGGAAGCGCTACGAGAACGCATGGGCAAACTCAGTGAAGTGATGACCCTGAAGCTGGACTCGGATCGAAAACTGGCTAGGGCCGATACGGCCAGTGTGCTCAAGGCACTGGCAGAACAGGGTTATTACGTGCAGCTGCCACCGACCATCAGTGGTCAGGTGCTGCACGATGGCGACTGACGCAACCGATATGGCTGAAAAAATACCCTTTTGGGAAAGCAAACAACTCACTGAAATGACCCGCCGGGAATGGGAGTCTTTGTGTGATGGCTGCGGCAAATGCTGCCTGCACAAGCTGGAAGATATGGATACCGGTGAAGTCTTCTACACCAGCGTGGTGTGCCAGTATCTTGACCAGAAGAAATGCCGCTGCACGGTGTATCGCCAGCGCAAGACACTGGTGCCGGACTGCCTGGTGCTGACACCGAAAAACCTCGAGGATCTGGACTGGGCTCCCGGCACCTGCGCCTACCGCCTGGTGAAACACGGTAAGCCGTTACCGGACTGGCACCCTTTGCTAACCGGAAACAGGGATGCGATTATTGCCACCGATAACACGGTAACCGGCAAGGTGATTTCGGAAGAGTTTGTGCATGTTGACGGTTATGAAGAACACCTCATTGACTGGGCGGACTGAGTACAATTATGGAATCAGCTGAATACCTTGGAGCCTGGTCGGTCTATCTGGTTGCCGGTGTTCTGTTCAGCATCATCAGCTGGAAGTTCATGAAAAAATACTTCTGGCGTGAGCTGTCCTATCTGCTGGAGAGCTTCCTGCTTGCCATCATATTCACACCCTGGTATGTCATGCCGGAAGAAGAAATCCTTGCACCAGCACTGATGGTGTTCATGCTGGACCTCATTACCATTGATGCCACCACCAGTATCAGGGCCCTTATCCCCCTGGTCATGGCCATATTGATGGGATTGCTGGTCACCGTGGTATTAAGCGTAATGTATCGTGTCCGACGCCGCCGCCAGCTGTCCGGTATCGTCGTCGACGATATGGATGAGCATCCCGATCAGGTCTGACCCCGGGGTTGGATACTCAGTTGTTGAGATCGTACTTGCGCAGATAGCCGCGCAGCTGGTCATGGCTGAGATCCAGCAGTTTCGCTGTTATACGCTGGTTGAACTGGCACAGCTTCAACGAAGACGCGATGTTCAAGCTGGAAGATTCTGCCAGGATCCTGCGTAAGCAGCTGGAGGCGGAATACCCGGACAAGGACATGATCAAGGGCTCGGTTTTCTGGTCGTTCTCCGAGGATACCCAGATCGGCGCTTACATGGCGATCAATCCGGAAGAGGCACGCGAGATCGGGCCTAAGAAATTTCCCGCCGCTGGCGTGAAATGAGCCCGGAGGTTCCTGAATCTAAGCAGCTGACGTTCCAGTACACCGTCAACAACAATCCTTCACTAAACCTGGTCGTTGCCGGCAATGACATGGCGGCCCTGGCAGCCGCTGGTGAAACACTGAAAGCCAAGCTGGCTGGGTATCGCGGGGTTTGCGAAGTTGTCGACTTTTATGAGTCCGCTTCATCAGAGGCCGTGTTGTCCCTGAAGCCCGGCGCGGAGAATCTCAACATCACACTGCAGGATCTGGCCACACAGGTCAGGCAAGCGTTTTATGGGGAGTAAGTGCAACGTATTCTGCGCGGCCGGGATTCTGTGAAGGTCATGGTGCGCCTGCCGGAAGCAGACCGGAATCGTTTGCCACCTTGGAGGAATTGCGTATCCGAACCGGCACCGGCGACTCCGTGCCATTGAGCATGATTGGCGATGTTACCTTCAGGCCGGGAGTCACACAGATACGCCGGACAGATCGTGATCGGACCTTGCAGGTCACGGCCAAGATCGACGAGTCCGTGGGCAACATCAGTGAAATCCGCTATGAACTGGAAAACGGCTACCTGGATGAGCTGAGCGCACAGTACCCCGGCATTACCCTGCGCTGGGCAGGTTCCCAGGAAGAACTGGACAAGTTCATGAGCTCACTCATGCGTAACATGATGTTTGCCATGTTTGCTATATTCTTCCTGCTGGCGGTAGCCTTCCGCTCCTACAGCCAGCTATTGATTATCATGACGGCAATTCCCTTTGGTTACCTGGGCGCCATTGTTGGTCATCTGTTGCTCGGTCTTGACCTCAGCATGTACTCCATTCTGGGTATCGTGGCGGCAGTGGGGGTAGTCATCAACGACAACCTGGTGCTGATGGACTCCATCAACACGCTGCGTGATCAGGGCTACAACGCCATCAAGGCGGTGGAGAAGGCTGCCGAGGAACGTTTCCGGCCGATTTTCCTGACATCGGTGACCACCTTCGTGGGCCTGATGCCCCTGATGGCGGAAACCAGTGTCCAGGCGCAGTTCCTGATTCCGACGATCGTGTTACTGGCCTTAGGTGTGTTTTTCGCCAGTACCGTGACATTGCTGCGGGTGCCCATCCTGTATCTGCTGCTGGACGACCCAGCAATGGGCTGCGAACCTGCTGCACCGTCATCGAGCCGGGGAAACACAGGCTGACGCTGTCGTTTGATAGTGAGTGACTCAAAGCAGGGCAATCTTACACGGCGCTGAAGTCCCTCCCACATTCCGCAGAAAACCTGACGGGGATCTGTTAACCATGGAGGAGGGGCGTTAGCGTTGAGCACATAGTAGCGCCTGCATGCCGGACGCGTTGCTTCCGCTCACCAAGTGATGCCAAAGTAGCCGGGCAAGTCAGGTATAATGCTCCCTTTTCAGTACTGTCCCCGTGCCAGATTCCACTCAACAACTCACCAAAGCCCACCTTCACGAATTACTGCGCCAGGTTGACCAGTGCTTGGTGAGTGATCAGCATGTGCTGCGCCGGCAATTGCGTGAATTGCACAGGCCATCCGGACGTGCTGGCAAAAACCCGCCCACGCTGAAACAGCTGATACCAAACATAGAGGCATCCATGGCCCGGGTGGCGCGCCGACGTGAGGCTGTGCCAGCCATCCACTACCCGGCGGAATTGCCACTGGCGGGCAAGGTAGCAGACATCAAGGCGGCTCTGGACAGCCATCAGGTAATGATCGTGGCCGGTGAAACAGGATCCGGTAAAACCACGCAGTTGCCGAAGATCTGCCTGGACATGGGGCGTGGCCTGAAAGGCATGATTGGCCATACCCAGCCCCGGCGTCTGGCCGCACGCAGTGTGTGTTTCCGTATTTCGGACGAACTGGGCGTAACCGGCACCAGCGCGGTTGGCTATCAGGTGCGTTTCCAGGACTATACGGATGAGCATACCTACATCAAGCTCATGACCGACGGCATCCTGCTGTCGGAAACCCGCGACGACCCGTTTCTCAACAAATACGACACGCTGATCATCGACGAGGCCCATGAGCGCAGTCTCAATATCGATTTCCTGCTGGGCTACCTGAAACGCCTGTTGCCGAAGCGGCCTGACCTGAAACTGATCGTAACCTCCGCCACCATCGATGTGGAAAAGTTTTCGGCACACTTTGACCAGGCACCTATCATAGAAGTCTCCGGGCGCACCTACCCGGTCACAACATTGTATAGGCCGCCCCAGGCGAGCGATGAAGATGACCTCAATGCCCAGATCATACGAGCCATTCAGGAAATACGCGTGCTGGGACGCAAGGAGCGCATTCCTTACCAGGACATCCTGGTCTTCCTGAGCGGGGAAAAGGAAATTCGAGATGCCGCCGATGCCATACGCAAGGACAAGTCACTGGACCTGGACGTGCTGCCCCTGTATGCACGCCTGAGCAACAAGGAGCAGAACCGGGTATTTGAAGCGCACACCCGGCAACGCGTGGTGCTGGCGACCAATGTTGCCGAAACTTCATTGACTGTACCTGGCATTGGCTACGTCATCGATCCCGGTGTTGCGCGTATCAGTCGGTACAGTGTGCGCAGCAAGATCCAGCGCCTGCCCATTGAAGCGGTTTCCCGGGCCAGTGCCAACCAGCGTGCCGGCCGTTGTGGCCGTTTGTGCCCCGGCACCTGCATTCGCCTGTACAGTGAGGAGGATTTCTGCAGTCGCCCAGAATTCACCGACACGGAAATCACTCGGACCAACCTGGCATCGGTCATCCTGCAGATGCTGATGCTGCGACTCGGCGATATCGAGGCATTTCCCTTTGTCGAACCGCCGGACGGCAATGCTGTTCGCGATGGTTTCAAGGTGCTGGAAGAGCTCGGGGCGGTTACGCCATCTGGCACGATTACTCCCCTGGGGCGTCAGATGGCGCGTTTTCCAGTGGACCCGCGCCTGGCCAGGATGCTGATTGCTGGCGCACAAAATAACTCTTTGCATGAGGTGCTGATCATCGTCAGTGCGCTAAGCATTCAGGATCCCCGTGAACGACCCCTGGACAAGCAGCAGGCCGCTGATGCTGCCCATGCACGGCATGCACATGTTGAATCTGACTTTTTGGCGTTTGTGAATCTCTGGCATTTCTTTGACACTCAGCGGCAAGCGCTCAGCCGCAACCGGCTGGGCAAGTTCTGCTTCCAGAATTTTCTGTCATACCTGCGCATGGGTGAGTGGCGTGATGTCCATCGCCAGTTGCATCTGGCTGCGCAGGAACTCAGGTTAACGGAGAATACGGAACCGGCGACCTATGAGCAGATTCACATGTCCCTGCTGACCGGACTGGTCAGCAATGTCGCGAACCGGCTGGATGATGCCATGTACCTGGGGGCACGCAACCGCAAGTTCCGCATCTTTCCGGGATCGAACCTGTTCGGCAAAAAATACCCCTGGATCCTGTCAGGCGAACTGGTTGAAACTTCCCAGCTCTATGCGCGCATGAATGCCCGGGTTGAGCCAGGCTGGATTGAAAAACTGGCGGGCGAACTGCTCAAGCGGCATTACTCTGAACCGCACTGGGAGAAAAAGCGCGGGCGGGTGATGGCCTTCGAAAAGGTGACGCTTTACGGTCTGGCGCTGGTGGAAAAACGCCGTGTCGGGTTCGGCAGGATCGACCCAGTCGCCAGTCGTGAAATATTCATTCGCGAGGGGCTGGTGCGTTCAGCGGTCAATACTCGCCTGGCTTTTTATCGTCACAACACGGCACTGAGGGAAAGCATTGAAAACCTCGAGGACAGGACACGTCGCAAGGACATCCTGATTCGGGAAGAGGATTTCTATGCCCTTTATGATGCCATCTTGCCGGCGCATGTCATTGATCAGGCCAGCCTTGAGCGCTGGGTTGGCAAACTCGATAGGCAGGCGGCAGCCAGTCTCTGTTTCAAGCGTGAAGACCTGGTTAATGCCACTGCTGAAACCGATACCACGGACTATCCCGACCAGCTCCAGGCCGGTCATCTCACACTGGACCTGGATTACCGTTTTGAACCCGGTCAACAGACCGATGGCGTCTCTGCCCGTGTGCCGGTTTCTGCCCTGATGCAGTTGAAAGCCGAGGACCTGGACTGGCTTGTGCCGGGAATGCTGAGGGAAAAGTGCATTGCCCTGGTCAGGGCCTTGCCCAAGCCGTTACGTAAGCATTTCGTCCCGGTGCCGGATTTAGTCGACAGGCTGTTGCCACAACTCAGCCAGGAAGATGGTGATCTCAGGGCCGCACTGGCGCATCAGTTGCAGCGTCATGCCGGAATCACCATCACTCTGGCGCACTGGCAGGACTACGTGCCACCGGAATATTTGCGCATGAACATCAATGTGGTGGACAGCACCGGTCGCTTGCTGGGTGCGGGCCGTGATCTCAGTGCATTGAAAGCCCGGTTCGCTGACCAGTCACGCCAGGAAATGGCCCGGGTTTCCGAAAACACCATTGAACAGGAAGGCATGACGGACTGGGCCTTCGGTAAACTGGATGCCGAACTCACCCTGAATCATGGCGGCATGCAAATCAAATCATGGCCGGCACTGGTGGATAACGGTGACACTGTCGCCCTGAAACTATTGGACTCTGCATACCAGGCACGCCAGTCAACCCGTGCCGGTGTGGCCAGGCTGTACATGCTGCGCAACCGCCAACTCTGGAAGCATCTGCAGAAGAATCTGCTGCAGGACCCGGCTAAATTTCCCGTGATGAAACATCTGGGGGGGCGTGATGCACTTCTGGAAGATCTGATCATGGGCTGTTACCAGAGTACCTTTTGCCTGCATGAAACACTTCCCCATGATCGCGACAGTTATGACCGGATTTACGAGGCGGGCCGGGCAACACTGGTTGAGACATCCGGGCAACTGGAGGCACTTCTTTACGCGGTGCTGAGCAGCCATGCCCAGATCAGCAAGGCACTGAAGAAAGTCAGTGGGCTGAATGCGCTGAAACTGCAGCAGGACATAGGCAGCCAGATTGATGCACTGGTGCATCTGGGTTTTCTGGCGAGCACGCCTGTAGAGCAACTGCGGGAGTATCCCCGATACTTCATGGCCATAGAACAGCGCCTGGAAAAATATCCCCGCC
>Ga0181568_10000340_pt1 | contig 40334 bp, 34 predicted proteins | sample 101ome_20_FD_133758 | JGI IMG/M metagenome (GOLD analysis project Ga0181568, IMG submission 133758) | Coastal salt marsh microbial communities from the Groves Creek Marsh, Skidaway Island, Georgia - 101404AT metaG (megahit assembly) | ecosystem: Environmental > Aquatic > Marine > Intertidal...
CTCCTGCACCGACTCCTGCACCGACTCCTGCACCGACTCCTGCACCGACTCCTGCACCGACTCCTGCACCGACTCCTGCACCGACTCCTGCACCGACTCCTGCACCGACCCCTTCTCCAACTAAAATTGTAGAAGTACCTTACAATGTTTCAACTAAAAAGACTGAGACAGTCGTAGTTGCGACCGACACGGATGTGATTGCACCAATTGTTACTGAAGAAATGGTTTCCACTACAACTGATACTACTGTTGAAACTGTCATAGAGACAGTCGATGCTGAGAATGGCGTAACATTTACTGCAACAAGACTTGTTGAGACTTCTGTTCCAATAGAAGTAGAAGTAGCTGTTGAAAAAATTATTGATGGTGTTGTAACAACATCTACCAATGTATCAATCGACAAAACAGTTGATACTATTGTTACTCTTACAACTGATACAGTTACCGATAATAACTAACTTACGTGAATTTTATAAAGGGAGCTTTGGCTCCCTTTTTTCATGCTTTTTTCAATCAAATTTAAGATAAAACTTCATTCTAATTCTTGGAAAGTGAGGATGAATTTTTTGACTTAATAAAACAGCATATCTGTTATCTTTTAATATAGTGTTATCTGCAGACCATTTTAAAACTGGGATAGTTGTTGTAAAAAATGTCTCTGACACTTCAATATTTTTATCAACAAAGTACTGATAACTCGTCAACTTAGGTTGAGTGTCAATAATATCAATACCCTTTACCTTGTATAACTTAGGATTATAAAAATCTATCATATATTCTAAGTTGATATTCTGAATACTAGGATTTGATAAAACAGCGTAGCTCACATCATTAAGCAAACCCTTTGTTCTTATAATTCTTCCATTTGAGTCAGTAATAAAAGCTATTCCGCTAGAACTTACCCATTTATATTCTTCATTATCTATCGATTCCAAAACCATATTAAATTCGGGCGAGTTTCCAATCGCAACGATTGCAAAACTATATTTTTGATCTTGAAAATACTCACTAGTTATTAAAGTTGATTCAGCTGGGATAAGGTTATCTTTTAAAAAATTAAAGGATCCTTGGTAAAAAGCAAAACCAGTGCAATTAGATAATAGTGTTACTGTAAAAAGAATGGGGAGGAATTTAGTCATATATCGTATCCATATCATTAACAAGTTTCCACTTATTTGCTGCACCAGTAATAGACCACAAACTATAATCATGTCCCAATCTAGCTGCGCCATCTCTAGTTATAGGCCTAAATGAAAATGAAGTTTGATCTTTCTTGTAAGTATTAAAGAAAATTTGAACGGGCATATTAAAATAAAACCCCTTATCAAACGAGCCCTCTCCAAACTCTTCCTTGCTTATATCTGTTAATGAGAAAAAAACTCCTAGATTCATGCCACTTTTAAACCTTCGGGAAAGATCTACTGTGAAACCAGAGTCTTCAGCAAGATATCTTCCTCCTGATAAAGCAAGAAATAAGCCCGAATTAGGCTCTCTTAGATAAAAACTTAAATGGCCAGTAGTAGTTTCATAGTCTAGAAAACCAAACTCGCCCTTATAATCTCTTTGCTTGACTCGCCAAGCCTCTACCCCAATGCCCCATACGCTATTAAATGGCCTATACAAGACCTCAAAACCATAACCTCCAAACATTTGCTCAAGAAGACCACCTGAAAGTTTTGCATAGATGCTACCTGAGGGGTTAAAAAAATACGTTGATTGAAGATTACTTATATATGGCTTATCTCTGGATTGCCTTAGGTATCTGTTAACATCAGTTCTTACATGGGGCAAAATACTGCTTGATTCTAATTTTAATTTATCAAAATTGTTCCAGATATTTACACTGGCCTTACCAGAAATATTTAAAGCTCTAGTAATTAGAGCCTCGAAATTAACAGACAAATCAAGCTGACCAAACCAAAACCCATCTGGCCCACCCACCTGATTCTTCATACTTGGAGCAAAGTTACTACTAAAAGAAGGAAGTTTTGCTGGCGGTCTAAACTCATGATTTTTTCTTGGATTAGATTGTTTATAAAACTTGATATCTCTTAATAATGGATCATGCATTTTTTTTCCTTGATAACGAGCAAAACTTTCTCTCGGTATTTCGGCTGTAAACATTGCTATATCAGCATTCAATAAAGTTATTTCATAGTGGTCAATATAATCAGGAGATATTTGATTCAAAATATCTAGTGTTCTTCCTAAGCTTCTAGTTTTTTCAAAAAATTTTGTTTGGCCATATGTAATTTGAAATTTATTACCCTCAATATTTGCTGTTTGTAAAGCAATATTATTTTCAGATAAATATAGCAAGGCAGCTTTATATGCTCTCATGCTATCTTTGGAAGTTACTCTTCTGACTATGTTTGCATTTTCAATTTTCTTTGGAGGATCATTTTTTATTGAATAAGGATCTCTACGACTATAATTTTTGTTATAGCTAAAAGAAAAATTTAAAGTATTTCCTCGAGTGATCCCTAGTCTTAATCTAATGCCATTTGTTAAGGGATATTTAAAAGCAAAATTCCATTTTGAATCAATTTTTTTTAATTTTTTTAAACCTTCAACATCATAATTAATTGGATCATATTCAGCAGAGATTGTTAAACCTCTCTTAAATGGCAGGACAAATTCCAGACCACCAAAAAAACCAGCAGGACCAGAAAAATATGCTTTTGGTGAAAATTCCCCTCCCTCCCCAGATTCTGGATATTCTCTAACATCAAATCCATCACTTAACTGAGAGAATGGATTATTTGTTCTGAGTCCTCCGCTTAGAGCTCCCCAGCCCATACCTAGGGAGTAATCAAAATTTTTTATTTTTTTTGATGCAACTATATACTCGCTTGAAAAAATTCCAGTACCTGCGATGTCTCTAAATCCAACAGCCATGGCTGGTAAAAAATTTCGCTCTTGAAGTATTCTAAATTTAGCATCAAAACTTTTATCCTTGAATGATTGTCCGCCACTAAATTCTTTATATGGGCTATATAAATAGTTATTGATATCAGTGTATTGATAAGAGGCCTCAAACCAATCAAAGGGATATGCTATCAAGGAACCTCTTAGGTAAGGTTGGTTATGTGACCAATTATATCCAAGAGTGCCAGCTTCATGAAATCTAGCTGAAGGAGCATTAATAATACCCAAAGTCCCATAATTTGAAAAAGATGGGCCTTCATACAGATATTCATAATCACTATATTGAGCTGCTACAGTGGTGCTAAAAATTAATGAAGTTAATAAGGCTAACTTTGCGATAAACATTTAGTTAATCAAACTTGCTAACAGAAAATACCCTAATTATTTGAAATTGCAGAAATCGATGCCGCTGTAACCGAAAGATCTGCAAGGATTGGTGTTGCAAATTTTAATAAGCCCATAGTATCGAGATTTGTAGCTTTTCTGGGGACAATAATTGTAGACCCTGGCAAGGGATCATCAGAGCCTGCAATAGAAAAAAGATTACTTCTTAGCTTTTTGGATACACCATTTGGGTAAATAATATAAGCGCTGTTTTTATCTGCAGTGTTGTTATATCCTCCTGCTAATTTTATATAATCTTTTGCATCAAACTTGTTATTGTAAGGGACTGTAATGGGATTCAATACATTTCCAACAATTGTAATTGTGCTATTAAGTCTGGGTATGTATATATTGTCTCCATCCTCTAACATTATATCTAAAGTAGGATTTCTATTAATTAAATTGGGATCTAACTCTGCAACAATTCTTCCAAGACCATCAGATTCCGACAAAGACGATATCAAGGCAATCAATTGAACTAAATCAGTTGGATTTTGATCAAGATATCCATTCATTGCAGCAGTTGAAAGCACTTCACCAAGATCTTTTTGCGCTTTAATAAGAACCTTTTGCTGAATATCTTTCACCGACTGCCTTGTCAAGATGCCTCCAAGAGGGTAACTAAATGACGTAAGTCCTCCAGCTCTATTATATACCGAGCTAAGAGTCTCACCATCACTAATTGAATAGGTTCCTGGAAACCTAACCTCGCCATGAAGTCTTACATAACCTTGTTTTAAACTTTTTTGAAATTGTTGAACATTTAAAAATTGAAAATTCTTTATTGTATTAAGATTTTCATAGTTAAGACTTATCGATCTAGTATTTTGAACAACATCGAAAGAATTATTCTGTAGATTGCCAAAAATAGGTCCCCCAGCGAATTCATAAATTTGCAAAGGAGTTACCTCCTTTGAAATTGAATATAAACCTGGCAACCTAACATTACCAAGCACTGGTATAGAATGCATCAACAAAAAGGGAAGCAACTCAGGTTCTTGATTAAATATTTCAGGACAAATCTGGCTGTCATTCCCAGAATTTGAGATAGATTTTGAAAAGGCTGATATTTTAATATTTGTTTGATTTAAAAAGTATTCATTTAGTCTTAGGCCACTTAAACATCTTCTTGCTTCTCCTGAACTAACTTCGGATACATTCTCAGAATTCTTTAAATCTTTATTTATCTCTGTTGACAAGGATTGATCATACAGAAGCCCAGAAAATGAATTCTCAGGTCCATCATTTGAAGCTGAATTAAATTTAATTGTTGCACGAATATAATCATGCAAAATAGGCGTATTTAAAAAATCTAAATCATTCCTTGAGAAAACATATATATGGTCTCTAGGCTGTAAGCTTAGCGAGTCTATATTGCTATAATTTAAAAGATCAAACTCAATGAAAGTCCATGCTCTGATATTTTTATTAAATCTTTTGATCACTCCAAAAGGTGTGTATGTATTATCAAGCAATCCCTCTGAAATATCGATATAGTCTGACAATTTTGCTTCTTGAAAATATTTATATTCTCCAGGATTTCTAATTGAACCTGATAGATTTATATTATTTAATAGCTCTCCATCTAATGAGTTGACAATCAAACGATCGCCATTCTTTAATTCAAATTCATTTACTTTATCTGCTGAAACTTGGATAGTATTAAATGAGCCTTTAGGGGTTCTTCTTTGAAGGGTAAAGCTATTCTTATCAGCTAAGCCGGTTAAGCCTAAGGAAAACCTGATAGCATCTGCAATAGTTTCACTTGTTTTAATCTCATATATTGCTGGTCTTATTACTTCTCCTAGAACATGAATGCTATCCTCTATGCCTTGCACTAAAACCGAATCACCGTCTTCGAGCAAAATATCTGAGTTAGTTTTTCCATCAATTAAAAACTCATATAAATCTAGGAACTGATCATCTTTACCTTTAGAATTAATTTTAATAGATCTTAATGAGCTATTAGGTTTCAAGCCTCCGCTAGTAATCAGTGCATTAATGGCTGTAGCAAAGGCATTAACGCCATAGCTACCTGGGTTTAGGACATTTCCAAGAACAAAAACTTGTTTTGGTTTTAGTTGGCTGAGGGATAAAAAAACTTCTGTGGCAGGATATGATTGCAATGCAATAGTCTTTATTTTTTCATTAGCCTGCCTTAATGTATTTCCAGCTATGGAGAAAGAGCCAAAATTAGGTATTGTTATTTCCCCCATAGGACTAACTTGAGCAACTCCGGTGTAAGATTGAAGTCCGTTAATGGTTATGTTTAACTCATCTCCAACCTTTATAGAGTAATCATCAGGAAGCGGAAGTTCATTAAATGAATCTAAATTAATTGGATAGCCAATAAACACATCGAGCCCAAAGAGCTCTAGGTTTTCTATTTTTTTATCCTCTTCATTAAACTTATAATTTCTGTATTCATCTATAAGATAACAAGCCCTTGGATCTTTTGAGCATAATTTTGAGGCTAGATCTATTCTAGATTGCATCAAGCTAGAGTAGAAAAGCTCTCTTTCTTCTTCCCTATCAATTTCTTCCAATAAAGTTAGAGTTTGCGCGTAATTATTTTGCGTAAAAGATTCATATGAATCCCCTCTAGCTTCTTGACCTAAGGACCCTTGCTCTAGGATATTTTTTAAGGTTTCAGGGTCGATAGATTGAGCTGACAAAGAGGCTGCCATAAGAATTGGCAAAAATAAGTATAAATACCTAATTTTTAGCATAATAAACTCCAGAATATGCGCAAGAAAAAACATTTAAATTATACCATCGAATGGTATATCTCGGAGGTATGATAAATAAATTTTATGAGATTATTTCAATTTCTGAATATATTTGTTTATTACAATTTCAACGGAAAATTCTTTTTCCATCTTTAATCTTCCAGCATCTCCCATATTCTTCATTTTTATTGGTGAAAGTGATAAGAAATTTTCTATCTTTTGCGTAAGATCCTTGGAATTAGCTGCCTCACATAAAAATCCATTGACATTATGCTCTACTATTTCTTTGCATCCTGGTACATTTGATGCGATTACTGGAATACCTGTTGCCGCAGCTTCTAGTAAGCTTCTAGACATTCCCTCTCTATATGATGGCAATACCACACAATGAGAATCTTTTAACGCATTCTTAATATTTTCAACTTTTCCTAAGAAATGTATTCTTGAATGAGAAAAATTATTAAGCTCCTTGATAGTCATTGATGAGGGATTGTTCTCGTCAACCTCACCATATATATAAAAATCGACTTCTTTATATCGAGAAGAAACTTCTCTTGCCGACGTTAAGAACTCTCTTATGCCTTTATCTTTAATTAGTCTTCCAATAAAAACTATTTTTTTGCTAACTCCGGCTTGCAATAAATGATTATTATTTAATGGAAAGGTTTTTAAATCTATCCCCGAGCCCGGCAATACATTTTCTTTATTTGCAGAATATATTTTATTGTCACGAAATAGTTTTAAATCATCATGGTTTTGAAAAAAAACTATCCTATTTTTAAACAAAGCAATTTTATAGAGAGTTTTTACTATGTAGGCTGTTAAGCCTCCCTGAAGAAAAGCTGATCCTAAACCAGAAATATTCATAATTTGCCTTGTTTTTAAAAAATAACAGGCAAAAGAGACATATATATTTGGCTTTACATTAAATGAACAGACATAATCTATCTTTAATTTAGAAAGTAATCGAAAGTAATCCAGTACAAGTAAAATATCTTTAAAGGGATTTAGCCCTAATCTTTGCATGTTGATATTATGAAATGAACAACCTATGGAAACTAATAAATTAGAGGATGAGTCATTAGGTGCAATAATATGTACGCTATAACCCTCTTCAATTAATCGAATAATTAAGTTTTTTCTAAAATTTAATATAGACCAACTTGAATTACCAGATATAGCAATGCTTTTCATATTTAGTTATTAGTGACAAAAACCTGTGGTATATCCTTGGCATAATGTTGAAGGTGAGATTGGATATTCTCCATACCAAAAAACTTGATAGGGGATCCAGGCCCAGCTATGGTTTGCATAAACAAGCCATACAAAAAGCATTAACAAGTATCCTAAAATAAATGAAACTGTGAAATATCCTCTCAAAAGAATATTTTTTTGAACTGATATAATTCTTGGCCATAGGGCAAGCTGAAGTGGAATAGAGTAATAAGCAACTCTGTCAACAAGAGTTGAAAAACTGGAAACAAGCACTAACAAAAATAAGGTTCCTATACCTATCCAAAAATATACCCAGTAATCTGAATAGCTTTTAACCATTTCCTTATAAAACAAGACAGACCCCAGAAATGGTAGTGTTGAGACCATAATTCTAATTAGGGCTCCATCTGATTGATAATCGGGCTCTAAAACATAAGCTAATAATAATATTTCCACTGCTGCTAATTGGGCTGCAATCCAAATCAAACAAACCAAAAGAAAAAATACTAGTGAAATAAAATAAATATTCTTAGATTTAAAAATAAGAAGTCCAAGCATAATAATTCCAGATTTATGAAATAAACTTGCTACTAATATCCAGAAAAGAAATTTAATTATATTTTTATCAATATATGTCAGAGCTACTAGAATAAATGATAGAGCCAAACCTTGTCTTACAGTGCCCATGCTTATACCAATGATAAAAAAGGGTATTGATGCGACTATCGTTACCCAGGGAATAGGTTGCTTTGAAGCAAAAAATACTAAGCATGTCATTGTTATAAAGCCGCACATTAGATTTACCCCAACAATTCCCGCATTGAAAAATGATGAAATAAGATTTAGAAGTAAATAGCCTGGATCGAATCTCGAAATATTTAACCATTCACTGGGTGGAATTTTTATTAGTTTTTCGTAACTATTCAGGTAATTTAGCCAATCTCCGCCAACTTCATACCGAAGACCAATAAATATGGTCCCATAAATAATGAATAGAACCCATAGCAATCTTTCAAAATTTTTACTAAAGTTGATCGGATTAACAAGAAATAGAGATGCTATACCAAAAGTGAAAAAATACGGCGTCATTAGGTGTTTAAGTGTGAATATGCGGTGAGGTATTCAAAAAAATTAGACTATGCAGCATGCCCTTTTTTAAATATCCTCTTTTTAATTTCAAGATCTTTAAAAAAAGCCCTAACACTAAATACCTTTTCTAAAACTAACACTGTGATAGAAAGGAAGATGCTTAGAAAAAAAACAGTCAGTACAATTAAGCTTCTCTTGGGAAAAATTCGATCTTCAGGAAGATATACGCTATCAACAATCTCAAATGCAAAATATTCTGTTTTTTCAGAGAGAGCTAGGGTTTGAATTTCTTTTTGGATAAGGGCAGATATAAGTTTCTGAAGCTCTAAATTCTTTGTTTGAGATAATGTTGAGTTTAAGAACTTGATTGTATTATTGGCTTTAGAAACATCATAGTCCCGAATATAGTTGTTTGAATCTTGAACAAGCCAATTTAAAAAAATAAATGCAGTTTCTGGGGAATGATGCTTAAAAGAAAAGGTTACAATTTCAACGTTAGCAAAAATTGTAAACATATTTCGAAATTTTCTATAAGCAGGCATAAAATTAGGTTTAGGGAACTCCATATCCTCTGCGGAGCTATCATTTAATAAAGAAAGATCACATTTTGTATACAGGCATGATAAAAGGATAGGATTATTATATATTCGCTGGAAATAATCCTTTGAATTAATTCTTTCTATCGCTATTTTTGCCTCAGTGCTCATGCCACCTATTGCACCACTTCCAGACTGCACAAAGCTTGCTACTTGCTCAAGTGATGATGACGAAGATTGACTTCTGCTCATAGCCGAGCTGTGTGTGAGAGCAGCGCTTGCCTGATATATGGGAGTAACAAGCAAAGAATATATTATTGATGCCAAAGTGAGAGAAGAAACTATAACTAAAATAAATGATATGTTTTCTAGAATTAATATAAACAACTGCCTAAGGCCTAGATTTTTTTTTGACTCAATATTCATGACCTTTATTATAAGTTAATTATTAATTAATGGCTTGAAGTTAATTAAATTTCTTCTGCCTCAAGCCAAGCTTGAAACATCAATACATCCCACAGCTCTGTCTGATAATTTTTAATACCAGATTTGTGTTGATTCCATTTTATTTGAATATCTTGCCCATTAAGATAGCCCTGCTCATTAAGCAACTTTGGATCAAGTAATGTTTCAGCCCAATCAATCAGAGGCCCTCTCAGCCAATCCTCTATAGGAAGAGCAAAGCCCTGTTTTGGTCTTTCAAAAAGATTTTTTGGTAAATATTGCTCAAGAAGTTTCCTAAGAATATATTTTCCCTGACCTTTATAAATTTTCATATCATCAGGCAAAGACCAAGCAAAATTTATTACATCTTCGTTGAGGAAAGGGATTCTTGTTTCTAAGCTAACCGCCATGGCTGCTCTATCAACTTTTGTCAGAATATCTCCTGGTAGATAATTTTTAAAATCATTAAACATCATACTCTCCGATAGAGAAAGTCCTTCTTGATGAAAAAATATATTTTCATTAACTGAGTCAATGCCTCGAACAATACTTGAATTCTCTGGCCAATGATAAATAAAAGATTTATATAAATTTAAATCTCCCTCAGATAGCAAAGCTTTAGATATTTTCTCTACCTGATTTGAAAGATTGTTGATTCCTAGTTTTGAATTTAATTTATGAGAGCTACTTAACTCTAGAAAATTGAGTTGATTAGGCTTAATTGTATTTAAAATTGATGCGATGAGCATTTTTGCTGTACCAGGAATTTTATTTAATATTGGAGCCCATTTTTTTGAGTATATATGTCTATTATATCCGGCAAATAATTCATCTCCAGCATCACCAGAAAGTGAAACGGCCACTGATTTCCTTGCAAGCTGTGAAACTAAAAATGTTGGTATCTGTGAAGAGTCTGAAAATGGCTCATCATACAGATGAGGAAGCTTTGGTATAAGGCTTAGAACTTCTTCTGGAGTAACAAAATGCTCTGTATGATTGGTGCATAAATAATGAGCGGTCTGTCGAGCAAAATTAGCCTCATTAAATTTTTTATCAGAAAAACCAATCGTAAAAGTATTAATTGGTGAGCTAGAAACTGATTGCATGATCGATACAACTAGGGAGGAATCAATTCCTCCGGATAAAAAAGCTCCTATAGGAACATCGGAAATTAATTGAGAAGAAATTGTATTTTTTAATAAGCAATCTAAATGGCATATTGCATCTGAAAAAGTTCCTTCAAACGGAGAAGCTTTTGCCCTTCTCACTTCTTCACCTATTCCCCAATATTCTTCTATTGTTTCTTTTCCTTTGGGATTGGAATCTTGAATATTTAAAGTGCATATTTTTCCAGGCTCAAGCTTATATATATCCTGATAGATGGAATTAGGTGCTGGTATATATCCTAATTTCATCTGAAGATTTAATGAGTTTTTATCAATTTTTGGACTGAATTTGGGATGCTTTTTTATCGCTTTTAGCTCTGATGCAAAAATAAAAACATTGTCTATCCATCCAAAATACAGCGGCTTCTCTCCTGCTCTATCACGTGCTAGCAATAGTTGCTTAGCTTTTCTATCAAATACTGCTAAAGAAAACATTCCTGAAAAAGATTTAATTGCAAAATCAAAGCCCCATTTCTCAATTGCCACTATAATTGTTTCGGTATCACACTTGCTGAGCCATTGAATATCATCAAATTCCTTCTCTAGTTTTCTTCTTAATATTAGATGATTGTAAATTTCTCCGTTATATGAAATGACATAACGCTTAGATGGTGAGATCATTGGCAGACTTCCAGCATCTGATAAATCTAATATTGATAATCTTCTATGAATAAAGGAAACTTCATTACTTGCGTCTATCCACAGGCCAAATTTATCAGGCCCTCTATGAAAAATTGCATCCCCCATTTTATGGCTAATATTTGATATTTCTTCATAGGAATTATGATGAAAGTTATAAAAGCCAGCTATTCCACACATTTTAAATATCTCAGTATAAATTTTATTAAATGCATAAATGCGGAGGATTAATTCTCATATAGCTCTTGATGATAGATTGCTACTTTTTCAATTGAGAAATTTGTCTTGACTCTATCCTTTAATTTCCTGCCAATAACCCTTCTTGCATCTTGGGACTTCTCACCAATATTAGTAATGCTATTATAAAAAAGATCGATATTCCTTAAATCAATTGTTGGAATAATGCCATCAATTATAAAATCTACATCACCAACATTGGTTGCAATACATGGAACCTCACATAACATTGCCTCACATAAAGATATAGGAAATGCTTCACCTCTAGAGGGAAGAGTGAAAATATCAATTGCTGACAAAATTTTATTTACATCATCTCTCTCGCCTAAAAGGTGAACTCTGCTTTCAAGGTTTTTAGCCTTGATAGATGAAATCAATTCATTGTTATTACTATCATTATCTTTTCCAACATAAAGGAAATGATAATTTGGGTAATTAACAGTAACTCTTGAAATTATATCTAAAAAGCCAATTTGATTTTTTTGAGTATCAAACCTTCCTACACAGCCTACGAGTATTTCCCTGTCTGTAAATCCAAGTTCTGCACGAATATTTGCCCTAAAATTTTCTGAATAAAAAAAATTTTTAGAATTAACTCCATTTGGTATAAAGATTAATTTTTTTTTATCATAAAATAAGTTTCTGTGAATGAGCAAAGAACTTTGGGAACAACAAATAATTTTGTGAGGAATATAATGTGAAAAAAGGGCGAGGACATGAATTAGAAACCTTGTTCGAAGCTTCAGCATCCCTTTCTTTATATTGAATGCGTGTAATGACCATATAATTTTTTTAATACCTAATATCTTTGCTGCAAAGCCACCTAATAGATTGGAGTGATACATCCAAGTATGGACAACGTCAGGTTTGATTTTTTTAATTAAAAAAAATAGTTCAAAAATTCTATCTATAAATATAAAAGTTTTATCAAAATTTAATTCATGAACTTGATAGCCCCGTCCCTTCATCCTAGATGCAATCCTTCCAGAGCCTGAAAGGCTAATAATCTGAACATCAATTGAAGGATCTAATGAGTATGACAAAGATTCTAAAAAAGTCTCGGCACCACCAACTTCCATGCTATTAATAATCATTAATAATCTCATAGAGTAGACTTAATCTTTTTCATTAGCTGAATATAAATACCATGCCATAGATTTTTTTAGGCCCATCTCAACAGTATGCGAAGGCTTATATGATAAAAATTTCCTTGCATTGCTGATATCTGCTAATGAATGCCTAATGTCGCCTTTTCTGAACTTTGCATTTTCAATTTGGAAATTAGAAGAGATATTATGCTCTGTTAAATTTTGTTTGATTAAAAGAGCTAGATCCATCAGATTGATCTGAGAACCAACAGCAATGTTAAATACCTGACTTTCATTGGCTTTTATTGTAGATTTTGCAGCCAAAATATTAGCCTGAATAACGTTCTCAATATAACAGAAATCTCTTGTGGTCTTACCATCTCCATAAATTTCAACAGTTTTATTTAATATAAATCTATTTATCCATTTTGGGATTACGGCTGCATAGGCACCATTGGGGTCTTGCCTAGGACCAAATACATTAAAATATCTCAATCCAACCGTCTGTAAATCATAGTTAAGAGTAAAGACTTTTGCGTAGAGTTCGTTTGTAAGTTTTGTTAATGCATATGGAGAAAGTAAATTACCTATTTTTTTTTCTACCTTAGGCAGTGAAGGCTCATCTCCATATACAGAGCTGCTGGTTGCATATACAAATTTTTTCACACCACGTTCTTTGGCACAAAATAATACATTTAAGAACCCGCTAATATTATTAGAATGTGAAAAAATTGGATCTTCAATGCTCCTGGGAACTGAGCCTATAGCTGCTTGATGCAAGACAAAATCAATAGGATCTGAATGAAAATGAGACGATGAATTGTATGCCTGTTCACAGGCTTGCATATCTCTTATATCTCCATCAATAAAAATGAAATTCATCCAATGCTCTTCATCTATGTTGTTTTTGACATCATCAAGATTGCTTTGATGCCCAGTTGAAAAATTATCGATACCTATAACAAATTGATTATTTGTTAAAAGAAACTCAACTAAATTAGATCCTATGAATCCCGCAGCACCAGTTATCAACCAAGTGTTTGGCTTGAGTTTCATTTCATCGATGACAGAACTAAATTTATTGTAATCTTTCATAGTCTAAATTGACTTTCCTCCTGAGAGAAAGCTCCTTTTATATCAAAAAAAAGACTTTCTTTTGAGCATAAAGATTTAATGTATTGAAGTCCCTTATCAATAAATTCTTTATGAGGAACTGCTAAAATTACAGCATCATATTGATTAGTCTGAACTGTTTTTAACATTTTCACTCCATAATTCTTTTTAGCTTCTAGTGAATTTACAAACGGGTCAAAGATGTCAGGATTAAGAGCATGCTTTTTAAGCTCCAAAAATAGGTCAATTACTTTAGTATTTCTTATATCAGGGCAATTTTCTTTGAATGTAAAACCTAAAATAAGAACCTTAGATTTTTTTAATCGGATTTTTCTGCGTTTCATTGACTCTATCAATTTAGAGCAAATGTATGCTGGCATTTCATTATTGACCTTCCTTCCAGATAAAATAATTTTTGGTAAATATCCTAACTGCTTTGATTTAAATGTTAAGTAATAAGGATCAACTCCGATGCAATGGCCGCCAACTAAGCCAGGGTTATATCGATTAAAATTCCATTTAGTGCTAGCAGCATCTAAAACTGCTGAGGTATCGATATCAAGTTTATTAAAAATAATTGATAATTCATTAACTAAAGCAATATTTAGATCTCGTTGAGTATTCTCAATTACCTTTGCTGCTTCAGCGACTTTTATAGTTTGTGCTCGATAAGTCCCCGCATCAATAATTGAGGAATATAGTTGGTCGACAATGTTAAGAGCTTCTGCATTTGAACCAGAAACAACTTTTACAATATTTGTAAGTCTATGATGTTGATCACCAGGATTAATTCTTTCAGGGCTATAGCCACATAAAAAATCCTTATTTAAAATTAAATTACTTTCTTCTAAAATCGGAATACAAATCTCTTCGGTTAGTCCTGGATATACAGTGGATTCATATATAACAAGATCGTCTTTTTTTAATACTGATGAAATAAGTTTAGAGGCTTCTTTTATTGAGTTGAGATCTGGAACATTTAAATCGTCAATGGGAGTGGGTACGGTCACAATGTATACATTAGAATCTTCAATGCTTTTAGGATTAGATGAGTATTCTAGAAACTTTGCTTTAGTTAAATCTTTGGCAGATGTTTCGTTTGTATGATCAATTTTATTTTGCAATAGCTCTATTCTTTTCTTATTAATATCAAAACCAACAGTTTTATATTTCTGTCCAAATGCTACTGCCAAAGGTAAACCAACATAACCCATTCCCACTACGGAAATTTTTACTTTATTAAGATCTAGGGTGTGCATAATTTTGGAAGATATATTGTAGATTATAATCTAATAAGTATTGAAAATTAATTTATTTACTTTTTGGGATCAATAATCGAGTAAAGAAATATGTAAAGTTTTGAGAACAAATATGCGCCAATTTCTATTAATTTTTTTGGTTTTTCATAGCTAAAAGCTGAAATAAAATTCTTAGCTGATTCAAGGAAAAAAAAACGGATAAAGAGAAGCTTACCCAAACTCAAATGATTATCTTTTAATCTAGATAAAATTTCCTCTTCAGGTAACAAAGATTTTTTGCGGGCTAGCTCTAAAAACAACTTTGTTCCCAAAAAAGATTTTCTGGAGCTTTTGTTGCTCAATGAAGATTTGTGAAATCTTTTTAATAGAACAAAATTTTGTATAGTTCTTACTTTATGTGACTGGAATAAACGCAGGATCAGATCAAAATCCTCATTATGTGTGAGCCTCTCATCAAAACATGAGACTTTTCGAAGATAGTCTGCTCTTAGTAAATAACAAGAGATTTGACCTTGTAATTGATCCTTTCTACCAATTAATGCGGGTTTAATATCTGCTTCAGCAATAAAATTAGTGGATTCATTAAAAGTTCTTCCAAAATTTTTCATTCTTCCGCATACCCCAAAATAGTCAAGTGAAAGAGTATTGAGTTCTTTGCTGTATATTTTAATCGCTTCTTTGGGGAGCAAATCATCAGCATCCAAAAAAAGAATATAAGCACCATTTGATTTTTTGAACCCATGATTTCTTGCTTTGGAAGGTCCGCTATTTTTTATTTTATAAAATTTAATACTCAGTGATGAGAATTCTTTTTGATAACAAATTTGCTTTGCTGAATTATCTCTAGACCCATCATCAACCACAATCACCTCAAACGGCAAGACTGATTGAGCAGCAATAGAAAAAAGGCATTTTTGCAAAAATACTGCATCATTATATGTAGGAATAATGATTGAGATTGATTTGTGGGGATCGGTCATGATTCCAAAAAATTTTTACAGGATGCCAACTCCATGATACTTAAAACCGTGATCATGAAGAGTTTTTGAGTCCAAAATATTTCTTCCGTCAAAAATTTGCATATCTTGCAACCCAGTTAATTTTTTTAGATCAGGATCCCAAAATTGTTTCCATTCAGTTAAAATCACAAGTGCATGCGTAGAATTTATATTTGAATATTGTGTTCTATTAACAAATATATTCTTAAAAAACTGAAGTTTTTTGGGAAGTGTCTTAATCAAAGGGTCGTAAATATAAATTTTATCTACTTTAATAGCTAACTGACTAATTACTTCAATTGCTACAGAGTCTCTTATGTCATCTGTATTAGGCTTAAAGGATAGCCCCCAAATCAGAAGATTTTTTTTGCTAATATTCTTTTTATAAACTTTAAGTAATTTCTTTACAAAAAATCTAACCTGATCTTTGTTAATTTTTTCAACTGCTAATAAAAGAGATGGATCAATGCCAAAACTCTTTTCTACTTCAATTAAAGCTTTGATATCTTTTGGAAAGCATGAACCACCATAACCAATGCCTGCATATAAGAAATCTTTTCCAATTCTAGGATCAGCGCCCATCCCATGCCTTATTTCATGAATATTTGCGCCAACCTCCTCTGCAAGATGAGCCATGTTATTCATAAAGCTTATTTTAGATGCCAGAAAAGCATTAGATGCATATTTAGTTAATTCTGCAGACTCAATTGTCATTTCAATAATTTTATTTGACTTTCTATTTAGCGGCTTATAGAGAGCCTTAAGAAGATTTAATACTTTTTGATCTTTAGAGCCTAAAATTATTCTGTCTGGTCTTAGGAAATCATTTACTGCGCTTCCTTCCTTTAAAAATTCAGGATTTGCACACATAGAAACTTTCACATTTTTCTTTTTTAAATCTCTATTTAGTCTATTAAGTAATTTTGCATTAGTTCCAATCGGAACTGTAGACTTAATTACAATAACCATAGATTGGTTTAGATTCTTAACAATTAAATCAATGCAGCTATTTAGATTTGTTAAATCTGGTCTACCATTTTTACCCTGAGGAGTATCAATACAAAGAAAAATTAAATCACTTTCTGATATGTCACTGTATGAATGTGTAAATTGAATGCGCGACTCTTTTATGTTTCTTGAAATAATTTCTTTCAGCCCAGGTTCGTAAAAGGGTATTGACAGATTTTTTATGTTTCTTAATTTCTGCCTGTCAACATCAATACAACTCACATGATTTCCCAAATCAGCAAAGCATGCCCCTGTAACCAGGCCAACATAACCAGTTCCAATGATCGTGATATTCATATTATTTTATTATAAGAAAATCTAAAATTAACTAAATTAATTAAAGCTTATTGCAAAACAGTTATTATAATAAACTAACAAACATACAATTCATGGAAAAAAAATGATTTTTTTGGTTACAGGTGGGGCTGGATTTATTGGAAGTGCTTTAATCAGAAGGCTCATTAAAGATAAAAAAAACACAGTTATTAATGTAGATAACTTATCATATTCTGGAAATCTTGAGTCTATTCCAGGCTCGAATCAAAATAAAAACTATGCTTTTGAAAATTGCGATATCACTAATAAAAAAAATATTACTAATCTTGTTATGAAGTATGAGCCTAATATTATTTTTCACTTAGCTGCTGAGAGTCATGTTGATAGATCGATTGATGGTCCTGAAAAATTCATTCATACAAACCTAATTGGAACTTTTAACTTATTGGAGGCTTCAAGAGATTTTTTGAAACGTGGTCACTCAAAGCCAGGATTTAATTTTAAATTTCACCATATATCTACAGATGAAGTATATGGAGATCTTGAGGCTACAGAGGCTCCTTTTAATGAGAATTCAAGGTATAAACCTAGCTCACCATACGCTGCATCCAAGGCTGGATCTGATCATTTAGTAAGATCTTGGGGCAGAACATTTGATATTCCTTATGTTATAACAAACTGCTCAAACAATTATGGACCCTATCAATTCCCAGAGAAATTAATTCCTCACACAATAATTAATGCATTATATGGTGAAGACCTTCCAGTTTATGGAAGCGGAAAGCAAATAAGAGATTGGTTGCATGTTGAAGATCATATTTCTGCCTTGCTAGAAGTCACTCAGTCAAAAAAAATTAATGATACATATGTTATTGGTGGAAATAGTGAGATGGAAAATATAGATGTAATTAAAGGTATATGTCTGTATCTTGATAAAAAGATTTTAAAAAAACCAAATAATATTTCTTCTTTTTCTGAGCTAATAAGTTTTGTTGAAGACAGACCTGGTCATGACAAGCGCTACGCAATAAATTGTTCAAAAATAAAATCTAATTTATCTTGGTCTCCTAAGGTTGATTTTGATAAAGGCTTAAAACAAACAATTGACTGGTACATTGATAATAGAATGTGGTGGGAAAGAGTTTTATCAGGTGAATACAGGCTCACCAGAATAGGTTTAAATCATGACAAATAGAAAAGGCATTGTATTAGCAGGAGGACTTGGGACTAGACTTCGCCCTTTGACAAATGTGATTTCAAAGCAATTACTGCCAGTATATGACAAGCCAATGATCTACTATCCAATATCAGTTTTAATGCTTGCTGGTATCCAAGATATAATGATTATCTCTTCTCCAGAAGACATAAATAACTATAAAACTCTTCTTGGGGATGGAAAGAGTTTTGGTATAAATTTGTCATATACAGTTCAATATCAACCCAATGGTCTAGCTGAAGCATTTATTCTAAGCGAAAGATTTATTAAAAATCATTATTCTGCTCTTATTTTGGGAGATAACATATTTTACGGTCAAAATTTTTCAAGTTCTTTAAAAGATGCATCTAATCAAACTGATGGAGCAACAATATTTGGATACAGGGTTCAAGACCCAACTGCATATGGAGTTGTGGAAATGAGCAAACAAAATACCCCTATATCAATAGAGGAGAAACCTTTAGAACCAAAATCTAATGTAGCAGTAACTGGCTTATATTTTTATGATTCAGATGTGATAGATATTTCAAAATCTCTCAAACCATCATCAAGAGGAGAATTAGAAATTACTGAAGTAAACAATCATTACTTACAAACAAAAAAATTGCATGTTAGTATGCTGGGAAGAGGATTTACATGGTTAGATTCTGGAACTATTGAATCACTACTAGAAGCAAGTCATTTAATACAAACCATTGAAAAAAGTCAGGGCTTTAAAATTGCTTGCTTGGAAGAAATTGCTTTTAAAAATAAATGGATAACAATCGAAGATCTTAAAAAAAGTATTCAATATTATAAAAATAATAGCTATGGTAAATATCTACAAAATCTTATTTCCTAACTTAAATTTACTAGTTCATAAATGGAGAAAAATATGAGAGTTTTTTACGCTGAAGCTAACTATGGCAAAGATGAAATAGATGCTGCAATCAAAATACTTCAAGAAGAAAGGCTTGCTCTAATGTGTGGCAAAAATGTAAGTAAATTGGAAGAAAGGGTTGCAAAAATATTTAATAAAAAATTTGGACTGATGACTAACAGTGGATCTTCAGCAAACCTACTTGCAATTAAAGGCTTAAATTTAAAAAAAGGCTCGAAAGTAATCACTCCAGCACTAACATTCTCAACAACTGTTGCTCCTTTAGTTCAAAGTGATTTAATTCCACTTTTTGTAGATGTGGAGCTTGATACATTGCAAATAGATGTTGCAAAACTCAAAGAAATCAACCTTGAGAACGTTTCAGCAATATGTGTACCAAACCTAATAGGAAATATTGCTAACTGGGAAAAAATCTATAACTTTGCAAGCGAGAACAACCTATTGGTTATAGAAGATTCTGCCGATACTATTGGATATGAATATAAGTCAGAATTAGATGAATGGGCAGATGTTACAACAACAAGCTTCTATGCATCCCATGTTGTCACTGGAGCTGGATTTGGAGGCATGGCAACATTTAAAGATCAAAAACATTATGATTTAGCTAAATCATTGAGAGGATGGGGTCGAAGATCATCCTTATATGGGGAAACAGAGGATTACAAGAGAAGATTTGATTGTGAGATTGGAGGCTTCGATTATGATGATAAATATGTTTTTGATGATTTGGGATACAATTTTCTTCCTTCTGAAATTTCAGCTGCATTTGGTTTAGTACAATTAGATAACTTAGAAAAAAATGTAAAAAATAGATGGGATAATTTCAATACACTAAAATCAACTCTTTCAGTTTCAAAGAATTTCAGAACATTTAGATCTTATGAGAATGTGTATACTGGATGGCTGGCATTTCCATTGCTGCTATCAGGTAAATTAAAAAGCAAGAGAAAAGAGTTTCAAATTTATCTTGAAAAATCAGGCGTCCAAACACGAACAATATTTACGGGAAATATCTTACGTCAGCCTGTAGCAAATAAATTTACCTGGGATTCATGTGGTTCTTTTGAAATATCTGATGAAATAATGCAAAACGGTATTTTGTTGGGTTGCCATAATCAAATGACTAAAGAAAAAATAGATTACATGGTTAAGATGATATTTGAAGCAGAATCTAAAATTGCCTAAAGCAATTTTTACAACTGGCTTATCAGGTTTTATTGGAAAAAATCTACTTCCAAAGTTACTTAATAAATATGACCAAGTAGTAAATTTCGAGCGAGATAATAAAGTTAGTATCTATGATAAATCTCATAAGAAATTAGCCAGCCTTTCAAAAGAATTAATTAATAGATTTGATGCTAATACTTTAATTCATTTGGCTACTTTATATAAGCCAAATACAAAATGTCAAAATGACTTGGATGAAATATTACAAAGCAATGTTAACTTTATTATAAATATTATTGAAAATTATCTTCATAAAGAAAACATAGAAATCATTAATATATCTAGCTACATGCAATTATTGAATTCAAAATATCAAAATTCATATTCACTCAGCAAAGAAATGGTAAATATTTTTCTAAAAGAAAATAACTATATTCATAAAAATATTTTTTTATTTGACTCCTTCGGTAATGGTGATACTCGCAACAAAGTAACTGATACATTTATAAAAAAAATTATCTCTAACGAAGAAATAAAAATTCCAACCGATGACGTATTGATCAATCTAAGTTATGTTGATGATATTTGTCACTCCATTATGTGCTCAATGAGCTTACCCGAAGGAAGCTATTCGGTAATGAGTGAAAACTCAATTACACTTCATAAGTTAGCTGAGACCATAATGAATATCCTATCGATTCAGGTGCAAGTTAAAAGATTGGGTATTGGAATAAATTATCTAAATAAAATACAAAATATTCCTGAAAATATATATAAGCAAGATCTTGTAATATCATTTGAAGAAAGATTAAAAGAAAGGATAAATGAAATTCAGCAAGCCTAAATTATTAAAAAAATATCAAGATCAATTTGAGGATGCACGAGGTTTTTTAAATCCAACCTCTCTAATAGCGCTCTTGAAAATGGAAGAGCTTGGTAATTTTGATCCCAGATATCAATTGATGTCATTTACAAAAAATGAAAATACTTTTAGAGGCTTTCATTTTCAAAAACCACCATCTCAGCAAATCAAAGTAATAATAGTTCACTCAGGAAAAATATTGGATTTTGTTTTCCCATATGAAGAAAAAAAAGAAGAAAACATTATTACATTTCAGTTAGAGGCTGGGGATGTTTTATTAATTCCTGATAATTATGCTCATGGATTTTATACTGAATCTTCAAATGTTTTATTGCAGTACATAATGAATTATGAATACGTTCCTGAAGACTATACTGGATTTAATGGACTTGAATATATATCAAAAAAGATTAATAAAAATAATATTTTAATTTCTAAAAATGATCTCAATCTCCCACATATCACTTTTGATTAAACGCAAAATGTTTTCGAATCCTAGAAGGGAAAAAAGATTACTAATTTTTATTTTTTTTATTTAATAGACTATGCCGAACATATCTAGTTAATCTATTTGAAACCAGCATGTAAGGAAATTCTTTCCATAAAGGCAATAATTTATACTTATTGTACTTAAGCCATAAGTGGATAGCTATTTCTAAATCATGATTTTTTTTGAAAAGAGCTGGAATGGGTTCTTTCAATAGAAGATAAATACAATTTACTATTCGATAGTCAATATATGTATAAAGAGGTCTTTTTGGAAAAATTGCTTTAATTTGCCTTGAGACCATGCCGCTTGAAGATCTAGAGTTCAATGCATCCGCTCTCTCTTTTTGCTCTCTTCTAATATGTAAATTTTCATTAATTTGAACAAAAGTACCTAATGTGACTAGTCTTGATAACAGGATATTGTCTGGAACAACAAGTCTAGGCCAACCACCAATACTTTTTAATAGGCTGTATCGGTATAAACCCCATACAATATTTCCAGGTCCAGACTCTAAAGAGAGAAAACTATCTATTCTCTCAAAAACAGACTGAGTGCTATTATCATAAATAGTTGGTTTTCTATTATTTTTCGTACCATCACTATTGACACCAGATACATATGGATAGGAGACTGCTGCTGAGTGGTTAGTATTCAAAGCTTTTATAAGTTTTAGCAACCAATCTTTTTGATAAAGATCATGATCTGATATCCAAGCAAAATAATCTGTATCAGAAGGCGCTAAGCTCAAAAGATATTGAGATGCCTTTGAGGAGCCCAACCTCTTGCTGCCCCTAATAAAAGATGCCCGTGGCTCAGAAGCAATTAATGAAAGTATTTCTTTGGATGGATCTTGAGGACTGCAGTCATCATAAATGACTAGCTTAAAATCATAATATGTTTGATTAAAAATCGTTTGTAAGGTTTGATCTATATGGCCATGCCCGCCCTGCCACGTCATCATTCCAAGGAATATTTTTTTTTTAGATAATAGCATTATTCTATTTTTTATCTGAAAAAACTAAATATTTTTTTAACATTTCCATCAAAAGGAAATAATATTTCTTCGGTTTAAAGTAAGAAATAATTTTTTTTTGCTCTCCCATCCTAAAATCATTAGCCAATTTAATATTTTCTGATTTGAGGCAGGCTTTAAAATTTTCATATAGTGAGGACCTATGTTGCAGTAGGAGTTTTTTGATGTTTAAGTGTTGATTTCGATAGTCTGAATTTTGAAGCAATTCTTCATAAAATATGATGAAGTCATTATGTCTTTTTGTAAGATTTGATAACGATAGATAATGGTTGCCATTTTGATCAAGGAGTTGAGTTTTTTGTTGATTGCTTGATCTTTTTCTAGAAATTTCTATTTCTGAGAAAATTAGCAACTTATTAGAGCTTTTTAAGATGGTAGCGAGAATGATTTGGGGGAAAAAGAATGCTGCTAAATTTTCTCTTTCCAAAAGATCAAGTAATTTTTCTTCAATTGAAATAATTGATTTTCTTTTATAGATAATGCCAGGAGAATGTTTTGCAGCATTCCAAATTTGAAGGAAATCAATTTCTTTTCTAGATTTCTTGGTCCTAGTGGATGCAAGAGATTTAAAGCGAGTAGAAATAAAATCAGGATCAAAAGATTTTAACTGTTTTTGTATATCCTGAATTCCATTTTTATAAAAAATATCATCATCTGTTCCCATGATAATAAATTTTGTATCACTTAAATGAAAGCACTTTAAAAAATTTTTTGCATAACTCAAATTGCTCTCATTTCTATAAATTTTAATATTTTGAATAGAATTAAACTCTTGCAAAGCTTCAAAAGTCATATCAGTAGATCCATCATCAACTACGATAATTTTTGAAATTAGATTAATTTCCTCTGATATGAGATCTTGAATTAAAGAATATACTACATCCCTTCGATTAAAAGTAGGTATACATAGTGTTGTAAGAAAATAAGATTCAGTAGTCATAATTTAGTTATATTTAATGCTGAAGCCATCATTTAAACTAATTTTAATATCACATTCCTCTATTACAGCTAAATTATGACTTACAATGAAAAGAGTTATTTCATCAGGCAAAGAATGTATTGTTTTAATAACCTTTTCTTCTGTTTTGCTATCTAAGGAACTTGTTGGCTCGTCCATTACTATCACTTGAGATTTTTTATATAAAGCTCTGGCTATTCCAATCCGTTGTATCTGCCCACCTGATAAGGATGAGCCCCCCTCACCTACCAATGTATTAAAACCGTTTGGTAAAGATTCAATGAAACTACTTAATTGAGATTTTTTTGCAACATCATGTAAATCAATTTCTGCTGACATTTCTTTTTGAGTAGACATTGATATATTAGAAGCTATGTCAGAATCCTTAATAAATATTTTTTGAGGAACATGAGATATTTTTGCTTGCCAGGATGAAGCTGATGACTCATTGAGCTCAACTGCATCTATTTTTATTTTGCCAGCCTCGGGAAACAAGAAACCCATGATTAAATCAGTGAAGGTACTTTTTCCTGAACCTGTCTTACCATATATTCCAACAGAAGCGCCCTTTGGAATTTCAAAATTTAAATTAGAAAATAATTTAGCTCTTTCTTTTTCATAACCAAAACTAACGTTTTCAAAAACTATTTTATCATCAAACGAGATATCATTTTTTGAGAGGTTTGAAGAATTATGATTAACAATATCTAAATTGATGGAACCAAGTGTGTCTATGAGACTTTGAATTGAGCCCTGGACACTGGCCCAGCCATGGTAAAGTTGCTGACTAAGAGGAAACATTCTTTGTAACGCCATAATTATAACTGCCATACTAGGCAATACCTCATTTATAGTTCCATAAACTTTCATAGTTTGATAGGCAAAAATTGAAATGCAACAAAGTAATATACCCTCTATTAGAAATCTTGGAAAAATAGAAATTACTGAATTCTTTGCTCTGGCTGTTCGTAGTTTATAATTTTTGGAATCATAACTCTCAATATAGAACTCGTGAGATTGGTTCAAGATAACCTCTCTAATCCCATCAATTGTTTCTCTGGTAATTTGAATTAAATCTGAGATATTTTTAGCAGTAGTTTTAGAGTTATTTAACAAAATTTTATTAAAAAATTTAGTAATCATAAAATATAAAAAAAAAGTTATTGTAATCGAGGCCAAAACTAACTGCGGCTCAATAAACATTAAAAATAAAATAACAGTCAGTAGAATTAAAACACTCGAAAATATAGCAGTTAATGCTGTGATAGTAGCAGCAAAAATATCGACCTTTGAGCTAACAACTCCAATTATATTGCTACTATTTTCTTTAAAGTGCTCTCTGAAAGGCTTGTAAATTATAGATTTAAAAATTAAATGTCCAAATTCAACAACAATTGATCTATTAACTAGCGCAGAAAGATAAGTCATTAGCAGTCTTGCAATAGCAGCCATTATGGCTAAAGATCCAAATGTTATGGAAAGAATCAAAGGTAACTCATCAGCAGACTTAATATTTAAAAAATTCCAAATTGAAGAGAATTTATCATTTATAAATAAACTCTCGGAATCACTTAAGGCTGCAAAAAAGGGAATAACTGAGCCTATGCTCAGGATCTCAAAAAAAGATGTTAAAAAAATGACAAGAATTAAGAAACAGTATCTCAATTTATTCTTTAGACTGAGTAACAAATAAATTCTAAGGATTAATTCAGAAAAACTATATTCACTTTTTTGTTTAATCATTAAATTGAATGTTATTTAGTTTGAGTTAAATTGAATAGGCATATTTTTCGTCAGCATTTTAATTCATTCGCATTAATGTTAGCCGAGGATTTTATCACAGGAATCTTTTAGGACCTTGGAATAATCTTGATTATTAAAGTAATAATAATACTGACGCTGATTATCAATGATGGACTTATCAAGCTTATCTTTAGATTGAAAAGCTTCTAAAAATGCACTTTCTAATGAATCTAAATTATCACAAAGGCGGACAGCATCCATAGATTCTATTCCTTCAAAATGCTTATAAGCCTTGAAGACTCTATGCATACTAGTAAAATGTTTGTGGTCATTATGAATCAGGCCTAAAAAAATTTTTCTAAATATGACTGACTCTATCAACATTGAAGTAAGGCCACCAGTTACAAATTCTGCATTACTAATTAAGGCAGGATAATAATCTATTGATGGTTGAAAAGAGGTATCAGTATTATCTTCTAGGTAAGCAGCTTCAATTTGTTTATCAACAATGATATGTTGAAAATTTTTTTGATCTATCTTTCTTGCCGAGCTAAACATAGATCTATGTCGCCAGGGGTGAGGTCTATAAATTAATTTCAAGCCCTGAAAAATATTTTTATTCTTCTCTAGTATATCTTCATAAAATTTTAATGCTTTAGGCTCATCAAATGGAAGGGCTGTACCAACAAATAATACATATTTAAAATTATAAGGTGACTCAAGTTTTTGATTCCTGTATTTAAAATAATTATTAAATCTAGGAGTGCCCAAAAGAATAATTTGTTCTTTGCTAAAACCTTGTATATCAATAGCATGCTCAAGACTTTGTTGGCCCCATACCCCAAGAAAATTTGGTTTTATCCAGAAAATAGATTTACTAGAAAGATTATCCCAATTGTCTACTAAGAAGAAGGTTTTTATTTCTAAGGCATTTGCAATACTTAAAACATCATTACCATCTGGATCATATGCTGAACATGGCATAATTATTAAGTCAGGACTATATTTTATAATTGCAGATTTAATCTTAGAATTTTCTTTAAGCTTTAGTTTGAGGTAAAAGAAATATGGATGAAATAAGAAAGAGCTTCCCAACATATAATTTCTTGCCTTTAAATAAACATATCTAAATATGCGCCAAAGAATTTTAGCAAACTTTACAATGAAGGATGTATTTGAAGGAGTGGATAAATTGAATCCCTGCGTTCTCAAAAGCCTAAATTTAAAAGTTGAAGATTTATTTCTATACCTCCACATTAATAAATCAAATATATAAAAATGTCTCTTATGATTTTTTTGATCATGATCATATAAATCAAAATCTTTATCATGAAAGGGCTTTAGATTTTTAACAGTATCTGATACTAAAAAACTTACTTTATAGCTATTTTGAAGGGATTTTAAAGCTGAAGTAGTAAGATAATTTCTTACATATAAATCCGATGGAATGATTACTAAAATATTCATTTGTTTTGAGTAAGCTTTTTGTTAACCTAAAAAATTACTGATAATATTCAAAACATTTTTTTCTAACATATTATGAGCCTCAAGAACTTCATCATTGGTTCCGCATGATGGAATAGAATCAATAGCAATGCGTTCATATGCTTTTTTGCATCCCACACTAGATGCTAATATTTCACCGATTCTTGAACCCTGGCCACCTTCTCTGTAATGATTATCTATTGAAATAACTAATTGGCATTTTTTTAACTGGACCTTTATCCAATCTTGATCAATATAATTTAACCAAGGAAGATTAATTACCTTGATTGGTTTATTAAATCTCTTGAGAGCTTCTCTAGCAGACTTGAGGGCTATTGAGATAGGTATTGGCCCATATGCAATGATACAAATATCTTCACCTTCAGATAAAGTACATCCTTTGCCTAATTGAATTTTATAATCTTTGGGCAAGCAAAAATCTATTGGCCAGGGAACGCTTGTCAAACGCAAATAAGAACTAAACTCATATACATTAACACACCAATCAAGCAACATTTCTACTTCTTCCTCGCAAGAGGGCTCAGTTAAAACTAAATTTGGCATTGCAGCTAGGGCTGAAATATCTCTAACTGACTGATGTGAATGACCAGGACCACCTGGTAAAACTCCACTTAATGAGCCTACATATATAATCTTGGTATTTTCTGTTGAATTATTATATATCTGTTCATTTGCTCTAGTAGATAAAAAACATGCAAATGAATGCACTATTGGCAATGCTCCTTTTAAAGCTAATCCTCCAGCTTGAGACACCATATCTTGCTCAGCAATGCCACACTCAATAAATCTATCAGGATATTTTTCTTTAAACGGTTCAATTCCAGTATCAATCATTAAATCAGCATCTAGTGCCACTATATTGTAATTAGAGCTTGCTTCTTTAAGTAGAGATCTTGAATAAGCCGAAATTAAACTTTGCTTTTGCTCAGGCTCAGGAGCATCTGGTTGTAATTCAGTTTCAAGTATAAGAGAGGGAAGAGAGGACTCCTCTAATATTTTATTTGTATAGCTAATAAGCTCTTGTGTTGCCTTAATATATAAATCTGAGGAAGGTGCTCCACTATGAAACTTATAAAATTCAGTATCAGAATCTATTGAAGTATGCTCCATAAAAGATACACCCTTGCCTTTAATGGTATCAGCAATAATAATTTTGGGTCTATCCTTGACCTTTTTTAATAACTTGAAAGTTTTACTTAAATCCTTGATGTCATTTCCATCGCATCTTTCAACATGCCAGCCAAAAGATCGAAGCTTGGCTTGTAAGTCACCTAAGTCGCTTACCTTGGAAACCAATGTATCTGATTGAAGTTTATTGTGATCTATTACTACAGTTAGCTCATTAAGATTATCATTAGAGGCTGAAATTAATGACTCCCAGAATTGGCCTTCTTGCAATTCACCATCTCCGGTCAATACTATGGTGTTAGAGCTGATGCCAAATATTTTATTTGCACGAATCATACCTTTAGCTTTCGAAATACCCATTCCAAGAGATCCAGTGTTAGTTAAGATACCATCCGTTTTAATATCAGGATGTCCAGGCAAACCATCTATTCTCCTAAGCTTACTTAACATATCAAATTCAATAACTCCCAAGCCTATAAGAATGCTATAAAGAGCTGGTGCATCATGTCCTTTTGAAGAAAAAAATATGTTGTCAAACTCGGTATCCTGAAACTCATTAAGGTATATCCAAGAAATGATATCCATGCTTGAGAATGAACTGCCAATATGGCCTGAACCAGCTTTCGCAATCATATAGAGAGCATTAATTCTACAAAAATATGAAAATAAAACTGCTTTAGAATGTATGTCTAAGTTAGCATTATGCAACCTTTTGAACTCTTGGAAGGGAATGTAATACATTTTACCACTTACGGCTTTACCTATTTTATCTCCCATGAATTCTCCTTTTTTTTTGAATGTAAGCTGCAGTATTAATTCTGGGTAGGATTCCAAAGTCTGTTTTTATATAATTATTTGCTAAAATGAGATCCTCTGGTTCATTGATATCAAACCCTTCAAACTTTTTACAAAAGAAAGGGGTTATTTTTTTACCTGAAATATTATTTTCCTCTGTGATTATTTTTGTCCAAGCAATTTCAAGACTAGCATTCTGAATATATATATCTGGCAAGGCTTTGTATTGATTGCTGTGCCATGGAGTTCCATTTATCTCATATGGTAATAATGGATCTATTAGATTATTTTTAAGTAGCCACATTTTCCCTGGATGTTGTTTACACTTTTCTACAGCTCGAAGCGAATCAGTTGATGTAGATGATAAAAATTTCTTATATGCTCTTCTTATTGTTGATGCCTTTCTAAAGGGACTTGTTGGCCTCAAAATGCTGAAGATTTCATAGCTTCTATTCATCCCTTCAAGTATTTTTAATGCCCATGAAACCCATTCAATATCAGGCGATGAGTCACCAGCAGTTGCTTTTGGCCGCAATTTTGGAACTTCAGCACCATAGTGCTGAGCAATCATAGAGTAATCCTTGCTGTCAGTAATGCAAACTACTGAAGTAAAAACTTTTGATTCAATGGCTGCTCTAATAGAGTAAGCCATCATTGGGTGTCCATTTAATTGGGCTATATTCTTATGTTTAATTCTTTTTGATCCTAATCTTGCAGGAATCAAAGCAACAGATTGAAGGTTTTTTCTCATAACTAATAATTTAAAAAATTATAACTTTAACTATATGTGTTATTTCTTAAAATCTAATTTTGATTTCTTAAGTTCCATTGATATAACTTAAAAATCAAATGATATATTGTAACTTCTGTTCTCAAAAATAGCTGTTCATATATTGCTTTTTTCAAAGCTGGTGGTTGAAATTTATGTAATTAGAGAAAAAATTTATAAATTAAGATCTTGGGTCAGAAAAGATATATTTTTTAATTCAGAGTAAACATCTAAAGCCTCAGTGCCCGGCTCTCTAGTTCCATTTCCAGATAGCCCAAACCCACCAAATGGCATATGAGGCTCACTTCCAAATGTTCCAAGGTTAACATTAACGAGCCCGGAACGAATTTGATGTGCAAAGAAATTAGCCAAATTAATATTTTGTGTATGAATTGCTGCTGTTAATCCGTACTGAGACTCATGACATCTATCCAAGGCTTGCTCAATATTTTCTACTTTTTCGATATGCGCTACTGGTCCAAAGATTTCTAAATCATATAGACGTGAAGATGGTCTCAATGATGAGATTAACGTTGGATTGATATAAAAACCATTTTTTAAATTCTTTGCTTTTGACCTACAACCACCTAATAAAATATTAGCGCCTTCTTCCCTTACATCATTAAAATATTTCAAGATATTTTTATATTGTTTTTTATTAATAACTGGTCCCAAATCAGCTGTATTACTTAGACCAAGCTTTAGCTTTGAAGCCTTTTGAAGAAATAGATCTAAAAAACTTTCATAAATATTTTTAAATACAATTAGTCGACTTGCTGCGGCACATCTTTGACCGGCATTACTATAAGCAGAAAGAATTGCCCAATGAACTGCATTATCTAAATCAGCATCATCACAAACTATAAAAGGATTCTTTCCACCCAGCTCCAATGAAACTCGTGCCAACCTCTGAGATGCCCTCGATGCTATATCTATTCCAGCCAATGTAGATCCAGTAAAACTAATTAATTTAACTTTTTCATTTTCTACAAGATGTATGCCTGTATTACGATCACCATGTATAACATTAAAAACTCCGTCTGGTATTCCAGAGCGCAATCCTATCTCTGCAATTTTATTTGCTAATTCTGGTGCATCTTCTGAAGACTCTAAAACTATTGTAATTCCGCAGATTAACGAGTGAAAGATTTTCCATTCAATTGTAGCTATAGGTGTATTATCGGGAACAATCAAACCAGTAACGCCAGCAGACACTCTTACTGTATATGAACTCCTCCCATCTATGCTTGATGTCAAAGATTTACCATATAGCCTCATGCCTTCACCAGCAAAAAATTCTCCCTGAAGAATAGCTCCTGCCACTTCTCCCAAAGCGTGATTTAAAGACTTACCAGTTTCACTAGCTACCATACTAGCTAATGATTTGCTTTCATTCTTAAGATTTGAAACAAATTCAGATAAGATTTTGCCTCGAGCAATGGGAGTGATTTGAGACCATCTGCAATGAGAAGAATGAGCTACATCAACTGCCATATTAACGATAGTCTTATTAGAATTTACAAAATATTTTTGGATTTTTCCATTATGAGGATTTATTTTTTTTAATAATTTTTTTGATGCTTGCAACTTTTTCCCGTTGACAATATTTAAAATAATTTTTCCTTGAATGTTTTTCATCAGATTGCTGTCCAACCTCCATCTATAACTAAATTACTTCCAGTCATATAACTAGATGCATTGCTGGAAAGAAATAAAATAGCGCCATTATATTCATTTATTTCAGCCATCCTTCCAATTGGAATCCTTTGCTCATACTTTTCTAAAAATTCTTTATCTTGATCGCCGCGAACTCCAGCAAGTGTAAGAGAATTTACTCTCACACCTTTTGAGGACCAATAAGTTGCTAAATACCGTGTTAAATTAAGTATTCCAGCTTTTGTAACTGAGTATGCAACTGGTTTATAAAACTCTATTCCTTGATCTCTTTTGTATTGATACATTGATTGATCTGGAGAAAGCAGCCCATAAATAGAAGATATATTGATGATAGAACCATGATTATTTTTAGCCATCTCACCACCAAAAACTTGGCAACAAAAAAATGCGCCTTTAAGATTCACATCATTAACTTCATCCCAAGATTTTTCTGAGGTATTTTCAAAACTATTTACCACAGAACCGGTTAATGGAGGGCTGTCAAGCGCAGCATTATTTATAAGCACATTGGGTGAGCCTAAAAATGATTTAATTTCATCTAAAGAGCATTCGAGCTCTTTTTTATCAAGAATATTACATGATTTGAATAGAAAGTTTTCAGGGAATTTCTGTTTAAAGTTTTTAGTTAGTGCATTTGTATCTAAATCTATTCCACATACCTTAGCGCCTGATTTTAAAAGAGTTTCTACATACTGGGTACCTAAAATACCAGAGGAGCCAGTTACAACTATAACTTTATCTGATACATCAAAAATTTTATTGTTCATACGTCTTTAGTTTGAAAGAGTTGAGTATATAAGGTCGCACAACTCTCTTACTGCTCCATGTCCTCCAAGCTTACTTAACTTGAAATCAATATATTTCTCAATTTCTGAGTGGCAATCTGCAACCCCAACTGAATACCGAGCAAGCTTAAATGCGGGTATATCATTTATATCATTTCCAACAAACATTACGTTTTGCTCTGTAATATTCAGCCTTTCAAGGTTTTTTTTTAGCTCAACTGCTTTATCTGATACAGAATTTATACAGTGAATTTTGAGCTTCTCAGCTCTTTTTAAAACCAATGGATTTGTTTCTGATGAAATTATGGACATCTCTATATTTAGATTTCTTAATCTATCTAAACCAATCCCATCAAATCTAGAGCATCTTACAAATTCTTTTCCAGACTCATCTATTAATACAGTGTTATCTGTAAATACCCCATCAAAATCAAAGGCGACATACTTTAAGTCAGAAAGATCTATATCTATCACTGCTAATTTATTTCTTTTAAGTTTGCAAAAAGAACTGGCTCACCTTTATTTACTTCATTTATTACTTGTCTACCAATTACCTTATTTGACTCTCTGACAGGAACAAAGTTTTCATTAAATATTCTTCCAGAGAGATCACTTGACTGGATAACAGAACCAGATTTAATAGTCTTATTTGCTATAATAGATTTACCCAGTTTTTGAAAAACAAACTCATTGCCTAGATCATCTTTTGGCTTTTCAGGCATCATTTCTTTGACTCTCTTAATATCACGTACAAAATTTTTAAAGCCTGTTGGCTCCAATGCAAAACTATGATCTGTTCCAGCCCACGCCCTATTAAGAGTCACATGTTTTTCAAATATCCTAGCTCCTAACATGTAAGCGACTGGCCCAGAAAGCGTTCCATTAAAATGATCAGAAGAGCCAACAGCGCAATCTGGAAAACTTGATATTAAATTTTGAATGTTTCCTAAACCAAGTCTATTGTATTCGCATGGATACTCTGAAACGCAGTGAAGTATTGCTAAATCAATTCCATGATTACGGAGGACTTCAACACTAGACTGTATCTGATCAGCTTGCCCTCCTCCAATGCTCATTACCACTGGTAATCCAGATTCTGCAATTTTTGTAATAAATGGAATATTACCAAGATCAAAAGATGCGATTTTAAGAATTTCAACATTCTTTTTAATCAATAGCTCTAAGCTTGGTTCATCAAAAGGAGTTGACATAAAGTAAACATCATTTTTTTTACACTCCTGAGCAATCATATCAATTGCATCGGGCTTAAGCTCCAACTTTTCTCTGTGCTCACCATATGTTTTTGCGAATGCATTTTCGCTATTATATTCTTTTGCATAAGCATCAGATGAAAATAAATACTTATTATCACGAGTCTGAAACTTAATAGCATCTGCTCCCTGTTGGGCAAATATTTTGATGTATTCAAGCGCCTTTTCTAAATCACCTTGATGGTTCTGACCAACCTCAGCAATAACAAAAACTTCATCAGAATCTTTTTTATCTATGAACACTATTACTTTCCTGTATTATTTTTTTTATAAATAATGAAAACCATATCAAGTTTGGTTTACTAAATTTGAATTATTATATCCCATTCAGATAATGGGTATCTATTTTGAGGGTAAATTAAATATTTGCTTTAAAGGTGATAAATTGAATGGCTCTGTAACAGATTCATGCCAAAGAGATACCTTTTGAGACAAAGTAGAGCCTGTTGATAGCAAGTCATCGTAATTTTGAATAATAATATCTTGGAAATTTTTTGTATTTTGCACGCAAAAATCCTTTAATGGGTATTGAAGATATGAAAAGAAAATCATCTTTGGGCATAAAAATGGAAACAAATGTGTATGAGGATTTTCTAATCTTAAAAAAATTGTAGGTATGCCTATTCTAGCCATATCAATTGCCATAGTAGAGCTAAATGTAAGATGAAGATTGTGATCATCTATAAGTTCCTCCACATCATTTTTATCTGTAATAGCTATATTGGAAGAGATGTTTTGATAATTTTCTACAAGACGTAAGTTGGCCCTAGGATGTCTTTTTAAAGTGATACTAATCTTATTTTTTACAAAAAACTCTTTGTTATTTAATAAAAATTGCATGACTTTTTGATTGTAAAAACTCAAATGCTGATTATTGCCTTCAGAGGCATCTTGAAGTGAAAAAAGTATTTTTAAGCAATTATTTTTTTTTGTATGCCTAGTTTTGTTACTATAATCACAACCAATAGAGATTGTGTTCTTAGGGGTATAGAAGCCAGATTCATCATTTTGAATTAATAAATTTGTTATAAGTTTTGAATGCGTGAGCGTAATAATATTGCAAGCCTGTTTGAAGGGTGGTGGCTTACCATCTAGAAGGTATCTTGGATGTCCTGGGTAGGTGATACCATGTTGATAATCAAAAATTTCTGCTTCAGGAAAAGCTAATCTCCATAATTCAACTTTATGCTCGATCAATGAAAAAATTTTATTTGTTTTTAAATTTCGAAAAAAAATATTATTAATAAGCTCTCTAATTGCTCTCTCGATTTCGTCTTCATTATTTTTTGAAAAGTTTTGAAGAAGTTTTCTGATAATTATTTCTGCTATCAGCACTGGTGCAAGTGAGATTGATTGTTTACTTACGCTAAAACTCTTATAAGATCTTGAGAAATCTGGCTCTTCAAAAACTATATATTTAATTTTCTGCTTCTTTAAAAAATCCTTGAATGGTTTAAACAGTTTGTTCGAGTTTTGATTGCCGCGGTTAAAAGTTATAGATGAGGAAAATATTGCTTCATATCTTTGTACACAGAATTGAATTTTAACAAAAAAAAATATCGCTTTAATCATAGTTTTTAATGGCGAATTTGATAAAAGAGTTTATTGCAATATCTCAAAATTTGAATTACTTTTTTTCTTCAAAGTGGCTCCATTTTGCAGCAGTGCCAGCACTTATATCACGATATACTTTTTTACCTAGAAGATCATCATAATATTTTGGTTCTAAACCAAAACCTGGGCGAATTCTTCTAATTGATTCTTTTGAGACAACGTCTCCTTTTCGGATATCTTTTGTAAAATAAATTGATCGTCTAAATTTTAGATTAGCTTCTTCAGCTGGCTTAGTGTCATAACCAGCAAGACCTAGTGATTTCCATGCATTACAAGTTTCAGCGCATAAAGATTGCAGTTCATCTGGTTCAATAGAAAATGATGAATCTGGGCCAATCGAATTCCTATCTAAAATAAAATGCTTTTCAAAAATAGTTGCTCCCAGAGCAGTGGCTGCAACAGCAGCTGTATTGGTAGTTGTATGATCTGATAATCCTATTTGCACATCGAACCTAGACTTCATATCCGGAATTGTTAGAAGATTGGATTGTTCAGTAGGCGCAGGGTAACTGCTTATACAGTGGAGAAGTATTAAATCTTTGCATCCATTTGATTTGGCTACATCTACCATTTCCTCAATTTCTTTTAAATTCGCCATGCCTGTAGACATAATCATAGGTTTTTTTGTGGATGCTATATATTTAATTAAAGGTAGATCTGTTGCTTCAAAGGAAGCAACTTTATATGCAGGAGCATTTAAATCTTCCAATAAATCTACTGCTGTTTCATCAAAAGGTGATGAAAAACAAGTAATTCCAACTTTTCTAGCATGATTAAATAATTCTTGGTGCCATTCAAATGGTGTGTGAGCTTCTTTATATAATTCATATAAATTGTAACCATCCCATAATCCTCCATTGATTTTAAAATCTTCTTTATCAGAATTAATGGTCATTGTATCGGGAGTGTATGTTTGCAATTTAATTGCATGAGCACCACATTTTTTAGCCTCAGAAATAGTTTGGATTGCAGTTTCAATACTTCCATTATGATTTGCAGATAATTCAGCAATGATATATGGAGGATAATCTTCACCAATTTTTTTACCGTCAATTACTACTCTAGACATTGTTATTAAATAATTGTTTCGTTTGCTAAATCACATTTCATAGTGATGATCTCATTTTTCTTTTTAAAAATAGATTTATAATTTGTAAAACCATTTTTTTTGTAAAGATTGAGCGCTTTTACGTTCTCCGCATAAACCTCAAGATAAATTTCTTTTAATTCTAAAGCAGTTAAAGCATATTTTTTTGCAACACTTATAAGTAGATAACCCTTTTTAGGATAGTCACTGTCAAGATTAGCATAAATTCCAAATTCACATTTTTTTAATTTACAGTCTATTGATTTAAAATTTATTACACCTATGGCTACTTCATTGGCAAAAACTAAAAAATATTTAGTGTCTTCCTTCCCTAAGAGAGATTTAATAAACTTTAAATGCTCGTTTTTATCTATAACATTCGAATTATACATCTGAGATCTTACATCGGGATGATTTCTAATCTTTAATGCAAAATTAGATTCATCATCACATAAATCTTCGAATTTTTTTAGAACAAACTTTTTTTTATTGATGTGTATATAGTTAATCATTAAGTAGTACGCTTGCTACTCTCGAAGCGCCCCTTCCATCTACAATATTGATTGAATTTTGAATTAATTCATGCGCCCAATTATCAGCAGTTTTAAGCAATTCAGGTATTTCTTTTAGGTCATATACTAGTTTGATTGCATTAATTTCTGATAATGCATGAGCCAAAGATTTTTGATTCTCCGCCAAAATAAATTGAATTGAAGGGAGGCCCAAACAACATCTTTCCCATGTAGAAGACCCAGAAGCACCTATAGCTATATCAGCTTGAAACATTAACTCAGCAATATTATTAGAATCAACTTTTAATAAAATTTGTTTATTGATTGATGCAATTTTTTTGATCTGTTTTAGATTTGGGCATTTTGAGCTAATTGCAACAATGATCTTTATTTTTCTAAAATTCCTAAGATTTTGAAGAAGTGCTAAAATCTTGTACGTATAATTATCAGAATCTATTCCACCCATATTTATTAAAATTTTATTTAATTTAAATTCATTCCTTCGCAGCAGACTCTTATTTCTTAGATGCAGAAATTCATCTCTTAAGAGGGCATAATTAGGGCCTAATAATTGCATACAATTTTTCGGTACCAAGCTTTTATATTTTAGTTCATTCGATCCAAAATTTTGATCAAGGATGAAATCGGGATTATGCCTTCTATTTCCTAAGTCATCGATTACCATAAGCTTTTTAAATCTATTTTTAAGCTGTTTCTGCCAGTTAAAATCTATAGAGTAATGGTCTACTATGAGCAGATCTGGTACAAAATTTTCCAGAACATCATAGCAATCTTTAGCATCTTGAAGTTGACTGGTACCTAAAAATCCTAAATTTTTATCGCAATTATTAATTTCAGGCAATTCAAATACTCGAAAACCTTTTGACTTTATATGGCTAATTAGGTCGCCTTCTTGTTTGCGGCAAATAAAAAGAATGCTTGTATGTTTGGAGACTAAAGCCTTAGCCAGAGTCAGACATCTCATCACATGGCCAAAACCTATATCAAGAGATGAATCTACTCTGAAAACAATATTTTTTACCAAGCAGTCCACCCACCATCAACTGGAAGATTGATCCCAGTGACGTAACTTGAACTTGGATTTGCTAAAAATAATACAGGTCCAATAATTTCACTTGGATTGCCTAATCTTGACATAGGTACCTTTTTTCTTATTTCGATCATTAAGTCTTTATTTTCTTTTTGTGCTTCTAAAGATGGAAATGGGCCAGGAGAAATGCTGTTAAATCTAATTCCTTCTTTGGCAAATTCACAGGCTGCATATTTTGTCCATTGAATTAAGGCTGCCTTAGCAGCACCATAAAATGGAGGATTGGATTCATCTGCATTCTTATAAATATTAAGGTTTGGGCTTACCATTCCATACATTGAAGAGATATTGACAACAGAAGCATCGCCAAATTCTTCTTTCGATTTTCTCAATAAAGGTAACGCAGCTTTTATAAAATTTTGAATAGCTATTACTGCAATTTGGTAGGAGTCCATATAATTATTTGAGCTTGAAGTTTCTATTGTCCCTGAAAGACCTGAGTAGGCACTATGTACAATAATATCTAATCTATTTTCTTTGAAATTTCTAAAAAAACGTTTAACTTCTTCTTCATCAGATAAATCAAAAGGGACTACAAATGACTTATATCCTTTATGATTGAGAGAGCTTGATAAATTTTTTAATTTCTCTTCATCGCGACCATTCAAATATAGTATAACCCCTGCGCTAGCTAGACCATATGCAATCTCTTGACCTAAAAATCCACTAGCTCCAGAAAGGAAGGCAACCTTTCCAGCAATTTCAGTCTGAACATTCTTCATAACTGTTTCCACAAGGCAGGATTAAGTGTTTTATTTGAGACTTTTGTTTTATTCATATCAATATATTCAATTTCATGAGGAGATAATACCTGATTCTGAAATATTTCTATATTTTCTAACAACTGCATGCTGTCATCGACGCCTATCACCACGCCATTTATCCAATCATGACCAAGAACATAATTGACCAATAAATCTGAAAAACTGAATCTATTACACTTAACCATAAACCTATTGAGGGAACTCAATATGGCCTCATACTCATTCAATGCATGAGCAGCACTCCATTTTTCTTTATGATCAGAGAGTAATAAACCTTGCAAAAATGTACTTCTGGTAATGATTTGTAAAGACCTATTCTGTTTTTCCTTTTTGATTAACTCAATACTTGAAGACCATCGATAATCTAGAATGTTAAATGGCATTTGTATTTGACTTACATTTTTAAATGCAAGTGCCAATTTAAGCTCAGCTGGATTCTGAACAGATACTCCGATTGATTTTATCAAACCGATTTCTTGATATTTATTTAATTCCTGAAGAATTTTTCCCTCATCCTGAAGTAAATGACTTGCTCTATGAAGCATTAAACAGTCTATAGTCTCAATTTGTAAGTTCTTAATTGATGTTCTCACGCTATTATCAATTGCCTTTTTTAGGGACGAAGTTGATTGAAGGCTTTTCTCATTCAATTTAGAAAGTGGGCAAAGTTTTGTTGTTATATGCAGATTTTTTTTAGGATCTAGTGTACTAAAAAAATTTCCCAAGATTGACTCGCTATTGCCATACGCTCTAGCAGTATCTATCTTTGTAATTCCTGCTTCAATTGCTTCATGAAGGGTTTTAGTTACTAAATCAAGGCATGGTTTTTTTGAGTTATTGATGCCATATTGCATTCCAAATTGTGCAGAGCCAAGAACAAATTTATCAAGATTCTTTTTTGTTAACATAATTAAAGCAAAACAAGTAATTCTTTTATAGATGCTTGGTTAGGATCATCTATGGTATCAAAAAGCTCTGAAATTCGCTGATACTCTTCAAGTGTGTCAATTGTGCAACTGACATTAGTTTTTGGAATATCAACTTTAGATTTATAGTAATTGATTCCATATTTTCTGGAAATATAAGGCGTGACATGCTCCTTATCTTTAGCTGAGGTACTTTTATGATAGGCTTCTCTAATAAATTTAACTAAAGTTACTTCAACACTAACTCCGTGCGGAAAGCCACATTTAGGCCCATTGCACAAAAGATAATTAACTTGTCTTGTACAAAAATCCTCAACTACATCCTTGATCAAGGCGCCATCAGGAAAAACATTATCAGCTGTTAATCTTACAATAATGGTATTGTCTGATTCTCTCTTTAAAGAATCAAAGAACCTTTTTAGGGGGTTATCAAGATCGCCTCTGTAAAATGGTACCTTATTCTCTGTTAAGATTTCTACTAATGCATCATCAGTGTCATTTTGTGATGTAACAACCATAACATTTGCACCTTTATTACTGGCTCTGTTATATGCTAAAACTACAATTGGAATATTCTTTATTTTCATCAAGACTTTTCTAGGCAGTCTTGTTGAATTTGTTCTAGCTTGCAATAAAACAATAAATTTCACTTTATAGTTTTTAATATGGTTGATATAACATATTCTTGATCCCTGCTACTCATTGATGGAAATAAAGGAATGCTTATTGCCCTTTTATAATAATTCTCTGCATTTGGAAAATCACCTCTTTTAAATCCAAGCTTTTCGTAATAAGGATGAAAATGAACTGGTATATAATGCAAGTTAACTCCGATACCTTGATCGCGCAAGCTTTCAAAAATTTCTTTTTTGGAGAGAGTTAATTCTTCTAATCTTAGCTGAATGGGGTATAAGTGTAATGCTGAATAACA
>Ga0181568_10000341_pt1 | contig 40278 bp, 47 predicted proteins | sample 101ome_20_FD_133758 | JGI IMG/M metagenome (GOLD analysis project Ga0181568, IMG submission 133758) | Coastal salt marsh microbial communities from the Groves Creek Marsh, Skidaway Island, Georgia - 101404AT metaG (megahit assembly) | ecosystem: Environmental > Aquatic > Marine > Intertidal...
ACCCGAACAGGTTCTGGCCGGCATCAACAGCCTGACCTGAAATCGCGGCAAAACCCCGGAAATGTGCTAGCTTTTACTGATGATTCAGCATAACAGCGTGTCTCTGGCCCGGGCAGGGCTGAAGATGGCACGGATAAACCGTATAGAAAAGAAGTACTCGCGAGAAGTACTCGCGAAAAGTACTCATACCCATATTACACATTAAAAATAAAGGGGGACTTGCCTTGTCATTCATCAGCGTCATTATCGGAACACGTTGCCAACGTCTTTTCCTCCTGTCCTTGCTGGCAGCAGTCAGCGTGCAGGGTCAGGACAACACCTTCACGGTAACCGTGCGTCAGCCCGAGCATGGCAGGCTGACCTTCAGTGAGACCATTCCTGCTGATGGCCGGTTACCGGCCGGTAGCCAACTCCGAGTAAGCGCCACGCCGGACCCGGGCTATACCCTGGATTCGCTGTATCACGAAGTCCCCGGAATTTTTGGCACCATGTACAGGGAGTCAATGACAGGAGAGACCGTCATTTCCATCGACCAGGATATGGCGATCAGCGCCCTGTTCCTGCCAGAGGAAGCCTTTGCCGGTTTTACCGTCCAGCAGGACATCGTCTACGCACAACCCGGTGTCAAAGCCCTCGACTACGATATCTGGCGCCCGGACAATGCCGTCGACCTGCCGATCATTGTCATCATTCACGGCGGTGGCTGGCGCGCCAATACCGAGGACATCATGCGCGGCATGGCGCGGGAGATCGTGCGCACAGGTCATTATGTGGTCGCCAGTATTGATTACCGCTGGATCGGCACCGCGGACGGTGATGCACAGCCCAATACCATGGATGACCTGATCAACGATGTCTTTGGCGCCATCGCCCATATCCAGGCCCATGCCGCAGACTACGGTGGCGACCCGACCCATATCGGCGTCACCGGCGACAGTGCTGGCGGCCATCTGTCTGCCGTGGCAGCGACCATGGGACAACTGATTGGTGATGGCGGGTTCGGCACCACGGCCGGCGTGTATGAGTTCATGCCGTCATACCTGCCGGCAGGCAAGAGCGTGGCAGAGGTACGCCACGACATCATGACTGCGGTGCAGGCGGCCGCCCCGAGCTATGGTGTTTTCTCCAGTGAAAGCTACAACGGTGGACCTGGCCTGACATGGAGTCCTGATGACAGCAACACGGCCAGCAAGGCATTCGCGATTTCACCCATCAACTTCATTCCGGAAGAAGCCGAACGGGCTGTACCTCACTACCTGACACGAGGCACCGCTGATCCGTTGATTTCGGACACCATGGTCACTGAATACGTGAAAGCCCTTTCAGCACGGCATCAACTCGTGCGTTATGACCAGGTGCCCCACGCCAGCCATGCCTTCTTCGACTGGAAGCCGGATGCCAGGACACGCGGAGTTTTCATGGATATCGGTGTAACGTACATTGAAAAAATGACGGCATTCTTTGACGAGATATTTTATTCGCCGTAACGACCAGGCCAATCGGGAACAGACGTTACAGAAAGGTATAGTAAAAACGCATGCGGACATCGTTCCGGACGACTACTTCTCCGTCCCTGACCTGAGGACGAATTGGGGCATTCTTGAGATAGCGCCGCAATTGTTCCTCCACGGCATATGAGGTGTCTACGCTTTTTGCCAGCGTACGGATACCTCGAACAGACCCGCTGCGACTCACGGAAAACGCCAAATCCACGTGCCCGTCTCGGGCCAGCTCGGCATCAGCAGCAATGCCGAATTTTTCGCGGCTGTTCGGACGGGCCGTAAATACCGGCAATTGCACCAGTGCTGCGGTATGGAACAGGTCTGCCAGTGCGACATCATCCAGGCCCAACTGTTGGGCATTGTGCCAGGCCTGAAGATAGGCTTCCCGCGCCGCATTGGGCCGCCCGAAGAGCAGATGCCAGTCAGCATTTTCCAACTGCAGGGCGATACGCAGCTGCGGTGTCGCTCCCGGCATGTTGTCCAGATGGGCATACATGCGCGCGAAGGCTTCCAGACCAGTGTCGTAGCCTTCTGAATTGCGCCGCAGATAGTTCCACTGATTAGGCATGTTGGCGGCCACCCGTGCTGCCGTCATGTAGTAGTGCGGACTTTCGGCAAACTCACGGCGAAAACCCAGCAAGAAAGTGGTTTCCAGCAGGCGTCGTTCAAGATCAAGCAAGGCCCCGGCATCGTAGTCCTCGGTGTTGCTCATGGCGACAATGGCGGCGGCGTAGTTACCCTTGGCCCGAGACAGGCTGCTGACGCCGTAGTAACGGGCTGCAAAAGGGGTACCGGTATTGCGCATCCGCAATGCTTTGTAATCGAACGGCAACCCGGCTTCCTCAGGCGTTTCGATCAGTGCCAGGCCGAACGTGGTCATGTTGCTGTTGGCCAGACCCGCTAACAGCGGTGCCTCAACACTTGCAGGGGTTTCCTCTGCCAGTTTCCTGCTCAGGAAGGCCAGGTACTGTTCACGGTCGTTAACCGAGGCAAAGTCGTTCACAGCAAGATAACTGACTATCAGCGACTCCACGATCGGCATCAGCCCCCGATCGTATAGGCCATTGTTGATGCGACTGATGTGCTCGGCACGTTCCAGCACCGCGATCGCCTCGACATGCTCGCCCTGCTGCTGTAACTGTTGCCCAAGCCCCAGCAGGCTTTCCATCAGGGCCGGAGCAAATTGCCCTTCCCGGCGCTCGATTTCAGCCACGGCCTGCCGGTAAGCCTGCACCGCATCACTGTCAGAGGCGTTTGCCCTTGGGCTGGCATCGGGCCGAGTGAGGGCGGGATAGGAGGCGCTCACTGGAGATGAATTAGACAGATCGGCATCAAGCGGGACGGGCTCGATCACCATGTTCAGCAGATCGCCCTGCTGCGCCAGGGCCAGGCCCCATGGCAGGCAGGTAGCCACAAGCAGCACAGCCGCCAACTCGGCCTTTACCCGTGTTCTGCTACAGGTACGTTGTATGACCTGTGTCCGCATAGTGCGAAAAACTCCCATAAAATCAGCCTGTTTCTGTCAAACAGACAGGTAAGATACCCGCTTACTTCCAGAATCACTATACGCAGAAGGCAGGGCAATGGGATCAATAGCAGAATCTGGGAACACTGGCAGGGCTGTGGCAGGTCCTGCAGGGGCGAAAAAGGATGTCTCAATGTCGCACTATTGTGGACAGCATAGACAACATTGAGACACTTGATGTAACACAACCGCCACCGAAAACGTATCTGGCGCGGTATAAAGCAAAGGAGCTATGAAAACCGCTGTGGTAGCGCATACACCTCATCGAAGACTCTCGCGTTCCTAGCCTCACTGGCTCTGGCACTCGTACTGTTCAAGATGGTTGTGACAGACAGTTCCTCACGCGAGCTTGCCGACGACATGGCTGATTCAGCACTTGACCTGTTCATGGAAGCCGACGCCAGTGTCGTCAATTACTTCATGACCACTAGGGAACTGCCTGATGAACTGCCAGTGGTCGGCCTGAGACCGTTTGTAACTTTGGAACGCCTTGATCCGGACCGCTACACCCTGACAGTCAATATGCCACCGCATGACACTATCGTGGAACACCATGCAGCGCTGATCTCACCACGCCAGGACATCAATGTCTTGCTGAACCTCTGATTTTTACGGCAGATGCTCAAGCCTTCGTTGACCTTCCTGGTCCGAAAGACTGACAACAGTGCCCACCAAGGCGGATACAACAAACGCTGGCAGCAGCACATCTAGGGCATTCAGGTAGGTCACGCCATTGTCCCAACCCGTTACCACAAACAGTGGCGGCACCGCGAACTTGAAGACGATAGTCGCCAGGAATCCCGTGACCATGGCGCACTTGGCTCCCAATGCCGTCAGTTTGCGCCAGCACAGGCTGAGGATAATCACCGGGCAGAACGTGGCAGCGATGCCGGACCAGCCAAAGATCACGACCCAGAAAATGCCGTTCTCCATGTCGTAGGCCAGAATCCCGATGCCGATGCCAAACGACAGCAGGGCCAGCACCACCGTCAACTTGTGGCTGAGTGACATGAGCAACTCATCACTCATGTCCGGATGCCGGGTCTTCTGCCAGTAGTCGCGCACGGCGGAACTGGAGGCCACTACCAGCAGGGAATCGATTGTCGACATGATGGCCGACAGCACCATGGCGATATAGACACCGGCAAAGAAAGGGAGCAGCAGCGCCTGCGACATCACCGGCAGGACATTGTCAGGATCGAATCCGAGTTCGGCATCAGTGAAGAGCGCCCTGCCCGTCATCCCCAGCATAACAGCACCGACGTCAGCACAAAATGTCCACAGCATGGCCACCAGCGCGCCCTTGTTGATCTGGTCTTCATCGCGAATTGAAATGAAGCGCACAAAAACCTGGGGCGAGCCGAGAAAACCGATACCAATAGCCAGGAAGCCCAGGGTCTGGACAATCACGAGCGTGGTCCAGCCCTGCCCGCCCGTCAATGTGAGGTGACCGGGATAATCGACTGAAAGCGTATCGAATAGATTGGTTAGTCCACCCAGTTCGAGCAACCCCACCAGCGGGAGTAACACAAGCCCACAAACCATCAGCAGGCCCTGGAAAACATCCGACCAGACCACGGCGATGAATCCACCTTTGGTGATATACAGCATCACCACCAGGAAGCCGATGGTAGCGCCCAGGTAATGATCAATATCGAGAAACGCATTGAAAGCCTTGCCGGTGGCAAAGACCTGGGAGCCGGCATAGATTGGCACAAAGACCACCAGTGCCCCGGCGGCAATCAGGCGCAGGCCATGGCTGGTATCATGGAAGTGGGATTCAAGGTAGTCGGGTACCGTCACACTGTCATACTGATCGGTCAGCCGTTTGAAGGGTTTGGCCATCCAGAGCCAAGCGATGCCGACACCGATCAGTTCGCCCACACCAATCCACAGGCCCTGCAGGCCAATGGCAAAACCGGTACCGGTGACCCCGAGCAGCAGCCAGGCTGATTCCCCGGTGGCGCGAGCCGAAAAAGCGACATTGATGAAGCCCAGTTGTTTCCCACCCGCGTAGTAATCGCGAATGTTGTGCATGCGCCGTGACGCCAGGTAACCGATCAGCAGCAGGATGCCGCAGTAGATAAAAACGGCAGTGGATTTCCAGGCCAGGTCGTTGATGCGAAACTCCGGGTGTCGAAAAAGGTGCTTTCGGAAATAATAAAGAAAAGCCGATAGAGCGACAAACCCTGAGGCGGGGTGGGTCAAAAACACCACTCACTGCGATTTATGCCGACTCTTGAGAACCTGCATACGGCCAAAGTCAGAACCGGTAACCCAGGTCCAGCACCCAACTATCAACATCATCGGAAATAATGGCCTTGAAGCCCAATTGCCAGGCACGAACAGTCATCCCCAGATCACGGACATCAAGTTCTACGAACAAGCCGACTTCATAGAAATGATCAAAGCCCAGAACATCGCGGTTGCCACCCCAGAACGAGGTGTTCGCTAGGTGTGAGACTACAGCAACAGGCAATCCCATGAATTTATATGGCGTTGGAAAAGTCATTTCTGCAGCTATCGCCAGTGTCGTGGTGCCCTCGGAAAATTCAACGAATCGCGTTGCTTCACTGAATGACTGTATGTGGTTATGTGCCAGGGAAGAATGTGCAGCTACTGGCCGGCTACCAAAGTCTGTACGGTAATCCAGCCCGAGACTGCCACCCAGGACCCAGGCTTTAGTGTCCCAGTCAAACACGGCATTGGCGAATATGGGTTGTAAATAGCTGATACCGGCCGGGCTCAGATAATCCGCATTTTTGTTGATTTTCAGCACACCCACATCCATGGCCGGCACCAGTGTGATGACTTCAGTCAACGGATATTCAACACCGCCTGTAAAAGTGGCGCCACGGGTTTTCCAGTAAGACACCACGGTATCATCTGGCGTTAGTTCAAAGCCTGATTTGAAGGACTGGTTTACCCAGTTCAACTGGACGAATGTCGGCAGGCCCGGACCATCTTGATGAAAGTAAAACTTGAAGGGAAAGCGGTTGACGCGTAGCCGCGCCGCTTGGGAGCCGTCCGAGTTGATTTTATAATTGGCCGTGGAGGTATCCGGCACAACGGCAAAGTTACCCATGGCCGCATAGGCGGACGCCAGACCGGTAAAATCCACCTCTGCCAGCACCTGTTGCCGGATATCGGCAATATCGTCCCGGGTTTGTGCCTAGACCAGCGCCGCACATAGCATAAGGCTGGCCAGCAAAATCGGCATCATGGCTATGGTTGCAGGTAGGCGCCTAAATCAACCAGTTCCTTGTCACTGATTTCGGTTTTGCGAAACGGCGGCATGATCTTGACGCCATTGCGGACATAGAACGCCACCAGTTCAGGCGTCAGGTCGAGGCGCTCTTCCAGCACCGCAGGTTTCTCACCTTTATAGAGCAATTCAAGGGCAGACGTACCCGGATGTTTGACCCCACCTGGCGCATGACACGGTGAACACCAGTGGTTGTAAACCTTTTTGCCGTTCACGGTATCGCCTTCCTGCGCCATTACGTGTGCTGCAAACAACAGGAAAAGCACGAGGATGTTACGCATTGTCGTCATCCTCCCTCAGGTGCTTTGGCCAGATGCCGTAGCGTCCGGCTGAAATAATGCCGTTGGGATCGATGGCATCCTTGAGACGTTGCTGCAACCTGAGCAGGGCATGGTTGTTGAATGAGTAAGCCTGGGCGCAGTCGTCCATGAAGGCGGTGTGGGTGCGATACTCACCCCAGCCATGCTCGGCGGCCACCTTGACCAGCTCCCTAAAGATCTCCCGGGTCTTGCGGTTGGTGTCGGCATCGCGCGTGACGGTAAACCCGACCAGGATGGTGAACGTGCGCTGATGGTAGGAATACGGCGGCACATTGAATACTGTACTGCCGCCCATCTCGCGTAATACCCGCCCTAGCACCTTGTTTGATTCGATCACGGCGTCACCGGTCATGGGCACGACGGGAGAAAAGCCGAGATGCCCGTTACTGCCGGTCGGGTTGAAATTGGAGCGATTGCCGAGCTGGAACACCGACATGGACGGCACCCCGAGATGGTTTTCATCCTGGGTCTGCATCAGCTCTTCATAGGGCATCGGGAAATTGAAAGACTCCTGATCCTGAAAACGCACACCTTCAATATGGGCGAACTGACGCTTTACATACTCCCAGCTCTGGTCGACGATCTCGCGCGGGCCGTAAAACTTGAACTGCGACGCCCAGAAAGGGGTGTCGATGCTGCGGGCAAACTCATCCAGTACCCGAATATCCTCCGCGCCGGCCCGATCATACCGTTCGGCCATTTCCGGGTTCTGTCCCAGCACGAACTGGATCGGAGACTGCACGCCGGCATTGGTATTCAGGACTCCGCTGTACATCAGGCGGGCGGTGACGCGCACCAGTTCGTGCACGTCGTTATACCCCATAACCTGCACGGTACCGGAACGAAACGCCTCCGGTGCCGGGTACAGCCAGAAGCCCATCTTGGTCACCACGCCGAAATTTGACTGGGCAAAGAGGCCGTCCAGCCAGGGACCAAAGCCCCAGCGATACTGTTGCCAGGTTTCGGCTCCCGGCAAGGCCCCCATGCCGGTGCGCACGATATCGCCATCGGCCAGTACCACTTCCATGCCGCAGTGGGCTTCGAAATGATCGCGGTAGGGATTCACGGTATACCCTACGCCATGGTCGAGAGCATTGCCGATCAGGCTGCCCCAGCCCGGATCAGGACAGTCGATCCACAGATCTAAGCCGCGTTCCTGGATGTAGTTATACAGATCAAAATAGGAAACGCCCGGTTCCACCAGCGCGAAGGCATTGTCTTCACTGACCTCGATGATGCGATTCATGCGTTTGAGGTCCAGCACGACTGAGCCATTCAGGACCGGCGCTGACCCGCCATAGCCCAGGTTCTTGCCGGTGGACACCGGGTACACCGGGATGCGGTAGGCATTGCAGATGCGCATCAACGCCTGTACTTCTTCGGCCGATTGCGGCGCCAGGGCGATGGACGGAATCTTTTCCTCTTCCTCGCCCCACAGGGGTGAGTAGGCATCGCGGTAAAGATCGACATCGGCTTCGTCCGTAAAGACCCAGTCTGCACCAATGGCGGCTTCGAATTCACCAACGGCCCTGTCAAAATCTTCCTGGCTGACGCCGGGGGGATATCTCATGAAATCACCTCATTCATGATATTTGTAGATTGTGAAGCTGGCGCAATCAGCCAGGCTACGAGCGCCGGGATATTACGATCCGGCTGAGCCGGCGAGACCTCGGTCTGCCAATGCACACGCAGACGGTAATCGCGCGAGAACTGTGTGAGGCAGAACAGCACATCGTCACCGGTGATGCCGGCGGTAATGGCCTGCTGCTGCCAGCTACCCATCAAGGTATCGCGCCAGAGACTGGTGAGGTCGCCTGTCACCGGCGAGACGTTCCGAGCCATAAACACGCTGCCGGCCAGCGCCAGGCTGGCCGGGAAGCGCGTGTCATGGAGAACGCGTGTGACATCGCCTGGTACGCTTACCAATCCATTGGCAAATCCATTCGCGAGCGCCGGCACTGATGCGGCCAGCGTGCCCACGACACCACTTTGCAGGAACTGTCTTTTGGTGATCATTTATTAATATTTATCAATACGTTAGATATGTATAACGTGTTTTTTTCAAACATTCAAAGCGTACCACTTTTGCCTGTGCAAGCACACCACGGGGTTATCTTGCGTTTGGGTTACCCATAAAAAAACCGGGCCAGGCCCGGTTTTTTTTCACGTTTTATTTTCAGCCAGCATAGGCATAGATCATGGTCAGCACGCCCAGCACACAGCCCAGGAACACACTGTGCTTGAAGGTAAAGCGGAACAGCCTGCCCTCTTCATCCCGTGACATGCCGGTGGCCGCCACGGCGACTGCCAGGCTCTGCAAACTGATCATCTTGCCCATAACACCACCGGCGGAGTTGGCTGCTGCCATCAGCACCGGGCTCAGACCAAGGGAGTTGGCAGTGACTACCTGCAGGTTACCGAACAGGGCATTGGCCGACGTGTCGGAACCGGTCAGAAACACGGCCAGCCAGCCCAGCATGGCGCTGAAGAACGGGAACAGACCGCCGGTAATGGCGAAGGCGAGGCCCAATGTCACGGTCATGCCGCTGTAGTTCATTAGGTAGGACAGGCCCAGCACTGACGCAATGGTAAACAGGGAAAAACCCAGCTGCTGCAACACCGCGTACAGCAGTTTGAAATACCTGACCGGCGAGACCCTGAACACAAACGCTGCTGCAACCGTGGCCAGGGCACAGGCGGAGCCACCGGCAGACAGCCAGTTCAGGTTGTAGACGGCACCGTAGGGAGTGGGATTTTCCACCACCGGTGCCATGCGCTGGACGACGTTGTGCAGGCCCGGCCATTCAATGGCCACCGTGACGCTTTCCAGCGCCCCGCTGATGATGCCACTGCCCCAGATCAGGACGAAAATCACCAGGAAGATATAGGGCGACCAGGCATAGATGGTGCGGCCAAAACCGTGTGACTGCACTTCCATCACACCCTCGGTTTCTCCGGCCATGACAAAGTTGTCCTTGGGATGCCAGAGCTTGAGCAGCACGACCATGCCGATGATGGCAGTCATGGCGGCCACGATGTCGACCAGTTCAGGGCCGACATTGTTGGAAATGAGCAACTGCATGGAGGAGAAGCACAGGCCACATACCACCGCCGCAGGCAGCACCCCTTTCAGGCCCTTCCAGCCGCCCATGACCAGCACCAGGTAGGCTGGAATGAACACGGAAATCGGCGCACACAGGCGGCCGACCCAGGCGCTGAGCTCTTCCACCGGCAACCCGGTCACGCTAGCCAGGGTAGTCACGGGGACACCGATCGACCCAAAGGCTACCGGCGCGGTATTGGCCAGCAGGCAGATGCCGGCAGCAAAGAAGGGAGAGAAACCCAGACCGGTCAGCATGGCAGCTGCCACGGCAACCGGGGTACCGAAGCCGGCAGCGCCTTCAATAAAGGCGCCCAGGGCGAAAGCTATCAGCATGGCCTGCAACCGGCGGTCACCGGTAACCCCGCCGATGGAATCCTTGATGACCTCGAAATTGCCGGTTTCCACGGTGATGCGGTACAGCACCACCGCCCAGAATACGATCCAGCCAATAGGGAACAGGCCGAACGCGGCACCCATGGTAATGGATCCGATCATCGGTCCGATCGGCATGCCATACACCGCGATGGCGACCACGATGGCAGCGGCCAGGCCGGATACGGCCGCGACCCAGGCCGGTTTGCGCAGAATACCAATCAGTACCAGCAGCACAAAAATCGGCACAGCGGCCAGAAGCGCGGAAATGGCCAGGCTGTCAGCCACCGGCAGGTAGTTTTGTTCCCACATGAAGAATTCCCCAGAAAATTATTATTTTTATATCCCCGGAAAAGGGACAGTAAAGCCCGAATTAAACCCCGTGGCGGCTGAATTCTCAAGGGGCAGGCAAGTAACAGGGATAGGATCGGACGAGTACTGATAGTGACAACACGTTAATTGTCAGCAAACGGGCTGCGCCCTATGCCGACCTAAAAAATCATCCGAGGAACGCTTTATCTTTTTATCCTTTTACCCTTTTATCCTTTTATCCTTTTACCCTTTTATCTTTTTATCGAACCCTAGCAGCGGTCACCATTTCACAACCGACAATATTTTCAGCGCATGATCGCGCCTCTCCCATAGACCTCCAACCCCCGGTATGGCTATGCTAGCCGCTCTTTGAGAGCGTGTGAGGAGCCTGCCATCAACTGGGTCTTCATTTGTATAGTCGGCTACATCCTGCTGCAGCTGCTGGTCTGCGTGGTGGTCATGAACCGCATGACCAGCGAGCAGGATTACCTGCTGGCCGGACGCCGGCTAGAGCTGCCCATGGTGGCCATGTCCATATTTGCCACCTGGTTTGGCGCCGAAGCCTGTATCGGCGCTGCCGGCATCATTTACCACGAAGGCCTGTCGGGCAGCCGCGCCGACCCCTTCGGTTATGCCTTGTGTATTTTCATCCTGGGCTATTTCTTTGCGCGCAAACTCTGGTGCCGCGGCCTGACCACGCTCGCGGATTTCTATCGCCAGCGTTATGGTTCCCAGGTTGAAAAACTGGGCGTGCTGCTCATGGTTCCAACCTCGGTATTCTGGGCAGCTGCCCAGATCCTGGCTTTTGGCCATGTGCTGTCCTCCATTTCAACCATGCCACTGGAACTTGCCATTGGCTTTGCCGCTACCATTGTCATGACCTATACCGCCCTGGGTGGCCTGCTGGCCGATGCCGTATCTGACATCATCCAGGGCAGTGTACTGGTGATTGGCCTGATGGTGATCTTTGTCATAGTGCTGCTCAACCTGCCGGACGCAGCAACACTGGGCAGCGTCCTGACACCAGAGCGACTCAGTTTTCGTGCCTCGGGTGAAAGCTGGCTTGGCGTTATCAACAGCTGGTCGATTCCGTTCATTGGCTCACTTTTTTCCGCGGAACTGATAACGCGTTTGCTGGCATCACGCTCCGAGCAGGTAGCCCGGCGCGGCGCACTGGCTGGTGGTTCCATATATATTGTTGTTGGTCTGATGCCGGCAGCGATTGGCCTAATAGGCCCAGCACTCGTGCCGGGACTGGAAGACGGGGAACAACTGCTGCCAGAACTGGCTGAAGCCTTGCTGCCAACCACGTTGTATGTGGTGTTTATCGGCGCACTGCTCTCTGCCATCCTTTCCACGGTGGACAGCGCCCTGCTCAATGCCGGCGCCCAGGTCTCTCACAACATCCTGTTACCGATGATCGGTGTGACCGGTGAAAAACAAAAAGTGCTTTATGCCCGTATTGCGGTTGTCTTTTTCGGCATGATTGCCTGGTTGCTGGCTCGCAGCGCCGAAAGTGTTTACAGCCTCGTGGAGGAGTCCTCGGCGTTCGGGTCTGCCGGCGTATTTACCTGCTGCCTGATGGGACTGAGCCAGCATCGTGGCGGCCCGCGCACAGCCACTGCCTCGATGCTGGCCGGTATAATCAGCTACGGCGTGCTGGCTTATGTCGTGGTCTACGATTACGCTTACCTGATGTCGCTGGTATGTGCTCTATCCACGTTCACAACACTGATGTGGTTCGATCAGCCCACCCCCGATGAACATGCCAACCCTACGCCGGCCTGAACATGGGTTTTCGGAACCATTTGATGGCGTTATTGCCTAATGCACCAGAAGGCTTGTAACAGGCCTTACCGGCTATTCAGCGGTTAGTGAACCGGCTGTTTTATTCCATTTTCATTCACGACCTGGCAACCTGCGGTTAATAAATCTATGAGCAACAAAACCATTCTGATTGGCGGCGCTTTTGGCGGCCTTGTCCTATTTTTCCTCCTGATACTGTTCCTGGGTGGCGAAGAAGCACAGGTCACCCCGCCGGATACCCTGGTTGTCACCGAACTGCCACCACCACCGGTAGCGGTCACCCAGCCTGAGCCTGTAACCCTGACAATGCCTGTCACTGAAATACCGGAACCCGAAATCGTCACAGCTGAACCCGAGGTGCCTGGTGTCACAGAAACCGCACCGACCCTGCCGGAACCTGACCCTCTGCCCGGTCTGAACGAATCCGATCCCTATGTACTGGAGCAGGTTGGCACACTGCAAAATAGTAATGCCGTTCAACGCCAGCTGACCTCAATGCAGATCCTTCGCAAATTTGTGGTGCTGGTGGATGGCATGAGTCGCGGTGAAGTGCCGGATCGTGACCTGCCGGTGATTCGTGGCCAGGGGAATGTTGTGGTCAACGAGGTTAATGAGGAATTCTATCGCCTGGATCCGGCTACCTATACGCGTTTCAACCTGCTGGCCAATACGTTTGCCGCCATGGATGCCCGCCAGCTGGCAGCGTTGTACCGAGACATGTCGCCCCTGTTTGACACCGCCTATGCGGAGCTGGGTTACCGTGACCGGCAGTTCAGCAATGTCCTGGCCCAGGCCATCGACAGCGTGCTGGCTGTGCAACTGCCCGTGGGCGAAGTCCTGCTGACTCGGCCGTCCGTGCACTATCGCTTTGCCGATCCCGGGCTGGAAGCTCGTAGCGACCTGGAAAAGCTGTTTATTCGCATGGGTCCTGAAAACACAGCCAGGATTCAGGCCAAGGTGCGGGAACTGAAACCGCTGCTGGTGCGCTGAACGCCCTGATCAGGGCAGATTGTCCAGGTAGTCGACTACAAGGTCTGGAAAGTCGGTAAAGACCCCATCGACGCCGGCATCCAGAAAAAAGATATCCAGCAGCCGGTCAAAATCCTCGGCATAGGCAGGCAGCCGGCCGAGATCACGCCGGAACGTATACGGATGTACCACCAGGCCGGCGGCGTGGGCCTGACCCACCAGCGGTGTGAACTGCAGGTTCCCTGCCGTCGACCCGGGCTCCACCACCATGTCCATGCTAGGACCTATGCCATCCGCATAGCGCGCAATTTCCTGGATACCTGCGCGCTCGAACATCCACCTGTAGTCATAGGGAACCCAGTTGTCACCATCCCGCTGGTATGTTTCCAGCCAGTCGTTCCAGGCAATCAGCTGGACCAGTTGTATATCCATTTCCAGCGTGGGGAGCAATTCGTCATGAATCCTGAGCAGCTCCGGATAATCAAATGTTTGCAGGTAGACCCTGTCCTCACGAGCGGTATAGCCGTAATCCGCCAGTGTTTCCAGGATAGCCCGGGACAGGTCCTTCCCGTGCTGGTGATGAAACCAGGGCGACTTGGCTTCCACGTACAACCCGGCATCCCGACCGGTAGTCTGGTTGAGTCCCTGGACAAGTTCTATTTCCTCGGCCAGGGTATGTAAACGGAATACTGACTGCCCGGTGGGAAACCGGCCGCTATTCGGCATCTCACTGACCTGAAGCTGGCGCAGTTCCGCCAGGGTGAAATCGATGACATAAAAGCTGCCATCGGCACGTGCCCGCTCCGGAAATCTGTCGGCCACATCCGTTGTCCGTTCCAGCGTAAGGTCATGAATGACGATCAGCTGGTCATCCCGGCTCATCACCACATCCTGCTCAATGAAATCTGCACCCTGGGCATGGGCCAGCACCTTGGCCGCCAGGGTGTGTTCAGGCAGGTAGCCGCTGGCACCGCGATGGGCAACCACAACTTTCTCAGGTGACTGGGCAAACGTTTGGCCGGGCATCGCCATGGCCACCAGTAGCGCCAACAGGAAAATCGGCGATAACGGCAGGGGCATATCTGTCATGAGGCGGCTTGTCATGGAGACAGCTTACAACGATTCTGTTAACCGGCCATAAAGAGTTTCAGACAAACCCGAACAGCGGCGGGAACAGGATCACCACGGCTGCGGCCCAGACCGCATAAACTGGCAGGTAGACCATTTGCCAGTGCACCAAGGCCGCAAACGGCTGCTGGCCCTGGATAAAACGTCTGTAAAGCACGGCAGACCAGCCGAGGTTGACCAGGAGAATCAGGTTCTCACCCAGCACGGCAAGGCGATTTGGCGTAAATCCAAATTCCGTGATGCGCCCGGCAATGGCTGCTAGCGCAATAAGATCGGCGAGCAAGGCACACACCACCAGGGTCAGTTGCAGACGGTCAAACCACCCCGGTGGGGCCATCAGATCCCTGGCCGACAAGGCATACAGCAACAGGCCCAGCACCATGGCCAGCACGATGTCGTAGATGATCAGCACATCACGTTCCATGGCCATGTCCTGCCCGGCGAACAGCTTGGTCACCAGAAAGCCGGCCAGCAGCAGCGTGAACAATGGTGTGAAGACCCGGGTCAGTACCGGCGCGATGTTTTCGATCACACCCTGTTTTGACTCGACCAGCCAGGCCGCCACGAGTACGGCGCCGGTTGCCCCGCAGGGCAGTATCCAGGTGAATACCAGTTGTGCAGGATTCAGGCCGATGGAGGAAAACAGCATCACGGTAAGCGCCATGAAGACACCGCCACCCAGCGCAATCAGGCTGTAATAGATCATCAGTTCTCCAGTGAAGCGGACGAAATCCATCCTGCCGCTGTCACCCTGCCAGCGGTCACCGGCATGGGCAAAACCCACCACCAGCCAGAGCGCTATGGGCAAGTGCAGGATGCCAAGGAGGTGGGTATCGCCCAGTGGTATGAAAGGATAAACATTCATCACCACCAGGCCCGCCACCAGTGGTGGCACGATTTTCACCCGGTCGGCACGTTGCAGACTGCGCTTCCAAAAAAAATAGCCGCACAACCATGGCACAACAAAATACGGCGCGTGGACCAGGTAAAACAGGGGCAGGTCCTGGTCCGGGTGCAGGGCAAACAAGCCACTGAGGTCCCAGATCTTGAAGGAAAAGGCCGCTGCTGCCGCAAGCAGCAGTACGACCAACAGTTCGCGATCGGTTGTTCCCCGCGTCGCACTGCCAGAGCCCATGACCAGCTGCTTCCAAAGCCGTTCCGTATGTTCCAGGGCATACTCATGGGAAATGGCATCCAGTTTGCCCAGGCGCCTGATCGCCACGAAGAGCGCCTCTTCCTCACTCAGCCCTGTTCCCTGCAACTCGACACTCTGGCCACGCAGGTGGTCTTCCAGCTCATCAATGTCCTCACCCGCCAGTGCCCGGCGTTGTTCCAGGTAACGGCGCCAGTCGGCAATCATGGCTTCAGCATCAAACAGGGTTTCATGCATGATCAGTACACCCCTGATATCACAGGCACAGTAGCCCCTTGCACAAGCCGGCTCCACACCAGGCGCAGGGCCTGATCCACCGTTTGCCATTGCTGCCGGTGTTCTGCCAGCTGCGCTTTGCCGTTGTCGGTCAGCTGGTAGTACTTGCGCTTGCGTCCGGTTTCGGCGGTGCCCCAGCGGGCCATAATGTAGTCCTGGCGTTCCAACCGGTGCAGTACCGGATAAAGCATGCCGTCAGTCCATTCCAGCTGGCCGTCAGACAACTCCTTCACGCGCTTGATAATGGCGTAACCGTAACTGTCCCCTTCAGCAAGGATGGCCAGCACCAGTGGGGTGGCCGAGGCGGCCATGAGGTCTTTATTCAGTTTCATAACAGGCAGGTCCCCTGATGCCCGGATTCACCGTCCCGGCACTGTTTGCGAAAATTGATAGGACAAGGTATCAAATACATGGCAGCACAATACATTGCAATTCTATGCATTTCAATCTGACCTGAGCTGGTACCGTCATGGCCAAGCGTGTTTCAGGGAGATGCCGCAGACCAGTCTCGCCTCTTTAATCCGAGGTGAAATAAGCCGCCCCGCTGCTGCCGACAAGAGGGTAAGGTCCTCGTTGTTGTGTCCGTCACTGACCTTGTGCAACTGTGGTCCGCTCTGGCGGCACATGGACAGCGAAGATGCGGGCAAACAGCAGCCACAATGTCAACAAGCCTGGTGCGCCTGAAACTTGCTTTCCTGAACCCTGAATTGAACACCTGAACCAGCATAACGCTCGAATTAGACTGGCAGGAAAGATAGAATGTCCCCAGCCCCTTTCCACCCAACAGACTGCACGCGATTTTGAAAACCGAATTCCTGGGTAAAACCCTTTCCGGCCCTTTTACAGTCCCTTCCGGCATCGTCACCTGTGCCGCCCCGATCATCCAGCGCTTCTTTGACCAGATTCCTGAAGTCGGCGTGCTCACCACCAAGAGTATCTGCCTGGAGCCCCGTGCCGGTTATCGCGAACCGATTCTGAGCCAGTATGCCCCGGGCTGCTTCGTCAATGCCGTTGGCCTGACCAATCCAGGTGCTGTCAAATCCGCCGAACTGATGCGCGACTTGAAGATACCGGAAGACCGTTTTCTGCTGGTGTCGATCTTTGGCGGTTCAGTCGAGGAATACATCGAAGTCGCCAGGATTCTGGCTCCTGTGGCTGACGGACTGGAGCTGAACCTGTCCTGCCCGCATGCCAAGGGCTACGGCATGGCCATGGGCCAGGATCCCGCCCTGGTCAGGGAAATCACTGCCGCGGTGAAAGCTGCAGTGGATGTGCCGGTAATTCCCAAGCTGACCCCCAACGTCCCGAATTTTGCCGAAATCGCCGAAGCCGCCGTCGCCGGAGGCGCAGATGCTCTGTGTGCCATCAACACCGTTGGCCCGGGCCAGCATACCCGGCACGGACACCCTGTGCTCAGTAACGGCGAAGGCGGCATGTCTGGCAAAGGTGTATTGCCCATTGCGCTGAAATGCGTCAACCAGATCAAACATCTGGATGTCCCGCTCATTGCCTGCGGCGGGCTGTCCAGCGCAGACAATATCCGCTCATTCCAGAGTGCCGGTGCGGATGTCTTCGGTGTTGGCTCTGCCCTCATCGGTATGACCACCGACCAGATCGCCCACTACTTCAAGGTTCTGACTGCCGACCTTACAGAAGGCACCAACCATGCTGAAGCCCTGGTGCGGTATGACGTCGACATGGAGTTTGCCCCGGTCACGCTGGTGGAAAACAAGCGTGTGTGTGATGACATCTGCATTCTCACCTTTGACCGCAAGGTTCCGGTCAAGGCTGGCGAATTCATTTTCCTGTGGGTGCCGGGCCTGGGAGAAAAACCGTTTTCGGCCCTCACTGACGATCCGTTTTCCCTGGTCGTGATCAATCTGGGCCAGTTTACCGAAGCCATGATGAGCCTGGCGCCGGGCACAGAATGTTACGTCCGCGGTCCGCATGGCATCGCCGCCAACCCGCCTGCCGGATCCAAAATTATGGCGGTTTCCGGCGGAACCGGACTGGCAGCGGTTTACCAGATTGCCCGCGATTTCAGCCAGGCAGGCCACGAAACGGAAATATTCTTTGGCGCCCGAAGCGAAGAGCGGCTGTATTTCATTGATGAATGTGAAGCCGTATGCCCAACCCACGTTGCGACCAATGATGGCAGCGTGGGTTACCAGGGGCTGATCCCTGACCTGTTACGTGAACGCCTGTCTGCCATGTCGCAAGACGAACTCGACAATCTCGTGTTCTATAACTGCGGCCCGGGCCCCATGGTGCATGCCGCCGTGGCCGTGGAGAATGAGTTCTGTCAACCACACCAGATCTTCAGTGCCATCGACTACATGACCAAGTGTGGTGTCGGTATCTGCGGCGCCTGTAATTCACCGGACGGTCGCCGGCTGTGTGTGGACGGCCCGTTCCTCGTCGACAATTAATGTGGCCACCATAGCCCGGGGATAAACGCCCTGATAAAAAGCAGGTATAAAAAAAGGGATGCACCAGGCATCCCTTTTTTATGCGCTTCAGTTCTGTCAGCTGTTATAGACAGCCATTGCTGCAGAAACCGCTTTGCCACTGTTGATCGGCGCTCCCATGTCGTTGAGCACCGCATCTAGGGCACCCAGGCAGAGTAGTACATTAGTCTTGCAGCAGCTTTCACCCATGAGACCGATACGCCAGACCTTGCCGGCCAGCGCGCCAAGACCGGCACCGATTTCCAGGTTGTAATCGTTCAGCAAGGCAGCGCGCACCTTGGCTTCTTCCACACCTTCCGGCACGGTAACTGAATTCAGCTGCGGCAGACGGTAATCTGCATCCACGACAAAACTCATGCCCATGGCCTCAATACCTGCTGCAAGGGCCTTGTGATGGAAGGCATGACGGGCCCAGGCATTTTCCAGCCCTTCTTCTTTCAGGATCACCAGCGACTCGTGCAGGCCATACATGCTGTTGACCGGAGCGGTATGGTGATATGTACGACCACCAGCACCATCCCAGTAGCCCATCACCAGGCTCATATCCAGGAACCAGCTTTGCACCTTCATCTTGCGGTTCTTGATGACTTCCACGGCCCTATCGCCAAAACTGACCGGCGAAATACCCGGCGGGCACGACAGGCATTTCTGGGTACCGGAATAGATGGCATCGATACCCCAGCCATCCACATCCAGTTCCACACCGCCCAGACCGGTCACGCTGTCCACCAGGGACAGGGCGTCATACTTGTGGGCCAGTTCAGTCAGGGTTTTGGCATCGCTGCGGGCTCCAGTCGACGTTTCGGCATGGACAAAAGCCAGCAACTTGGCATCCGGATTGGCCTTGAGGGCATCTTCAACTTTCTGTGGATCAACCGGTTTGCCCCAGTCGTCCTGGACCATGATGGCCTGTGCACCGCAGCGCTCGACGTTCTCTTTCATGCGGCCACCGAAGACACCGTTCTGGCAAACAACAGCCTTGTCACCTGGCTCTAGCAGGTTGACGAAGCATGATTCCATGCCGGCAGATCCAGGCGCTGACACAGGAATGGTCAATTGGTTGCTGGTCTGGAAGGCATACTGCAGCAAGCCCTTGATTTCATCCATCAAGCCGACAAATGCCGGGTCGAGATGTCCGATAGTCGGTGCCCCCATAGCGGCGGTGACGCGTGGGCTCACATCCGAAGGACCAGGGCCCATCAGGGTACGTTTCGGGGGATGAAAGGATTTGCTCATAGGTCTTCCTCAATCAAAGTGCTGTTACCGGCTGCAAAGCCAAATGCTGGAAATAAAAAAAGCCGAAAGAACGGCTTTTTTTATTGATGGATCCTGTTGCTGATTAATCTTCGTCAGCGTAGTCGTCTTCAGGACGATCAACCAGTTCCACGTAGGCCATTGGCGCCTTGTCACCAGGGCGCGGACCGCACTTGATGATGCGCATATAGCCGCCCGGGCGCTCGGTGTAACGCGGACCCAATTCGCTGAACAGTTTGCCAACAGTAGCCTTGTTGCGGACACGGTCGAATGCCAGGCGGCGGTTGGCCACGCTGTCGTTCTTGGCTAGCGTAATCAGGGGCTCCGCATAACCACGCAGTTCCTTGGCCTTGGCCAGGGTGGTCTTGATGATTTCGTGCTCCACCAGGGATGTAGTCATGTTGCGAAACATCGCTTTACGATGACTGCTGTTCCTGTTGAGCTGACGTCCGGAATGACGGTGACGCATGACGAATTACCTTAAAATGCTTCTATGTCTAACTTGAATCGATAGGATAACTGAACTATTTGTAGGAGGGGCTTTAGCCCCGAATGATTCGCGGCTAAAGCCGCTCCTTCAAGGGTTTCGTTATTCTCCCTAATTTTCCTTATGCCGCGCGATCGTCGCCTTTCAAGGACGAGGGCGGCCAGTTTTCCAGACGCAGGCCCAGGGACAAGCCCTTGGATGCCAGTACGTCCTTGATTTCAGTCAGTGACTTTTTACCCAGGTTCGGGGTTTTCAGCAGTTCCACTTCGGTACGCTGAATCAGGTCACCAATGTAGTAAATGTTTTCTGCTTTCAGGCAGTTGGCGGAACGGACAGTCAGTTCCAGGTCATCAACCGGACGCAGCAGGATTGGGTCGATCTTGTCTTCCTGCTCTTCCGGCTCCTTGATGGCGTCGTTCTGCAGGTCAACGAATACACCCAGCTGGTGCTGCAGGATGGTGGCAGCCTGGCGAATGGCTTCTTCCGGATCGATGGTACCGTTGGTTTCCAGCTCCAGAATCAGCTTGTCCAGGTCGGTGCGCTGCTCCACACGGGCATTTTCGACCGAGTAAGTCACACGATTGACCGGTGTGTAGGAGGCATCCAGCATCAGTTTGCCTACGGCACGGGTATCATCATCAGCATTGATGCGCGCATCGGCAGGCACGTAACCACGGCCAACACCGATTTTGATGTGCATGTTGATGGCGCCATTCTCGTTCAGGTTACAGATCAGGTGATCCGGATTAACGATTTCAACGTCCTGGTCCAGCGTGATGTCGCCAGCCGTGACAGGACCCTTGCCGCTCTTGTTCAGGTTCAGAACCACTTCTTCCTTACCATTGAGAATAACGGCCAGGCCTTTCAGGTTCAGAATGATTTCGATAACGTCTTCCTGGACACCTTCAATAGTGCTGTATTCATGAACAACACCGTCAATTTCCACTTCCTCTACCGCGCAACCGGGCATGGAAGACAACAGGATCCTGCGCAGGGCATTGCCCAGAGTGTGACCAAAGCCCCTTTCCAGCGGCTCCAGTACTACTTTTGAGTGACACTTATCAAATTCATCAACTTGGATAACTTGCGGTGTCAGAAAATTCGTTAACGAAATTTGCATGGATTCCCTCTTGGTCCTGGTAATGACTTTATCGATTACTTGGAGTAAAGCTCTACAATCAAGCTTTCGTTAATTTCAGATGACAGCTCGGTACGCTCTGGCTTGCTCTTGAACACGCCTTCCATTTTGTCGGTATTTACATCAATCCACTCAACAACAGCACGTGCAGCGGCCTGATCCAGTGCGGACTTGATGCGCAGCTGGTTCTTAGCTTTTTCACGGATCGTAATGACATCACCTTCGGCAACCTGGAAAGAAGGAATATTGACGGTCCGGCCGTTAACCTGCACAGCCTTGTGGGAAACCAGCTGACGGGCTTCAGCACGGGTAGCGCCAAAACCGATACGGTAAACCACGTTGTCCAGACGGGACTCGAGCAGCTGCAGCAGGTTTTCACCCGTGGCGCCTTTCAGGCGGGCAGCTTCCTTGTAGTAGTTGCGGAACTGTTTTTCCAGCACACCATACATACGACGTACCTTCTGCTTTTCACGCAGCTGTACACCGTAGTCGGACAGGCGGGCACGGCGGTTGCCATGCTGGCCGGGGACGGTTTCGGCTTTACATTTATCATCCAGGGCGCGAACACCGCTCTTCAGGAACAGGTCGGTACCTTCCCTTCTGGACAATTTACACTTGGGGCCAATATAACGTGCCATATGCTTTTCCGGTTTCTATGTATTCTGTAACGAAACTGTTGATTATCTGTTTAGACGCTTAGACCCTGCGGCGCTTCGGCGGTCGACAGCCGTTGTGCGGGATCGGGGTCACGTCAGTAATGTTGCTGATTTTCAGGCCACAGGCATTCAGTGCTCTGACAGCGGACTCACGGCCCGGACCAGGTCCATTCACCCTGACATCGATGTTTTTCAGGCTGTAGGTTTCGATGGCCGCTTTGCCAGCGCGCTCGGCAGCAACCTGTGCGGCGAACGGCGTGCTTTTCCTAGAACCACGGAAGCCGGAACCACCTGATGTTGCCCAGGACAGAGCATTACCCTGGCGGTCGGTAATCGTAATAATGGTGTTGTTGAAGGACGCGTGGATGTGCGCAACGCCATCGTTGACGGCAACGCGTGCTTTCTTGCGACCTTGTGTACCGGGTTTAGCCATTAATCGTCTTCCTGTATATAAACTTTATTAGCCGTTTTTAGCTGTGTAATTGCGCTTACTTGCGAATCGGTTTGCGCGGCCCTTTACGGGTACGGGCATTGGTCTTGGTTCGCTGGCCGTTAACCGGCAGGCTGCGACGATGACGAATACCACGATAGGTACCCAGATCCATCAGGCGCTTGATGTTCATGGACACTTCGCGACGCAGGTCACCTTCAACCACCAGCTTGCTGATTTCATTACGGATAGAATCCAGCTGCTCCTCACTCAGGTCACTGACCTTGGTTGTCGGGGCAATACCGGTCGTCTCACACAGTGAGGCGGCAGTAGCGGGTCCAATCCCGTAGACATATCGCAGGGAAATCCCGATATGCTTGTTATCTGGTATGTTGACACCGGCGATACGCGCCATAGTTTGTCTCCGATATTCCTGTGCTTTTCAGCCGTTCAGTTAAATTTCTAATAAACCGTTACTTTTCAGTAAGTTACCAAGCTCAAGCCTGAGCTGATTGATATGGCAGAAACCGTTTCTGGCTCCCTGAAAAAAGGCCGCGTAGCTTATCGCCTGACCCTTTAAAAATCAACCGTTTAGGCGACTGCCATTAACCCTGCCGCTGCTTGTGGCGAGGCTCTTTGCAGATCACACGTACTGTGCCGTTACGCTTGATGATCTTGCAGTTGCGGCAGATTTTCTTGACTGATGCCCTGACTTTCATAACTTACTCCAAAACCTTCCCATACCTATGCAGGCCTATGCCCGGTTTGTGCGACCTGGCGCTTAGCGTTTGAAGGAGCCGATATTCGACTTCTTCATCAGTGATTCATACTGGTGTGACATCAGATGTGACTGCACCTGGGACATGAAGTCCATGCAGACCACCACCACAATCAGCAGTGACGTACCACCCAGCTGGAAAGGCACATTGGCCGCTACCTGCAGGAACTGCGGCAACAGACAGATCATCGTAATGTAGATGGCGCCAAACATGGTCAGGCGGGTCATCACGCTATCTACGTAGTTAGCTGTCTGCTCACCAGGACGGATACCGGGTATGAAAGCACCGGAACGTCTCAGGTTGTCTGCAATTTCCTTCGGGTTAAACACCAGCGAGGTATAAAAGAAACAAAACGCCACGATGAGTGTGGCAAACACCAGGATGTACAGCGGCTGACCCGGTCCAAGGATCAATGCCAGGTCTGCCATCCACTCCATGCCTTCGTTCTGGCCAAACCACTGACCCAGGGATGCCGGGAACAGCAGGAACGAACTGGCAAAGATAGCCGGAATCACGCCGGCCATATTCACTTTCAGAGGCAGATGGCTGGATTGCCCCTGGTACATCTTGCGGCCCTGCTGACGCGGGGCATAGTTTACGGTGATGCGACGCTGTGCCCTTTCCACAAAGACCACGCAACCGATCACGGCAGCGGCAATCACGGCTACCACAAACAGGGCCAGTGGCTGAATCTGGCCTTCAGCGGCCTGCTCCAGGGACTGACCAATCGCTGCCGGCAGGCCGGCCACGATACCGGCGAAAATCAGCAGTGAAATACCGTTGCCAACGCCACGCTCGGTAATCTGCTCACCCAGCCACATCAGGAACATCGCTCCAGTGATCAGTGAGACGAAAGCGGTGAAATAGAAGCTGAAGTTGGCTTCAAACGCCAGCTGCGCCAGCAGGCCCGTGGTGATGGCCACAGCCTGGATAGAGGCAAACAGCAACGCGCCATAGCGGGTGTACTGACTGATCTTGCGACGGCCCGACTCACCCTCCTTTTTCAGCTGCTCCAGCTGCGGTGTGGTGGCAGTCAGCAACTGCATGATAATGCTGGCAGTGATGTACGGCATGATGCCTAGCGCAAAGATACTCATGCGCTCAATGGCACCACCGGAGAACATGTTGAACAGGCCGAGGAAAGTACCCTGGTTCTGATTGAACAGCGCCTGTAATTGATCCGGATTGATACCCGGTACCGGAATATGGGTACCGATGCGGTATACGATGATGGCGAACACGACAAAGAACAGTCTGGCTTTCAATTCAGCCAATCCGTCACCTTTACCTGGTCGCATACCTGCAGTTGCCATAATAATTCCGGTTAGATTCTCTTACTGTTGCCGAGTTTGCCGAGGCTTACTCTGCTGCTTTAGCTTCTTTCTTGGTTTTCTTGCCTTTGGGGGCTTCTTCAGCGGGTTCTACCACTTTGCCGCCTGCCGCTTCGATCGCAGCCTTGGCACCCTTGGTCACACGAATACCTTCAACAGTGACCGCCTTGGTGACATCACCGGACAGCATGATCTTCACACGCTTGGTCTTGCGATCAATGACGTTGGCTTTTTCCAGCGTCTCCAGGTTGACGACTTCGCCTTCAACCCTGGCCAGCTCGGATGTGCGCACTTCTGCAGTGGTGCTGCCGATACGGGAGAAGAAACCGTATTTCGGCACACGCTTCTGCAAAGGCATCTGACCGCCTTCGAAACCCGGACGGACCTTGCCACCGGAACGGGATTTCTGACCTTTGTGGCCACGGCCGGCAGTTTTGCCCAGACCGCTACCAATACCACGGCCAACGCGTTTCTTTGCATGGACGGAGCCAGGAACAGGTGCCAATGTATTCAATCGCATGTCAGTCACTTTTCGTCAAAAATTGGTTAAGTTAAATACTGTCTTTCAGTTATGCCGTCTCGAAACCTACTCAGGCGTCAGAGACTTCAACCAGGTGAATCACCTTGTTGATCATGCCCCGTACCGCAGGCGTATCGATCACTTCCACGGTATGACGGATGCGTCTGAGGCCCAGGCCACGCATGCACTGACGGTGTTTTTCCAGCGCACCAATGGTGCTCTTGATCTGGGTCACTTTTACTTTTTTGTCTGCCATGGGACTTCCCGTGTTCTGTTCGCTATCAGGTCAGTTATAACGCTGAAAACCTGTTAATAATTACTCGATGATCTCTTCGACAGTCTTGCCGCGCTTGGCTGCCACATCTTCCGGGGCACGCATGTTCTGCAGACCTTTGAAGGTAGCGCGAACCACGTTGACCGGGTTGGTGGAACCGTAACATTTGGCCAGAACGTTATGGACACCGGCCAGTTCCAGGATGGCACGCATGGCGCCACCGGCAATGACACCAGTACCTTCAGAAGCAGGCTGCATGAAGATCTTGGACGCACCATGACGAGCCTTGATCGGATACTGCAATGTATCGCCGTCCAGCTGCACGCTGATCATGTTGCGACGGGCAGCTTCCATAGCTTTCTGGATGGCCAGAGGCACTTCACGTGCTTTACCACGACCGAAACCTACACGGCCATTGCCATCACCAACCGCTGTCAGCGCGGTAAAACCGAAAATACGGCCACCCTTGACCACTTTGGCCACACGGTTAACCTGGATCAGCTTTTCCTGCAGGCCTTCTTCGTTCTTGCTCTGTTCGTTTTTCAATGCCATTTTTTGAACCGTCTGTCTTAGAATTCCAAACCGTTTTCACGGGCAGCTTCAGCCAGCGCCTTCACGCGGCCGTGATACATGTAACCACTACGGTCGAAAGCAACGCTGGTGATACCGGCGGCTTTGGCCTTTTCAGCGATGGCCTTGCCGACTTCCTGGGCGGAAGCCACATTGCCTGATTTCTTTTCGCCCAGTGAAGAAGCGGTCGCCAGCACTTTATGGTCAGGAGAAATCACCTGCGCATAGATGTGGCGCGGGCTCCGGTAAACACACAGACGGTTTACACGCAGTTCGCTGATCTTGGCACGTGTCCGTTTGGCACGTCTCAGACGAGATTTTTTCTTCTCGTTCATAGTCTTGTCTCTTGCCTCTTCTCTGTTAGCGCCGGAAACAGTCCTGCCACTTCCGGTCTTTTCAATAAATCCTGTTTGGGGCTTAGCGCCTATTTACTTTTTCTTCGCTTCTTTGCGGAACACACGCTCGTTCGCATAACGGATACCTTTGCCTTTGTAGGGCTCTGGTGGCCTGAACTTGCGAATCTCGGCAGCAACCTGACCTACCATCTGCTTGTCAGCACCCTTGATCACGATTTCTGTCTGCGTCGGCGTTTCAGCAGTAATGCCTTCCGGCAGGGTGTAATCAATCGGATGCGAATAACCTACAACCAGGTTCAGGGTCTTGCCCTGGGCCTTGGCCCTGTAACCAACACCGACCAGTTCCAGTTTCCTTTCGAAACCGTCACTCACGCCTGTCACCATGTTGCTGACCAGAGAACGGAAAGTACCGGTCATGGCAACAGCTTCCTTGCTTTCTTTCCTGGCGGAAAGCTTGAGCTGGTTGTCTTCGTTGACGACGCTCACCAGTTCATGCAGCGCTAGCTCAAGAGAGCCATTGCCGCCTTTCACGGAAATATTGCTGTCAGTGATGTTCACCTGAACACCGCTGGGCAGATCAACTGGGGCATTTGCTATTCTGGACATAAGCCTGTTCTTCCAAAAAATTCGACTATCGTGGTTTCAAAAACCTGAAAATGTTCTCGTTCGACTTGCCTGGTTGCTTAAAAGACCGTGCACAGGACTTCGCCACCTACACCGGCTTTCCTAGCAGCCTTGTCAGTCATCACACCCTTGTTGGTAGAGACGACAGAAATGCCAAGACCAGCACGTACCTGCGGAATTTCTTCCTTGCCCTTGTACTGGCGCAGACCCGGACGGCTGCCACGACGCAGCTCTTCGATAACCGGCTTACCGTTGAAGTATTTCAGCTCAACAGTCAGTTCCGGCTTGACCAGATCGTCGTTCACGCTGAAACCAGTGATATAACCTTCCTGTTTCAGTACTTCCAGAATGGCCTGCTTGATCTTGGAAGACGGGCAGGACACGCTGGTCAGGCCGGCCATCTGGGCGTTCCTGATACGTGTCAACAGATCTGCGATAGGGTCTGACATGCTCATAGTGTTGTCTCTTGCCTCTTTAAATACTGATTAACTGACCAACAGCGGCTTAGGCTTACCAACTGGCTTTGGTCAGGCCGGGAACATCACCTTTCATGGCGTGTTCACGCAATTTATTACGGCACAGTCCGAACTTGCGGAAAACACCGTGCGGACGGCCGGTTACCTGGCAACGATTGCGTTGACGAGTCGGGCTGGCGTCACGCGGCAGTTTCTGCAGCTTGACCTGGGCATCCCACTTTTCCTCGTCAGAGGCGGTAGCGCTACCGATGACAGCTTTCAGCTCGGCACGCTTTACGGCGTACTTGGCTATCAGCTTGGCGCGCTTGTTTTCCCTTGCGATCATTGAGGTCTTGGCCATGTTACTTTGCTCTCTATCTAAAATTTATCAGTGACTTATGCGGCTTTTTGCGCAGTTTCACGGAACGGGAACTTCATCGCCTTGAGCAGCGCACGTCCTTCCTCGTTGGTTTTGGCAGTGGTGGTAATGGTGATATCCATGCCACGCAGTGCATCAATCTTGTCGTAATCGATTTCTGGGAAAATGATCTGTTCACTGACACCCATAGCGTAGTTACCACGGCCATCGAAAGATTTCGGGCTCAGGCCCCGGAAGTCACGGATACGCGGAATCGAAATGGAGACCAGACGATCCAGGAATTCATACATGCGATCACCGCGCAGGGTGACCTTGCAGCCCACCGGCCAGCCATCACGGATCTTGAAACCAGCAATGGACTTGCGGGACAGGCACACAACCGGCTTCTGGCCAGTAATCTGGGCCAGGTCGTTCATGGCATTTTCAAGGACCTTCTTGTCGCTGAAAGCACCGCTGCCGATATTGAGCACCACTTTGGTGATCTTCGGCACTTCCATGGGATTCGCATAGGAAAACTGCTTGGTCAGTTCCGGAATCACTTCACTTTTGTAAACGTCTTTTAAACGTGCCATGTTCTTTCCTGTATCAGCCTGTTGGTTAATGGCTTTTTCAATAGTTCTGTAAATATCTGCTCTTACTGCTTTTAATCAATGGCCGAGTTGTCGGACTTGAAAACCCGGACCTTCTTGCCATCGGCATCCAGCTGGATACCAACCCGATCAGCCTTTTCGGTTTTCGGGTTGAAAATGGCCACATTGGAAGCCTGGATACCGGCTTCCTTCTCAACAATACCGCCCTGGCGTCCGATATTCGGATTCGGCTTGGTATGGCGTTTCACCATGTTGATACCGGACACAATCAGGCGACCGTCGTGCATTACACGGGTAATCTTGCCGCGCTTGCCCTTGTCCTTGCCGGCAATAACAATCACTTCATCGTCACGTTTCAGTTTCTGCATTGTTGCAATCTCTATCTGTTTTCCTGGCTCTTACCTGACCGACCCGATTACAGTACTTCGGGTGCCAGGGAAATAATGCGCATGAATTTTTCAGTACGCAGCTCACGAGTGACCGGTCCGAAAACGCGGGTACCGATCGGGGCATCCTGGGCATTCAGCAGGATGGCCGCATTGTCATCAAACTTGATCAGGGAACCGTCCGGGCGACGTACACCGCTCTTGGTACGAACAACCAGGGCATTCATCACCTGGCCCTTTTTGACCTTGCCACGCGGAATGGCATCTTTGACAGTGACCTTGATCACGTCACCAATCCTGGCGTAACGACGATGCGAACCACCAAGCACTTTGATGCACATCACTTCCCTAGCACCACTGTTGTCTGCCACCGCCAAATAGGACTGAACCTGTATCATCTTGCTTCTCCGGGCATTACGCCCTAATCACTATCCCGTATAAATCCGAATTTCTTGTTCGTCTGCTGCCGAGTTAACCTGCCTGAATGGCGTTAAATCTGGGTAGCCTTCTCGTTGATGGAAACCAGTGCCCAGGTCTTGGTCTTGGAAATGGGCCGAACCTCTTTAATGGTCACGGTATCCCCTTCCTGGCACTCATTGTTTTCATCATGCGCGTGCAGCTTGGAAGACTTGGTTACGTATTTGCCGTAAACAGGGTGCTTGACGCGCCTTTCGACCAACACAGTGATGGACTTTTCCATCTTGTTGCTGACGACTTTACCGGTTGCAGTACGTGCAACCTTGGCTTCGTTATTTTCTATCGCTTCTGTCATCTTTTTTAACCTGTAAACCTAATAGTGGCGCTGTCGCTTACTGGGCCTTCTCGTTAATCACGGTTTTAACCCGGGCAATATCCTTCCGTACGGCAGAGGGCAGATGAGTCTGGCCCAGCTGTCCGGTGGCTTTCTGCATGCGATGGTTAAACTGGTCTTTCAGCAGGCCGTTGAGGATTTCTTTCAACTCATCGACACTCTTGCTGCGCAGATCTGTGGTATCCAATTTCGCCATTACATTACTACCCTTTTCTCAAACTTGGTCTGGAACGGCAGCTTGGCGGCGGCCAGGCTGAATGCTTCCTGGGCCAGTTGCTCGCTCACACCTTCAATTTCAAACAGGACCTTGCCCGGCTGGATCTGGGCTACCCAGTATTCCACGCTACCCTTACCTTTACCCTGGCGCACTTCCAGCGGCTTCTGGGTAATTGGCTTGTCCGGGAAGACACGGATCCAGATCTTGCCACCACGTTTTACGTGACGGGTCAGTGCACGACGTGCAGACTCGATCTGGCGTGCAGTCAGGCGGCCACGACCCAGGGCCTTCAGGCCATATTCGCCGAAACTGATGCTGCTACCACGATGCGCCAGGCCACGGTTGCGACCCTTCATCTGCTTGCGGAATTTGGTGCGTTTCGGTTGTAACATCCTTCAGCTACCTCTTAAGAATTCTTTTTCGGCTCAGCAGCCATGACTTCGTCGGTGTTAAAGACTTCACCTTTGAAGATCCAGACCTTGACACCGATGATGCCGTAAGTGGTCAACGCTTCGCTGGTGGCGTAATCGATATCAGCGCGCAGGGTGTGCAGGGGCACACGACCTTCGTGATAACGCTCGGAACGGGCAATCTCGGCACCACCCAGACGACCACTGACCTGCACTTTTACACCTTCGGCACCCTGGCGCATGGCGTTCTGCATGGCGCGCTTCATGGCGCGGCGGAACATCACACGACGCTCCAGCTGCTGGGCGACACTGTCGGCTACCAGCTGTGCATCCAGGTCCGGCTTGCGGATCTCTTCAATGTTGATGTGGACAGGCACACCCATTTTTGCGGACAGCTCGCTACGCAGCTTTTCGACATCCTCGCCTTTCTTGCCGATTACGATACCGGGACGGGCAGTGTAGACAGTCACGCGGGCTGTCTGGGCGGGGCGCTCGATTTCAACCCGGGAAACAGACGCGGACGCCAGCTTCTTCTTCACCAGGTCGCGCACTTCCATGTCCTCGAGCAAATATTTGGCGTAGTCTTTGCCACCGGCATACCAGACTGAAGTATGCTTTTTAACGATACCCAGTCGAATGCCGTTCGGGTGTACTTTCTGACCCATGTTTCCTCTCTCTACTTACCTAAGCTTTACGCTGCAGTATTCTGAGTTTATTTACCTGCCGTTAGCCTGCAGGCGTTGCGGGAGCAAAAGCCTGCTGCCCCCGGGTTAATGTTGCAAACTAGTTTTAGTTGCCGTCTGCCACTTTTACTGTGATGTGACAAGAGCGCTTCAAAATACGATCTGCCCTGCCCTTAGCGCGCGGTTGAATGCGCTTCATGGTCATCGCTTCATCTACATAAATGGTGGACACTTTCAGCTCGTCAATATCAACACCTTCGTTGTGCTCGGCATTGGCAATGGCTGAGTTGAGCAGCTTCTTGATAATGGCAGCGCCTTTTTTCGGGCTGTAGGTCAGAAGCTCAAGCGCTTCTTCCACGCCTTTACCGCGAATCTGGTCAGCAACGAGCCTGGCTTTCTGAGCCGACAGCCTGGCTGTACTTAATTTTGCTGAAACTTCCATCATTCTTACCTCAATAAACCTGTCTTAATGCCCTGCCGATTACTTGGCTTTCTTGTCGGCCACGTGACCACGGTAGGTACGGGTAACAACGAATTCACCAAGCTTGTGCCCGACCATGTCCTCTGAAATCAGGACCGGCACGTGCTGACGACCGTTATGCACGGCAATTGTCAGACCCAGCATGTCCGGAGAAACCATGGAACGACGGGACCATGTCTTGATCGGCCTTCTGTCATTGCTCTCCTGAGCAGCCTGCACTTTCTTCAGCAGGTGAAGGTCAATAAACGGTCCTTTCTTTAATGATCTTGGCACTGTATATACCTCAATATTCTCTTTTAGCCGCTAGCGCTTAACGTGATGCCTTGCGACGACGTACGATCAACTTGTTGGTGCGCTTGTTGGTGCGCGTCTTGTAACCCTTAGTCGGAGTACCCCAGGGTGAAACCGGGTGACGACCACCGGAAGTACGTCCTTCACCACCACCATGCGGGTGATCAACCGGGTTCATGGCAACACCACGAACGGTCGGGCGCACACCACGCCAGCGCACGGCACCGGCTTTACCCAGTGAGCGCAGACTGTGTTCGCTGTTGGACACTTCGCCCAGGACAGCGCGACATTCTGACAACACCTTGCGCATCTCGCCTGAACGCAGACGAATGGTGGCGTACTGGCCTTCACGGGCCACCAGCTGCACGGAAGTACCGGCGCTGCGGGCCAACTGGGCACCCTTGCCTGGCTTCATCTCGACACAGTGCACAGTGCTACCCATCGGGATGTTGCGCAGTGGCAGACAGTTACCCGGCTTCATCGGTACGCTTTCACCGGAAACCAGCTGGTCACCAGCACTGACCTTGGCCGGGGCAATGATGTAACGACGCTCGCCGTCGGCATACTTCAGCAGGGCAATATAGGCGCTGCGGTTCGGATCGTATTCCAGGCGCTCAACAGTCGCCGGAATATCGTCCTTGTTGCGTCTGAAGTCGATAACGCGGTATTTCTGTTTGTGACCGCCACCGGAGTGCCTGCGCGTAATTCGGCCAGAGTTGTTACGGCCACCAGTTTTGGACTGGGACTCAGTCAGGGGTGCGTAAGGCGCACCTTTGTGCAACTCGTGGTTGACAACTTTGACGACAAAGCGGCGTCCGGGTGATGTTGGTTTAGCTTTTACGACGGCCATTTCTATTACTCTTTAATTCGCTTTTTCTCTGAAACTTTTCTGTCAGATCTGCCTGATCAACCCAGCTCGGCAAAGTCGATTTCGTGACCCTGCTCCAGGCGGATGTAGGCTTTTTTCCAGTTCGAACGGGTACGGTACTTGCCGCGAGCAGTGCGCTTGCGCTTGCCCTTCACGTTTAGCACCTGGACGTCCTTGACTGACACATTAAACAGGCCTTCGATGGCGGCCTTGATTTCCGGCTTGGTCGCATCCAGGGCTACTTTGAAAGTAACCTGGTTGTTCTGCTCGGAGATCAGGGAGCTCTTCTCAGAAATATGCGGGCCCAGCACGATGGTCAACATTCTTTCCTGGTTCATGCGAGCATCCCCTCTACTTTCTTTAGTGCAGGCACGGTCATCAGGACCTTGTCGAAACCGATCAGGCTTACCGGATCAACACCGGTGGCTTCCAGCACGTCTACCTTGTGCAGGTTGCGGGCAGCCAGGACCAGGTTCTGGTCGATTTCATCACTGATAATCAGCACGTTCTGCAGATCCAGGGCGGTAAGCTTCTCAACCAGACCCTTGGTCTTGTGGTTTTCAACGGTAAATTCGTCGACAACAAGCAGACGGTCCTGGCGCACCAGTTCCGACAAAATGCAGCGCAGTGCTCCGCGGTACATTTTCTTGTTGATTTTTTTGGAGTGGTCCTGCGGGCGTGCAGCAAAAGTCACACCACCAGTGCGCCAAAGTGGACCACGGGTAGTACCGGCACGGGCACGTCCAGTACCTTTCTGACGCCAGGGCTTCTTGCCGCCACCGGACACTTCAGAACGGGTTTTCTGTTTCACGGAACCCTGACGCGCGCCGGCCAGGTAGGTCACAACCACCTGATGAACCAGGCTTTCGTTGTAATCCTTGCCGAAGATATCGTCGGTCACGGAGACTGTTTTTGCTGCCTTCTTGCCAGGCACTGCAATATTCAAATCCATTGCTTACCCCTCAGAAGACGAAGTTGATTTTTTGGCTTTGACGGTTGGCGAAATGATGACATCGCTACCGGTGGCTCCAGGAACGGAACCCTTGATGAGGATCAGGTTGTTCTCAAGATCAACCCTGACCACTTCCAGACCCTGGGTGGTAACGCGCTCGCTACCCATGTGGCCGGACATTTTTTTGCCTTTCCACACACGGCCCGGTGTCTGACACTGACCAATGGAACCTGGGGCACGGTGAGACAGTGAGTTACCGTGGGTGGCATCCTGGGTACGGAAATTGTAACGCTTGATCACGCCCTGGTAACCCTTACCCTTGGAGGTGCCGGTGACATCTACGATCTGGCCTTCAGCAAAGGTAGTGACGGTGTATTCGAAACCCGGTGCCACTTCAGCGCCTTCCTCGCCAGCCAGCTCGGTGGCGTCGGCACGGAATTCCCACAGGCCACGACCGGCATCAATGCCCGCCTTGGCAAAATGGCCAGCTTCAGACTTGGTCAGTTTGGAGTTTTTGACAGAGCCAGTAGTAACCTGCACAGCACTGTAACCGTCAGATTCGACAGTTTTCACGCGCGTGACCCTGTTTGGCAGAACTTCCACCACTGTGACGGGTATAGAGGACCCGGATTCGGTGAAAATGCGGGTCATACCGCTTTTTCGACCGACTAAGCCAATCGACATTTTAAAACCTCATCGTGTAAGGGGCTTTAACCCACTATGGCCGCTTACGCGTTACACCATGTATGTATACCGCCCGGCACCTTTCGCCCCGGGGGCTGTTTATGTATTTAGCGTGCCAGCAGATAAAGGCTGCAGACACGTATTTCTTTACTGCTAAACTCTTGCTATAAGCCCTTGTTTAAAAAGCTTATTTCTGACTCTTGCCCAGACTGATTTGCACTTCCACACCAGCCGCCAGGTTCAACTGCATCAGGGCCTCAACGAATTTCTCGGTAGGCTCGACGATGTCCAGCAGGCGCTTGTGAGTACGAATTTCGTACTGGTCACGGGCATCCTTATTGACGTGCGGGGAAATCAGAACGGTGTACCGCTCTTTCCGGGTTGGCAGAGGAATCGGACCCCGGACAAATGCACCGGTACGCTTGGCGGTATTCACCAATTCCTGAGTTGACTGGTCTATCAGCCGATGATCAAAGGCTTTCAGCCGAATTCTAATGCGCTGGTTCTGCATGTGACCAACTACTCCCACACTTCAATAAGTTGTTAAAGAACGAATGTTTAAAACAATGCGAAATTGTCTTCGACATTGTAAAAGCGGTGAAATCTGCTTTTGCAAATTTCACCGCGAAAAAAGAGCGCAAATATTACGTGCGGAGCCCTCTATCGTCAAGGGCTACATCACTTTTTTTCTACAAATACCGCCAGGCATCTTACCCCTGGTCAGTAACCCTCACTACTGCAGTCTGTGACTGTGTATGAACGTATGTCACAAACTCTTCCAGCGGTCAGGGCTTTTGTTGTCAGGCTAGGCAAAAACCCGCGCAGGGAGGAAGCATACGATTCAGTATGTGTCCGACTCAGCAGGTTTTTAACAACGCCTGGCGACCTAAGCACGAGCGCCAGGAAAGTTTAACTCAAAACCTAACCGCCTTTTTCGATGATGCTGTCAGCGATGGCCTGCGGCACTTCCGCATACTTCAGGAATTCCATGGTATACGTGGCACGACCCTGGGTGGCAGAGCGCAGATCCGTGGAATAACCGAACATTTCGCTCAGCGGCACCTCGGCATTGATGACCTTGCCGGATGCACTGTCTTCCATGCCCTGGACCAGGCCGCGACGACGATTCAGGTCACCCATGACATCGCCCATATAGTCTTCCGGCGTGACCACTTCCACTTTCATGACCGGTTCCAGCAAGGCAGCATCGGCCTGCAGGGCACCCTTTTTAAGGGCCATGGAGCCGGCAATCTTGAAGGCCATTTCGCTGGAGTCCACGTCATGGAAGGAGCCATCGAAAATGCTGACCTTCATGGCCAGCAGCGGATAACCCGCCAGACAGCCATTCTTCATCTGCTCCTGAACACCCTTATCCACGGCAGGAATGTATTCCTTGGGCACCACGCCACCGACAATCTCGTTGACGAATTGGTACTCAGAATCAGCCGGCAACGGTTCAAGACGCAGCCAGACATGTCCGTACTGACCACGGCCGCCGGACTGCTTGACATGCTTGCCTTCGATTTCAACAGTTTTGCGGATGGTTTCGCGGTAAGCCACCTGGGGCTTGCCGATATTGGCTTCGACATTGAACTCACGGCGCATGCGGTCAACCAGTACGTCCAGGTGCAGCTCACCCATGCCGGAAATGATGGTCTGGCCGGATTCTTCATCGGTCTCGACGCGGAAAGACGGGTCTTCCTGGGCCAGTTTGCCCAGGGCAATGCCCATTTTTTCCTGGTCAGCCTTGGTTTTCGGCTCGACCGCGACGGAAATCACGGGATCCGGAAAATCCATTTTCTCGAGAGTGATCTGGTGATCGATTGAGCACAGGGTTTCCCCGGTCGTGACGTCTTTCAGGCCGATAGCGGCGGCGATGTCACCCGCCAGTACTTCCTTGATCTCCTCACGGGAGTTGGCGTGCATCTGCACCATACGGCCAACACGTTCTTTATTGTGCTTGACCGGGTTGTAGACGGAGTCACCGGAATTCAATTTGCCTGAATAAACCCGGAAGAAGGTCAGCGTGCCCACAAACGGGTCGGTGGCGATCTTGAAGGCCAGGGCCGCAAACGGGGCGTTGTCGTCGGCTTCACGGGTTTCCACGGTTTCGCCGTCTTCCAGCACGCCCTCAATGGCCTTTACTTCGGTGGGTGACGGCAGGTATTCAACGACGGCATCAAGCACAGCCTGAACACCTTTGTTCTTGAAAGCAGAGCCACACAAGGTTGGCACAATTTCGTTGGCCAGCGTGAGGATGCGCAGGCCTTGCTTGACCTCTTCTTCGGTCAGCTCCCCACCCTCAAGGTACTTGTTCATCAGTTCCTCGTTGGCTTCAGCAGCAGCCTCGACCAGTTCATCGCGCCATTTACGGCACTCGGCCAGCATCTCTTCGGGAATCGGCTCATAGGTAAAGGTGGTACCCTGGTCGTCTTCGCTCCAGAGAATTTCCTTCATCTTGACCAGGTCGATAACACCCTTGAATTCATCTTCAGCACCAATGGCCAGCTGGATCGGCACGGGCTTGGCGCCCAGGCGCTCCTTCATCTGCTGAACCACTTTCAGGAAATCGGCACCGGCACGATCCATTTTGTTGACGAACACCAGGCGTGGCACTTCGTAGCGGTTGGCCTGGCGCCAGACAGTTTCAGTCTGCGGCTGCACACCGGAACTGGCGCAGAGCACGACGACGGCACCATCAAGCACACGCAGAGAGCGCTCTACTTCGATGGTAAAGTCAACGTGGCCAGGCGTGTCGATGATGTTGATGCGGTGCTGCTCGAACTGCTTATCCATGCCGTCCCAGAAACAGGTGGTCGCAGCAGAGGTGATCGTGATGCCACGCTCCTGCTCCTGCTCCATCCAGTCCATGACTGCAGCGCCATCATGGACTTCACCGATCTTGTGCGAGATACCGGTATAGAACAGAACACGCTCCGTGGTCGTGGTTTTACCCGCGTCCACATGCGCGCAAATGCCTATATTGCGGTAGCGTTTGATCGGGGTCTTTCTGGCCACAGATGTGCCTCAGCGAGTTCGGAAAATGATCAGCGATGATTAGAAACGGTAGTGCGAGAAGGCACGGTTGGCTTCAGCCATACGATGCACGTCTTCACGCTTGCGCACGGCACTGCCACGACCTTCGGCTGCATCAACGATTTCACCCGCAAGACGCAGGGCCATGGATTTCTCACCACGGGCACGGGAGTGCTCCACCAGCCAGCGCATGGACAGCGCGTTGCGGCGATCAGGGCGCACTTCAACCGGCACCTGGTAGGTGGCACCACCCACACGGCGGGATTTCACCTCGACCAGCGGGGCAATGTTTTCCAGGGCAGCTTCAAAGGTTTCCAGGGGGTCTTTGCCGGATTTTTCGGCAACGACATCCAGGGCACCGTAAACGATTTTTTCGGCGACAGACTTCTTGCCATCAACCATCACATGGTTCATGAACTTGGCCAGGGTTTTGTTTCCGTACTTGGGATCGGGCAGAACTTCCCGTTTTGCTACAACGCGTCTTCTTGGCATGGTTTCCTCGCTTCAGGTTGGTCCGGCACAGTGACGTGATGTCAGCGGTCGGCCTTACTGGAATTGATGAAAAATTAAATTAAATCAGTGAGTTAAATCTCTGTTACTTGGGACGTTTGGTACCATACTTGGACCGGCCCTGCTTCCTGTCGGCTACACCTGAGGTATCCAGGCTGCCACGTACAGTGTGGTAACGCACACCCGGCAGGTCCTTGACCCTGCCGCCCCTGATCAGGATCACGGAGTGCTCCTGCAGGTTGTGCCCTTCACCACCGATATAGGAAGTCACTTCATAGCCGTTGGTCAGGCGCACACGGCAGACCTTACGCAGGGCAGAGTTCGGCTTTTTCGGTGTCGTGGTGTAAACACGGGTACAAACGCCACGACGCTGCGGACAACCCTGAAGGGCCGGCACGTCGCTCTTTTCTACCTTGCTTTTCCGTGGCTTGCGAACCAGCTGGTTAACAGTCGCCATTCAATGCTCCAATATTTTTGTTTAAATACAGCTAAATAGCCGTTTGCTTATGTAAAAGAGGCGCGATTGTAATGATCACACCCCACTGAGTCAATATGGATGCAAGATTCAGGATGCAAGATGCTGGGTTTACCTGCCCAGCTTGCATCCTGCCTCTTGTATCCTGTCTCCGTTCTTACTCTTCCACACCCTTCTCGGCTTCCGCGGCGGATTCCGCCAGGGCCTCGATCAGTGCGGATTCCACTTCGCTGGCTGAAGGACCTTCGTCATCGGAATGACGGGCTTCGGCCACACGCTTGCGATTTTCGTGGTAGGACAAACCGGTACCAGCCGGAATCAGTCGACCCACAACCACGTTTTCTTTCAGGCCCTGCAGGAAGTCGCGCTTGCCGGTGACGGCTGCTTCGGTGAGCACGCGGGTGGTTTCCTGGAAGGACGCTGCGGAAATGAAGGATTCCGTGGCCAGGGACGCCTTGGTGATACCAAGCAGGATGCGCTCGAATTTCGCCGGCGCCTTGCCTTCTTCCTCTAGACGCCTGTTCTCTGAACGCACGCGGATGTACTCCACCTGCTCGCCCTTGATGAAGCTGGAATCCCCCATATCCATGATTTCTGCCTTGCGCAGCATCTGACGCACAATAACTTCAATGTGCTTGTCATTGATGCGTACACCCTGCAGACGATAGACGTCCTGAACCTCGTTAACAATGTAATGGGCCAGGGCTTCAACGCCTTTCAGGCGCAGAATGTCATGCGGGTTGGGCGGACCGTCGGAAACAACTTCACCCTTCTCGATGTATTCACCTTCGAACACGGTCATCTGGCGCCATTTCGGAATCAGCACTTCGTAGTGGCTGCTGCCGTCGATCGGGTTCACACCGTCAGCCGGGGTGATGACCAGGCGACGCTTGCCCTTAGTTTCCTTACCGAAGCTGACAGTACCGGAGATTTCCGCCAGGATGGCCGGCTCTTTCGGTTTGCGGGCTTCGAACAGGTCGGCAACACGCGGCAGACCACCGGTGATGTCACGGGTCTTGGAACCTTCCTGCGGGATACGGGCGATAACGTCACCGATATTCACCTGCTTGCCGTCTTCCACACCCACGATAGCCTTGGCCGGGAGGAAGTAATGCGCCGGTACATTGGTACCCGGCAGATACTCTTCCTTGCCTTTGCTGTCGAGCAGGGTAATGGCAGGACGCAGTTCCTTGCCGCCGGACGGACGCTCGGACACATCCATCACGGTGATGTTGGTCAGACCGGTGATTTCGTCGGTCTGGCGCTTCACGCTCAGGCCTTCTTCCATGGAAGCGAACTTCACCTTACCGGCAACCTCGACCACGATCGGGTGCGTATGCGGGTCCCAGGTGGCAATGATATCGCCAGCCTTGACTTCGGAACGGTCGGAACCACGTACCACGGCACCATACGGCAGTTTATAACGTTCTTTTTCACGACCATTGACGTCGTTGACAATCAGCTCACCGGAGCGGCTGACCACAACCAGGTCGCCATTGGTACGCTCTACTGTCTTCATGTTGAACAGATGGATGGTACCGTCCGTTTTCACCTGCACGTTGTCACTGGCCGTGGCACGGGATGCGGCACCACCAATGTGGAAGGTACGCATGGTCAGCTGGGTACCCGGCTCACCGATGGACTGGGCAGCTACAACACCCACGGCCTCACCGATGTTGGCCAGATGGCCACGGGCCAGGTCACGGCCATAACATTTGCGACAGATACCGAAGTCGGCTTCACAGGTAATCGGTGAGCGCACGATCACTTCGTCGACGCCGGCTGTTTCCAGGCGATCAACCAGTTTTTCGTCGATCATGATGCCGGCTTCAATGACGGTAGCCCCCTCATTGTCGATGGCATCACGGGCCAGTACACGACCCAGGACCAGTTCACCCAGCGGCGCAATGATGTCGCCGCCTTCAATGACCGGGCTGGCATTGAGGCCGTTGTCGGTACCGCAATCCTCTTCCTTGATCACCAGGTCCTGGGAAATATCCACCAGGCGGCGAGTCAGGTAACCGGAGTTCGCGGTTTTCAGGGCGGTGTCAGCCAGACCTTTTCGGGCACCGTGGGTGGAGATGAAGTACTGCAGAACGTTCAGACCTTCACGGAAGTTGGCCGTAATCGGCGTTTCAATAATGGAGCCGTCCGGCTTCGCCATCAGACCACGCATACCGGCCAGCTGACGAATCTGCGCGGGGCTACCACGGGCACCGGAGTCGGAGTAGACATACACGGAGTTGAATGACTCCTGCTCTTCTTCCTCGCCCTGCTTGTTGATCACGCTCTCGGTGGACAGGCCATCCATCATGGACTTGGCGACCTGATCGTTGGCGCGTGACCAGATATCTATGACCTTGTTGTACTTCTCGCCCTGGGTTACCAGACCGGAAGCAAACTGGGATTCGATTTCAGCCACTTCCGCTTCG
>Ga0181568_10000343_pt1 | contig 40213 bp, 54 predicted proteins | sample 101ome_20_FD_133758 | JGI IMG/M metagenome (GOLD analysis project Ga0181568, IMG submission 133758) | Coastal salt marsh microbial communities from the Groves Creek Marsh, Skidaway Island, Georgia - 101404AT metaG (megahit assembly) | ecosystem: Environmental > Aquatic > Marine > Intertidal...
CCCGTTTCCTTTGACTTAGACTTCTTGGATTTCACGGGCTTTTCATCTTCTTCCTCGTCATCCTCTTCGTCTTCGTCCTCGTCTTCATCGAGTGAATCCCAGTCTTCATCATCCCATGAATCGTCCCAATCATCTTCGTCGTCATCATCGTAGTCAATGGAAATATCCCGCTTTTTCCCGCCCTTCTTTGGCTTTGGGTCATCTTCCATGTCGACCAATTCGCCAGATTCGAGCAGTTCGACTTTTTCGTTCTTCTTCAAGTCAAGCGCAGAAAGAAAAGCCTCCAACTTGTTTTCGGCTGATTCTTCATTCATACTGCTAATTTGCAACGTAATGTCCACCTTGTAGGTCTTCATGTTATCAAGCACTTTCTTTCGCTACTTAAATTCCATCCCATAGACAAATATGGGCCTTTTCTATGGGGACACACTTAAGTAATCTATAGGTATGGGCGTATCATGGTGAGTCAAGACGCGGGACGCGAAGAAGATTTTACGACCATTCGTATCACAAAGAAAGACCGAGAACTACTAGACAAACTTTCTATTGAGAAGGAATGCGCTTGGGAAACGTTCCGTCGTGTCGTTCAAGCAGCCGCCGTAGGCGATATTAAAAAAAAAGAGGACGACGGATACAAAGGGATGAGTCCTAAGTATAAACGCACGATCCGCAGCATTGAACGGTGCTTTGTTGCTTTTAGGAAGCAGGGTCAGCATCAAGTTTCTTTTACCCAAATCAAAGAATGGGTCAATACTAACTCGCGTGAGGGTGTTTCTTCACCTTCACTTTCTAACTTCCTACGTCGAAGACCCCAGTTTCACCTTGTTCGCAAAGAGCGACGTATTGGGACAAACGAGATTCAAATCTATTGGTCTATGGAATACGAAGATGGTAGCCCCATAGAAAAGGGAGAAGCGTCCCCTGGATGGGTTGAAGTGCCTTTAACTCCCAATACCGGTATGTGAATATACGAATAAGTAATGAGGAAGGGGGCCTAGTTGCCCTCGATTCCTCGTTACTTTGGTGAAAACCATGGGACAAAACAACAAAATGATCGAGGGAGCGGCCTCGAAGGCAGCAATTACCGCAAAGAAAGAACTACTCAGTGGTTTCGACAAGTTTTTGCTTGTCGTCATAGGGATTCTGGTCATCGCCTACTTTGGCTTAATGACCTGCGCCAACTGGGCCGTCGAGTCTGAAGAACTCATGGATGCTTACATCTTTGAGCAAGGTCAAGAACTCGGCTACAACTGGACAGAACAAAACATGACTGTTTTTGAAAATATGGTGGACACGGGATTTTTATCAAGTGCCCCCATGCACGAAGTCATGTGTTCCAACGGAGTCCAAGAAGGCTGTGACTACATGTCGAGTGTAGACACGGCTAAGAGCCTGTATGGGCTTACATTTGGGCAAATGCTCCTTGCAACGCTGTTCTTTGGGATGCTGATGGTGAGTTTCGCCATTGGCGTTATCCTCCTATTATGGGTAGGCGCCAGCCTGCTTTATGGCTGAGAGAACGTTCTTTTCCGTTAACGCACCCTACGAAGTGGGTGTCCCTTCCAACTGGGCTAGTTGGACCCTACGATGGCGGGGCTACGCTATCAAACAGGTAGATGAGGAAGGGGGCCTAGTTGCCCTCGATTCCTCGGCAATCGCCACTATGGGCGATTAATAGGAGAGATCCAAAATGTTTGTTGAAACGATGATGATTATGATGTCAGTCTTCGGACTGTTGAACTGGACGAGTGGAGATCGATTGGACCGTTGGATTTACGGGCCTTCCTGCATCTTGACCCAATGTGAACACCCTGATGCCGCGCACTTTTCGCACTACGGAAGGGTTTACACCTACTGTCACGATTGCGGAGGGGACTGTCAACTTCTGGACCCTTCGATCCACGCGATCCCAGAAATCGTCCCTAAACTTGATGATGAGTTGAAGGAAAGCATTCGAAATGCTCACCGCAACTTTACAAGTTACTGCACAAAAGAGAACTGCAACTGTCGACACGAAGGGCCTGACGCCCTTTACAAGATGGACTAAAGTTGCTTTCTTGCAATTGCAGACGACGAACAATAACCCAAGACCTCGCTAAGCGAGTGCGGAGGTAAACTGCTTACGAGCAGAGCCTATGAAGCACTGTAACTCTTAGTGGGGCTACGTCGGGGTAAACCCGGCCTAGATCGACATGATTATGGAAACCGCAACCTTTGTGCTGTTCTTCTTCGTAGGAATTGCACTGAGCATGAAAATGAGCGCCGCTGAAACCCAGGACTTTGATAAGGTCCTTTTGGTGGCGTGTGAACCTGAACTTGAGAAGATGTCCAAAGACGTCCGTGTTAGCCTTGAGCAACGCGGATGGCACATCATCTTCACAGGCGTTGGCAAAATCAACGCTGCACTTGCTGCACAACGCGTGCTATACGACTACCCTTGGGTAACCACGATAGTAAACGTTGGAACAGCAGGTTCTCAGACGCACCCCGTTGGGGCGCTCGTTGTTCCTGATCAAGTCGCTGAGCGAGACATGGACGCTACCCACATCATGGGTCAATTCGTCCCTGACTACCCGAAGCATCTGACTCCTTTCATGGAGGAAATCTTCGGAAAGATCGACCTCAGCAACTTTGTCCTTCCTGACGGCGTCCGCGCCATCATTGGAGGGATGACTGGAACTGGTGACAACACTCACGCACACCTAGAGGAATCTGATTACCTCTGGGACGCTGTCGAGATGGAACTCGCTGGCATTGTCCGGGCCCTGGAGAACTCCAACTGCTGCTTTTACGCAGTCAAGTGGATTTCCGATGGAGCCAACGACGACGCTGGTGCAGACTGGGAGAAAAACAAAGACGGCATCCCTTGGGATGACGTCGTCCCCATCCTGATCGCCAACGAGTGAATGCTTGCGTGAATTCACCAATGAAAAACCAAGACCTCGCTAAGCGAGTGCGGAGGTAAACCGATTTAGGTCGGAGCCTGAGAAGCACTGTAACTCTTAGTGGGGCATAGTTACGAGTTTTAGTGACTAGTTTACCAATACCGGTATAACAACTCACGAATAAGTAATGAGGAAGGGAGGTAACTGCACCCTTTCTGGACAACAGCAACAGCAGTTGAGAAGTAAAAGGCATGGTATCGCCCAGCCATTTTACTTGTAGGGAGTAATCGACGCCATGAAGAACTGAAAGCCCCGCGCCTAGGCCGGACAAGTTACTAAGTAGCACTAATGATGTGTGAGTGATAGACAATAGACATGAAAGAAACGCATTCGAAGGCGGTTAATGTTGTAGTATAACAATGCAACATTATTTGAGATTGAGATGTTGAGTCGCGATACAAACTTGCGTTGATTGAGTTCAAATCCGGATGAGCAATATGGGGAGTCACAAGCCCCTGCTCCCGGATAGTAGATAGAGCATCGTTAGATGCCGTTCCCCTTCGCGGGGGAACACCCTCATGTTATTGTCTTCGGACTTTACCTTTTAGGAATAATATGAGGTTCCAAAAAAAATAAAACTCTATCGCGCCGTTGCGTGTTAGAGCATACTTAATCGTGAGTGTCAAATTTGAAGGCGTGGTTGCTATGGAAACATAGGAGCGAAGCACGGACAGTAATAGCGATTGAAAAACAGAATACGGGATACGAAGAGAATCGTTGCGTATGGTCAATTGGCTGACCGCTTAGAGGCGAAGTCGAGATCATATGAGGAATTCCGTTTAGATTAGGTATGCTTGCTTAAAGCGCAACTGAATAGAAGAGTATAGAAAGAGTGGCTGGCTCCAGGACAGAGCCCTGGTATCGAAGGTAGGTGTCGCAAGCACTGAAATCGAAGTAGAATAATAGAACGAAGTTAAACGATAAATATTTCGTTAGACTTCGACACTTGGACAAAGATGAAGCACACGAATTAGCCTGAGACATGGCGATGGTGGTAACCCACTAAATGACTTGCTTGTCAGCAGCCAGCCTAGAAAGAGTATAGATATGAGTGAATGTTATGCATTATGTATGATATGACAGTATCAGCGAGGACTAGAGCCTTGCAAGACGACAGTTTCGGCTAGAATAAATAAGGTCGATTGCTGCACATCTTTTGTGTGTAGTAAAAATGAGGTGGAAGTCCTCGCCAACTGTTGAATAAGCGGGAGGCCACGTAGCCGTGGCCTCTTAAGAAGGATTTTGGGCTATACATGATAGATTGCGCCGTAGACAGTATGTCGTAGGCTTAAGTCATGGTGAATCCAAACCTGACTGAACGCTTTAGAAGAGTATAGATGAAAACCGGACGTGACCCTAGAGTCGTCCATGGTTAGGTTGATTTAATACAATCGATTTCTCGCCACTTGCGCGGGATATCGATTGGGCCTTGGTATTCGGCCTATAGAATACTATCAACCATGAGGAAAGTATAATGAGAAACAAGCGAACCCAAAATCGGCCACCATACCGTAACCTAGTTGGCACTAGAAGGGAACGCCTGCTTGTGGAAGTTACACGGACCTTGCCATGGGCAGACCGGTTTAGATGTGTTAAAGCATCATAGAGCATTCCTTGGGGATAACCAATATGCTATGGAAGTGGCGGAAACCACCTCCCAGGCGTATGCCTATAGGGAATACAAGTTAGCGAAGTGGCGGTCGCTAGCCGAATCTATCACGCTATCGTTGAAGTCCTCTCGCAGAAGATCGAAGGCTTCCTCCCGGATAAGGAGATACGATTACAATCTTAGGAAGAAGATTAGCACCAAGGTCGCACCTTGGCCGCTTATCTTCGTGGTAGGGCGCGATTAATACGCGTTGGGAAGACAATTGTAAACGAATTGCCTTATGGCAATTCTTTAGGAGGTTTGAAAATGAGCGTAAGCAAATTTGGAAACGAGCAAGAAGAGAAGAAGAAAGGATTGGTGTTCAACGAAGATGGTTCTTTGAACATGGAGGCTTCGGCCGAAGTGTTGAAAACCACCACTGAATGTGACACAGTCGAGACGAAAGTTGTGACTGCTAACCTGCCCCCAAAGCAGGATAGCATCGACATCAACGACGCTATCGATGCGGACATTCGTGAAGCACTCGTTGGCGGCAATCCAGCAGATCACGGCATCTGACCGTGACAACAACAACAACAGCACCCTTCTCACGGCCCCTGGCCGCACACTCTGTAACAGGAGACAAGTGATATCTATGCAAGTATCCTAACCCCAGCCGTGGCCGAGGCCACGCGGACAGCCCTGTTCGTAAATTCAGATGGCACAGCGCCATAGGGCAGCGAGGAATGTAAAAGCCTTGCAAAACTGACGACCATTACCGGATTCGAAGTAGCACTACCCTAATTGTTGGGAGTCACATCCGGGGGCGTCTTTAGTCTAAATGAGTTTGGACGAAAGGGGGCCACTAGTTTAGTATGAAAGCACGCCGCTAGCCATAATGCACCTATGGTGATTGCGGGATGAACTACTAGTGGCCCCCTGTTAAGGAAAAAGGCATCGTGTAAGTTTACTTATGCGATGCCTTTCTTAATTTAGGGAGAGAGAAAAATGGAAGCAGAATTTGTTAACTACACGCCGCACGATGTCAACTTGATTTTGGCTGAGGGTCCTACCCTCACCATCCCCAAGTCGGGAGAGTCGGTTCGTGTTGCAGATGAGCGCATTGTTGTGGACACGGTGACCGTTGAAGGTCATCCCGTTGAGATCCGCCGAGTGACTTACGGTGAGGCTATCCTCGTCGACAAAGATGGTAACCGCCGCCCCCTGCCTGACAAGCAGGATGGTGTGGTGATGTTGGTATCTGCGTTGGCTGGGACGGGCTTGCTCGCTGTTGGTCGCACGGACTTCTTGATCGTGGATGGCTTGGTTCGTGATGAAAATGGACGCCCCCTGGGCGCCACGGGATTCGCCACCATGTCCTAAGCGGTGTGCTGCGCCGGATTTACCTTTCTTATGGCCGTCGACGACGGCGGGCTTCGGCCCATTTATGATTAGTCCACATGACGGACAGGTTTGGCTTGTTTATCCACAAAACAGTTCTAGGGGAGTATATCGTCCGTCGATAAAAGCCTTGGAAATGGTCCTATGCCATACTCCGAGGAACAACTGCGGATGAAGCCGACATCGAGCGATGTGAGGGACGTATCGTCCCTGTGATCGGAGGCTTGATTGAAAAAGGGAGGAAATGTTAACTTATGTCATAGGTATGTTAACTTGACCTCTAAGGTAGCGGGATATAGAACCCCCGCACTCGTCAGATAGAGAACTATCATATAACTAAAGGGCATCGTGTAAGTTTACTTATGCGGTGCCCTTTTGTTATTTTAGGAGAGTAATACTATGATGCCTGATACATTTATCGTGCGCGCTTGGAGAGCAGGAACGACTGAAGATGAAGCATATGACGCCTGGGCCGACATTTGCGCTACTTGGATGACAAACAAGTTGGCAAATGTCTTTGGTAACGAAGGCGAACATGTCGCTGTTTCAGACCGTTTCGAAGAATCGTTTGTTGCGTTTACCCGCAACTGCACGGTTGGCGAAGTTCAAAGTCCACTTCCAAACCCCGCCGTTATCCTTAAAGAGAACGGCCAGTGGTTTGTTGTGATGAAAGAGGAACTTCACGCTTGCTTTGAGTGATGCGAGATGTCTTTTGCGTTATTTACTTTTTATGTCGTCAACGACGACCGAGTCACGATTAGATCCTTCTTGGAGATAGCACGACTCACTTAAGTCACCCTCGCTTGAGTAGGGCGTTTCGGTTACGACAGCCGTTTAGGGGAGTAATATGTTACTAATATGTAATAAAGCACTGAAAGAAGACAAATTTGGGCGCGCTCGCGAATACTGCGGTCACGTCCTGATGGCGAATTTTCCGACGGACAAGGAAAATGCAGGTTATGTCACTTTGTCGCTTGGCGGCAGAATGAACTTGACCTGTCCTGGATGCGGACACAACCACATCGGAGGACAAGTCCTCATTCGAGAAAACAACTGGAACCCTGACGATGAACACGAAGGTATCATCTTCAGGAACGCGCCTATTGTTTGTCGGAATCTTCAGTGATTGCTACATTTGCGATAACACCCTATTGCCGTTGATAACGGTAGGGCTTAGGCCCGTTTAAGGAACCCTCACTTGAGTAGGGCGTTTCGGTAACGACAGCCGTTTAGGAGAGTAAAATGTTGAAAATATTGATGTATAAAAATGAGCCGTTTACGCCAGAAAGTATGCTACCTGTAGAAGCCTTAAAGTGGGCTCGATACCAGGTTGGCAGTGAGCGAATGCGAATTAACTCTTGGAAAGACAAAACCGAAGTAACCTTTTGGCGAACTGGTGCATATTCATTTTACAAGATTCATTAATTCTTACTGAATTACTCCTTAGATGGACAATTGGATACTGATTCTAATTATTTTGATGTTGGTTAATATTGCTTGGCTTCTATTTCGAGTCAAGGCACTTGAAGCGAAAGCCGAAACGATTCTTGAAGAAGTTCGTTGGAATCGTAAAAGTGCGATGATCACGGCTGCGCTATCTCGCGAGCCACATATCATTGAAGATTAACTATAGTCTATCCTTAGAGGTTAAACCTATGAAAGAAACTGATAGAGAACTGATGGCACACATGTCGGCTACCCTGCTTGCGGGCGAGGCTGCGAAGACTATCAAGGAAGCGGTCCACCAAGCCGCTCAGATCCTTGAGTCGGTCGACGCACGACTCAACCGTGAGCAGAAGTCCGCGCCTTCTTCCTCGGAAGAAGAGTGAGCCTCGGTCGCTTGCGTTTTCTTTATTGGAACTTTACCGTTGATAACGGTGGGCTTCGGCCCGTTTAAGTAACTCCCGCTTGAGTGGAGCGTTTCGGTAACGACAGCCGTTTAGATGAGTAAAAACATCAATCCAGATTTGCAAAGAATCATTGATATGGACGCTTATTGGGAAACCTTAACCATTGAACAACAAATCAAATGGCGAGAAATCGCTCTTGAAAAATACGGGGAATCCGATTGGCGTCTTACTCATAATGCGAAAGGTCTTGCTTTGAAAGCAAGTAAGGCTGACAATTAGTTAGCCTATGCTAGTAACTCCCGCTTGAGTGGAGCGTTTCGGTAACGACAGCCGTTTAGATGTATGAAGTTTATTCAGCAGGACAAAAGGGATTCATGAAGCGACTCCCTAAGAAAAAACTTGGGACTTATCATTCAAAAGCCAAAGCACTTAGGATAGCACGCGCTCACGCGTGTAAAGCCTTTAAGTTCAAAGGCAGATTGAAGTTCACAACCTATGGTTATTGGCCCATGTGGGAGTCTGAATGTATTTCATATAGAAACGCCTCTTTCACTATTTACGTGAAAAAGGTTTGAGAGAAAAAGTCCTCTTCGGGGGCATGTCAGTGAAACAATGGAGGTGATATATTGAAGATTGGCATTCGTTTCCTACGGCCAGAAAAGTAGTTAGCCCTCTCTATTGGGCTTGCTCACCTTTTTCGTAAAGGTCGAATACCGTTAACGAAACGGTGGGAAGTCTGCACCCGAAAGGGGGTAAGTGCTGCGCGCTTACTAGACGCAGGGCGCTCATTTTGCGCCTGGGAGTCCGAGGCAAATTTCCCATCGGCGGTGGACCGTGGAAACACTCGATAGAGCATATACCGGTAAAATTACCATTACCGGTATCTCTAGGCACGAATAAGTAATGAGGAAGAAGGAACGCCGTGGTCATAAAATGGACAGGCAGCGGCCGCACTTATTCCTTCTTAGATAGAAATCTCACTCGTGAGAAAGAAAGTCCATAATTGAATAACTTGTTATCCAATTATGCATTATCAAGGAAAGCAGCCCGGTGACGGGTCGCTAGCCGTTTCATGCTACTTGTAGCATTTTGAAGGTAATGAGAATTAAGGGGGCGTTATGTGAGACATTAGTCAAACATAGCGCCCCCTTTTTTTAGGTAAAGACAGCGCGCCATAACTTGCTGCACACTCGGAATCCATAGAAGGATACCTAGTTATGGCGACGGCTGAGTGCAGCATGTGGGGACTACACAAGACGCGGCTTCGCAACCGTTGTTGAGTGAACTCGCTGAAGCCTACTGTTTAGGGCAGACGCTAGTTATCCTTCACCTAGATGGAACATATTTCGTTTAACGAAAGTATTTTGTTGCTAAAGTCCGTGTATGACAATGAGCCAGTTACGTTCATTGGCGGACTTACGTTGAATCAAGAAAATTGATTACAATCTTAGGAGGTAAAGAAAATGTCAAATAAAAATCGACAGAACAAAACCAATGGAAAGCAGAACAAAAACGGTTCCCACCGAAAGGCGACGAAAATTCGCCCTACGGTGGAAGAACTTGCAAAGTTGGAGAAAGAAGGTGTCCCTATGGGCGATTCTAACTCTGGCTTCCGCAAGGGTCTGGTCATTCACGACCACACCACTCACCGAACCATTACTAACGCTGGGCGAATGCCTGGCGTTCGCGGTAAGAACGGTAAGCCGATGGATTTCGAATGCTTCGTCAAGAAGCGATCCACGGCCGGTCCTACCGAGTTCGTTCTTTCCTTGCGAGCAATCGCACCCGTCCTTGACCGCGACGGTATGATCAAGGTCCTCAGTGAAACGCCATCTTTGGTGGCGAACCCCGAGGAAGCCTTGTCCGTTATGCGGCAATTGATGGAAGATGGAATGATTACGATGGACATCATTGATGATGTCCTCAACCACCACCACCCTGCTTGGTCACAACTCGACTGGAAAGTCGACGAAGATCTCGAAGGGGACTATGTTACTGGCTTCTTGGCGGACCCCGCCAACGCTGGTAAAACTGAGAAGGATGCTCTAGAAGTATTCAACTCCCTACCAAATATGCTCCTTCGCAAAGAAGGAGATGTTACGGTTACGGTTCAAACGGACAAAGGAGAGCGAACGTTCTCGATGCATATCGCCTGTGAAAAGGCGCAGATGGATCGAGGTCGCTACTTCCTTGCCCTCGCAAACGGTTGCAGCCCGTTCCGAACAGCATGGATGAAAATCTATGGGTTCAAGAATGGCGAGCGACAAATCGAGGGCCGTGCAAAGGACCACCGCATTGTAGGGAAACTCACTCCTTCATTCGTGAAGGAAGAAAAGTCCCGTTCCACAAGCAACCTTGGGGATGCGATTAACACCGCAAACCCCGAGATGGGTGGTGACTTGGTAGCCGCTTTGATGAGCGGCGAAACATTCACCAACTTCTGATTGTGAGGATGTAAGGAACATGAATTATTATGACGCTGATAGCGTCGGTTACCGCTTAGCCGTTGAAGTAAGCGACTTTGTTCCAACTTAGTTAGAGACAACGAAAAAAGGAGGGCCACGCGATTGCGTTATGTAATCGTGTGGCCCTTCTTTTTTTTTATCTTTGATTTTAGGAGGTTAAAATTATGTCACATTATGTGCAAGCAAAAACCGAATTTTTGTGTGAAAATGAGGATGTGCTGCTGGCCGCTCTTAAGGAGCGATTCCCAGAGGCAACAATCCTACGAAACGCCAAGGTGCGTGGATGGCGGGGACTTTCCCAGCCGAATGCGGACATTGTAGTCCGCTTCCGAAACCCGACCGATGAGTCCCAAGGCAACTACGATCTTGGCTTCGTTAAAAACGGAGACAAGTTCGACGCGGTTGCCGAATGGGGATATCGTGCCGGAGGTTACGGAATCTGCGGATACCAAGAAGTCCTGGATGGTTGTAACCAAGCAGGACATAAAGGCGTAATGGAAGGACTGATGGAGCCTTATGTTAAGGCAGCAGTTTCTCATGCTATGCAACGCAACCCCGCCCTTGCTTCCTACAGCGTAGGAAGTATCGAGGATGCCGCGCCACCAGAAAAGATGAAGACTACCAAGAAGAAGGTCAAGAAATTGACCCTTGTTGGCGGTTCCTATTCTGGTGCTGGCGGTGCCGCTGGGGGGTGGGGCGCTTGAGTAGCGCACCAACAATTGATATTTACTATGATCCCGAGACAGGAGATATCATGGTAGATCCGACAGGTCAAGGTGGCGATTGTGTCAAATTGACGGAGGCTCTCGAACGCCTACTTGGAATTTCACCCGACGCCGTGCGTCAACTAAAGGGTGAGTATTACGAGGGTGGCGACGGTAAGAAGCGAACCGAATCAATTCGACGCGGTTGATATCCGCGTTGACCTACTTAGAACAGTTTTATAGCAGTGCGTGTTTTTCTGAGGCTTATGCCTATGACGATCGCGCATCAATTATCCGCAAAGACGCGCAGACGCACTGAGCCAGGTCGTAGCAATACGATTACGAATCATTGATGCGCGCCCGAGCGGCGGGTGTCCCGTGTGTTACAGTAGAAGTGACGACATTGCAAGTTACACTAACCTGGTAATACAAGAAGAAATACAAACGGATACCCCCAAAACAAGATTTGGAACGACTAAAAATCAACGAAGAACCATCGATGACCACGTGGACAAGAGTCCTGGAATCAAGATGGTAAAGATGGCAGAAGTGGAATTCCACTCCAACATCCAAAGAAAAACCGATTTGATGAAGAAAAAGAGCGAACGATGACGAGTAATCCTAGATGGCAAGTATACCCAACTAGGTTACTGCAAAAATTAAGAAATTAATCGATGTCACTCTTCGAATAAATTGGCGCCACTAGTATTTGCGAAAATACTTGCGCGCGTGAATGTTTGATTCATATCGTAATATGGTCTTAGTTCCACTACCTGGTAACTTCAGTTCGAGACAAGAATTCGAAGTCTCCTGCGTAAAAAAGCAAATTTGATGCTGCCACTACAATTGGCACTGCGAATGGTATGCGCTTCCCCACACTCCCTTAATGGGCAAGGATACGCGCTACCCCACATATCCTACAAAACTGTTCGTAGGAGGTAAAAAAATATGGAATTTATTAAAACTATCCATTCTTGTATTGCTGCTGCTGTCCCTTGTGTCGCAGTAAGCACGACCGAAACCGAAGAGGTTGTTAAACAGGTCGTGGAGTATGCTTCGAAGCATACCCACAAATTGAAGGGTCAAGGAACCCGGCGCCGCGTTTTTGTGTGGCGTGAATCTGTTGGATTTGAAGAATATGGTGTATATGCCAGGATCGACGGAAAAGAGCAACAAATTGACCAATTGACTTCGCAAATTGCGAATGCTCGGGTCAAGCCTATTCCTGACGCGGTATACGCACCAAACAATCCTCAAATCGGAGCAACCATTCCGTTTGCGGTCGAGTTCATGACGAACTATCGAGCAAAGGACGAGGGCCATGGTGCCATTTTCGTCCTAAGAGATTGGCACCGTTATGTCGGAACCCCCGACCAAAACGGTGACCATGTCGACAGACAACTAGCACTTTTCGAAGGTATTGTGGCCGGTAAGCCACACGGAGAAAAGTCAGTTATCTTTGTTTCACCTAACCGGTGGAACGCTGAGACAATTCCTGTTGAGTTGTCCCAGCACGTTTATCAAACACAATTCGACATGCCTGAAAAGGCAGAACGACTTGCAAAAATCACCGCTTTCCACCGCGAAATTGTCGCGGGCGGTGGATACGATAAAGTGGAGGCTATGTCCGAACATGACTTGGAAACGTTGGCAGATGCTTTGGGTGGTCTAACCCGTAAGCAAATGAACAACGTCTTGTGCATGTCATTAGTCTCCGAAAAAGGATTGGACATGAACTACTGTCTCACCGAGAAGCGAAAACTCGTTGAGCAAGCAGGGTTCAATATGTCACGTCCGCTTACTGGATTCGAAAACATCGGTGGACTCCAAGTCCTCAAAACTTGGAGCCAACGACTTCGCGTTCGGTTCACGGCAAAGGCCCGTGATTTCGGATTTACACGCTTCCCGCGTGGACTACTCTTGGCCGGTGTGCCAGGTTGTGGTAAATCTGCAATTGCAAAGGCGCTAGCCAATGAATGGGGCATGAACTTGCTTACTGTGCAGGCAACTGATCTTAAGGGGTCACTTGTCGGTGAATCAGAAGCCAAGGTTCATCGCCTACTTTCAACTGCCAGGGCTGCTGCTCCGATTATCATCTTCATTGATGAGGCGGAGAAACTCCTTGGTAAGTCGGAAGGCATTCATGATGGTGGCGCCCACGATGCCGTTCTTGGGCAATTCCTGTCTTTTATGCAGGAAGACGACTCCGGTGTATTCTTCGTTTTCACAGCGAATAATATGGAGAAGTTCGCTCCAGAACTTGTGGACCGATTCGAGGGACGATTCTTCGTGGATCTTCCCGTTCCGAGTGAGCGTGAGGCAATCTTGCGTATCCACCTGACTATGAGAAAGCAGGACCCTGAGAATTTCGATATGAAGCGACTTGTTGCTTTGACGAATAATTTCTCAGGTCGCAACATCGAAGACTGTATCGAAGACGCCATGATGGTCGCCCTTAGTGACGACCGCGACATGACGACTGACGATTTGGTCGGCGTATTTCAATCTACAATCCCTACGTCTGAGACGAAGGCTGATGAGATTGCTACAATGCGCCGTTATGTCGAAGATGGCATGATGCGTCGTGCAAACGACCCCGAGCCATCGTATGATGACGATGATGACGACGATGCCAGCAGCCCAAGAGACTTCTTAATCTCTTGAGTTGGCATATTGTCGACTATCTCAACTTAGATGAGTAAAGTAAAAGGATTAAAGATGAAAATCCAATTTTATGAACTAACTACTGATGGACCAAAAGACACGGGCCTGTTTCTACAATTAGAAACTAGTGGCTGTGGTATGTTCACTGGAAGTAAGGAATACGTCACCAAAGCGATAAAAGATGCGAATGAAGAATACGAATTATTTCGTAATGACTCCGTGGCTTTTACGAAATGGGTTAGCGGTCAAGTAACAAAGTTGCTGACGTTTTACACGCGCCCAGGAGGACTAATTTCTCGAATTCCTGAAGAGAGTCGGCCAACGCCTGAGCAAATTGCTTCTTGGCATTGGCGAGTTGAAGACTTAGAAAAAATAGAACTAGAATCGGTCCTTAACTAGAAACTTCTAGTTATTTAGATGAGTAAAGACGTTTTTGTGAGGAAAGGCGACCCCTTCGGTCGAGAATCCTCGAAAAATAATTTTGTAATGGCGGACTATTGCTCCGTCTTACTCTTTGTAAAAACTCTTCGTGATGCGGAAGAAATGGACAAAGTGGACCTGCGTAAAGTGCCTTTAATTAGGCAGGGCGGTCTTCACAAAATGCCAGAAGCCGTATGCGAAGAGTTTGACGGAATGTTCGTCAAAGTTGTGAAAGTCCTCGAAGAAGTCGGAGAAGACGCTGAAGGATTTTTCAACAAACTTGCTATGGGTGACGTCGACTTTGTTGGCGATATCGTTAATGCGCCGGAATTTACTCAGGCTATGGGTAACTTCCTTATGAGGAAACTTAGGATATCTAAGGGATATTCTATGGATGAGGCTTTTGATGAAGCAAAGGAAATGCTACCAAAATTAAAACAAGAGATGCTCGGATTTATCGGCCACCTCTTGATGGAGTGCTTCCAATCGCTAGGCCAAGAAGCCACCGAACGTGGTATTCCTCTTAAACATGCTAGCCGATTACTACACCCAAGAGTAAGGGAAATTTCACGCAAAGGCGTGATGGTGGAAACTGCACTCGACGTTAAAGAATTCAAAAAGATTCAAAATGACGGCGGGTTTGAAACGTCCACCCCTGACAAACATGACCCTTCATTCGGTTGAATGGAGTCATCTTAGATGGTAAACATTACGTTTGAAATCGAAAATTTTGATTTGGTGTCGGTCCTCGGCGCCCTCGCAGAAAAGGAAGGTGTTACTATTAACATCATCCAAAACGAGGCGCCTATGGCCGCTGAAGGGCAGATTACAGAAACGGTTCAGCAGCCGGTTCAAGAGGAAACACCCAAGAGGGTTATTCCTGACTTGACCGTTCTTGATAGAACCGAGGCAACTATTGAAGCAATCCGACTGCGCTCGGAAGGCTACTCGTGGACCGAAGTCGGAAAGGCTTTGGGTATTTCTGGAAAGTCTGTTAAGCGCCGCATAGATACGCACAATAAGCGTGTCGAAGACGCCAAAAAGAAAGCCAAAAAAGCGGCCAAGAAAGCCGCAGAAGAAGCAAAAAAACCTCAGTTTGAGGGTTTGAGCGATCAAGAAATCATGCTTGGCGTTCATTCTTTTGTTTCTTCTAATAAGGTCGCTGGTGCTACGTTTAGCGCCAACGCATTCACTACGGTTCTTATTTCTTCTTTGAAGAAAAAGCACCGTAATGATGACAAGTTGAATGCATTTATCGCAAATGCCCACCATCAAGTCCGCACAAGTTTCTCTAGACTTGCGCTTGCTATGGGTATCGGCACCGCTTCTATTCATACCGCCGCTAAGAAAAAGGGTGGTGGTATGACTTCGGTGCTAACAATACAAAATCCTGATCGCATCCCATCTTTCGAAGATTGCTGGGATGTTCTCGTCAGGAATGGCGTTGTTTGATAAAGAATCAACTCTTAGATTGATATGATGAGTAACCAGACGATATGGCTTAAAAATCATCTAAACAATATGGAAGACGGCCAATATTGGCACGTCCCGTCGGACGACCTAGTTTACAAGGTCGACAAGCGCAACCAAAAGTTGTCGCTAATCAATGGTGATAGCGGTTGTTATACTGCTAAAACGATTGAAAAATTGCTTATGGATATAGGATATCGGCTCGATGGAGCGATTGACTACTTCTGTTCATAAGCACCTTAGAAGAGTTCGGGCAAAAAATAGTAGGTTAGGATGCATATTCTCTGTTGGTGCATTTTTTCTTCCATATGGTAACTATACCATGCCTGGCTCTTCACCTAGATGGACAAAAAAATTATGTCAATTGCACCTTCTTTCAACTGTTCGTTGAAATGTGAAGGGTGCTATCTTACATCAGATGTTTCTCGCGAAATGCGGGATGCTACGAAAGATGATTATTATTGGAATCGTGCTATGGAAGAGGGTGTGCGCGCAGGTTTTAACGAACTTGCTATCACATTGAACCCATTTCCCGGCGCTGTTGAACACACCACGAAACTTGCTAAGATGGCTAAGAGTAACGGCTTCAAAACCGTTAACGTAACAGCCACTCACAAGAGTTTCGAAGAATTTGGTGAAAAGCAAACTGAACTCGTTAACGCTATCGATATCTTAAGTATCTCCGTTGACGATCAACGCTTTAACTCGTTCACACACGCTGAAAAGACAATATCTGCTATAGATGATTTTCTAAGCGAATTAGACTATTATGAGCAAGGCAAGATTCTAAACATAAACCTGCTATGGACACCTACGGTGTTTGCTTGGTTTAAAGATGATCAAGAAAGTTTCGAGGAAAATTTCTCTCTCCTTACATGCTGGAGAGAAGATGCGGGCCCAGGAGGTAATCCTGGAATTACCGTTCAACATCTGATTTACAAACCGTTATCACTTTACAAAAGTGCTGAATGGTTTTGGGAAAACTACCGCTTTGTATTTGAAAATGCTAAAGAAGTAAAAATCGCAGGAAACGGAACCGATCAGATTGGCGACGTCGCACTTGGTAACCTTATGGGCATGAATATGTGCCCAGGAAGAACCATGGTGGACATCGACCCAATGGGTTTCGTTAGAAAGTGTCCGGAAAACCCGGAAGCCTACGATGGGACAAACTTAGCGAAACTACGAACCCTACTTAAAACAGGTGTTCCTGGTTGCGACAAAGCAAAATGTAACTGTATCATTTGATACAACTTAGATGGTTAAAAGGAACCGTGGCGCTATTGAGCGTCTAGCAAAAATTACCAAGCCTGGAGATATTGTGACGGCAAGAAGCGCAGTCGAGAAAATCGTGCTATCGGGATATAGACAAACCCCGCACACGAACTCTCTAAGCCAACTCTTGAAGTCCGATTATCGATTTGAGCGAGTTAACTCGCAAAATTCAAGCGCTAACCAGGTTTATGTTCGCGTCTAACGCGGCTTAGATGAGTGAAAAAAATGTCATCGATTATGCGGTTTTGAAGTATGATAATGGTAACGTTTCCGTCGAAGGATGGATTCGTGTATATCATATTGGTAAGGAGTCAGTGGAAGAAGAAATGGTCTTTGAGCGAAAGTTTGCCAATGACTATCTTGGTGCCTTGATTTCTATTTCTAAAATTCAAAACTACAACCAAGGCCGGAACTTCCATGTTTACATGGAAAATTTCCCAGAAATTTCACCCGGCCAAACGACGCTAACTGACTTTTGAAGTCACGCGTTCTTAGAGGTTAAACTATGGCTAAACCAAGTAAAGAAGCCCTTATTTTGAACCAGCACCCTTGGGCACTTAGCATCGCTAAGCGCCGCGCCGAAGAGGTAGGAGCGCGACCACCTTACGAAACCGCAAAGGTTCGTGGGTTCGAGGTCGAGATTCCGAACGGTAGCGACGTCTATGCGTGGATGCTAGACGAACTCGGTCGACAAGAGTCCGAGTTGGGTATGGAAGCCCAATGCTGGCAAGATAAGAAAACAAAAAAGCAGATGACTGACTGGCTTGACAACATTAAGCAAATCGTTTCTAACGTGAACGATGTGCTGCTCGTTGTCAACATGATGCACGCCGCAGGTATCAAGTTGCCGAAGACCCTTCCTTGGAACGAGGAAGGTTCGGCAGAAATTGATATGGATGCGATCGTGGCCGAAGTTGCTGCAACAATGGCGGAGGCTTCTCCAGAAGCCGCCGAAGAGTCTCCTGACTCCGAATGATTCGCCACACCTCTTAGATGGAAGACAATACTACTGTCGAAATTTTGCTACAACTCAGGCAAATCGCGCAAAGAGTTGAAGAGCGCATCGCCAATATCGAAGAGGCGGTGCTAAGGCTTGGTTCCTTCGTTCTCGAAGTCTCCCCTGAAGAGGCGGAGGCTGAGATCGAAGAACTCGAAGCCGAAATTCGCTCAGTTTGAGCATTTAGATGAAACTATTGAAAGATGAAATTAATTCATTACGCAAGACTCCAGAAGTCTTAGCGAAAGGATATGGGGTTATTCCCTTATCCATCCCTGGTTCTGCTTTGATTAAGGTTGGGGAAATACTCGATAACAAAAGTTATCGAGTGTCCCTAAACATTAACCATGAAACAAAGACAATGACTCTTTGTTTCATTCAAAATGATGAGCCTCACGATAGCGTCGAACTAATTATGGAAGTTCCAGAAGATCTTCCAGAAATTATTTCAAGCGTAGAAAGAAGCGAAGTAAATATCGCTTCAAAAGAAGGAATGCATTGGCACTTTCAACATACTTATGTGAGAGGTTTCGCTGCTAGACATAGCGAACTCGCAATCTTACTATCGTATGATAGCCTATATTTCTATGGTCGCCGGGTTAGGTCTGGCGCCGATGATACTGTATTCTTTTATGGTGGTAATACGGACCACCCTTTTTACGATCAGAGAGGTAATGTCGGATCCCCACTAGTTAACGCAACTGGAGGGGTGACTACTTTCGACGCTAACAATGGATACCATTCTAAGCCAATGGCTAAGGTTTCCTTTGTTAAGATGACTCACGCTAAATCCTTGCTATCTAAGGCAGGGCGGAGCAAACCACAGGGAGATTTACTTTTGTATTTCGGAGAAAAAGGTGTTTTGGCCTCGGGTGTAAACTCGGTGGGCCAAGAAACTTTACCGCTACAAAATGCAGGCACTATTAAGCAAATCAAGGAATACCATAGAAGTGATGAGTCCGGTGAAAGGATTCTTCGCGCTAGTTTTCCTTATGCTAAGATGTTTGATATTTTTTTCACTACTAGGAGGAATAATCAAGCCCCCACAAACTTCAGTTATGGAGTTGATGAAACTGGAGCCACAGTAGTCGAAGCAGACTACCCTGGATTCCAGGGTGAAGGAAGTTACACTTTGCGCTATGTTATGCGAGGGACTCCAGCATCCGTCTTAGACGAGATGCCCGACCCAGACATGTCAATTACTGATCTTACGGGTCAGGAGGCGGTGCAAAGGCAAACTAAGCAAAAGAAAGTTTCCAAGGAAGTAAAAACTCCTACGGAAACTACCGATAGTGAAATTCAGGAACCGTCTATTGATGGCCCATATGACGAGCGAACAAATCAAGCGCTTGTCGAATGGTTCGAAGCCTACAAAAGACAACAAACTACTAGGGGAAGAAGTTCCCTTGGTGGGTCGGTTACTGAGCATTTCAATGCGTTTCTTATGGAAAAGGTGCAGGCGGGTGAACCCGTTCCACCTCACCATTACGAAATATACAATGAGGTCAAATGACCTACTTAGGAGGTTAAAAATATGGTTAACGATGAAACCGTAAGTCTCGACAGCACCGTTGAGATGTATAAACTTGATATTGCAATTTGCCCGAACTTTTCGGCGCATGTAAATAGGGACTACAATGTCCCTAGCGACATGATGTTTGATCATGACGCGATGTTCCTTGTAAAAAGAGTCGCCAGTATGGAACTAGGAGTTGAATCCACTTTGATTCAAACCTGGAGTCCAAATGACTGTCGTCGATTCTATGAGGAAAACTTGCTTGCAAGCAAATTCAAGTTCCATGAAACATTCATGGATTCGTCAGGTCGATCGCTTGGTAACTGGTATTTCGCACAGCGAAGTAGCCATTACATGCGTTTCTTGGAATACCGTTGGAATAACGGTATGGTTTTCTTGGACTACAAGGCGCGAGTAAATGTCGCACTTGATATGGTCCTGAAAGAGCGCGCTGAAAGCGCACAAGAAGTTATTGACAAGATGCGGGACATTGAGCAACAGAAGCACGCTATCAACAACGAGTTGGACAAACTCGTTGCTAGCGATGCTATCTCGGATAGGCTCAAGTCCGTTCTTTCAAGCGTCGACATTGACTTCTCGGATCTTGTTTGATTCGAGTGACCTACTTAGATGGACAAACTATTGGAAAGAATGTCACATTACTCCGATTTTATCGGAAAGAAAGATGCTGAAACGAGTGCATATGGGCGCAAGTTCGTCAGTTCGCTATCCTTAGTGATGGTGAATATTGGCGAGGGCAAAAGTATGGATAGGAATAAAGGTGAATGGATTTTTGCTGGCTGCGAATTTGCAGACCAACGAAAAAACACTTTTACATTCCGCCCCAAATTTGCTAAACTTATGTCAAAAACCGATTTATCGGTCGCACTTATTATCATCGAACAACTGCATACTGACACTGAAAAAGGGTGTCAATTAATGCCGCACGCCTGGGAAAATACGAAAGCGGAAAACGTCTTTACAACATGTAAAGAAATTCGCTTAGCATTGGAAGGTGTGTAATCATGAGTGAATGGCTTGATCGATTGCGACAAATTGGCGAAGACGACGCGCCCAAGGAAGAAAACTTGGCGCCTCGCTTAACTAGTGTCGTCCCCAAAATCAAGTCCCCACTAGAGTTTATGTCAACCCCACCTGATTCATTTAGGGAATTCGTTCCCAGTTATGGTGAAGCAGAATTTAATAAAGTGACTGAAGACGCGGAAATGATATCCTACATGACTACCCTTACTGAAAATGGGACAATTGTGGATTGGTGCCGCGTCGATATTTACCGCAATTTCAACTCGGAAATTTTACGTCACTACAAAGCGACATACAATCTAACTTTGGTGGACGAAGTGATTATTTGGCATCCAGCATTCTTTAGCGAGTCATTACGGCAAGCCGAGATTGCTATGTGGGCAGCAAAAGCCCTAACGCAGTATTGTGGGTTTAGATTTTACTAATCCACATCTTAGGAGGTTTGAAAAAATGTCTAAACAAAAAAGAAGTATTGAAAACATAACTGGACTTTGGAAGCGAACGTCGACCAATCGCGTCGGCAAAGATGGTAAGCCCGAGGTATACTATGTCGGGACTCCTGTTCGTATTGCAAAGGAGGACGAGGAACAAAAGCCCGATGTGGTTATCGGAAAGGGTGATGTATTGCACCTTTATCCTTCCACAAACCCGGGTAAATCTGGCTCGCCTACATGGTTTTTGAAAATTAAGCGCCATAACGGAACTACTGAAGAGGTTCCAATCGAAATTCCTATTGGGGAATGATACATGCGCTACTTAGATGAGTTTACTTAGTATTATTGAAGAATTGAGAGGTAACCAGCAACAACCCGTTAGGGAGACTGGTTATTCTAGAAGTGGTTGGTGGAAAAACCGTGAAAACAGTTTTTACACGACCCGGCATGGTGAATCGAGGAATTGGACAAGACGTGGAGGGTCTACAACGACTCCCCAACGAACGTTTAGGTTCGAGGTTCATGATATATTGAAGCATGACAACTATATTAGAAGTAGTGCAGCGAAAGTTGCTAGATTTAATATGGAGTTTCAAGAAATAAATGCCCATACGATATTGGTTAGAATAACCACTAATGTATGGCGAATTGAGCCGGGTCCGCAGCGATATGTTAGACTAACAGAGTCGCAAGTTAATGCTGCTATGACGGGAGAACCTTGGAAGCAAGAGAGTATTACTCTTGCTATGACAATGACACCATACTACACTTCTCGACGACGAGTCGAGATAGATACGGAAAATAATCGTGCATGGTTTGGCCCTCCAGGGGCCCACTCCACGAAATTTACCTCGATCCCTTCTGACAAGAAGAATCGTTATCAATTTAATTACGCTATTGCTTCTGCTGGCGGTTTGCCGCCTTTTGAAGTTAGAATACGTGAACTAAGAGGACTTGATTCCCAACTATGGGGAAGTGAAGTTACTGATGAGCAAATCGAGCGAGTTTTCAATCCTATACAACTCGCGCAATACGAATTGCCCACTATTAAAAGGAAAAAGTATGATATGCTATATCCAGATTTGGAAACTCGGGATTACGGATCGCTAACATTTCAGCGAATCGGTGATCCTGAAAAAATGAGCGCAAGCGAAACTTTAGCCGATATCGCGGAATCGCGAGGTCATCGTATTTTGGTTACAATTAATCAAAAGAGCGACCTCCTATACCCCGAGGGCGGAGATATTGTTAGCGAACTAATTAATCCAGGGATATATGTAGTGTCTGAGCCTCTAGGCTCAGGTAAAATGAGCATATTTGATAGAAGAACATCTATCCTAAACACCCTATCTAGATACCGATTAGAAGTCGAACTAGGTAGGCATGATTTCCTTACAGTAATTGACATTGACTCCGATAATATAACGGAAGAGGGCTTTGACTCTCACCGTGTCGGATCCAAAGTTGAAATCGAAACCGACATTACTAGCGAAGATGACAGTCTAATGGACCGTCTTTTTTGAAATAGTGATGACTTAGATGAGTGATCAAAAATATGAGTGTCCCTATGAAGGATGCACAAGATCATTTTTTACACAAACAGGACTTGACGTCCACGCCGCACAACATGTAGCGGAAAGCAAGCCACAGCCAAAAGTGGATGCTCCTAAACCAAAAAAGGAAGCGCCTAAAGCGAAACCCAAGAAGGAAAAGGATGACGTCGTTCCTATAAAGGAAATGAGTCTAAAGGAATCAGAAAAGCGATGGAAAGACCGCATAAAAACGATGCGTAAATCTCTTCCTAAGTTCAAAGAATCTTACACTAGAAGCGAATTAGCCAAGATTTTGTATCTTGATGGCGACGATTTGCAAAAACTAAAAGGTTCTAAGTTTGAACTAAAAGAAGTTCGTGAAATGAAAAACGGGTGGTATTCGATTACCGCCTTTTCCTTAGATCAAAAAGTTATGTGGCGTGAAGGTCCAATTAAAGGACGCTGGCATGTCACATTTCCACGGTTATATTGACCGCTTAGAAGAGTTCGGCTAAAAAGATAGAAAGGTTCTATTGGTATACCTTTTCGCGCGGGAGCGTCTACGCCATAGCCGGCTCTTCACCTAGATGAGTGAAAACAAATCAGAAGGTTTTGTTATTGAAGGCGATCTCAATGTTGCCGTAAAAGGTCATCTCGCGTTGTATTCCATCGTGGGAGGCCGTATTGATTACGGACAATATGCATCGAGAGCGCAGGAGTTGGGACTAGGGAAAAGTTATGTTCCCTCGCCCCGAAAGCCACAGGACGCCTTTGCTAAGTCAAAGGATATCCTACAGAACACGCCCGTTACCACCCTCGATACTTTGGAGGGATGGGATGGCGCAGTTCAAAGGAAAGTAATCGTGAAGCCCCTAAAGAAAGGCAACGAATACGCGGTAAGCATTGAGTTGAGCGGTCGTTCGAGAGGACGCCGCCATCGCTCGGTGCAAAATTTGTTCCGCATTTCGTTTGACCCGCCCGAGGGAGTAAATCCGAATGCTATTATTGAGGAATACGAAAAGTCGTTTTGGGACGACGAAACCGTAGCACCTGATATGGCTCAACTCCGCTCATGCGTTACGATGGAAACGTATTGGGAAGACCAAGTTATTGATGATCCCGCACTTCTAGTGCGACTTCAATCGCTGGTCCTTGACGAATTCATTAACATCGCTACAAGCATCGATTCAACGATGCTCCGAAACGACGTAAGGAAAGTCCTTATGTCGCTCGGTGGATTACCGTTCAAGAGTGGCTCGGGTGCATGGTTTATTCCTTCTTATACGGAGGAACATACGCACCTTGATACGCTCGAAAACTACTCAGCCCTGCTGACGTATTTCGGTGATCGTAATGCTCTTTCTGGTCGTCATGACCAGGAGACTTGGTTTGATGATTCTGGCGCGCCGCGAAAGTGGTATCGCCAAAAGTCAAACCTAAGAGTTATGGGATACATCGACAACGAAAGGCAACTAGGATACATCCGTGATGATATCCAAAATGCCCTTTCACTCGAAATCGCAGAATACCAGGCTAAACTTCTGGATGTTGCGAATTCGTTTAATGAGGATAAAATCGAGAAGTTTGACGATAAGTTGAACGACCTCGCTACCGAAAAGAGCGATCTAAAGGATAGGCTAACTAACCTATCTGCTCTAGTAGGGGATGTCACTATTGATGACGCCCCCTTCTCTGATATCGCTGAGCAGTTCGAAGGACGGCTTGGTGTAATCGGTGAGGCTGGCAACTCGGTTACCGCGCGCCTGCGCGGCCTTATGTCCTTGTCGGATTAAGCCTATAACGGGCATCTTAGATTAGCCCCTACTTTGAATGGGGCACAAACCAAAGGAGATGATATGATGACTGAGGAAATTATCGAGGCCGCACCAGTGGCTAAGAAAACCCGGAAAATCGTCCCCGATGCTGAGTTTGTAATGGCATGGCAAAAGGCCTCGAACCCGCAAGAGGTTGCGGATAAGTTCGGCCTTCAGCGAGCCTCGGTGAACGCGCGAGCGTGCGGCCTTCGTTTGAAGGGCGTTCGCTTGAAGAAGTTCCCTAGGGCACCCGCCTTTGGCCGTCAGCCGCGTGACGAAAGTTACTACGCTGACCTCATGGCCCTTGCCGAGCAAAATGGTGATCTATGTCCAGTGGACGAGATGCCAACAGACGAGGCTTCGGAGGATTCTAACTGAGATGTTTAATAGCAATTATGCTATTATTCTATCGTCCTTTAGCGACACGTTTTGTCGTGAGGTGGTTCTTAGAACCACCACTTTAGGAGAGTATATTTCTGAGGGCGTAAGCCCTATGACGAACGTTTTATCGTAATGGCATCGAGATAGAGATCGCCACAACTCGCATTACCGATCTCTAGCACTAAACGGATAACTGCCTAAATGATATCGAATTCAATCGTAAGATTGGTCGGCGTTATGCGGCATTCGCCTCCGTTTTGTGACAGATATCGGTAATGCACTTGTGGCGGAACCTATCTCGATTGCGATTACGAAAAAACGCCCACCGGCGACAAAACGTCAATCAATTTAGATACCTTGCTCTAGCGGCCATACGGCTCGCTACGCTACGGTATCGAAATATATTGACTAGTTTGGTTCCAATGGCGACTGTGACGGCTGACCCACGCACCGGCAAATAAATGTAAAATGACGATTATCCTATACAGGATAAGAATGGCGTGTCAAATTTGACATGCTGTCAAATCTTGACACATTTACTTGCCCGTGCAAGGTCAGCGTCACAGGCGCCTATTAGAACTCAACTAAGCCTAGCGTGGAGACGTATACATTCTCCATAGAAGGAGTAACTACTGAGGCGAAAGCCTATGACGAAAGCAACCTAAGCGCACGCCTGTAGGATCGGCGGCGCTCATAATTTGTATTTTTCTCAAAAAATAATCTTCGAAAGATTTATCTTTAGTTCGAAAATCCGATTTCTCTTGCTTTCATTAAGCAAAAACTAACGCTGTGCCAACTACTTCATAGTTGTAGCCTGGCATGAATTCTCACATAGATGCGTGAGTTATCCCTTAATGAACGCAAGAGAAATTGGATTCTCTCCTAAAGAGAAACTTTCCAAGATAATTTTTCTCTAAAAATACAAATCACCAGCGCGTAGCAAGGCCGGCTAGGGCCGCACGCTCCGCTAGGGGTTGATGTTTTCCTTCGCAGATGAGTAATACCCTAATGGGTTAACAATCAGATGTTATCTCGGTTTGGCAGATCATTTTTCTGCCCCAAAGAATTGAGTGACACAATTAAGAACCATGTCATTTCACTATGGCGAGGCGGGTATGGAATTAACGAGTGTCTTGACCCTTCCGGAAGGTTGGGCTAGCATAAGTTATTTCCATTATCTAAATCTAAAGTGAATAAGAAAGTCGCGGCTCATTTTGTCGCCTTGCTTTGCGTAAAGGCTTTTTTAGAAGAGTAACTTTCTGAGGCGAAAGCCTGTGACGTGTGCTATAAATTAGTCACGCTAGCCCGGTTCGAGAAAGTCCATACGGGCGTTCTCAAACCTAACGTCGTGACAGTATTCTGCATACGCAGAATACTGACTAAACACGATCGCGTTTCTCGCGTTCGCGGCACGCTGTTGTCTCTTCACAGATGGAGAACGATCTATTTACGCCAGATGAACTGGCTTATGATTTATGGCATGGTAAAATGCCAAACTATCAATACGAAATAAACAAACAGTGGCTTAACGAAGTATTTCGTGTGCTAACTGAAAATGGCGTTTGGGGATGGCCCGACGCTAAAAGAGCGTTTCGTAAAACCAATGGTTTTTTTGTGGAAACTGCTTTTGTGGAACCACAATAAACACTTAGAGGAATGAGTTAACTGAGGGCTTCGGCCCAATGACGGACCCAATGACCGGCTTACGCCTGGGTAGCACCTTCGGCTAGTCTAGTCGACCTAAATAACCCAAAAATGAGATTTTTGAGTTCTTTATGGCCGCTAGATGCTACCCCCATTGGGGTTCGGGTAACCGCAGGCACTCGATCACTGATCTCTCGGTGATCTAGGGTCTATATCACCGCCACCGGCTTACACCCGGCGGACGCGATCATGCACAAGATCGATAGACCTGATCTAACCGCTTAAAAGCGGTTATATCACTTGCAAAGGGGACTACGCCTGGCGTGTGCCCCAAAGGCTCCTTTGAGCCTCACGCCACGGTTCCCCGAACAAATGGCCTTCCTCGCAGATGAGTTACCAAACATCAGAAACAAGATGTAAGGGCGTTAAGCCCGACGGTAAGCGTTGCAAATTAACAACGCCGCCAGGTGAATACTTGTGCGCGCACCACGATACTGATTTAAACTCGCTATTCCGCAACCCGGAAAGGTGTGTTGAAATTATGTCGGGTCGCTACCCGAAGATTCACCATCCCGCTTGCGACCGAAAGGGCGTAAACGATTGTGAATGTCCCGATTATTCAAGAGGGGCGCAGGTCGTGAAGACTATACGGAAAGCCTTTGAGGATTCCGCAAAACTTCATCCGACCTATCGAAAACTAAACAAATTGCGAATGCAGTTGAAAGTGAAGAAAATAAGAAAGCACTACAACTCTATTTCGGAAGAAGACTTGTGGCTACCTACTAAACCAGGCTGGCGACAATTCCGATTCTTTGTTTGGGACAATCGACAAGAGCGCGTGGTCGTTCGCGTTATCAAAGATAACATGAAAGATCGAAAAACGCTTTTGGGATGGTTACAAAAACTAGCACCGTTGCATGTGTATTATACAACGAGCGCTTGGTTGAATCCTCAAGGTATCGGCCCGGACCCCTATGGGAGACGTGGACGATCGAAATTCAAGAAAAAGAAGTGGTCTTTCAAGATGAAGACCTATCACAACTGCTTTCTATGGCAGGAATTGTATTTCGATGTGGATTATTGTAACGCTGATTACAATGAAGGGGCTAAGACTCTAGGACTTCTAGCGGACCAACTACCTATAGTTGATTCTAAACTAAATCCTAGTATGTGTATATCCCCTAAAGATGAAATGACTATCGTATTTTCGGGTGGGAAAGGTTTCCACCTGATCGACCGAGAATGGAGAATGAGTAAGGTAATCGAGAATATGGATGAAGGACCGCGTGAATACATGAAAACGCGATACCAGCGCCCAGAAGAAAAACAAGACGTGGAAAAGGAATTGAAACGAAACTTGGTTGATGAAGTCCGCAAAGCGGGCGTTCTAATCGACTTTGATGTAACTCCTGACCCCCGTCGTATCATTCGATTACCTGGCACAGTTCACGGTAAAACTCTAAGAGTCTGCAAGATCATATCTTGGGATGACTTAGATTACGACAACGATGGTAACATCATTGGTTATTCGCCCGATAGCCCTATCGGATGAATCTTAGAAGAGTTCGGGCAAAAACTAGTCTCAAACATGTATCTCTTTGTATGGGGATTCGGTCATTGCAGTTTGCGGTAACTATACCATGCCTGGCTCTTCACCTAGATGAGTGAAAAACCTAAGCCCTTTGATGGGACTTGTCAACGATGTGAGCAAGAAAGTCGATGGCATACGATGAGTTGGTTCAATACCGACTTCATATGTAACGATTGCAACGAAAAAGAGCAGTCGCATCCTGACTTTGTTTTTGCTAAACATGTTGAACAACTTCATGTTAAAAACGGAATTTACAATTACCCTGGAGTCGGATGGCCCGGGGAAAATGATCGCTTAAGTGATGAACTAAAAGAAGCGATTCAAGAAGAATTAGGTTTCGAGTGGGTGGAATAACCCATACTTAGATGAGTGAAGACTTATTTTATTGCGGGCAACAAAACGAAGCAAAGGAGGAAATTCCTACGAGCGTTTTCATTGTCCCCAAAGTAAAACGTATGGCTTTAAGATTCAAAACGAGTCAAGAAATGATTGACGAATATGGAACTGATGAGGTCGGAAATCCAAGTGTAACGTATGGATGGAATCGTGAAATGCACGCCCTAAGTGGACGGTTCATCCGACTCTATTCTGCAGACTCAAAAGGGATTGAAGACTTTGATTATATAGGTGATGACTATATCGCTGATCATGATTTCTTTATGGATGCACCTGTAGAGTCCGCTGCCCAACTAGTCCCTATCTATGATACCGTGTATTGTGGATGGTCGATGACGGATCATGCATTTTTAAGACGATTTGATATGAATAGTCTTCATAGTTGGTCATATCATCGTGATATGTTTACTATGGATGAATTGCCATAATTTAGATGAGTAAAATTGGAATTTATGTCGACGGATCTGCGCCGATTAACGTTGCTTCACCTACTAACCCCGCAGGATGGGGAATTGTAGTGGTGAAAGACCCTGTTAATCATGAAGGCGGAACCTTGCTTATGGCCCGTATGGGTCCAGTTGTGACTGACACCCAAGCCGGTAACTTTATCGGTGCGGAAGTTGGATCTAACAATACTGGCGAGTTATCTGCTATTTACTATGCGCTAGATATCATGGATGAACTTCATGAAGACGACGAAATAACGATTTACGGAGATTCCCAGTATGCCGGAAATATGGCTAATGGGAGTTGGAGGCCAAAAGAAAATAAGGAACTTGTTGCTAACATTCGCCGTCTATGGCAATCTCGGCAAGAGCAGTCCCTTATTTTCAATTGGGCGCACGTTCGCGCCCATGTTGGTCATAAATGGAACGAACTAGCAGATAGATATGCGAACGAGGGAGTTAACCTCGATTCCATAGGGACGCTAAAGTTCGAGTAAATCCCATTTACTTAGGAGAGTTCGGCTAAAAAATAGAAAATCGTGTTTTGCTCGGTTTCAGGCATGGGATCTATCCCATAGTTGGCTCTCCACCCTAGATGAGTTCAAATAATAGAAACCCTGCCGCGAGTTCGAGTGGAAACATGTATTCCTACGACCGCACTTGGGAAGAAATTGAGTCAATGCTTGCTATGGCCGAAGAAAGGTCTGACAAGTGGATTGAATTCTATGAATCGTCAAAAACTCAACAAGATACTGAAAGTATGAAGGACGCAGCGCGCAATAAAAAAGCGTTAGAAGGCGTCATCAAAACTTTGAGGTGGGTTCTTGGCGAACAAGGTGTGGATCATCCACTCCACTGATTTAGATGAGTAACCAACTAGTAAAGTTGGGCGTCGATGGCCGTCCCTTGGAGCCAGAATACCCTTTGATTGAGGGTCACGTCGTTCCTGAAATGAACGGCGAAGTGAATTGGGACGCTGGAGACGTCAATCGCTTTGAAATGAACTTCTTCGCGCTATATCGCGCGAGGATTTTGGCACTATTTGGTGCCGCTAAAATAGACGCTAAGGAAGCGTTGGGGTTTATCCAAAAATTGGATGAGTCGAGAATGAACGACGAGTTTGGTGACGAAAGTCAACTCGAAGTAAATGACGCCAACGTAATTAGTGTAATTAAAGCCAATAGCGCGTTTACAAGCGCGCTTCAGCATATGGATGAGCCTTGGCTCAAGCCATTTGTTGATTGTAACGGAAAGGCAACGGAAACCCAGTGCAAAAACTTCGGCGGATATCTTAAAACCGCAGTTGAAATCCTGAGTGGCGAAATCGTCCGCATTGTGTCGGATGAGCAACTCGTTTTCTATTCGCACTTGGCGGAATTCCTATTGTCTGCCGAAAATGGCGTTGGGTTCAATTGAACCCTCTTAGATGAGCATGAAAGTGAGCATTAATATTGAGGTGTCAGTCGATGAACTGGCACAAATTTTGCGTGGCTTAACGAGCGCACCCAAACAGGAACAAGTAGTTGTTCGTCCGAAAGTTGTCACCCGTAGAGGGGTGAAGCGACGGCGAAAGCAAGTTAGTTCCCGTGTTCGGTGGACTGGAGAAGAAGACGACTGGTTGTTAGCAACGGCTGACATGGGTCGCCTTCCGCGAGATTCGGTTAGCCGATTCTATCGCAAATTTGGACACAAGCGATCGCGTCAAGCGTTATACTTGCGACACCGCAAGTTGACAAGCGATAACTGAGTCCGCTCAATTCTTAGGGAGAAAAGTATGAAAATTACTGCAACCATTGAGGTCACTTTAGAAGAAGTGACCAATTTTGTAAAGAAGATGCGAGGTCTTCCGTCGGAGGAAGTGAAGGTATCGGTTAATGTCAAGGCTCCAGCCTCGACAGCCGCTTCCGCACCCAAAACGACGCGTAAGGCTCGCGGACACAAAAGGACGACAAAAATTGTTGAAGACCCCCGCAAGGGGACAGGAAATAAGGCACCTAAGTCGTTCAAGAAGTGGACTCCTTCTCAAGAGTCTTGGCTTCTTGACGCTATGGAAGGACTTGGTTCAAGCCAAGTCTCCCAAGTGCTGCTTGACCGCTTCAACAAGCGCTTCGGGACCAATCGGTCGCGAAAGTCGCTGACCATGAAAATCTCGGATCTTCGTGGCGAGCGCGACAAATACAAAGGTCGTTATTACAAAAAGCGTTGAATTTTTTGACGCATCTTAGATGAGTAAAATCGAAGACGAAGTTTGTGAAGAAATTCAAGAACGCGCCAAGCGCGGCCTCAATAAATATGGGGTCACTATGGAGCGTGAAGACCTCACAACCGTTGAATGGCTGCAGCACGCGCTAGAAGAAGCGCTTGACCTAGCCGTATATTTGAAGAGACTTCAGCACGAAATTTCGGCACTAACTCGCCGCAACGAGTGGCTTGAAGAGGTCGTAGGATTGTGTCAAGATCGACACGATATCGACCTCGATAGCGAAGGCTTCCCTAGTTGGGAAGATTGAAGCGATTCATTTTAGATGATGGACCCAAGAGATCCAGAACAAGTTTTGATGAGCGCAATTACTGCGGTATTGGAGAATGAGCGTGTTGCTCAGGATTTGGAAACCCTATATCCCTTACTAAAGGGTGCAGGGCTACTTGAGGATGAAAATCTGAAAGGAATGGAAGAAGAATTAGTCGAAATGCTTAGCCCCGATGGGTTTATTGCCGAAATGGCTAGCAAGTCTTCGAACCTATCTAATTCCGATAAGGAAGAATTAGAAGTTAGACTATCCAAAATGTCCAACCAAATAATTGCGTTTTTGTGGATTCATCGTATTAGCGTATCAGTCTCGGACTATCATCACGTTGTAAACGTGATGAAGAATGTTATGAGTCTAAAGCGATCGCTAGACGATGCTTCACAGTTCCAAGAAGATAACCGTTGAGTTATCGGAACCTTAGATGGATATCGAAGCAGGTATCATTTACGCATTTATTCTTGCGTTATTTTTGTTCGCAATCTTAGAATTGCTTACTTACCGTATGCTGGCTAGGGACGTATCGTGTATGCATGATATGATGCACAACGCCTTACATGTCATATTTGGTGAACATGAAGAGCATACTACCGTGGCCGAGGTCATGGAAAGTGCTAACCATGAACAGGTTCGAAATTGGGATGACCAATGAGAACTCTTAGAGAGTTAAACAAACTGAGGGCGTAAGCCCTATGACGGTCGCACCGTAAGGTGCAGGAGTCTAAGACAGGCGAAAGGCGACAACTCGCCATTCATGCACTCTTACGGTGCAAAAGGAAGTTTACACTGAAATCGTGTAGTAGAACTCGTCCCCGAGGTTTAGAATCTCGGAAACTCGACGACGTCTATCATGAGATTAGGTCACGTTTAATTTAGTCAAAACATGATTTGTGTTGATTAGTAAACTATTGATTGTGAAGAATTCTTCCTGGTCCATTTCTCTGTTACGAAGAACCAATTGTGTTCGAACCAGAGAAAAACATTGAACCACCCCTTGTTCTAGAATCAAATCCTAATTTGTTCATTTAATGCTTAGTATGCTCTTTGGGAGCCCTATGGGCACATACTTGTAGTAACAACTACAGGTAACACATACTTAATGTTGCTGGTAAAACCAATTTACCACACTAAGTTAAGAAAAATGCCATCGATACGTATCCAAGATAACGAAGTGAACAGCATTCTTCGCGGAACACCAATGGCACATTACTGGTATTGTGTCCGCTCGCGAGGTCCTCGCGTTCGAACGTTCGATCGAAAGATCCGGATGTCGGTGACCAAGGTGACATCCTCCCGATTTATCGCGGAGGTCGCAACGACGCAAGCCCTAGGGCTTGCTAGAATGACAAATCGGGAGTCAAATGTTTACTCTCACAGATGGGAGATATTACTATTATGATAATGCTACTTCTGGTGTTAATCCTCTTCGCTATATTAGCGGAAAGGTTGACCCGGGAAGACCTATAATTACAACAAAAAACGTGATACTGCAAGCCTACGCTAACTTTATAGTCGTAGCGCATGTGGTTCATCTTAGAGGTTAAAACTATGTCAAAAGACAGTAACCAAACATCTTTGGAAGACTTCCTTGCAGAAGTCAAGGCGCAAGAAGGCCCCGTAGGAAGCGGTGAGTATGAAGAACGATCTACCCTCAAGGCTGATCGCAACGTGCTTTACCGAAACTACATCCTTGAGCGACACAACCGTCGCGAGGGTGGAGAATACGGCCCATCGACAGCGCTAAACATGACCTCGCCAGAAGGCGAAAAGGTCGTAATGTGGGTGAGCGGATTTGAAGAGCAACACTTCAATACGTTCATGGAGCGGATGAGCAACGAAGGCAACGACTTGCCTCTCAAAATCTCTTTCGCACGAACGCAGAAGGTATCGGAATCATCCGGCCGCACCTACAACAAGTTGAACATCAAGTTGGAAGATTCCGGCGAGGACGTTCAGTTTGAACTGGATAACCTTTGAGGTTGTTCAATCTTAGATGAGTGAAGATCCATTTTATTCGGGTATTGAAGGAGAGGCTCCACGCCAACCTAACATTTGCTCGATTTGTGACAACTTGTATCTTGGAATGGGCAATAATGCCCTTCCAATTAATGATGGCCGTTGCTGTAACGGTTGTAACGAAATGGTCATTCTCGCACGCCTGTTGCAAGCACAACAGTCGCGGGAATGACCATTTTTTTTATAGATGAAGAGAAGAATTTTGATCCCTACCGATCCCTACCTCCCTTGTGCGGGGTGTGATCGTGAAGGGCAGAAGCGACGAGATATACTCGATATACCCCTTTGTGACGTTTGTCATATAAAAGAGTATGAGCGAGTCCTCAACTCACTTGAGTTAAGGAAGTCGCCTAAACAAGAAAATACTGAATCAATAAGACCAGAAAATGATGAATTCTTTTGTGGGCCTGCTACCGAATCGACTCGGAAAGAAGGCCCATCAAAAGCAAAAAGCGAGGCCGAAAGGGCCTGCGAACGTTATGGTCATAAAATACAATTTGATGCTTTGAGGGACACGACCACATATGGATTGTTTAGTCTAGAAAGCGTCACAGTATCAGGAAGATGCGAAATTTGCGATTTATGGGTCTTCGAATCCGTTAGATTGCAGCGCGACACCTGATACGCTTAGATGAGTGAAAATACGAATCAAGAAATTTTTGAAGAAGGAACTTCCTTCACAAAGGTTGCATTGTCAAATGCGGCTGAGGAATTAATGAATGGAGGGCTACCTAACATCGCCTTGCTTGCATCTCGTGACCCTGCCCCGCACCACGGCTTCGGCCCTGGGGCGGCAGTAGGCGTTCGAGTGCATTCAATGGATGGCGAACTGGTTGAGTCCATCGATATTGACGAAGAAAGTGATGAAACTTTTGAAGATAGGCTAGCCGAACTCGAAGATGACGGCTATTCTAGGGCTACCCCTGTTGCGGTGGTCCCTTTTGTGCCAAACAAGAACGTTTGGTATATGTCAATTGGTATGGGTTCAAGAGTGATGAACACTAAGTTCGTCACAATTATTATCGATGCTTGGCACTCTGAGTTATCGAAAACCAATGGGCTACCTCCTTCACAATGCGAAGACCGAGAAGAGTCGCTAAATGCGATCACCTTGTTCTTCGGTGAAGACGAAAAACTCAATGGGGTCTATTCCGAATTCCGTCCTTATGCGCGTGATAAAAACGGCGCCCCAGTCTTTGACGAGGGGAAGTTTAAATCGAGCATGAGGGATGGACTTCAAGATGCTCGTGGCTTTATGATTGAAAAAATCTTAGCCTATCGCGGAACCCCAATTGAAGAAGAATGACCTTATTCAAACTTAGATGGATGAAACAGAAATCAAAAGGCGGCGCATTCGCGCTGCAAAAGTGAAGAGGAAGCAAGTAGTGAAGGCTGTTATTGAAGAAACCTTCCCCCCGCTAGTAACTCCATTTGGAGATGCTGCTCTTTCAACGGCCGCATGGCTCGACTTAGTCGAGCAGGCCATTGAAATCGCATTTAATGGAACTACTAGGCGTTTGTGGAAAATCCCTATTACCCCTCATCAAACGGGGTATAAGCAGGCGACGAAAGTGCGCGTGTTGGGTGGGAAAGATAATACAATCTTTGCTAAGATCGAAGGAACTAACTTTTACCATATGGTCAGAATTAAAGGTTCTCGTGGCTTTTCACGTAAAAAATACGACGTAGTCGTAACTAAAAGCCAAAAGGAGGAAATCGAATTGGCTAATGGTGAAAAACTTGAACTTCGTGTTTATCGACGCGCATAGCGTCAACTTAGATTGAGCGTTTATATATGGTGGTCATAGGCCGCTTATGAGGTAAACTAGATGAGTAAAATCAAAGTCGAAAAGACTTTTTTGATCCACGAAGTCGCCCGTGAAAGCGAGGCTTTTAGGACGTGGCTTGGCGAAATTTGGCGAGAAATGTATTTTTCGCCAACGATGTTTCGAGACAAAACCGAAGACGATCCGGATATTTTGACTCCGAGGTCTACAACTTTGGATATGATGCCTACGGCTGAGGAATTGCGCGCAGAACGCGATGGGGAAATTGAAACCTATCGGGTTGAGCGTGATATCACCCGTGGTGAAGTCGAAAATGAAGTTTCGAAAGTCATGCCTATAATGAGCGACGAAATGGCTCACATTTTGGATTTGGTTTCTAGCCAAGCGGGACGTTTTTCGCTACTAGATCAAATCGAATTTGGAATTTGGCTTGGTAGTGAGTTTGCAGAACTCACTAGGGCCATCGCGCTAACGGCTGGGCACGGAGAGGTGCTTCAGGAGATTTACAACAATGATTTTACGAGTTCATGGAGTCACATGCTCTCGTATTTCAGCAAAACGTTGTATTCGGAACTCACCGGTAAGCCCGTCGAACAAATGACGGAAGAAGACGATATTGCACGAGTGGAGAACTTCACTTTGAATATATCGTTCGGTGACGAAACCGTTACTGCGACCCTTTCTCGTGACTAACGATAAGGGAAACTTAGATGAGTGAAGATCCATTTTATTGTGGTGACTTAAATCAAGCAGAAGAAACTTCTGCCACTTCGGTTTTTATCGAAGAAGATGAAAAAATTTGGAGAATCAAGACTGAAAAGGAATTTGAAGAAACTTTAGGCCCAGCCCACTTGGATTATGAGCGAGACGTTAGGGCCCGGTGGAATTCAGAAGGACGAATGAATTGGCTTATGGGTAAGCCACTTCATGAGGTCCTAAAAACTCCGGATGACCGGCTATTATGGCAAACGAAGGGACAACACGAAGGTAGGCGTTCCTTTCGGGAAACAACCCGACTTTCGTGTATGCGTGAAGAAGAATATAGAAATATTCCTACCGCAGATGATGGTCGAAATGGTTGGACCATATGGCCTTACTACGATGTTGTCTATGATTATCCAGTTTGAATCCAAATTACTTAGATGAGTGAAGACCCATTTTATTGTGGAAACTTAAATCAAGCAGAAGAAACTTCTGCCACTTCGGTTTTAATCGAAGAAAAGAAAAAAATTTGGAGAATCAAGACACGACAAGAATTTGTTGACACTTTGGGCCCTGATTGGACTTCTTACGCTCGCAATAGCGAGGGTTGTTGGAATAGTCGAGGCAAAATGGAATGGCTTCTAGGCAAGCCATTACACGAGGTCATAAATTCTAAAGAAGACCGTGAAATTTGGAATCGGATGCCCGCAACTTCTAGGGGGTTGATCCGTGAAGAAACCACGTTCTATGTTCTTAATCATGAAGGCGCGGATGACGATGACCCGGAAGGTCCTTGGACCATATGGCCTTACTACGATGTTGTCTATGATTATCCAGTTTGATCGAAAGATCGTTTAGATGAGTGAAATTATTCATGAAACATCAATTTTGTATAAGAAGACCAGCACAGGAAAGATCCAACAATGGAGAGCCTGGGTTGAAAAAACGGACGATGGCTTTTTGCTAAAAGTCGAGTCTGGTCAAACTGACGGAGCGAAAACTGAAACCGCAGGTCAGGTGATTAATGAAGGAAAACAAAAGCGTTCGGCGCGCGAACAGGCGATCTTTGAAGCAACTTCAAAGGTTAACAAAAAGCGCGATGAAGCCTATTTCGATACAATCGAAGAGGCCCAGAACGAAGTTAAACTCCTTCCTATGCTAGCGCATCCGTTTACGAAGCGCAAGCACAACATCACTTACCCTGCTATCGTTCAGCGTAAGTTTGACGGAGTTAGATGCCTTGCTATCCTTAACGCGGACGGCACGGTTAAACTTATGTCACGAAAGGGCAAGGAATTCCCTCACCTAAATCATATTAGGGACAATGTATCTAAGGCTAATACCTCTAGTGATATTGTTCTTGATGGTGAGTTGTATTCCGATACGCTAACTTTCCAAGAACTGGTCGGTTTGGTGCGACGTGAAACGCTTAAGCCTGGTAACGATGAGCAAATGCTCGAAGTTTCCTTGCGCGTTTACGACTGCATCAATCTAAACAAAGAAGCCGATTTCCAAGATCGATACGAAACGATTCGAAAAATCACCGCTAACGCGGAGTATCTATCCTTGGTTGAAAATATCCGCGTCGAAAATGAGGCGGATATTCATGCGGCACAAGCAAGATTCGTGGAAGAAGGATACGAGGGCGCCATGGTTAGAAACCTAAAGGGCGCTTACCGTATCGGGAAGCGAAGCGCAGACCTACAGAAAGTGAAGACTTTCTTAGACGGCGAATATGAAATCGTCGGATTTGCGGAAGGAACGGGTAACGAGGCAGGTTGCGTCATTTGGGAATGTCAAACTCCCGATGGACAAACCTTCCGAGTCCGCCCAAGAGGAACACAAGAGGACCGAAAAGTCCTTTTCCAAAATGGTGAAAATTATGTTGGTCAGCAATTGACTGTCCGATATCAAGAATTAACCGATGATGGCGTTCCGCGATTCCCCGTAGGTATTGCTATTCGCAACTACGAATGAGCCGAAAGGCTACTTAGATGAGTAACGAAAGTGAAATTACGTGCATTACATGTGACGAAGACATGAAGGACTTGATCGCCCAGGGAAAAATCTGGTGTTGTGAATGCTGTGGACTCCTAGTAGGAACCGAAGGCAAGCACGATGGCTGTGGCTTCAACCTTAATGGGCTTATCATGTGCAATTTTTGTTATACTGGACTGTGTGACTGTAAAGCCTCCGAGTGAGGCAACTTAGATGAGTGACGAAAGAATTGACTTGGAAATACTTGACGAAATCGCTAAGAATGCACAAGAAATGTGCCATCATGAGCGTTTACTGAGAGTGAACGTCTTTGCAACAGAGAGTGTTGTAAGAGAACTAATTGCTGAGTTGAAGAGATGTTATGAAGAACTAGATGTTCTAGAAGAACTACTTAGAACTGGATTAATGGACGAAGAAATCTATAATCAAGTAAAAGCCTCGATGTGAGGTAACTTAGATGAGTGAGCAGGAATGCAAACATCAAAATTATGAATACCATGATTCGGATATCGAAGATATGTGGTGCCAATGCGGAGCAGGAAAAAGAATCGAGATAATGATTTGTCTTGACTGCGATGCTTTGGGCTTCATTGATGCAGGGATAAGACCCTGTTCTTGTAACCCGACTATCAAGTGGGAGAAAGCCTCCGAGTGAGGCAACTTAGATGAGTAACGAAATTGACGGCAACGAATATGTGACATGGGAATACGTGAAACATCCTATGTGTCATGTTTGTGAATGGCCTCAGCCAAACACATGTGACACTCAATTTGAAATGATATTCCTTGGAAACGGCTCCACATCAGACGGGGTTGGTTCTACGTGGGAATGTAAAACATGTAAAACTCAAGTCATCATAAACCACACTTTTCGCATTGAAAGTGTAGAAGAAGTCCGAACAACGGAATGACGCCTCCGAGTGAGGCAACTTAGATGAGTAACGAAAGAATTGACTTAACTCAGTTTGAAGGTTTAGCGACAAGAGAAGGTAGTGCATCTTACAGAGCAGCATACTATTCTGCTGAAAAGATGCTATCTGACCTAATTGCTGAGTTAAAGAGATGTTATGAGTTGATTGATGCGATGAATGGTAATGTTCCTTATGTCGAGCATTGTGAAGAATGCGGAGCCACTGATGGTGGGGAAGCAGAAGGATGCGATTACTGTGGAATCATCCATTATCAATCAAAACCGCGAGGATTCTATCACAAGGATTCTCCTAAACGGTGATGCCTCCCAGTGAGGCAACTAGAACCAAAAGGAACCCCAGAGTTAACGCTCTGGGGTTCTTTTTTTGGTCAAATGCTCAGAAGGTGTAGAGCCAGCCAGCGAGGAACTTTGTGCGTCCCGATGGGCCATGTCTTCATCTGGTCAGAGTTCTCTACTTTTTCTTCGGTGAGTGTGATGATGACCTCGTCACGACCGCCGGCGTCTTTGAGTTTCTCAAAGATACCCTCGGGGTTGGATAAGTCTTCTAAAAGGACTCTGACTGAAACAAATCCCGTAGAAGGGTGAATCGAGCCGGGGACTCTGAAAATCCTATGGCGGTCTCCTGTGACCTTTTTGTCCACGGGGGAGAACCTATTGCGCTCACTTCGCAAAAACAAAGTCTGGAGAGACTTCTCCAACTTGGCATCCACATCTAGGCGGTGTTCTTTCACGGTGTCTCTTACTGAGGCATCTGATAGGATACCGCCTAATTTTTTGGCCGATACTTTAGGTATACTGAAGAACTCTTCTAGGATAGACTCGTTTAGTTTCGCGTCATTAGAGCAGACGTGAACGAGTCGCTGCTTGTAGGCGTTGTATCTGTCTGACCAGCCGCCCCGCTCACTTCCCAAGGTTGCCCTGTCTATCTTGTCCCCGAGTATGTATTGAATTAAGTGGTTCCTGTCGTCTTTGTGCATCTCGGTGAAGGTGGGGTCGTCTACTGTAATGTGGAACCCCTTAGAACCAGAGAAGTCAATTACCAGAGAACTTTCTGGGATACCTACCTCTTGGGTCAGCACCCTGACCAAGTCGAGCGTTCTGTCGCAAATGTGGAACATCCACTCGTAACGAGAGCCTTCGACGTGTTCATCTAAGTCGAAAACGAGGTCACTTCCTTTGTAGCCTTTCTTTGCTGTGCTTTTGGTCATCGGGTCTTCGTAGTAAGCCACGGATGCAAACACTGCTGCTATGTTCTTACGGGCGACCAGAGAGTTTTGGAGGTCACTGACTGACTTGTAATAGTGGTGTCGGTCGTTAATTCCCTCAGCTCCCCAAAGTTGCAGACCGACCTCGCGGCGCTCGATGCGCTCAATGAGAAGTGGGTGATTCTCGTAATGGTGGTTGTAGAGTTCTTGCTTCAACCCCATGCCCCCTTCTTCATTTTGTTGTACTGTGCTTCTAAGACATCAAGGTAAAGGCTGGCATGGTCTCGTGTCATATCTGATTCCCAGAGGTCGGGGTGTAAGATGTCGTCAGTAGTCATCTCAAGTGAATGAGCCAGACCATTAACTACACTCGTCATGTTTCCGTTACCAATTTTGTTAGCGAGGTCGAGAGCGTACTTTACTTGACCGGATGATGCTTGGTTTGCGAATCCTTGGGTGGGTGCAGAAG